>Ga0208588_1000536_pt1 | contig 12191 bp, 13 predicted proteins | sample NGESurshal092012_8_FD_184483 | JGI IMG/M metagenome (GOLD analysis project Ga0208588, IMG submission 184483) | Arctic peat soil microbial communities from Barrow, Alaska - NGEE Surface sample 415-3 shallow-092012 (SPAdes) | ecosystem: Environmental > Terrestrial > Soil > Wetlands > Peat ...
TCATTACGGACAATGTATTGGACATCATTGATAAAGAGTTCCTTCGCCTTGATCGCATTGAAGACGTAGTGCGCCCAGGGGTCTTTTGGGTCAAAGAGGTCGATTACTCCCAAAAGCTGCTCTGCTGCTTCATAGCCTTCATCCGTCAAGGTCGCATTACGGGCTTTCTCATCGACTTCGTAATGCTCAGTTTTCTTGAGTTTTTCGGCGATAGCTGCTGCTTTTTGGTATTTCTGCGCGGGCTTGGCCACTTGCCCAGAAATAATCAACGGGGTCCGCGCTTCGTCGATCAAGATGGAGTCTACTTCGTCAATGATGCAGTAGTTAAATCTCCGCTGAACCACTTCCTCTAACGAGGTAGCCATGTTGTCCCGGAGGTAGTCGAAACCTAGTTCTGAGTTGGTGGCATAGGTAATGTCACTAGCATAGTTACGCTGACGTTCTTGGGGACTCATCTCATTCTGAATAAGCCCGACCTGAAGCCCTAAAAAGCGATGTACTTGGCCCATCCATTCGGAATCCCGACGGGCCAAGTAGTCATTCACCGTCACAATATGTACGCCTTGTCCCGTGAGGCCATTGAGATAGGCTGGCAGGGTGGAAACCAGCGTTTTCCCTTCGCCTGTCTTCATCTCAGCGATTTGACCCCGATGTAAGACGATCCCCCCCAGCATTTGCACATCATAATGGCGCATCCCCAAAACCCGCTGAGCGGCTTCCCGAACTACGGCAAAGGCTTCTGGCAAAATCGGTTCTAAGGCCGCATCTAAAATTTTGCGGCGGTCCTGGATTTCCAATTCTGCTAGATTCTGGCCGGCGATCGCTTGGCTGACCTGTTCTTTAAACTGAGCTGTTTTTCCTCTGAGTTCATCGTCACTTAGACGCTTGATCTCACCTTCTAGACTACTAATTCGGTCCAGAATGGGTTGGTACTGCTTTACCTTACGCTTCTGGGGGTCTCCGAGAACTTTGCCTAGAAAATTCAACATAGGAATGGTTCACACACGCTAGGGGGGTTTTCAAATTTTAACATCTGGGAGATGCTGATTTGGGAGATGCCGATTACAGGGAGGGGAAACCTTGGTAAATGCGGCCAACGAGCGCGGAAGTTGCCCCACTCGGCGAAGGTGGCGAGCAGGAGTCGGTTGAGTTTCTGGGCCGAGGTCAGGTCTCGCCCAAACGGTTTCTCGATGATAAAGCGAGCCCCCTGAGCACAGCCCGACTTCGCCAAATGTTCGATCACCGCCTCAAACATCGTCGACGGGATGGCAAGATAATAAGCCGGGTGCTGGGCCCCGTTGAGTGCTTGGCAAAGCGTCTGAACCATTGACGGGCTGTTTCAAAAACTCAGTCCTAAATGCTGCCATAAACAGGAATTACAGCCCCCCGAATATCCTGAGCAGCCGTAGAAGCCAGAAAACAAATCACCTGGGCCAGGGACTCAGGTTTAACCCATTTATCGGCATCCGCTTCACCCATAGAGGCCCGATTGCCAGGCGTGTCAATCACACTGGGCAGTACGACATTGGCCGTGATCGGAGTTCCCTTAGTTTCGTCTGCGATCGCCTGGGTCAGCGCAACCATTCCCGCTTTCGAGGCACAGTAGGCTGCCAGTTGTCCCGTCGGCTGCACGGCACCGCGTGAACCCAAGGTCACAATCCGGCCATAGTTATTTTCCAGCATGCGTTTCAGACTGTATTTACAGACCAAAAATGCGACGTTCAGATTCAAGTCAATGTCACGTTTCCACTGATCAAAATCGTATTCATGGGTGGCTCCCATCGAGAACCCGCCGACCAGATGGATCAGCACATCCACTCGCTCCATGCCATTGACTAGTTGTGCAACGGCCTGATCGTCCATCAAATTAGTCTCAACAAAGTGAACTTTCGCCAGATCCTCGGGTCTTAGAATCGCTTTCAGCCGATCCACTTCCTTTTGTTTTCGAAAAGGAATGGTGACAGAAGCAACTCCCTGGGCCAGCACCGTAGGAGTCACCCCTAAGCCCAGGCCACCAGTACCTCCGGTAAGCAAAACATGCCTGTCTTTCATCGCAGCATTCTTCCTTGAGTCATTCAACTATGGACAAAACAAAGCAACTGAGCCTGGACTGAATTGTACGATCGAGCTCAAGAAATGGCGGCCAGTAATTGAGGATGGCTATACCAGCTATAGGGTCCTTCCTTAGCCGGTTGAATATTTAACTCCTGACGCCACTCCTCGATCGGCCGCTCCAATCCTTCTTCCCACTTGATGGGAAATACAGGTTTCGCAGCCTGCCCAATCTTAAGTCCCCTGGCAATCAAGTCAACCGCATACCCGAGGGTTTTGCCTTGTTCTGTGGGTTCCAGATCCTCGCTATAGAGTTTGTCGGCCGTGAAAAAATGTCCGAGGAGGGACAGGATATCGAGGAAGAGAAATGCAGGAAACCTTGTCTGGGCAGCAGTAAATGAGATCACCCCTAGTTCACCCAAATTATCCAGCATGAAACCCGTCAGGATGTGGTGGAGGTCATGAGTCTTATAAACTCGAAAGGAAATATACTCTGCATCGGAATTAAAGGCGGGCGGGGTACGGTAAAACTGGGGGTCATAACCCAACGTGCTCAGAACTGTGGCGTAGGTCCAGCCCAGGGAATCTTTGGGCAGTTGCAGCAATGCTTCAAGATCATAAGGTGGCCCTACATAGCGTTCTTTTATCAGTTGGATAGAAGCGGGATCCCGCTGAATCGCTTGAATGCACAATTGCATCGGACGACTCTTGTTAAGCCTGTCGCTCAAATCAAACACATTATTTGTGTCCTTGCCGCTACCTGCCGCTAAATCAACCAGTTCCAGAAATTGATTCAGATTCTCAGGCTTAACCAGGTTGTCAATGTACCGAAAACCCATACTTTATACTCCTTTTAAGTGTGCGATGTTCCCAACCGTGACCGTTGTTGCCACCTACGTCGTCTATTTGAACAGTACCTGCTCGATCGTGCCGTTGAACTTGAACGGAGCCTTATCATAGTAGTCCAGTGAAAGGGGAGAGCCCAGGCAGATGCCGATGTCGAGAGTTATCGCCCGTGACCGGCAGCCCGTTTTGGACTGCCGATCCTGAATATGCTTACTGGCGCGCCATCGCGATCCTCATCCGCTCCTCCGGTTCAATGAGGTGATCGTGGTCGTCCTTGCCCACGTCAAGCTGCACCCAGCGGATCTTGCCAGTGAATTTGCTGCTCTGGACGGTGTAATCCGGGCTGACAGGTGTGCCAGATTCATAACCAATGTCCGTCGTCTCATCGGCTGAGAAAACTATCGGCTGAGTCATCTCGACCCGTCCGGCGCCAACCGATTGACCGTCATAGTAAAGGGTGACATTGCCGCCCTTGGCTAGGCCGCCGCCATCGTAGGCAAACTCCATCCTCACCTGGTGCTTTCCTTGAGGAATGGGGGCCGTAGCCTCGGTGGGAAACTCGTGAATGCCCAGCACGTTGTAGGTAAACTTGAGCTTGCCCTCTTTGGCGTAGACGCTCCAGCCACCGAACCGCCCCCCCTGGGCGATGATCACCCCGTTAGCGGGTTGCTCTTTCACCTCGATCTCGGCGGTGATTGAGAACGACTTGTTTTTGATGTTGATGACACTATTTTCTGACAGGCGTCCCATTCCGGCGAAGAACAATTGCGAGTCACCCCGAATCAGCGTGGGGCGACCTGCCGTTTTAGGGTCAAACCGTTCTGCCCGCCGATCGTCCAGGGGCAAGACATTATATTTAACCGCCTCGATCAGGAAAAGACGCTGCAATTCGTGCAATTTCTCCGGCATTTGTTTGGAGAGGTCATGGGCTTGCGACCAGTCTTTACTGCCGTCGTACAGTTCCCACACGTCTTCATCGAAGGGCAGCAACTGTTGTACGAACGTCCATGGGGTAGAGTGCTTGGTGATGGCACTCCAACCCTTGTAGTAAATCCCCCGGTTGCCAAACATCTCAAAGTACTGCAAGTCATGCTGTTCGGGGGCACTGGCATCGTTGAAGCTATAGGCCATACTCGTCCCTTCGTAGGGGCTTTGCAGAACACCGTTGACCATCGTTGGCTCAGGAATGCCTGCTACCTCCAGCACCGTTGATGCCACATCAATGACATGGGTGAACTGGCTACGGATGCCGCCCTTCTCCTGAATGGTTTTGGGATAGCGGACGATCGTGCCATTGCGGGTGCCGCCCCAGTGGGAAGCCACCTGTTTCGTCCACTGGTAGGGGGTATCCATTGCCCAAGCCCAGCCCACAGCGTAATGGTTGTACGAGTCGGGGGAACCGAAGTCGTCCAGCTTGGACAGCATGAACTCAGGCGTTTCCAGGGCGGCCATACCGTTGAAATTTGCCATTTCGTTGAACGCGCCCTGAAGCGTGCCCTCAGCAGATGCCCCATTGTCGCCCACGATCACATAGACGAGGGTATCGTCCAGAATCTCCAATTCTTCCAGCGTCGAGATTAACCGTCCAACCTGATAGTCGGTGTGTTCCATGAAGGCGGCATAGACCTCCATCTCCCGTTCCAGCACGGGCTTCAGTTTAGGGTCCATGTCATCCCAGGCAGGAATTTCAGCATGGCGGGGTGTCAGTTCAGCTTCCGGCGGAATCACCCCCAGGTCCTTCTGTTTGGCGAAGGTAATCTCCCTTTGTCGATCCCAGCCGTGGGCAAACTGGCCTTTGTACTTGTCGATCCACTCTTTCGGCACATGGTGAGGGGCATGGGTAGCACCGGGAGCAAAGTACATGAAGAAGGGCTTATCAGGCATCAGCGCTTTCTGCTGACTGACCCAGGAGATCGCCTTTTCCGCTAAATCCTCCGTCAGGTGGTAACCCTCCTCTGGGGTTGCAGGAGGTTCGATGGGAATGGTGCCTTCATAGAGAGCGGGGTCCCACTGGTTGTTCTCGCCGCCGATAAAGCCGTAGAAATATTCAAAGCCACCGCCACCTGTGGGCCAGGCATCAAATGGCCCCATGGGACTGCTTTGCCACACGGGGACTTCATGGCATTTGCCAAACATGGATGTTGAGTAGCCATTTAGCTTGAGGGTTAAGGCCAGGGGCGCTTTGGTATTCGGACGGACAGAGCATTGACCAGGGGCACCCGTGGCCGTTTCGGTAATGTTGCCCATGCCCACGGAGTGATGGTTCCTTCCAGTGAGCAAGGCTGCACGGGTCGGCGCACAGAGGGCGGTGGTGTGAAAGCGGGTGTATTTCAGGCCCTCTGCCGCCATTTTTTCAAAGGTTGGCGTATTGCAGGGACCGCCAAAGGCACTGGAGGAACCAAAGCCTGCGTCGTCGAGCAGAACGATCAGCACATTGGGCGCACCCGCTGGTGGACGCAGGTCTCGAATGGGGGGAAAGTGGGTGTCAGGATTTTTGGCATCGTAGGTGGTCAAACCGACATAGGGTTGGTCTGGAATCGGTAGAATCTGACGTTGGATCTTATTGCTTTGTGACATGGTTAAGTCTCCACCTAAAGAATCAAAAATCGAGCATGCACCGTGCTAGCCCTTGAAACACTTGAAGTTACTATTTATCGATAACCCCACTGCGCGGCCTACCCCCCGTGATGGCGGGAGGTGGGAGCAAGTTAAAAACGGGACAGCTTAGCCTTACTTCTTACAGCCCAGAACGGCAACACTGTAAGCATTATTGCGGTCGGTTCCAACATTTAGATTGATTTGGAAGGGCTGGTTAGCCGTAGGTGTTCTGAAAGGCAGCTTATAGACCTTCATCCGTACCATCGAGATTTTACGGCTAAAGGCTTTTGAAGAAGTGCCATCGTTATATTTAAGGTTAACCGTGGCCGTATAATTAGCGTTGTTTTCCGGTCTCATCAGCGCTCGGTAGGACTTGAACACACGACCTGCTGGCACGGAAAAGTCTACATTTTCATTGCCCATTCGAGCTTCCTTGCGGATTACTGTTTGTCCAGTTGAGATCTCCTCTAGAGCGGTGCAACTTTTGGGGACATTAGGAGAAAAAGCTGTCTGTGCCTGAGCGCCAGCCCTTTGAGAGAATACGCTTGCTCCCGTAATTAAAGAGACACAGGCTACGGTTACGGCAGTCCGAGAATTTTGCAAGTTCACTGAAATTTCCCTTGAGATAAATGTTTAGCCTAATATTATCTTGAATTTGTCTTCACTCAGGGCTTCGGCGACTTGCTTCCTTGGGCTTGTTCACTCCCTCGACAGCGTACTAGCTCGACAGCGTACCAAATTGTTAAGCCCCTAAGCCCCAAAGCCAGCAGGTTTTCTAGCCTGCCGCTCTTGTGTGGCGAGTAGTTGCATAACTTCATCGGCATAGCGTCCCTGCCGCAGCAGTTGTGCCATCATTCGCATCGGTTTATCAATGTGCGTGAAGAAGGCTTTATATCCGGCGCACAAGTAGTTCAAACCGGGTTCTCCATCGGGTGTTTCGATGAAGCGGTTCTTGGGACAACCGCCATTGCAGGCGAAACGCACCTCACAGGTACGGCAATACTGAGGCAGCGTATCGAATTTTGCCTGACCAAACTGGCGCTGCTGTTCAGAGGCAATCATCTCAATCATATGCGTCTCCTGAATGTTGCCAAGTTTGTAGTCAGGTTCGACAAAGTGATCGCAGGAGTAGAGATCGCCGTTATGCTCTAGGGCCAAAGCGTTTCCACAGGTTTTGGAGAAAATGCATACTCCCGGCTGTACCCCGACCCAGTTCGCTAATGCCGCATCAAAGTGTTGAATGAAGACTTTGCCCACATCTCTCCGCACCCACTCGTCAAACACACTGTTCAAAAACCGTCCAAACTGCTCCGGCTTCACCGATCGCTCGGTCACCTGATTGCCCGATTGGATCAGGGTTGAGCCATCTTCGTTCACCCGCTCAATGATGGGAATAAACTGTATGAACTCAGCACCTAACTCGTCTCGAAAAAAGCGATAGACATCCAGGGGGCGATCGCCATTCGCCGCATTCACCGTACAGAGGATATTGAAATCTACCTCGTGCTTTTTAAGCGTTTTCCAGCCTTGCATCACCTGCTCGAAGCTGCCCCTACCGCGTTTATCTACCCGGTAGGTATCGTGCAGTGGTTGGGGACCATCCACGCTCAAGCCAATTAAAAAATGATGCTGTTTGAAAAATTGTCCCCAATCGTCATCTAAACGTGTGCCGTTGGTTTGCAGGGTATGCGAGACCTGCTGCCCTGGTTTTTTATGTTTATCCACCAGTTCGATAGACCGCTGAAAGAACTCCAACCCCATCAGCGTCGGTTCGCCCCCCTGCCAGGCAATCGTGACTTCAGGAGTCTGGTGCGCCTCTAGGAGTTGCTGAATATACGTCTCCAACAGATCATCCGCCATGCGGAACTTGCTGCCGGGATAGAGCTGTTCTTTGGACAGGAAAAAGCAGTACTGACAGTCCAGATTGCAGATGGCTCCGGTTGGCTTAGCCAGGAGATGAAAGGCAGGAGGCGCGTTCTTCGGTAGTGTTAGCACGATGAGTCCCTCGTAAAATGTAAGCCTCGGTGCCCAGTTCCAGAGCCTCTTGCTCAGATAGCCTGCCAGCAACGGTGGCACCCGTTCTATGCCCTTTGACAAAGGAGGTAGTGCCCCAGAGGTAATGACTGGAAATTGTGAAAGCCTTGAGCTTCAAAGACTCCAGCTCTAAATCATTACCAGTTTGGAACACCACCGCCAAAGAATTGGACTTAGTAAACAACAATAGGTCGCGGTGCCACATAAACGGGGGCAGCATAAACGGGGGCAGCATAAACAGGAGGGTGGTAGTAGTAAGCACCAGCTCCCGCAGCTCCTGCCGCTTCGCCAGCAGCGTACATCCTCCAACGACCTAAGATGTCAATAAACAACGATGATTCCTTAAAAGATTTCGGCAAATTTCCTTTCAAAACTTTGACTTCATAGGAAAGCGTGTTCTTGTTAAGCGTGGGTTTGGTCAGCTCTACAACTGCAGAATTGACCGCACTATCACCAAAGGTAGACAGGGTGGCATTAGGAGGACTTGCAGCAAAATTATCTGATCCCTTATCCCAGTGGCCGATAAATTCCGATGTCTTGACCTGTCCGGTTACCCGTTCGGGGCGATCGGAAAAGAAAAGTGTATGTCCTATTCCCTCTAGCGTGAGAGTCTTGCCATCGAAGGTGCCAGCTGTTGCATTCTGGACGAACAGCAATTGAACCTTCTCCTGTGTGGCTTTCGCTGGGGGCGTTGCGGGGCTGGATTTGCTCTGCGCTACACTGCGCTGCATACTACTGATCCCAAAGAGGCTGGCTGCAAAGATGCAGGCAGCTAGCCCTGTAATCACCTGGCTTTTTTTCATATAGACGAACCTCATGAAGATAACAACATCCAAAAACCCCTAATGCGGGTGAACGAACTGCGCAGGCTGCAGTTGTGTATCAACAGCAATCATACAAAGCACCGCCAATAACGCCACCGTAAAACCAAGCAGCACAATCACCAGCGCACTTTACCACAAAAAGATCCTTGTAACGCTTGGTGCGGTGCCGTTTCCAATCCATAAACTCCAGAACTTCGGTCGCAATTATCTACGGTGAGGTAGGTGCAACGATGCGTACTTATCTTAGAGGGTATTTGCACCTATTTTGGAAGCTGCGGCGCGATCGTTTGAACAATGATATTGGTCATTGCAACGGTAATAAATTGCACCCCAATCGACGCTACCAGTAGTCCTAAGATGCGCGTGGCGATACTCAGCCCAATATCCCCCAAAATACGCTGCAACCATCGTCCCGACAATAGAACTACAAGCACCAGAAAAGAGACAACGATACAGACAACCACCAGCCCGGCAAAAAGAACATCATTCTTTTTAGCTTCGACCTCACTGGCGTAGAGAATGATATTGGCAATCACACCGGGGCCAACCAGCAAGGGCATTGCGAGCGGAATCACAATCTTGCGATAGACAGACTGTGCTGTTTGCCAATTACTCAGTCCCTCTTGCTCAGACACGTTTTGTGCGGTCTTCGTCGGATCACCCGTAACCAGATTGATGCCAATGAGGAGGAGAAGGATGCCTCCAGCAATTCGGAAGGAATCTAGCGAAATTCCAAAAAACTTCAGGATCTCGGCTCCTGTTACTAGAAACAAGAGCAACAAGCCTAATACTGTTAGCGACAGTAACAGTGCCAGCCAGCGCTGCACTCCCCGACTCTCTTTGTCAGAGTAGCTGATAAAAATGGGGAGAATACCGAGTGGATTAATCAGTGCAAATAGGCTTGCTGCAAATGTGCTCAGGAATCCTTTGTCCATGGTTTACACCGGCTAGTTTAAAAATGGAGCATTGCTCTTTGCCTCTACTGTCGTTTTTTCAATTGAATGTAGGTTCCTCCTCGTCAATCTTCATATGGTAGCTTTGCGAGCTTCTATTAAGACACAAATCAAGGTTCGGTTTTCTTAGAGGTCGATCGCCCTGATCAAAACCCCAACAAAACTTAGTAAACCAATTAGAAGCAGCGCGATGCCGACGATTTCAGCCGTGTTTGAGCTTTTGTAGATATAACGATTGCTCTGGAGGCACTTCAGCGTCTCGTGGTGTTCTTTTAAGGCAGCACCGATGCCAAACATCCCCACGCTAATGAAGGCTAATCCAACGATCGTAGAGAAGCGGAATGGGTCAATATGTTTGCCAAGGCGGGTAGCATCGATCGCTTTAACAATGGTGGGGATACCAAAACCAAAGCCAATCAGCGAGAGAGCCGTGCGGATCCATGCCATCAAAGTGCGATCGGCGGCGGCACGCGTGCGCTCTCGAGCCAGTTCGTTGGTGAGGTTATATGGCTCTTTTTCAGGGGATTCAGGGGATGGTTGCATATGATTTATTGAGTAGGGTTGGGGACGAACAGCGTCGCTTTGCTTAGGACTCGCTAATCCAAGGCCAGAATATCCAATCATGCCTATTTGGCTAGGATGGGCATTCACGCTGTTCATCTTTCAAGGTGCTGCATTTCTTCTTATCCATAACAGCATACCTAACTAACAAAAGTTTCAGCCTCCTCGGACTTCCGGTTGACCTACTAAACCCGGAAGAGTTCCTGCATAGCCTTGATTCAAGACTTGACATCTGTAACTTGCCGCGTTACACTAGCAGAGGAAGTTGCAAAATTATCGCTACTCTAATTTATATAAATGCATTGCTATGAACTTAACATTTAGCATAAAAGAGAGTTATTTTGCGTGATACGAACTTTTAGAAATAAAGCACTGGAAAAATTATTTAAGGAGGGGAATGTAAAGGGTGTTCCTAAAGATCTTGAAAAAAGAATCAGAGTAAGACTGGAAGTAATAGATTCAGCGAAGTTTGTAGATGATATTAGAATACCCGGATATGATTTACACGAGCTTAAAGGTGATAAAAAAGGAACTTGGTCAATCAAAGTTTCAGGTAATTGGCGTATCACTTTCAAGTTTGATAATAAGGATGCGTATGATATAGGACTTGAAGATTATCATTAGGCCATAAGACAAAATACAAGAATTTCACTTCAAGAGTATAGGTGACTTTATGACGGACGTACAAGATATGATTCAGGGGAGACAAATAAGACCAGTACATCCTGGTGAAGTGATTTCAGATGTGCTTGAAGACATTGGAATGACTCAAACAAGCTTTGCTGAGGTACTCGGCGTATCCCGTCGCACGGTCAACGAAATTGTTCAAGGCCGAAGACCAATTACAGTAGACACGGCAATTCGGATTGGAAAAGCATTGGGGAATGGTCCTCAGCTTTGGCTTAATCTTCAGCAAAAAGTTGATATCTGGGATGCCATACAAACCCATAGAGAAGACTACGATAGAGTGCCTACATTAGCTTAACGAGATATATCAATTCTGGATTGCTCTGCATTGCGAGGTTAAATTGACGTGACCCCATAAAGCGGTGTCAATCACCTGAATGGCTTCGGGTAATTTGTGATTGTGCGATGACAACGGAGGAATGGCCGGGCACGCAGTGCACTGTAGTCTCAATTCTTCGGTTTCCAGAGTCCGAGCATTGCGCCTGTCGGGTCGGTAATAATGCTCAACCAGCCCATATTTGGAACTTCCGTGACGTCTTGCATTACGCTGGCACCGAGCGACTTAGCCTTTTGGGTAGCAGCCGTGATGTCATCAACCGCAACGTAAGGCAACCATGACGAAGGAGCACCGGGCATGAGTTGCGTCATCATTCCACCGCCAGTTCCTTCGCCGACATCAATCATGGTGTAAGGCCCCTGCGGCATCGGGAGGTCTTCCATCTTCCAGCCAAAAAGGGCTCCGTAAAAAGTTTTCGCCTGACTAAGATCAGTCGTGTTCAGTTCAATGTGGACGAATGGATTTGCCATGGTGTTCTACTCCGTTGAGGTTGAGCGGGGATGAGCAATAAGCAGCAATTCTTTATGGGACATTTGTACTCAAATTATAGCTGACACAGAGTTTTATGACTAGATTACTGAACGATGGAAAACGATATATTTGACTCAAAATGTACTACCGTTCGCTCAACTCCGGGCCTTTAGAGCACCGAACCAATATCTCTCCATAATATGATGCAGCAACTTGGCGTTGTTCCTGCTGCCCAGGAGTCGGGCTCCAACCCAAACGCGGCGCTCTAAGCTAGGCTGCTCGGCAATCGGTCGGAGGTCGAAATGGCGGAATCAAGACACATCGCAGGACTACTCGGCCCCACGCTGATTGCGCTCGCTGCATCTGAGGTGGCCGCCTAACCCTTCGCGAGACTGTGTGTCAACTAAGAACGCCTCACTCAGAGGCTGCGGGATCTGGGCATAGACCTTGATAACATTTGAAAACTATGTGTGGACGTTTTACATTAACCAAAAACCGTGAAGAGGTTGCGCAGGCTTTCGGTCTCTCAGCTCCGCCTGCCGGACACGACGAAGTGCCCGAGTTTCCAGCCCGTTACAACATCGCTCCTTCACAGCCAGTGGGGGTGATTGTGGAAGATAGAAATTCGAGCAAACGAGAATTACGACTTATGGTCTGGGGGCTGATTCCCTCTTGGGCCAAAGACCCCTCAATTGGCGCAAAACTCATCAATGCCCGTTCCGAGACCGTTACCGAAAAGCCCTCGTTTCGAGCAGCTTTTAAGTATCGTCGCTGTCTGATACCAGCTGATGGATTCTATGAGTGGCAAAAGACTCAGGGTGGGCCAAA
>Ga0208588_1000538_pt1 | contig 12163 bp, 10 predicted proteins | sample NGESurshal092012_8_FD_184483 | JGI IMG/M metagenome (GOLD analysis project Ga0208588, IMG submission 184483) | Arctic peat soil microbial communities from Barrow, Alaska - NGEE Surface sample 415-3 shallow-092012 (SPAdes) | ecosystem: Environmental > Terrestrial > Soil > Wetlands > Peat ...
ACTAAGGCTAAAGTTACCCTCCGTGCAATGATGAATTACTAAGCTCGCGTCAAGCTTTGATGAGGATTGGCATCTGTGATGCACCCGTTCCAAGCGGTAATACCATGAATCACAGGTCAGGAGTGGGACGACCCAGATGATATCCCTGAGCGTAATCAACCCCTATTTCCTGAAGGATATGCAGAATGGCCTCATTCTCGACAAATTCAGCGATGGTTTTTTTATCTAGAGCTTTAGCCATTTCGTGAATAGATCTTACCAAAGCTTGGTTAATCAAGTCTTGATCTAAATTGCGGACAAAGCTGCCATCAATTTTGATAAGGTCTACGGGCAACTCTCTGAGATAAGTAAAGGAAGAAAAGCCTACGCCAAAGTCATCTAAAGCGAATTTACAGCCCAGGTTTTTAAGGTCTTTGATAAAGACTCGGGCATGATCAAAGTTCACGATAGCAGCAGTTTCTGTAATTTCAAAACTTAAACGGTTGGGCTCTAAGCTTTGCTGCCTCAAATTTAGGCTGATGAAGTCCTTGAGCGTTGGGTCACTCAATGATTTCCCCGAGAGATTTACCGCTAAATGCAATTCAGGATGTGCAGCCAGACATTGGACTGCTGCTTGGATTACCCAGTAATCTATTTGGCTCATGAATCCAAAGCGCTCAGCGGAGGGAATAAAAGCTCCTGGGAGAATCACTTCGCCCTGGCTCCCCTGCATACGGAGGAGGGCTTCATAGTGGTCTACTTGCTGGGTAGCTAGGTGAAATACGGGTTGAAACCAGAGAGAGAACCCTTGCTCTCGCAGGGCGTCCTTAATCCGGGTTGTCCAACTAGCTTCTTCTACTATGAGTTGAAGTTCGTCCTGGCCTAGCTGATAGACTTCGATGCGGTTCCCACCCCGTGCCTTGGATAGGTAACAGGCCCTATCTGCACGAGAAAGTAGCTCTTCAGCCTCCATATTGGTTTCTATGTAGGCCATCCCCACACTGCTACCGATAGTGAAGGTAACCCCTTCTTCGCTGTAGCGAAACGCTCCAATGAATTCTACGAGTCTTTTGGCTACTCCCTGCGCCTCTTCGGGGGTAGCTTCTTCAAGCAGGAGCGCGAATTCATCTCCCCCGATGCGAGCAAGGATGTCTTCATCTCGCAAAGTATACTTGAGCTTGCTGCTCAAAGTCTTGAGCAGTCGGTCTCCCGTAGCATGCCCTAGGGTATCGTTGACGATCTTAAAGTTATCTAGGTCTACAAAAAGCAAGGCTCCCTTTGCCAGATTCTTTACTTTTAAAATCCTTTGAAGCTTTTCAAGCAGGTACTGCCGATTGTAAAGTCCTGTCAAAGGATCGTGATGGGCCATGTACGTTAGCTTGTTCTCGGCTTGTTTGCGCTCTGTAATATCATGGACAATCCCGACCATCCGAGTTGCCCAGCCATCTTCGTTAAAAATGACTTCAGCACGGGAATGCAGAATACGTTCGGTTTCGTCAGGTCTCACAATTCGATGGTCGATGCTGAAGGTCTCATGCTCATAAAGGGCTCTGTCCATAGCATATTGGACGAATACTCGGTCGTCAGGATGAATCCTTTCCAGCAATAAATCATAGGTGGCCGAAACTTCGTGATCTAGAAATCCAAAAATTCGGTAAATCTCTGCAGACCACTGGAGCTTATTGGTCACTAAGTCCAAATCCCAACTGCCAATATGAGCAACCCTCTGGGCGACAGCGAGGCTTGCTTCACTCTCTCGCAGAGCTTCCTTCGTCCTTTTGGTCTGGAGGAGATACTCTACCCGCTTCTGGAGTAGCTGCCAATGAATGGGCTTCAGAATAAAGTCATCCACCCCATCCTCAAAGCCCTGGGATATCGAGGCTTCATCCTCAAGACTAGTAATCAAGAAAATTAAAGGGGCGGGGCCAGAAAATGACCTCAGATGTTTGCAGGCGGTAAATCCATCCATGACGGGCATCATGGCATCAAGAAGAACAACGTCTGGCTCATGTTTGAGATATTCCACCAAACATTGCTCGCCATTCTCAGCTTCGATAACTTGGTAACCAGCTTTTTTCATAACCCGCTTTAAGGCGAGCCGAATCACTTTGTCATCGTCTGCTATCAGAATGAGAGGGATTCTACTGTTAGACTGTGTCACTTCTTTGGAGACTATCAGCGGTATACCCTGATAGTCCCCAAGTTCTGCACGAAGTTATCACTAGTCCAAGAGCTTCAAGGCAGCGGCTACCCCAGCGCCAGGGGCAACATCATGCCCAAGTTCCCTTAGGGCCCCTTCAATGGCTGCAAGAACCGTGAGAACATCCCGGTCACAGACAAATCCGAGATGACCAACCCGGAAGATTTTATCCTTGAGCTGGTCTTGGCCCCCGGCTAAGGCAATGTCATAGCGTTTTTTGATGATGCCACGCAATTTGTCAGCGCTGACGCCCTCAGGAGGCAAAATAGCCGTAACCGCTGGAGCCGCTGCCTTATCCTCTGCCACATAGTTGGCCAGTCCTAGGGCGCTAGCCCCAGCCCGCACTGCACCTTTATGGCGATGATGACGTGCAAAGATATTTTCCAGTCCTTCCTGCTGCATCATCCCTAGAGCTATTTGCAAGGCATAGATTAAGTTAATGGCAGGAGTAAAAGGCGTGGAAGCTTCTTTCAAAGATTTGCGGTACTTCAGCAAATCGAAAAAGAAACGGGGCATGGTAGATTTTTCAACTGCTTCCCAACCTTTGGCACTGACGCCCACAAATCCCAAACCTGGAGGCATCATATAGCCTTTCTGGGAGCCTGTGGCGACAAAATCGAGTCCCCAATCATCCATAGGCACCTGGGTAGCCCCCAAACTGGTGACGGCATCGACAATAGAAAGCGCACCATGACTCTGGATATAGCCAGCAATAGGTTCTAAATTATTGATAACTGCCGTAGAGGTTTCACTATGGGTGATGATGACGGCTTTATAGGTACCCGGAGTAGCCAGTGCTGCTTTAACTTGTTCCGGATCGATGGCTTTGCCCCATTCCTCAGAAAGAACCGTTACCTCACATTGAAAAGCTTTGGCCATTTTGGCCCAACGGTCACCGAACTTACCATTGACCAAGACCAGCACCTTATCTCCAGGAGAAAGGGCGCTCACGATAGACGCTTCCATCGCTCCCGTACCGCTGGTGGCGAGGGTTAGTACGTCTCCTTTGGTTTGGTGAAGCCAACGGAGCTTTTCCGTTACGTCTTCCATTACCGCTGAAAAATCCTTCGTTCGGTGGCCTATGGGGTGGCGAGCCATCGATAGCAATACAGATTCAGGGACCGGGGTTGGTCCTGGAATCATCAAAAAACCTTTATCTTGCATGGGAGTCTCACTCTCTTGTCTAGTCGCTCGGCGTACAGGTCAAAATCATAGCTCAGTTCTGCCATTTAGATCTTTCTTTGTTCCTATGCTTTGACCACAAGTCAAGGGGTTTATAGAAGCTTTATTTTCCTGTTAGGAAATATGTCTATAAATGAATTGAATACTGATAAATACAAATTAATCTGGGGAATTCTTTAACCAGAGTCTTGTTTTGTGCAAGATAAATTATTTTCAGAGTGCTCCAAATGGACCAAGCTATTGAAGTGTTGGGTAAACACAAAAAGATTAATAAACCGCCTGTCCTATTTAACAAAACTCAAAAAATAATTGCACAGATAGAAGCTGAACTCAATGCATCTTTCCTAAGCTATTGGACTTCCCCAAACGGTAGTGTTTGTCAACATGATGTTAATGGTCTCTATGAAGTGCTAAAAAAGCTAGGTAATCAAAATGAAATTACCTTATTTGTGAAGTCAAATGGAGGTGCGGGTATAGCATCATTACGGATGGTTCATCTATTAAGAAACTATACACAACGATTAACAGCCTTGGTTCCCTTAGTATGTGCTTCCGCTGCAACCATGATTGTCTTGGGAGCAGATGAAATTCATATGGGCCCTCTCGCCTATCTGACCGCTGTTGATACTTCAATGACCCATGATCTTTCCCCCGTAGATACTTACAATAGCTTGGTATCCGTGAGCCAAGATGAGCTGACACGGGCCATTGGCCTATGGCGAAAGGAATCAAAAGAAGTAGATTCAAATCCCTATCATTCTTTATTCAATCATGTTCATCCCCTGGTTGTCGGAGCTTTAGACCGGGCTAGCTCTCTCTCTACTAAGCTTTGCACAGAGATTTTGTCCTATCACATGGAAGATTTAGAAAAAGCACAGCAAATTAGTAGTCATCTAAACTACAATTACCCCTCACATTCTTATCCGATTACACTTAAAGAAGCAGACCATCTAGGGCTCAATGTCAAGTCGATAAATCCTAAAATCAATAACTTGCTTTTGGAGTTGAATAAGCTTTATTCGGAAATGGGGCAACGGGCTCTGACTGATTTTGATGAACATAACTATCACAACAATGAGATTTTAAACATTCTTGAAGGTAAAGGTATCCAGGTTTATTATCAAAATGATACGGATTGGCATTATCGCAAAGAAGAACGACGCTGGGCACCGATGAATGATGAAAGTTCATGGCACAAGACTGATCTAGAAGGGAGTAAAGTACAGCGCTCTGTTTTCCATATCAGGTAATTCATTCTTGGATCTGTGTTAGATTGCCTGCTATGGGTTTCGCATTTTGGAGACTAAGCATCCTTGGCAAAATTTGAAGTCAGTGCAACGGTTAACCTTCCGGTAGAAGAGGTTTGGAAGGCTCATGAGGATGTGACACTACTGGAGCGTATTGCTCCTCCTTTCCCCAAAGTTCGACTGTTAGAGCCTAATATCATCTGTCAATTAGGGACTCGCTTTACGGTCCGGGTAGAACTTTTTGGTCCTGCGGCGCTTGATTGGCAGGTGCAGATTATTCGCTGGGAGCCTCCGACCTGTTTTGTGGATCAACAAGTGAGCGGTCCCTTTTCTTTCTGGGAACATACCCACCAATTCATCCCAATCTCGGCTAATCAAACCCGTTTACTGGATACTGTCAACTTTGAGCTGAATCCTTTTCTAGATGACACGCTGGTTCGATTTGGACTAGAGAGCATGTTTCAGTGGCGCATGGAGAATCTGCAGCGGGCCCTCTCTCAGCGTTAACTTTGCCTCTTTAGAGACACCGTTAGCTCTTGTCAGGCTTTATAATCTAGAGGAAACATACTTCAAGCATGGCTCATGGCATCTCTTCGTCCGGTTAACTTTGATGGTTCTTTCGAATTACAAGAATCAAAGAAAGAGCATTTATTCAATCTATTAGAGAGTCCTGTTTTCCAACAGCAAATCTGTCAAAATACCGCGTGTAGAAAAGTTACTTTCTTGGCCTTGATCTTTCAACCTGTTCCCTACAGCGAGAATACTCCTCACGGAATGAATAGGGAGTTTGAGCCTTACTTCAAATCAAACGAACATATTATTGTGAATGTTCCCGCCAACTTTATGTTCCAGGCAAAAATCACGCAGCCCAGTCGTTTATGTGCCATTTATCGCAAAGATTTAGTGGCAGACTAGCTCCATCCGTACCCGTTAGTTTTATATTTATGCATTTTCCTTCCTATGCTCCACCTGCTTTGCTGACGAATGGTTTGGCTTTGACCATTTATACGGTCTTCCGCTATGAGCAAATCTGGAGGGAGACTATTCCCTACGTAGAGCCGGAATATAAAGAAACTATATTTTACGGTAAAGATGGGGTTCCTATCTATGGTTGGGTGGCCTGCCCTCAGAATCCGAAGGGAACTATAGTGGGCACCTACGGCATCACCGGCAGTTTAGAGAGCTCTTGGTATTTGAGAATTTTGGGATGTCAGGCATTTGCTCAAGGCTATGCCGTAGTCTTATTTGACTGGCGTGCCCACGGGAAGACGGCTGAGTTGTCCTCTGTTCTTACGTCTGATGGCCTGAATGAAGGAGAAGACTTCGTCCGCATTGCGGCTAAAGCCAAAACTCTAGGCTGCCCCGCTCCCTTTTGGTTCGCAGGATATTCTCTGGGGGGACAACTGGCGCTCTGGGGTATCAAAACAGCTCAAGAGATGGAAGAGCAAGGACAATTGGCGGCTTTAGGTTTGGACGATGGTGAATTGGCCGGTGGGGCGGTCATTTGTCCAAACTTAGATTCTCACCGTTCTTTGACCTATCTTGTGCGTCAACCTTTGGGGAAGTATTTGGAAAAAGCGATTGCTAAAGAACTCAAGCAGTTAGCTTGGCAGCTTCACAAATTACATCCTGGTGCTTTTGATCCAGCTGCTATCGAGCGAGCCAAGGGCATTTTAGGATTTGACCATGAACTGGTAATTGGAAGGCTGGGATTCTCTTCCGTCGAGGAATATTACACGGCGAGTAGTCCCCTACCTCTATTATCTGGACTTAAAAAGCCAACTTTGATTATCTATGCGGAAGATGACCCTATGTTTCTTCCAGATTTGGTGGGAGAGTTAGAGGCTATCAGCGCTCAGAACAGCGCGATTGATTTATTGATGACGCCTCATGGTGGACATGTGGGCTATGTCAGTAGTATGACAGGACAAAAAAATGCAGATGACCCTCATCGCTGGTGGGTGTGGAATCGTATGCTGCAGTGGTGCGATGGACAGGTCTGATTTTAGGCTGGGCTAGAACATAGATCCGACTCAAGACAAATCGCTATGGAATCTATCACGCCATGAGCTATCGGATTCCAGCAACTACAGAACTCACAGGTGTTGCACTTCATTTTTGAATCGGTGCTATTCTCCGGTGCGTCAGAATTTAGCCATACTAGGAGTAGAGAGCGCTAGAGCTTCAGATGTTATAAAAATGTTGCTCTGTAATTTGGTGGGCAGCGATGAGCAAATGGCACACCTGTGATGTAGAAGATGTACTCCAGGAATTGGGTAGCGACAAAGCCCAAGGTTTGACGCAAGCAGAAGCCAGCCGTCGCTTAGCCGAACAAGGTCTGAACGAACTGATCGAAAAAGGCTGCAAAAATCCCTGGGTGATTCTTTGGGAACAAGTGACAGCCACGATGGTGGTCATCTTGGTTGTGGCGGCTATTGCCTCCGCAGCGCTGGGGGATTATCACGATGCCTTCGCGATCCTGGCGATTGTTGTCCTGTTCAGCCTGTTGGGATTTAGCCAAGAATATCAAGCAGAAAAAGCCATGGCCGCCCTAAAAAAGCTGGCCGTGCCCACGGTGAAAGTGCAGCGAAGTGGACAGATCAAGGGGATCTCCGCTCGTGAACTCGTGGTGGGAGATTTGGTACTGTTGGAAACAGGAGACTTGGTGCCTGCAGACTGTCGGCTGTTAGAAAGTGTGAACCTGCGCATTCAAGAAGCCTCCCTCACCGGTGAATCGGAACCTGTCGAGAAGAAAATAGGAGCCCTGGAAAAAGAAGATTTGCCCTTGGGAGACCGTCGCAATATGGCTTACATGGGCACGATGATCTCCTATGGGCGAGGACAGGGAATCGTTACCGACACAGGCATGAAGACTGAGTTGGGCCACATCGCTTCGATGATCCAATCGGTGGACCAAGGCCACACCCCGCTTCAACAACGTCTAGACCAGTTGGGAAAAGTCCTAGCGGTTATTGCACTGGGGATTGCGAGCCTTATTTTTTTGCTGGGTCTTTGGCGTGGAGAAGAACTGAAATTAATGTTCATGACGGCGGTCAGCATGGCGGTAGCCGCTGTCCCAGAAGGACTTCCTGCCGTCGTCACCATTGCCTTGGCCTTGGGGGCACAGCGCATGCTCAAGCGCCATGCCCTGATCCGTAAGTTACCTGCGGTAGAAACCTTGGGTTCTGTGACGGTGATTTGCTCGGACAAAACCGGCACCCTTACAGAAAATCGGATGACCGTTACGATGATTGACTTGGCGGGACATCGCTTAGACCTCACAGAACCTGATAGTCAGCACATAACCTTAACCCTCAGTGATGGATTATTCTTGGCCCAAAGTTCAGGTAATCTAACAAAACCGGTGATTTCTTCAGCCCTGGGATTGCTGATGGTGGGAGGAACGCTGTGCAATGATGCTTTGCTGCAAGCTAACGGCCATGGTTCGAATGCAGGTAATATCGAAAAAACGGATGCCTGTGCCATGGGAGACCCGACGGAAAGTGCGCTGGTTGTAGCGGCTGCCCGTTTAGGATTAGAAAAAACGGGTCTGGAGCAAAACTTCCCCAGGATTTCAGAGGTGCCGTTTGACTCCGAACGCAAACGGATGACGACCGTACATCACTTGCCTCTAGGCCCGGATAACCTGATGGGGACGCCCTACGTTGCATTTACCAAAGGGGCGGTGGATAGCCTTTTAGAAGTTTCTAACCGCGTTTGGGTGCAAAATAGGGCCGAACCCCTCACCGATGAGTGGCGTGCTCGGATTACTGCCACCAATGACGGATTTGCTCAAGAGGGGATACGCGTTTTAGGGGTGGCCTTCCGGTCTTTGGCGTCACTTTCTGCCAATGGGGCTGTCGCTTCTATAGAGGAAAATCTGATCTTTATTGGCATGGTTGGCATGATTGACCCGGCCCGACCTGAGGTCAGAGAAGCCGTGAAAACCTGTCGACAAGCTGGTATTCGTCCCGTGATGATTACCGGAGATCATCCATTAACGGCCTACCACATTGCCCATGAGCTAGGGATAAGCGATGGGGGTCGGGTCTTGACAGGGCAAGACTTGGAACGCCTTTCTACTAAGGAATTGGCGGAATTAGTAGAGGAAGTATCCGTGTATGCCAGGGTTTCGCCGGAGCATAAACTCAAAATTGTGGAGGCTTTGCAAAGCCGCGGTCATGTAGTGGCCATGACGGGAGATGGGGTGAATGATGCCCCTGCCTTGAAAAAGGCAGATATTGGCATCGCGATGGGGATCACGGGTACGGATGTGGCCAAAGAAGCTGCGGATATGGTTTTGCAGGACGATAACTTTGCCACGATTGTGGCTGCCGTAGAAGAAGGTCGAACGATCTATGACAATATTCGTAAGTTCATTAAGTTCTCCATCGCCGGCAATCTTGGCAAAATTCTGGTCGTCATTCTGGCTCCTTTTTTAGGGATGCCTTTGCCCCTCCTGCCGCTACAAATTCTCTGGCTCAATTTATTGACGGATGGACTGCTCGGTTTGGGGCTGAGTGTAGAACCGGCTGAGCGTAATGCGATGCAGCGTCCTCCGATTGCTCGGGAGAGCAATATTTTTGGAGATGGAATCGGTAGACAGATCTTCTGGGTCGGATTTCTGATCGGTTTAGTTGCTCTTGTGGTCGGTTATGAAGCCTGGCAATCGAATCAAGCCCATTGGCAAACGTTGGTATTCACGACCCTTGCTTTTCTGCAAATTGGACAAGCTTTAGCCGTACGTTCGTTCAGAGATTCTGTCTTTCAGATTGGTCCCTGGTCTAACAAACTCTTGCTCGGTATGGTGGTTTTGGTGTTTGGATTGCAACTGGCGGTGGTGTACGTTCCTTTCTTTCAGGACATCTTTACTACGGTGCCCCTGTCGACAGAAGAACTCGCTCTTAGTTTAGGGCTGGGTACCCTTGTTTTTTGGGGGATTGAACTAGAAAAATGGTTGATCCGGCGTGCGTAGGGAAGAGTCAGGTCACCTTCAGCCTTGAGGTTCAAACAGGTCTGGGAAGGTGGCGCCCACATCCGGTTGAATGAGCTGATGGTCCTGCACATTAACTCCTAGGGCAAGGGCATGATCTTGGTCAAACGCTTGGTGACCCCAGTTGGCTAATTTCAGCACATAGGGCAAAGTGCTATTGTTCAGCGCCTGTGTAGCCGTCCAGGGTACAGCCCCTGGCATATTCGGCACGCCATAGTGCACGACCCCTTCTTCCACATAGGTAGGGGTTGTATGGGAGGTTGGACGGAGGGTTTCAATACAGCCCCCCTGGTCTACCGCTACGTCTACAATCACAGAACCCGCTGCCATAGCCCCCACCAATGCTCTATCAACGAGTGTGGGTGGGCGTCGTCCTGGAACCAAGACTGCTCCAATCAGAAGATCCGCTTCCGGAACTAGGTGAGCAATGTTGGCAGAGTTGCTATATAGCAGTTCCACATCATGATTAAATAGGGTCTCTAAAGAGGAAAGACGGTCCACATTGATATCGAGAAGAGCTACCCGTGCGCCCATCCCTACGGCAATACGCGCCGCTTCTGCGCCCACGACTCCTCCCCCCAAGATCACAACCCGGCCCGCACGCACTCCAGGAATCCCACCTAATAGAACACCTCGCCCGCCCTGTTGTCGCTCTAGGAAACGGGCTCCAAACTGGGGTGCCAACCGTCCAGCAATCACACTCATCGGAGCCAGCAAGGGCAATTTTCGGTCTGGGAGCTCCACCGTTTCATAGGCAATAGCAGTCACACCACTCTCCATTAATTTCTCTGTCAAGGTCCGATTGGCTGCTAAATGTAGATAGGTAAACAGCAAATGTCCTTTTTGCAGGAAGTCATACTCTTGGGTGAGCGGTTCTTTTACTTTGACCACCAGTTCAGGACTCCAAGCCTCTTTTGGCGTAGCGACAATCTTGGCTTGCACTTTTTCATAGGCGTTATCTGAAAATCCAGAGCCGACCCCAGCACCTGTTTCTACAAAAACTTGGTGTCCCTTTTCTTGTAGAACTCTCACACTGCTGGGACTTAAGCCCACCCGAAATTCTTGGTCTTTCACTTCTCTGGGGACACCAATTTCCATCCGCAACCTCTCTTTAGTAGCTCTAAGCCCCACGCTTTCAACAATAATGGAAGAAGCCTCTGGACCCTACCATGCCCGCAAAGAAAAAAGAACAGCCCAAATCGCCCGTCACTCTGCCTGCCCTCGCTCCTGGGGAAGTGGGTAAACTGACGACGGCACAAGTATTTGAAGCCTTGGACGCAGTGCTCATAGTAGATGGACGTAGTAAAGGAGAACGTCGTCTCAAAGGGATTATTGATTCTGTGATGTTCAACCCGAAAACCAAAGGCAATGAATTTTCAAGAAATAGACCCATCGTCACCGTCAGTTGGTTTGGTCTGCGCAGTTTAGTCTTGGCCTATGCCCTCAGAAAACGGGGTTTTAAAGTTTATGATATGGAAGGTGGACTGTTTCGCTGGCTATTGGAAAAGCGCCCTGCTGCTCAGTTATTTGATTAGTGATTTATAGCATCTCAGGGTTAATTCCTTTTTCTCTCAACTTCGCCACCAAAGAATGAAAAACCCAATCGCACCAAGCTGCGGGGTATCTGAAGCAGAAACAGTCCTATTTATTGGAATCTATACCCCGTCCATCTTGAGAACTGAAGGCTTAGATGCAAGTCATCTAAAGGCTGAAAGCATTACCTTTTTAGATCAAAGATTTGTGGCAGGGTTGGCTTCGTAGCCACACGACGATGGCCAAGGCCCAGGCAAGGGTTGGTCGCTAATGCTCTAGCGCAATGGTCTCATCGAAGATTTCCGCCAGAGAGAAAGGGCAGACTTGGGGGAGTTGGTCTGGGTTTAGCGGGGTTTCCCGGTCTAAAATGTTCAACCCATCCTTATAGCCACGGGTTATCGCTTCTGGGAGATAAGGTTTTAAGCTGGGGTTGTCTTGCAAGTGTTCTTGAATCCTCTGGCGCTGTTCACGAATAGTGGCCCGCCAGCTTTTAGAACGGCCCTCTGGTTGATAACGCCACTTGAGGAGATGTCCCAAGAGCACCCCAAGGCGGTTACGTAGCTCTTGACGTTGTTGCTTGCCCAAGGACTCGATCTCCTCAATTAAGTTTTCAGTATCGATCTGCTCCCACTGTCCCGCTTTCAGTAGGTCCACCTGGTGCTGAGTCCAGGCGTAGAAGTCTTGGTAATAAAGCGTCGTGGTTTGCATTTTCCACCTCGGTAGGGAGATCTTGTTGGGGAAAGTAATTCCATTATCAGAAGATTTTGGAAATTTCGACATAGCTTAGAGAATTCGCCCGAACAGATTATTCAGAAAGTTTTAATTTACGGTGGTCGTTTTCTCGCCTGCGGCTGTGGGACATGAGGCGATAATTTGCCTATCAATTTTGCAAAAGGTTCTATCTGCTCTAACTTCTTCTGGAGTGATTGATGACATGCTACCGGGAAAGTGAACCATTTAAAATGTGAGTCTTCCAGCCAACCACACCGAGAGGAAGACCATGAAGAAAAGCCGGTTCACGACCGACCA
>Ga0208588_1000539_pt1 | contig 12107 bp, 20 predicted proteins | sample NGESurshal092012_8_FD_184483 | JGI IMG/M metagenome (GOLD analysis project Ga0208588, IMG submission 184483) | Arctic peat soil microbial communities from Barrow, Alaska - NGEE Surface sample 415-3 shallow-092012 (SPAdes) | ecosystem: Environmental > Terrestrial > Soil > Wetlands > Peat ...
AAGAACCGGGAGCGGCGGTGTCATGCGGGCCGTCAAACGGCGACCGCTCCAGGCCGTCTCCCGGCTCCCGCCGAGTCCCTACAACGAACACCCAACCACTGCCCGCAACAGGGAGTGTGGACCAGTGACCTCACGAGGTCGACCGCAGCTGTCGGCCACCGGTCGGCCGAACCCGACGGGATCCGGTCGGCAACCTCGCACAACCACTCGAGCCGGTCAGTGAGCTGCATCAACACCCGGCTTCCGGTTGTCAACCCGACCGGTCGATAGGTGGTGCTCCGAAACTGCTGACGCAGCGCGATGATCGCCAGCTGGGTCGCGGCTTCACCGGTCTCGGTCGGGTCATCTCCGGTGTGCGGGCCGGGGTCGGGACCGGTCGTCGACCTGATGATCAGTTGCCGCGCGAGCGCCGTACAGGCGTCGGCTCCCCGGGCGCGCAGCTTGTTGTGGTCGCTGGGCGGCCACAAGAGCACCGCCACCGGAACCGCCAACACCGCGGCGAGGCCCCAACCCGCGAGCCGGGCCGGGATCTCCGCCGCTGTCGCCGGCACCGTCGCGGGCAGGATGAACGCGAGCAGCAACGCACGGGTGGCGCCGGCGGCGGCCGCACTGAACACCCCGGCGAACAGCACCAGGAACCCGACAACCACCATGCCCAGCACGGCCGACCACGGCTGACCGGATACCAGCGTGCCGAGCACGATCAAAACCACACCGATGACGGCCAACCCGACGTATGCGCCGAATCGCGCCGACCTACCGCCCGGGAAGTCGGCGAACAGCAAGAACGCCACCCCGCCGAAGGACGCGAACAGGCTCAGCTGGGAGTTGCCGATGAGGGTGCCGATCGCCAAGCCGGTCGTGACGGCGAACGCGACTTTGATCGCCTTCTGCAGCGCGTACCACTCCGGGTCGTGCCGGCGCAGTCGGCGAAAGATCGGACCTGACATCGATTCCTACCGGTTCTGCCGGGGTTCGCCGGGCGGTGGCCGCCGGCGAGCGGAATCTATCAGCCACCCCGGACAGCCGGCCGAAACCGCCGGCGGGCGCCGCCGGCAGGCGCTGGTGGGCTGGTGGCGTATGTCACCGTGCCTCCCGGAAGGTCCGCGGGTTCTCGCCGGTTACACCACATGACGGTCTCCGGTACATGCCCCGGGCTCCACCCCTTCAGTCGCCAAGAGCGACCACGTGCCGAGAGGCGCACTGCCCGGGGATCGTCCACCACGGCCGCCCGATGCCTCCCGCGTCGGGCGGCTGTGGTGTTTCCCGGTGATCTGTGGGCTACCGCGGGCAGCGCGGGCCGCTGTCGGTGCTGTCGGCCAGACTGCCCAGGATGAGCACCCCGCTTGGACTACTCCGTCTCGCCGCCCAGCGAATCGAGGGCAGCACCTTCACCCGGCCCGCCGAGGTGGTGCGGTGGATGCTTGCCATGCAGGCACAGGACCTGCCCGGGGCGAAGTGGTCCGTCGGGTTGCGGGCCCCGGGATCGACGCTGGCGGACGTCGACGCAGCGTTGGCCAGCGGCGAGATTATCCGGTCCTGGCCGATGCGCGGCACACTGCACCTGGTACTGGGCGAGGACATCAGCTGGATGCTCCATCTCACGGCCTCCCGAACGCTGCAGTCGCTGACCACCCGGCACCGCGAGCTCGACATCGACGACGCGGCCGTCGGCCGCGCAATGGATGTCGCCCGCGGCCTGCTGGAGGGCGGACGGAGCGCCACCCGGCCGGAGATCTTCGCCGCGTTCGAGACCGCCGGGCTGGGCACCGCCGGCCAGCGCGGCGTGCACCTGCTCGGCCGGCTGCATCAGATCGGCCAGCTGTGCCTCGGCCCGATGCGGGGCAACGACCAGGCGGTGGTGCTGATCGACGAGTGGGTCCCGCACCCTCGCCGGCTCGAGCGCGACGAGGCATTGGGCGAGTTCGTGCTGCGCTATTTCACCAGCCACGGCCCCGCCACCCTGCGCGACTTCGCCTGGTGGACAAAGCTTCCGCTCCGCGAAGCGAGGATCGGATTGGAGCTCGCCGGTCGCCGGCTGGAGACGCTGGTGGTCGATGACGTCACCCACTGGATGCCTCCTGGTCTGCCGGACCGAGCCGCCCGCCGGGTGCACGCGCTGCCCGGGTTCGACGAGTTCCTGCTGGGGTATGCCGATCGCCGCGCGAGCCTGGCGGCGGACCACGCACCGCTGATCGTTCCGGGCAACAACGGCATGTTCCTGAGCACCATCGTCGCCGACGGCACGGTCGTCGGGACCTGGCGGCGGAAGCGGACCGCAGCCGGAGTTACGGTCACGCCGGCGCCCTTCGCGCCGCTGTCGGCCAAGTCGCTCGCCGGGTTCCGCGCCGCAACGAGGGCGTACGGGCGGTTTCTGGGGGTTCCGGTCACCCTGGGGTGACGAGCGGCACCGACTCCCATGGGCAGTTCCTGGCCGGCCGGCAGCGCGCCAGCGTCCCACCACCCCGGACGAATCATTTAGTAATGCGTCTCAAACAGATTGCAATTCTTGGACACAAATTGTTCGCCAGATGGTCAAGAGTCTCGGCGCAGCGAACTCCACCACCCCCACCCAGGACCAGACGGCCATCGCGCTGTTCTTCTCGGGCTCTGCGTTCCTGCAGACCAACCGCGCGCTGGAGAACCAGGTCTCCGTGCGGAATCTGGACATCGTTCAAGCCGCGCGGATGTTCGCTGCCGTCGACATGACCGTCGCTGACGCCCTCATCTCCGTCTGGCACGCGAAGTACCTCTACGGATTCTGGCGACCCATCACGGCGATCCAGCAAGCCGCTACCATGGCAATCCCGCGACGGAGGCCGACCCGACCTGGAAACCACTGTTGGCGACGCCGCCGTATCCGGACTACGTCAGTGGTTATACAGGAATCATGTGCGGCTTCTCCGAAGCCCTGGAAACCCACTCTGCGCACCCGCCATTTGCAGCTGACCCTGACTTCCACGGCCGTGCCGGGAGCCCAGCGTTCCTACGATTCCGCCCGCACCCTGTGCGGGGACGTTCTGCAGGCCAGAATCTGGCTGGGAATTCACCTCCGGACCGCGGATACGACGGCCGCCCGCATGGGTCAGAAAGTTGCCGACTACGCCCTCGACCGCAATTTCGAGAAGGTCCACGGTCCATGGTCACGACCACTGAATCGACCTCTGACCCTGCGACGACGACCGGCGGAGCCTCGCCGACGTCGGCGGGGGAGAGTTCGGCGAGCGGTCGCAGGGGGAGTGGGGGGCTGGGTCAGCGACATCAACGACGATCGCGGTGACGGATGTGGCCTGCAGCAGCCACCGGGCATCCGGTGCAGACGCTCGGCCGTAGGCGGTGAAAAGTGCGGTGGGCATGGTTTTCTCCTCAGCTCGTTGCCCCAGTTCTTGAAGTTGAAGTCAGGTTTGAGGCCAAACCGAACAAAACGAAGATGCCCAAGGCAGGCACACCCAGTTCGACGCGCAGGGCCCCAGGAGAGCCTCGTCAAGGGCGATGACGGGGTGTGGCGCGTTGCCAAGGTGTTCTACCTGAAAGACGAGCCGTGTTAGCTCGTCGGACAGCGGTCCCGACCGGGGTGTTCTCGATGAGAATGCTGCCGGCTCTCCCGGTGCTGGCCGATCCGCAGAACGATCCGCTGTGCCGGACGTCGGACCGGACGAGCCGCCGCCCGAACGGATTCAGGAGAACTGATGGGCCGCAACAACATTCTCATCCTTTGCGCGGGACCCTCACGGGAGTCGCGCGTCGATCAGGTCGTCGATAATTCGGAAATCGGCAAGTTTGAAGGTCAGCAGTGGGACCCGCTCCACAGTCGCTGTCGCCGCTATCGCCAGGTCGAGCTGGCGGCGACGCGGCTTGCCGCCACGTTGCGCGACTGCTGCCGCGAGCCGCCCCCAAGCCCGAGCGACCTCGACGGAAACGGGTAGCGGATCGAATGTTGCTTCGACGACCGCCAATCGATCGTTCCGCCGAGCTCGCTCGTCGTTGTCGCTGGCAAGCAGCGCGCCGAAATGCAGCTCAGTGATTGACACAACGCTAATCGCGGCTTCGACATCGATCGGTGCAACGTCTGCTATCAGCACTGATGTGTCCAGGAGTGCCCTCATGTCTCGTACGGATCGACAACGGCGCCATCGATGAGGACAAGATCGTCCTCAAGTCCGCGCGGCGTAGGTCCGCGCCACACCAAGTCCAGCGCGGGTCCGCTCACCCAGCGGTGTCTTCGAACCGGGCTCAGCTCGGCAACCTCGCGGCCGGCAACCGTGACGGTGAGCGTTTCCCCCGCTTCGACCCGCCGCAGCACCTCGCTGACCTGATTGCGTAGCTCCTTCTGAGGAATGGTGGCCATACAGCGATGGTAGCAGTTCTGCTACCATCGAGTTCCCTGTCCAGGCGGGGGTGCGGCGGACCTGCGTCATGGCGGCCACATCGGATTTGCACCCGGCGGACGTCGCGCCGAGCGGCTACGGTAGCGCGGCAGGGTAACGGTGTAGATGTTGATCATCAAGATGATCCGGCTCTTCGAGCCTCGTACGCCAGGGCGATCAGCGCCGGATCGTCTGGGCCGCGACGGGTCTGCGGATCCGGGGCACCCCATGGACAACATGCTCCGGAAGCACGGGGAAGCCTCTCAAGCGTCTGAAATGACATAGATGAGTGTCATTTCAGTTTGTTCTGCTATCTTTGGACGGTGCCGCAGGACCACGATGCGCAACTGATCTTCGCCGACCACGTCGGCCGCTTCTACGCGCGTCAGTACGCATTCCCGCCCATGGCCGGCCGACTCCTGGGCTATCTGTTTGTTTGCGAACCTCAGCAGCAGACGATTGACCAGCTGGGAGAAGCGTTGCTGGCAAGTCGCAGCGCAATCACCGGGGCGGTCAAGCTGCTCGAGGGCTATCGGGTGGTTCGACGGACCCGCATCGCCGGCGAGCGGATGGATCGGGTCAGTCTGGATCCCGCGAGTCAGCAGCCACAGAACTTCGATTCCGCCATCCATCAAGAGCACGCTGCGCTGTTCCGGGAGGGATTGGCGTTGCTGGCCAGTGCTTCGCCCGAGCGGCGCGCGCCGCTGGATGAGATGGTCGCCCTGGCCGAATTCCTGAGTGTGCGGCTGCCTGAGCTTCAGGAGGAATGGCATGTGCGCCGCGATCAGCTTCGGGCAGCGGGAAATCTACCGGTTCCGCCCTGATAGCCGGAATTACTTCCTGGAGACAAATGTTTGCCGCGAAAACCATTGGAAGGTTGTCCATCATGACCGAACCCGAATTGTCTGAACTGCGCGAACGAGCCCAGAACGGTGACCGGGACGCGGTCGACGAGCTGATCCAGCTCGCCGGCGAGCGCGGCGACATGGATGAGCTCCGACGTCTTGCCGACCGCGGGTACAACGATGCGGCTGATGAGCTGATCCAGCTCGCCGGCGAGCGCGGCGACATCGGTGAGCTCCGACGTCTTGCCGACTCAGGCAACGCCACCGCGGCCGACGAACTGATCCAGCTGGCGACCGAGCTGGATGACCTGGACGAGTTGCGACGACTCGCTGACCTCGGCAGCTGCCGAGTAGACGCAGTCGGCACCGTCAATCCGTCACAGTGACGTTAAGACGCGGGCTCGCCGTCGCGGCAGAAGGCCAATGACCGGTGCCGATGACGCCGTCGACCGCGGGTTGGATCAGCGAATCGGTCAGTTGGCCGGGACGGGTGTCATTCGCTGATCGAAGACGCGGAAAGCACCCCCCGCGGGGCGGTTCACCGCGGGTTGGATCAGCGAAAGCGGGGCCCGGCGCCGCGAAACCGGGGGACGTTCGGCAGAAGTGCTCGATAGATCGGCGAGATCTGACCTTCGGGCTCGGCCGCACGCCTGCCTCGTAAGTGCCGATAAGTGACATTATGTCGGGTAGTCGTCTGCGTATTGCATCAGGGACTCCCACGCGTGGCCGTCCCACTTCACCGCTTACATCACCAGCAGTGAGTATGGGTGGATCGAGGTGTGCCAGGACCTTTTCGTGACGCACCCGGTGCAGGTGTTCTTCGAGTGGAACACTGCCGTGCACGTCGAGGAATTCGAGGGCCGACCTGCCAAGCGTCCCTACTCGCGACGCGAGCTGCAGCGGTTATTCGACCATGCCGACGACGAGGTTGAGCGGATCGCCGGCGCCGGCCGGAAGGGCTGGCACAGTGATACTGCGTCCGAGTGCCCTCGGTCGAAGGGTGACTACGGAGGTCACCGGACATGACTGAAAAGCCTGCGCGCGACAGTCGCTCCACCTGCGGCTATTGATCTGTGCCCGAATCAGTTCGGGTTGCGATGAGACGGATCGAATGGCAGGTCATCGCCAACTGCCCCGTGGCGTCGGGCGATCCTGCCGCCAAGCTTCTCGTCCGGCCTCTTGCGCCACACCTTACGTCGACGCGCCTCGACGGCGTCAGTAACAGTGGCGTCAATTTCTTCGTCGGGTGCCCCTAGAGTGCCAGTGAGTGTAATCGAGTCTGCTCTACGGTTGGCCCGGTTCACCCGCGACTTCGCACGAGGGACGTTCTTCCGCGAAGCCTTGTCGTTCTCCCCGTAGGCGTTCCGACGATCCAGCTCCAGGCTCAGCTCCTTCTTCTCCTGAGGAGTCCTTGGCCGGTGCATGAGCTGACCGTAGTCGCTCCCAGCAGAACTTGGGCGACGACTTCTGAAGCCACTTTGGAAGCGGGGATCAGCGCTGAATACGCCCGGACTTGATACGCAGAGGTGCCAGTAAACCAGTCATGAATCCGGGTGAGGTACGGGGCGGACTTCGAGCCCCTCGATCCCCTCGAAGTCGTCGGGATTGCAGGTATAGATCGGGACGTTCTCGGAGAGGGCTGAAGCAGCGATCAACGCGTCGTATGCCCGGGCCCCGGGTTTGCGACCAGCGGCGCGCAGCGAAGCTGCCACACGGCCGAATGCGCGTGCAGCATCAGGTCCGAATGGAATCGCCTCGAAGTCAGACTCGGCTTGCTGTAGGTGCGCCTGACGCGCGACTCGCTCTCTGGCACTGCGCGCGAGGTGCGGACCGACGGACAGCTCCGCGAGTGTGATCGCACTGATCACCGAATCCATAGGTAGGTCTGATGGCTCCGTGAGCCGGCCCAGCAGGATCACCGTCGAGGTGTCCAGCATCCCCCGGGCGCCGGGCCCGGTCACAACCGTGCGTCCAACACCGCATCCAGATCCTTGCGGAGGGCATCAGGGTCCACCTCCGGAAGATGACGACGCCGGGCGATGAGGTCTGCCGGCGCCGAGCTTCGGCGGGTGCGTGGCCGCAACTCTGCGACCTCGGTGCCGTCACGGGTGACAACTAGGGCCTCGCCGCGGGCAACGCGGTCGAGGACCTCTCCCCCGTGGTTACGCAGTTCTCTAACGGTGACCGAGTCCATGCCATTATGGTATCACCGGTGAGACACCGTCTACCCGCCCAGGCGCCCTCCTGCTTCGCATCCTCACCGAAGCGAAGCCTGGGCTGGGAGGCGGCGCCCAAGGCGCGCGCGAGGGCCCGCTGCCAGCAGCATCACGCCACCGTCGTGACGAACACGACCGGGGCGTCATCGCCGAACCGGGGCCGAAGGTCGTCCGCCATTGTCCGCAGGACGTAGAAGTGCACCGCCGCCACCGCGACATCGGTTTCAGGGTCGACGGTGTCGGCCGTACTCTGCAGGTTGATGACGGCTTGAACAGGTTCGTTGACGAGCAGCACGGCCGAGGGAAGCAGGGCCGTCACCAGCCGCAGACCCTGCTGCAGAACATCGAGGCGCCACAAGGGGTTTGACTCGGGAAGCGACGATTCCAGGTGGACGTCGTTGACCCGCCACTCACCGTCCCACCAATCCAGGGAGTTGGCCGTCGGCGCCCGCTGGGTCGCGTACGCGGCAAGGTAGAGCTGACCATGATCGGCTTGAAACCCGCCTGCTATCACCCGCGCATGATCCATGCTGAGCGGCGTCACGACCGGCGCGTCCGGTAGGGCGTCGTAGAACTCCTGCATCGCTGCGGTGACCAGGTAATCCACGGATGGTCGACGCGGTGTCGCAGGCAGATCCTGGTCTGCGAGCCGCCACGGTTGAGCTGGCAGCTCCACCGTGGCCACCGGGTCCGAGGCAGGCGCAGTACCGACGACCACCTCGACAACAGTTGGCCCGCTGCCTTTTCCGTCAGCGGCACCGCGGCGCCCGGCGTCAGGTGCGACCCTGCGGTGCCACCAGGACACCAGGTCCGCCGCCAATCGTGCTTCCCGGTCGGTGTCGGCGCGCCGCAGCCCCATGCCGTGCCGAACCTGATCGACCAGCCACGTCTCGATCTCGCTCCGCGGGGCGCCGTGATGCAGTTGGTGCAGGAGCGGGCTGATCAGGTGGTCGATTCGTCGTCGCCCTGGGGAACGCCGCCAATACCGATCGGATCCCACGCCAGCAGCAGTTGCCGCAGCTGACGGGTTGATTCCCTTGTCCGGTACTTGTTCTCGGGGTCAGTCGGATCATCCCTGTCGGCGGCCACTTGTGCAGTCTTCGTGTCGGTGCCGCCGCTGGCCAGCCGAATACCTGACCCGGGTGAAAGTGCCTACCAAGTGAGCCAGCGAGAGGCCGCAATCGTAGTTTGTCGTCACGATGATTGGTCTCGTCGGCGGTAGTAGCCGGCCCCGCTCGGGCCCAGTGACGTCTGCGCCGGAGGGCCATTGTTGGAGTCCTCGTAGCGTGTGGGTGAACCAGTGGTCTACTGGCTCACCGGCGAAGTCGCCGCCTTGTTCGGACAGGCGCGCGGAGGGACAGGACGAGTCGCGACGAGACTCGTCGACTCAGCCAACAATGCGAAACCGATTATTGCTGGTAACTGGTCGAGGAGTATTTCGCTGCTACGACGCGAGGTGTAGCCGAGAGGTGACTGCAGACGGCGTCTCGGCGAGCCCGGCGGCGATGAGCCGACGATCTGCGCTCACAAGCCGGACGCTGAGCGCAACCGCCGTTGCGGCCCAGCTGGCGTCGTAGAACGACAGCGTGTGCCTCTCGGCTAGTACCGCCGCGTCACGAAGCCAGCCTTGCGTCATCGTGATCGGCGACCCGACAATCGTCAGGAGGTCGTCGAGCTGGTCGCCGACATCGGTGGCTGTCCATTTCAACGCCCGTGCCAGAACGTTTCCGACCTCGTAGATCGCCAGATCCAGCACGTGCGCGTGGAGATCACCACGGATGTGAGCGTCCCGTATCGCACGCGCTGCGCCGAGTTCGCTCTCCCCCGCGCCGTGAAACCACTTGATCAACACCGAGGTGTCGATGAGGAGGTGCGTCACCGACGATCTTCACGGTCGGACCGTACGAGGTCCGCTGACTCGAAGCTGCCGGCGGCCCGAAAGCGACGCTCGGAGCGCTCGATCGCCGCGGCGAGGTCGGCGGGATCTTGACGAGCCAGCTCGCGCCGCGCGGCGGTGGCGAGCAGCGCGCTGCGACTGGTCGACCTGCGCTTGACCTCTGCATCGAGTTCAGCGAGTAGATCATCGGGTAGCGACACCATCACTTTGGACATGCACGGAGTATAGCCCGCAGTATTGCCGTTGGGATGGCTCCCGACCGGCCAGAGCGACGAAAAGTTGCGAATCGAATAGTGACGGTGACCGGTAGGGATGAGTATTGCTACAACGGATCCGCGATCCGCTCGAGTCCCCGTTGATGCTCGGTCCTTCGCAGTGTCGGTCCTGGCACCAGGCCGAAGCCGATCTGAGCGCGCACCACATCACCTTGGCGTTGGGCGACCTCGAAGTGCTCCCCGGCCCGCGGGTGAGGTTCGGAGACCGGCAGATCACGGCATTCCGCGGGCCATGGGTCGCCAGCACGGAATCGGGCCCTATTCGCGCACCTGTGCTTTCGGGGCAGTGCGAACGTGGGCGCGTTCACCTTGCCTGCCAATGAGGCTGAGGAACTCGACGGGACCGGAACTGTTGGCCCCGAACCAATGTGGGGTGCGGGTGTCGAACTCGGCGGCCTCCCCTGTCTCGAGGATGAGGTCGTGTTCGCCGAGGACCAGGCGGAGCCTGCCGTTGAGGACGTACACCCAGTCGTTGCCCTCGTGGGTACGCGGGGCGGGTTCCGCGTCGTCACTCCCGGTGGGGAAGACGAATTTGTAACTGTCGCCGCTCGGCGCGGTCGGCGACCGTCGGGGCCGCAAACCAGTGCTGCTCACGGGCCTGGTGATCTTCGGTATGACGAGCGCGGCGGCGGGCCCGGCCCTGCTCCCAGGTCAGGCTCGCTGCCCGATTCCTCAGCGGTGTCGTGGGTGGCTGCGGCAGGTGACCAGACCGGTCAGGAATCGAGAAGCGCGGCTCACCGAGCCACAGCTAGCGTGACAGACATGCTGTTGCGGATTGGTCCGGAGTAGCCAAACGTCCGGCCAATCGCGAAATCGCGAACCGGGGCGATCGGGCCGCCGATTCGGATTTCCCGTCAGGGCGCGCCCTGGCCCGCGCACGACGTCGGCGCAGGCCCGGGCGCACCGCTCAACCGGTGCTCGACCCTGGCTGCCAACTGGACGACAAACCCACCGGCCGACAAACCCACCGGCCGAGATCCCCACCGGCCGACAAACCCACCTCAGGGAAGGAACTGCCATGACCTCGATCGAGTCCGTCACCCTCGAAGTGCCCGACCCCACGCTCGCCAACGCCTTCTACACCGCGGCCTTCGGTGTGAACACTCAGGTGCGCCTGCGGGCCGCGGACGCACCGACGACCGGCTTCCGTGGGTTCACGCTGTCGCTGACGGTGTCCCAGCCAGCCACCGTCAAAGGCCTCATCGGCGCAGCCGTCGATGCCGGCGCCACACCGCTGAAGCCGGCCGCGAGGTCGTTCTGGGGCTACGGCGGCGTTGTACGAGCCCCGGACGGGACGATCTGGAAGGTCGCGACCTCGGCGAAGAAGGACACCGGCCCGGCCACCCGGCAGATCGACGAGATCGTGCTCCTGCTGGGAGTCGCTGACATGGCGGCGAGCAAGCGGTTCTACCTTGACCGCGGCCTTGCCGTGGCGAAGAGCTTTGGCCGCAAATACGTCGAGTTCGCCACTCCGTCGAGTCCGGTCAAGCTGGCGCTCTACGGGCACCGCGCCCTTGCCAAGGACGCCGGCGTTTCTCCGGACGGCTCCGGATCGCACCGAATCGTCATTGGCAGCCCTGTCGGGCCCTTTACCGACCCGGACGCCTTCGCGTGGGAGGCCGCATGAGTCTGAGGCAGGCGCGGGACGACTCGGTGGCGTCGGCGCCGGCACGACGGCGGCCGGATCGTCGTGTTGGGCACACCCGGCCGACCTTGTCGCCACCTGTTCCACTCCCACCGCGGGTACCACGCGGCCTCCGTCAGGTGACCGAGGCCCGCCGGACATCTGAAAGGACTTCTGTTGTGTGTTTCGATTCGTCCCGACCAGTACTCAGGCGCGTTCAGCAGGTTCGAGTGCCCGTCGGCTCTGCCCTACAGACAGTCGGTTGTGGCACGATCACTCAGGTGACCAGCAGTCCCGCCACCGCGCAGCATCTGCGCGATCTCGCGCTGCTGCGCCGGGTCCGCGACCGGATGGACCGGGAGTACGCTCAGCCGCTGGACGTCGAAGCGCTGGCCCGTGGCGTGCACGTGTCGGCCGGGCACCTGAGCCGCGAGTTTCGCCTCGCCTACGGCGAGTCCCCGTACAGCTACCTGATGACGCGGCGGATCGAGCGCGCGATGGCGCTATTGCGTCGTGGCGATCTGAGTGTGACGGACGTCTGTTTCGCGGTCGGCTGTTCGTCGCTGGGCACCTTCAGCACTCGGTTCACCGAGTTGGTCGGCGTGCCGCCGAGTGTCTACCGGCGGCAGGCTGCGCCCGCGACGGCGGAGATGCCGTCGTGCGTGGCGAAGCAGGTGACCAGACCGGTCAGGAATCGAGAAGCGCGGGTCACTGAGCCGCAGCTAGCGTGACCGCCATGGACATCACGATTCAATCCAGCTTCCTCCCTCACGAGGACCCGGACGCCTCCCTGGCCTTCTATCGCGACACCCTCGGTTTCGAGGTCCGACTCGATGTCGGCTACGACGGGATGCGCTGGATCACAGTGGGCCCTGCCGACCAG
>Ga0208588_1000542_pt1 | contig 12088 bp, 10 predicted proteins | sample NGESurshal092012_8_FD_184483 | JGI IMG/M metagenome (GOLD analysis project Ga0208588, IMG submission 184483) | Arctic peat soil microbial communities from Barrow, Alaska - NGEE Surface sample 415-3 shallow-092012 (SPAdes) | ecosystem: Environmental > Terrestrial > Soil > Wetlands > Peat ...
GCGGATCGATCTTGAGGGCCTGTTCGTCCATGAGTTTTTTCCTTGATGGGACGCATTGCGACTGGGATTACGACAGTCGATTGCGCGTCCGTATGACAAAAACCAAAAAAACCCGCCGAAAGGCTTCGGCGGGGTCGCGTCGCCACTGCGCGCAAAGCAATGACTTGCCGAATTACCCGCCGAGTTTCGCCATCAGCGCATCGGAAATTTCGAAATTGGCGTAGACGTTCTGCACGTCGTCATTGTCTTCCAGCGCGCCGATCAGTCGCAGGATTTTTTCGCCGGCCTCGTCGTCCACCGTAATATTGTTTTGCGGCTTCCACACCAGTTTCGACATTTTCGGCTCGCCGAATTTCGCTTCCAGCGCCCGGGACACTTCGACCAGATCTTCCAGCGTGGTGGTGATCTCGTGGCCGTCGGCGGTGCTCGCCACGTCCTCGGCGCCCGCCTCGATCGCCGCCTCCATCATGGCGTCGTCGCTCGCCACCTTGGCGCCGAACTCGATCTGGCCGACATGGTCGAACATGAAGGAGACCGCGCCGGTTTCCGCCAGCGCCCCGCCCGCCTTGGTGAAATAGGAGCGCACTTCGCCGGCGGTGCGGTTGCGATTGTCGGTCAGCGCCTCGACGATCACGGCGACGCCGCCGGGCGCATAGCCTTCGTAGCGCACTTCATCATAATTTTCGCCATCGGCGCCGGCGGCCTTCTTGATCGCCCGTTCGATATTGTCCCGGGGCATGTTTTCGACGCGGGCGGCGATGCAGGCGGCGCGCAGGCGCGCGTTCATGTTGGGGTCGGGCAGGCCGAGTTTCGCGGCGACGGTGATTTCGCGGGCCAGCTTGGAAAAAAGCTTTGAGCGGGCGGCGTCGGCCTTGCCCTTGCGATGCATGATGTTCTTGAACTGACTATGCCCGGCCATATGCGCCCCTGATTGATTTTGCAAAGCCCCCGCGCCGGTTCGCTTTTAATCGCGGCGCAAAGGGGAGAAATAGGATCGCGCCTTATAAACGCATGGAGCCCGGCTGAAAAGTGGGCCTGTCACACAGCGGGGAGGGTTGGCGCGAGTTTGCCGCCAATGCGCACCGGCTCGACCCGCTTGGCCAGACCATTGGCGCCGGTCTCCACGAAAAGACCGCATAGCGTGGCTGGGCCGTCGGCCGGTTCGAAGCGCGAGCCGGGGGTTTTGCGGGTAAAGCGGCGGACCGGCTCTTCCTTGTCCATGCCGATGACCGAATCGTAATCGCCGGTCATGCCGGCGTCGGTCTGAAAGGCCGTGCCCGCGCTGAGGATGCGCGCGTCGGCGGTCGGCACATGGGTGTGTGTGCCGACGGCCATGGAAACGCGGCCATCGGCGAAATGCGCCAGCGCCTGTTTCTCGCTCGACGCCTCGGCGTGAAGGTCGAGGATGATGGCGTCGGCGGCGAGGCCGAGCGGACAGGCGGCCAGTTCCTTCTCGACGGCGGCGAAAGGATCGTCCATCGCGTCCATGAAGACGCGGCCAATCACGCTCATTACCAGCACGCGTTCGCCCTTGGCCGTCTCATACAGCCACGCGCCGCGCCCCGGCGTGCCGGGGGGATAATTGAGCGGCCGCAGCACATGCGGCGCCCGCTCGATGAACACCAGGGCTTCGCGCTGGTCGAAGGAATGATTGCCCAGCGTGATGCAATCCACCCCGGCGTTGAGGAATTCCTGCGCGATATGCTCGGTAATGCCGAAACCGCCAGCGGCGTTCTCGCCATTGGCTACGACGAAATCGAGCGCCAGCTTCCGGCGCAAAACAGGGACATGCTCGGAAATGGCGGCGCGGCCGGTGCGGCCGACGACGTCGCCGATGAACAGTAAACGCATTAGGAATCCGAGCGAAAATCGAGGAGACCCTCTTCCGTTATCACGAAATCGAGTTTTACGTCGTGCGGTTCGAGCGGAATTGTGTCGATTTTCTGAAAGGAAAAGGCGAGGCCGCCTGCCAGTACGGCCCCGGCGGCGCGCAAATGCGCCAGCGTCGCGTCGTAATAGCCGCCGCCGAAACCGAGTCGCCCGCCGCATGAGTCAAAGCCCAGCAGCGGCGCGAGGATGATTTTGGGCGTTTGCGCAAGCGCGGTTGGGTCGGGTTCGCGCAGGCCATGACGCCCGGCGACCAGTTTTTCGCCCGGCCGCCACAAGCGAAAGGTAAGGGGCGTCGCCTTTGCGCCAGCGACCGGCAGCAGGGTTGGAAAATCTTCCGCCGCGAGTTTTTCCAGCAGCGGAAAGCAATCGAGCTCACCCGGCAAGGCGGCGTAAAGGGCGATGGGGGTTTTGGCAGGTTCAAGCAGCGCCAGGGCAGGGTGCTTCAGGCGAAGGGCGTTCAGGAAGGCGGGAGCCATCCCTGCGAGCTTATCCGCGGCGGCGCGTCGCTCATTTTCTGGGTGACTTTTGCGCGCGAGCCGCATTTCGTCGCGCAAAATGGCCTTTTCAGCCCTCATGTGAGCCCCCTCATCCGGTCCTTCGGACCACCTTCTCCCACGGGGGGAGAAGGGAAGGGGTTGTCTTTCGGCATGGAGGTTCCGGAAAAAAGGGTGCGGGCCGCAAAAGCCGTGGGACGTGATCCCGGGTACCTACATAGTAGGTGGGCGCCGTGTGCCAAGGTCCACGGACCAAGACAGGGACAGCTCCCTAGGGGATCGTAAGGCCCCGGGGAAAGATCCTCACGCACCCCGCAGCACCGCTCGACCAATCTAGGAGCCTTCGCCCTCCGGCGCCAGTCCCGGCCAAAAAGAAAAGCCCGCGATTTTTTCGCGGGCCTTCAAATCAGTTATCGAGGAAGGACCGCAGCTTGCGGCTCCTGCTCGGATGCTTGAGCTTGCGCAGGGCCTTGGCCTCGATCTGGCGAATTCTTTCGCGCGTGACCGAAAACTGCTGGCCGACCTCCTCCAGCGTGTGATCGGTGTTCATGCCGATGCCGAAACGCATGCGCAGCACGCGTTCTTCGCGCGGGGTCAGCGAAGCCAGCACGCGCGTGGTCGTCTCGCGCAGGTTGCTCTGGATCGCCGCGTCGATCGGCAGAATCGCGTTCTTGTCCTCGATGAAATCGCCGAGATGCGAATCCTCCTCGTCGCCGATCGGCGTTTCGAGCGAAATCGGCTCCTTGGCGATTTTCAGCACCTTGCGCACTTTTTCGAGCGGCATGGCGAGCTTTTCGGCCAGTTCTTCCGGCGTCGGTTCCCGGCCGATCTCATGCAGCATCTGGCGCGAGGTGCGCACGATCTTGTTGATCGTCTCGATCATATGCACCGGAATGCGGATGGTGCGCGCCTGATCGGCGATGCTGCGAGTGATCGCCTGACGAATCCACCAGGTCGCATAGGTTGAGAACTTATAGCCGCGCCGGTACTCGAACTTGTCGACCGCCTTCATCAGGCCGATATTGCCTTCCTGGATCAGATCGAGGAATTGCAGCCCGCGATTGGTGTATTTTTTGGCGATGGAAATCACCAGACGCAGATTGGCCTCGACCATTTCCTTCTTGGCCTGCCGCGCCTCGCGCTCGCCCTTTTGCACCATATGGACGATCTTGCGGAATTCCAGGATTTCCAGCCCGGTTTCCGCCGCCAGCACATGAATGTCGCCACGGAATTCGTGGATTTCGTCCTTGGCGTTGGCGACGAATTCCTTCCAGCCGCGCGCGCCGAGTTTTGACACCCGCAAAACCCATTTCGGATCGAGTTCCGACCCGTGGTAGTGCTTCAAGAAATCTTCGCGCGCCACGCCAAAGCTTTCGGAAAGGCGGAGCAGCTTGGTTTCGAGGCCGATCAGGCGGCGGTTGATATCGTAAAGCTGTTCGACCAGCGCGTCGATGCGGTTCTGGTTGAGCGACAGCGACTTGACGTCGGTGACGATCTCTTTCTTGAGCGACTTGTATTTGCGCTCCTGAGCGGTCGTCAGCGCCTCGTTCTTGAGCTTGTTCTCGACATTCTGCTCTTGCAGGCGGCGCAGCTTCTTGTAGGCGTCCGCGACCCGGTCGAAGGTCTCCAGGACCTTGGGCTTGAGTTCGGTCTCCATCGCCGAGAGCGATACGGAATTCTCCATATCGTCTTCTTCCTCGAAGGCGTCTTCGGGGACCGGCGGTTCGTCGAGGCCCGCGGGCGGATTGCGCGGCGCCGTGGACGGCGCTTCGCCCTCGACCTCGCCCTCGGTCTGGGCCTCTCCTTCCGGCTTCGGCTCCTGCTTGGCTTCCGGACCGGCGTAAGTGGCCTCGAGATCGATGATTTCGCGCAGCAAAACCTTGCTCTCGACCAATTCGTCGCGCCAGATGATAATGGCCTGGAAGGTCAGCGGGCTTTCGCACAGACCGGCGATCATCGCCTCGCGGCCCGCTTCGATGCGCTTGGCGATGGCGATTTCGCCCTCGCGCGACAACAGCTCCACCGAGCCCATTTCGCGCAGATACATGCGCACCGGATCGTCGGTGCGGTCGGTCGGCTCCGAGGTTCGCGTCGCAACAACCTTGGCCGCGACCGGTTCGGCCAGTTCGCCGCCTTCGGCCTCTTCTTCCTCGGCGGGCGCTTCTTCCTCGGCTTCCTCGGTTTCCTCGGCCTCGACGACAGTGATGCCCATTTCGCTGAGCATGGCGTAGATGTCCTCTATCTGGTCGGAGGAGACCTCTTCCGACGGCAGCACGGCGTTCAATTCGGCGTAAGTGACGAAGCCGCGCTTTTTGGCAAGCTTCATCATGCGCTTGACGGCGGCGTCGGAGAGATCGAGCAAGGGGCTGTCGGCGACCTCGGCCACCCCGGCTTCGCCTTCCGGCTTCGCTTCGTCTTTTTTCGCCATGTTAACTCCAACCCGAAAATGTTTCGCCCGCAAATCTTTCGCCAGCGCGTGAACGCGACTCACAAAACCGCCGCAAGATGCGCGGAAACTGCTAATTCCCGATTAACCATGCCGCGACGGTTTCAGCCGCAACACAAAACTTCGGGCGACCGCCAGCGGCCCCCGTATTTCCATATCAGACGGACTTCTCTTCCCGACCGGAATGAGCGCCAAATCCCTCGACCGTCGCTTCAGCACCTTCAAGCGACGACAATTGCTCCCTGATATCAACAAATGCGGCCCAATTGGCGTCGCTCGGATCGTGATCGTGAGCGGTTTGCGCCAGTCGAAGCTCCCTATTTAACGCCCGCTGCTTGCGATGCAAGGCCAAGGCCTGCCGCAGGACCACCTCCGCGTCATTTTCATGCGCCTCGGGCCTTACGTACCACAGTGTCGAAATTGTGGCGTCACCGTCCAAATCCTCCAGAATCGCGCCGAATCCATGCGAAAAAAGCGATTCGCGCAATTCATGCGGTGTCATGTCGGGTTCGGCCACGCCGAGCAGCGCGTCGCGCAGGGCGCGCCCGCTGGCGCAGGAAAAGTCGAGCGGAGCAATGTCTTCGGCATGGCGCGCCAGTAGCGCGGGATGATTCAGCAGCAGCGCGAGGATGAGAATTTCACGCGGGCCCGGCGTCTCCTTTCGGACAGCGAAAAAGCTCGTCTGGAGCAAAGCCGAACTCGCCTCCAACGGCGAGCGCGGCGAAACCGGGCCGTTGCGTTTTCCGTTCCATTTCGGCGCAAAACTCTTGTTCAGTCCGTATTGACGGCTCCGGCCGAACAGGACAGCCTGCCGCTCGCGGAAATCGTCGAGATAATGGCGTTTGAGCACCTCATCCCGAATCTGCCCGGCGCATTCACGCAGACGCCGTTCCAGCGCGGCCCGCCGCTCTGGCGTTTCCAAAGGCTGCGCCTCGACTTCTCTCGCGAAAAGCATTTCGGCCAGGGGCTTGCTCGCCGCCAGCACCGCCTCGATGGCCGCGCCGCCGCCTGAGCGGGCGAGATCGTCGGGGTCCTGGCCTTCCGGCAGCAGGGCAAAACGCAGGGTCTTGCCTGCGCCGATCAGGGGCAGCGCCGTGTCGAGAGCCCGGTACGCCGCCTTGCGCCCGGCTTTGTCGCCGTCGAAGCACAGGATGGGCTCTTCGGCCATTTTCCACAGCAGTTCACATTGCTCGGCCGTCAGCGCCGTGCCGAGTCCGGCGACAACATTGGCGTGGCCCGCCATCGTCATGGCGATCACGTCGACATAGCCTTCGACCGCCACCACCGTTCCGCGCTCATGCGCGCTCTTGCGGGCGTTGTGGAGGTTGTAGAGGTTGGCGCCCTTGTGAAACAAAGGCGTTTCCGGCGAATTCTTGTATTTGGGCTGCACGTCCCCGGCCAGCGCCCGGCCTCCGAAAGCGATGACCCGCCCGCTGCGGTCGCAGATCGGGAACATCAGCCGGTCTCGGAAAAAATCATAGGGCACGTTGATGTCGGGGCCATGGGTCAAGAGACCCGCCTCGATCATGACCTCGGCGGAACAGCCTTTCGCCGCCAGAAAATCGCGCAGCGCGAAACGCTCATTGGGCGCATAGCCGAGGCGGAATTTTTCACGCGCCTCGACGCTCATGTCCCGTTCGGTCAGATAGGCGCGGGCTTTTCCGCCCGCGACGCCGCGCAACTGCGATTCGAAAAACTGCGCCGCCCATTCGACCGCCTCCAGCGTCGTGCCGCGTTTCCGCTCCTGCGCCGCCGCCTCGGGCGATTCGACCGGCATGGGCAGGCCCGCCATGCCGGCCAACCGCTCCACCGCCTCGGGGAAGGCGAGACCCTGCGTCTCCATCAGAAAACTGAACACGTCCCCGTGCTGGCCGGAGGAAAAGTCGTGGTAAAATCCCTTCTGGTCATTGACGGTGAAGGACGGCGACTTCTCCGCATTGAACGGCGACAGGCCGATCCACTCGCGTCCCTGTTTCCTCAGCTTTACGCTTTGCCCCACGACTTCCGAGACAGGAAGCCGCGCCCGAATCTCTTCGAGGAAGGACGGTGGAAATTTCATGATTTTCCGGACAAAGGGTGCATTGATGGCAGAAATGGGGAGGACGCGCGGCGCGCGCAATGCGTCAGCTTGAGTTGTCGCCGCTATCCACAGGGTTTTGGGGCCAAAAAGAGGCGTCTTTCGCCTGATGGACGCGAAGGCCGCCGCAGGATAGAAGGGCGCCCGTCAGGAGAAATTCGACCATGCGCCTGCTTGCCAGATTTGCCGAGATGAAGCGCAAGGGCGAAAAAATCGCCATGCTGACCGCCTATGACGCGCCACAGGCGCGGGCGCAGGAAGCCGCCGGGATCGACGTCATTCTGGTCGGCGACAGCGTCGGCGTGACCATGCTTGGCTACGCCAGCGAGCGCGAAGTGACCCTGGCCGACATGGCCCATCACGTCCGCGCGGTGCGGCGCGGCGCGCCCGACACTTTTGTCATCGGCGACTTGCCCTTCGCCACTTATGACACGGTGGAGCAGGGGCTCGCCAGCGCCAAAGCCCTGCAGGCGGCCGGCGCCGACGCGGTGAAATTCGAGGGCGCCCATCCCGACCTCGTGCGCGCGCTCATTGAGGCCGGCATTCCGGTCTGCGGCCATCTCGGCTATGAGCCGCAACTTTGCGAGCGGCGGGTGCATGGCAAGACTTTTGATGAAGCGGCGCAAATTTTCGCCAATTCCAAGGCTTTGGACGAGGCCGGCGTGTTCATGCTGGTGATCGAACTGGCGCCGTGGGAACTGGCCGCCGCTGTGACCAAGGCGGTCACTGCCGCGACCATCGGCATTGGCGCGGGGAGGGTCACCGACGGCCAGGTTCTCGTCTTCCCGGATGTGCTCGGCTATACCGAGAAGAATTTCAGGCATAACCGCCGCTACGCAGAAGTCGGCGAAACCATGCGCCAGGCGAGCGCCAGCTATCTCGCGGATGTGAAGTCGCAGGGATTCCCGACCATGGCTAATTGCTCAACCATGCCGCACGAGGTTTTGGCGAAGTTTCAGGCGGAGGTTTTGGGGAAGTAGGGACCCTTCTCCCACAAGGGGAGAAGGGAGCGCGGCCCTTACGCCTTGCCCTTTTCCATCATCTCGACAAAACGCGCGAAAAGATAATGGCTGTCCTGCGGGCCGGGCGAGGCCTCGGGGTGGTGCTGCACCGAAAAAGCCGGACGGTCGGTCAGGGCGATGCCGCAATTGGTGCCGTCGAACAGCGACTTGTGCGTCTCGACCGCATTGGCCGGCAGGCTGGCCGGATCGACTGCGAAGCCATGGTTCATCGAGACGATCTCCACCTTGTGGGTCGTGAAATCCTGCACCGGATGATTGGCGCCGTGATGGCCCTGATGCATTTTCATCGTCTTAGCGCCGACCGCCAGCGCCATCATCTGATGGCCGAGGCAGATGCCGAAGGTCGGGACTTTGGCCGCTAGAATCTTCTGGATGGTCGGCACGGCGTATTTGCCGGTTTCAGCCGGGTCGCCGGGGCCGTTGGACAGGAAGACGCCATCCGGCTTGAGCGCCAGAATAGCCTCGGCGCTGGCCGTTGCGGGAACCACCGTCACGGCGCAGCCGGCGTCGGCCAGCAGGCGCAGGATGTTGCGCTTCACGCCGAAATCCAGCGCCACCACCTTGTAACGCGGCGCCTCTTGCGCGCCATAGCCGGCCCCGAGTGTCCAGGTCGTCTCGCGCCAGCTGTAATTCTCGGCCGACGTGACGTCCGGCACCAGATCCATGCCGTCGATGCCCGGCCAACCGGCGGCCTCGGCCTTGAGCGCCGCGACATCGAAAACGCCGTCCGGCGCATGGGCGATCACCGCATTGGGCATGCCCTTTTCGCGAATCAGCGTCGTCAGGGCGCGGGTGTCCACGCCCGAAATTCCGATGATTCCGCGCGTAAAGAGCCAGGGCTCGAAGCCGCCGTTGCTGCGGAAATTGGAAGGAGCGCCGATCGGAGCCTGCACGATGACGCCGCGCGCGCCCTGCACGCGGTCGAAATCGACCGTCTCGACATCCTCGTCATTGACGCCGACATTGCCGATATGGGGAAAGGTGAAGGTGACGATCTGCGCGGCATAGGAGGGATCGGTGAGGATTTCCTGATAGCCGGTCATGGCGGTGTTGAAGCACACCTCGCCCACCGCCTTGCCGACCGCGCCAAACCCGAAACCTTCGATCACCGTTCCGTCGGCCATGACGAGCACGGCGGTGGGGACGGGTTTTTCCCATCCGGCGGCTTTGGCTTGATCCTGCATGCTGGGCACTCTACAGATTTGCGCACGAGTTTGCGCCTCGGGCGAGGCGGTCGCGGCCGTCTTCATTTAAGGGGTTTAATTCCGCGCGCAAGCTAGAGCATGATCCCAAAAAGTGGAAGGCGGTTTTTGGAAAAGATCATGCTCCAACCAAAATGACGCGGTTTTATGCCGTCAACCCCGGCGCCGATCCGCCAAAAAAGGAAACAGCAATGTTGCGCGAAGAATTCACCTCCCAGCTGAAAATTGCGATGAAGGGCGGCGACAAGCGCCGGGTCGAAACCATCCGCATGATCACCGCCGCACTCAAGGACAAAGACATCGAGGCGCGCGTTTCGGGCAAGGACATCGGCGAAGACGAGATCCTCGGCCTGTTGCAGAAGCTGGTGAAGAGCCGTCAGGAATCGCTGGAAATCTACCAGCAGAACGCCCGGCCCGAACTGGCGGAGAAGGAAGCCGAGGAAATCGCCATCATCTCCTCCTTCCTGCCGCAACCGATGAGCGATGAGGACGTGGTGGCGGCGATCAAGTCCGCCATAGCCGAGACCGGCGCCGCCTCGATCAAGGACATGGGCAAGGTCATCGCCGCACTCAAGGCCCAGCACGCCGGCAAGATGGATTTTGGCAAGGCCAGCGGGTTGGTGAAGGCCGCGCTCGCGGGATAAGGGGTCAAGAGTGCAGAACGTGTTGGCGTTGAAGCGAGATGAGGATGGCGTGCAACGGGTCAGGCTGATCGTCGCACGGGCGCGCGCGGCGCAGGAGGTTTTTGCCCAAGCCAGCCAGGAAACCGTGGATCTGGCCGTGACGGCCGCCGGTTGGGCGCTCATGGAGCCGGAACGCAATCGGGCTCTGGCTGAGCAGGCGGTGCGCGATACCGGTCTCGGAACCGTGGACCACAAGGTGGCCAAGAACCATCGCAAGACGCTGGGGCTGCTTCGAGACCTGCAGGGCGCGCGTTCGGTCGGCATATTGCGCGACGACGCGGAGGCCGGCGTCACGGAAATCGCGCGGCCGGTGGGCGTGGTGGCGGCTATTACGCCGTCGACTCATCCGGTGGCGACGCCGATCAACTACATCATCAACGCCCTCAAGACACGCAACGCCGTCATTCTGGCCCCATCGCCCAAGGGGGTGGGAGTCTGCGCAAGCTTGCTGCGTTACGTCCATGACGAACTGGCGAAAGTCGGGCTGCCGGCGGATCTGGCGCAGATGTTGCCGCCGCCGGCGTCCAAGGCTGTCACCATGGAATTGATGCACCGGGCGGATCTGGTGCTGGCCACCGGCTCGCAATCCAATGTCCGCGCGGCCTATTCCAGCGGCACACCGGCGCTTGGCGTCGGCTTGGGGAATGTAACCGCCATTGTCTCGCCCAACGCCGACTTTCCGGTCGCTGCCGCCCGCATCGCCGCCTCCAAAACCTTCGACCACGCCACCAGCTGTTCCGCCGAAAACAGTCTGGTGGTGATCGGGGAGGCGTGGTTGCCTCTGTTGGCCGCGCTGACGGCTGAAGGCGGCGTGCTGGCCACGCCCGACGAAAAGTGGCGACTCGAGGCGACGATGTTCCCCTCAGGCAAGTTGTCGCCAACTGTTGTCGCGATATCCGCCCCGCGGCTGGCGCAACTGGCGGGATTGGATCGTGACGGCTACGCGACGTGCCGCTTCATCATGGCGCAGCAAAAACCATCACACGTCGGCCCGCTTCACCCTTTGTCCGGCGAGAAGCTTGCCCCTGTGCTGACCCTTTATCATGTCGCCGACTTCGACGCGGCCGTCGCCCAGGTGCATGCGCTCTATGATTACCAGGGCAAGGGCCATTCGGTCGGGGTTCATGGCGCCAGCCCGGAGGAAATCCTGCGTCTCGGCCTGGAACTGCCGGTGAGCAGGGTCATCGTCGATCAGGTTCACAGCACGGCGGTCAGCGGCTCTTTCGACAACGGCCTGCCCTTTTCCATGGCCATGGGATGCGGCACATGGGGCGGCAATGGATTTTCGGACAACCTCACCTTTCGGCACTTGCTCAACATCACCCGCATCGTGCGCCCCACGCCGCCACGAAAACCCCGGGTCGAGGATATTTTTGACGATTATTGGGGCCGTTACGGACGCTAGACGAGCGGCTTGCTTAATTCCGTCCGCCACGCGGCCGGATCGGGGTCGCCTTCCGGGCCAAGGACGTAGCATTCCCAAAGGCCCTCGGCGGTCTCGTGTCCCGCCGCCTTGATCGCCGCCATGAACTCGCCCCATGCCGAGCCAAGGCCTTCATAGCCGCCATGATAGGTGGTTTGGGCGATGGTCATGGCCGGCCATTGGCCCGGTTGCACACGACCTGCTGGCGCGACCGGCGTGGCGACGGGCAGGCAGATCTCGAAATCGAAAATCTCGCCGGGATTTTTCAGATGATGCGTGAACCACGGTCCCGTCACCGCGATCTTCTGGGCGGCGACGGCGGCCCTCAGTTCGGCGAGGCCGGGACCCATGACCTTGCGCATGTCTTCACGCGGAATCTTGAGCGGGATGACCGCCGTGAGTTGCGGCAGGGTGTTGAGGATGCAGAGCGGCTCAATCATGGTTTGCGTCCAGATGGAGAGCTAACCCGGCAGGGCTATGGCCGCCACCAGACGCCCGTAATCGGCTTCCTTGCGGTGCGTCGTGCGGCGATAGGAGAAGAATCGCGTCTCGTCGCCATAGGTGTCGAGACGAAGGTTTTCGAACGCGCCGATTTTTGTCCGTTCCGCCCGCATTTCGATAAAGCCGGGCAGGTCGAACATGAAATGGCCGGGATGGGACGAGGGCGCGAAAAATTTGGCAAAGCTCACGTCATCGGCGCGAAAACGCTCGTAAAACTCCGGCCCGACTTCATAGCTCAGTGGCCCTATTGTCGGCCCCAAAGCCGCGCAAATATTCGCCCGACTCGCGCCCAAAACCTCCATCGCCGCGACAAGGGCCTCGACCATGCCGGTCAGCGCGCCCTTCCAACC
>Ga0208588_1000546_pt1 | contig 12053 bp, 9 predicted proteins | sample NGESurshal092012_8_FD_184483 | JGI IMG/M metagenome (GOLD analysis project Ga0208588, IMG submission 184483) | Arctic peat soil microbial communities from Barrow, Alaska - NGEE Surface sample 415-3 shallow-092012 (SPAdes) | ecosystem: Environmental > Terrestrial > Soil > Wetlands > Peat ...
GAGCTAGCGCAGATCGTGGGTCGAGTGGCCTGCGCATCCAGGGTGCGCCGGAACACCCAATTCACCAGGTCCGTGCTGCTTGCCAGATTCACTTTGTTTCCGGTGTGGTACACGCCGAGGTAGCCGCCAGCCGGATTCGTGATGATCTTCACCGGGTCCGTTGTGTTGCCGGCGTTGTCGGCCACGGCGTAGCGGTGTCCGGTAGAGCCCACCACGCGCCGAGGAGCGTCTGGATGGTCAGATTGGTCGGCATCCCCGCGATTCTGCCGACCAAACCACAGCCGCGCCACGCCATCTGGCGGGCTGCGCCCGGTGGCGGGCCGTGACCTGCGGGCCCCGACGGCGTCAATCCTCGCGCGCACCCGTCAACCACCGACCTGCTGCCACCCATGATCCCGTCACCGGCGGGACCTGCAGCGTCGCAGTCGATCGGCCGCCGAGCCGACAAGGTCGACGACGCCAGGCTCCGGATCAGGAGCATCGAGCCGTGCAACAGCGCGATCGCCGTGACGCGGTCGTGACGCGAAATGCTGATGGCGATGATGCTGGAGTGGTCAGGGGAGGGTGGCCGCGTTGCTGTCGAGGCAGGGTGGAGGCCCTATCGAACATGCATAACCCTACGGATCGAAAGGTCGGGGTTCGAATCCCTCCGGGCGCGCTATTTCCGCGGGTCATGGCCTCGCGAACGATCTTCAGATAGCGTTGACAGCTCAATCGACAGCTACGCGCCAGTAACTTGGCGGTCGATCGGCCCGACGAGCGGGCCTCGACCAGCGGCGACATTTCTGAGGCAACCAACCGAACCGATGGCACCGCAACATAGTTCATAAACTGTGCCCAGGCCACGTTCAGGAAGGAATCCCACAGTTTCAGTTTCGAGCGCTTCGACCCCCCGATCCCCGGTCGCGAGCCGACGATCGTTGACCTCGAGATCCCGCAGGCACATCTCGTGGATCGGCAGGGGTTGCAGCGCAGTGGGTCTCGATCCCCTGGTCTATTGCCTGGTCGGGATCGCGAGGATGTGTCTGCGGCACGCGTTCACCGCCGGCGACGGGCCAAGATCGGCCAGGCTGTTCTTCGTTGCCTCCGGATCCGCCTTCGCCGCGGTGGCTGCCTTCGCCGCCGGCACCGGGATGCTGCTGCGGTACAGCACCGGGGCGGCCCGCTGCTGTTCCTTGGATCCGTGAACACCGTGGCCATCGTCCTGGCCGGGGTCCTTGCGGGCATCGGCATCCTGGCCTCGATCCCGGTGGACGGACTCCTGCGATGGCGACGCGCCCGCCGCACCTGCGGTCACCTCCACGGGCCCTGGGCGGCGCTCACCAGAGCCGTTCCGGATGTTGTTCTGCCGATGCCGTCGGTGCGATCGCCGCTGGAGCGGGTCGAGCTGACGTCGACCCGACGGAGGATCGAGATCGCCGATGCCCTCAGCAGAATCCGCGACGCCCCACCCGGACGCAGCCCGGCGGAAAGACCGGGGAGCTTTCGGCGCCACGACGTCCACCCCTTCGGTGGCGGGATGACACCGCCGGCCTGGACCGACGTAGCCAGTGAGCTCGCCTCCTGGGTCAGGGACGTGGGCCGCCTGGCGCCAGGCGAAAAGTCCCACGATGTTCCGGCCCGGGAGGTGCCGCTCACCCTGGCCAGATTGCACTGTTCCTTCGAGCGGATCCATCCGTTCATCGACGGCAACGGTCGGGTCGGGCGACTGGTGCTGAACCTCATCCTGGTGCGGTTGGGCTGGCCGCCGGCCATCATCTACAAGCGGGCCAGGGACCGCTACCTGGCCGCGTTGGACCGCGCGGATCACCCCGACTTCGGTCCCCTCGCCGAATTGATCGCACGATCCGTGCTCGAGAATCTCCAACGACTGGTCGTGCCGAGCATCGCCGGACCAGCCGGCCTCGTGCCGCTGCAATCTTTGGCCGGCCCCGACATCAGCTACCCCGCGCTCCGGCAGGCAGCCACCCGAGGCCGGCTGGACGCCGAAATCGGAGCCGACGGCACCTGGCGCACCAGCAAACGAGCCGTCGACACCTACCTCGCAGGGCGCCACCGCCGGGAACCGAAGCTGATCGCAGCGTGCGGCCCCCCAAGGTCCGTCATCGACGAGCTGCGCCACCAATGACGACCTGCGGCTTGGCTCGCATAGCGCCCGGTTATGCGAGTTGGCCACCACGGCCGTTGGACGCCGAAACGACGGGCCATCGCGGGAAACCGAGCCCGCCGACAGCCTCGGCGCGGCCCTCGCCGGGCGCGTTTCGTCACGTGACGCCGCCGGCGCCGCGATCGGCCCAGTTGCGGGAGGCCGGGACGGTTGGACGTCGTATCCATCGATCCGGCCGGGTGCTCCGGGCGGTCGGTCCGCCGTGTTCACCACCCCGAACCATCGGACCAATGATTGGGATCTGAACCGCGGGAAGTAAGCGCCGCGAGCCCGCTCGGCGGGTTCAGCGTGTCAGGGCGTACCCGGTGCCCGCGCCGCTGGCGATGCCGAAGACGCCATGGAGAACGGACACCGGCACGGGCACGGCGCTGCCGGCGGTGTGGCCGTTGCCCAGTTCGCCGTTACCGCCCTGACCCCAGGACCACACGGTTCCGTCGCCGCGCAGCGCGTACCCGGAGAACATGCCGGCGGCGATGGCAGTGACGTTTTTCAGGACGGACACCGGCACCGGGACGGCGCTGCCGGCGGTGCCGCCGTTGCCCAGTTCGCCGTCGCCGCCGTATCCCCAGGACCACACGGTTCCGTCGCCGCGCAGCGCGTACCCGGTGTAGGTGCCGGCGGCGATGGCGGTGACGTCCGTGAGGTTGGACACCGGCACCGGGACGGCGCTGTCGGCGGTGTGGCCGTTGCCCAACTTCCCGTCATCGCCCTGACCCCAGGACCAGACGGTTCCGTCGCCGCGCAGCGCGTACCCGGTGAACGTGTTTCCAGTGATGGCGGTGACGTCCGTCAGGTCGGACACGCGCACCGGCACGGCGCTGCCGGCGGTGTGGCCGTTGCCCAGTTCCCCGTCACCGCCGTATCCCCAGGACCACACGGTTCCGTCGCGGCGCAGCGCGTACCCGGTGTAGGTGCCGGCGGCGATGGCGGTGACGTCCGTGAGGTCGGACACCGGCACCGGCACGGCGCTGCCGGCGGTGTGGCCGTTGCCCAGTTCCCCGGCGCCGCCCTGACCCCAGGACCAGACGGTTCCGTCGCGGCGCAGCGCGTACCCGGTGTAGGTGCCGGCGGCGATGGCGGTGACGTCCGTGAGGTCGGACACCGGCACCGGGACGGTGCTGCTGGTGGTGTGGCCGTTGCCCAGTTCCCCGTCGCTGCCGTATCCCCAGGACCAGACGGTTCCGTCGCTGCGCTGCCCGTAAGCGGTGTATGCGCCCGCGGCGACGCGGGTGACGTCGCGCAGACCGGACACCGGTACCGGGACCGCGCTGTCGGCGGTGTTGCCGTTGCCCAACTCCCCGTCACCGCCGTACCCCCAGGCCCATACCGCGCCCGCGGCGACGGGTGGGCCGGTCAGGTAGTAGCCGGACAGGTCGGCGATGAGCTGGACGGTCCCGGGGGATCCGTTGTACAGCGCGACGGCGCCGTCGGCGCCGACCGGGGCGACCACCAGGTTCGGTACGGTCTGCCCGGCGGTGAAGTTCAGGTTCGAGGCCAGTGGTAGGGGTGAGCCGGAGGCGTACCCGGTGATGAACCCGGCCGCGGTGGGCGCGGTGACGGTCACGTTCAGCACCACCGCCGACACCCCGGTGGCGGGCACCGCGCCCTGCCCGGTGACCTTGACCGCGACCGTGGCGCCGGCCCGGATCGCCGCGGCCGGCGCGCCGGTACCGGATCGGGTGTCCAGCACCCGCAGCGGCGCCACCGACCCGAACCCACCCGCCGCCACCGGCGCACCCGCTACCGGCGTGTTCGGCGCTACGGCCGCGACGGCCTCGGCCGCAGCAGGCGCGGTGACCGCTCCACCCACCGCCAGCGCTAGGACAGCAATCAGCACGCGGATCACGGCCTTCACGTCAGTCCCCCCGGATCACGGGGCGTCGGACCCGCCCGTCCAGACGTAGCCGGACGGACCGCCGCTCGCCAACACCAACCAGTTTTTCCGGCGCGGCGACCAACCACGAGAGGCAAAAGACCCCGCAGAATCCGCCGGATGCCGCAGCGCCTCGGCATCCCTCACTGTTGATCGGGGCACGTGGCGACGCCAGTTGGCCGACCGCCCGGCCGTGCGCCCAGTGTTGGCTGGCGAGTCACCGGGTCAGCGAACTGCGGTCTCCGGTGCTGTGCGGTGCCGTGCGCGATGCGCTGCTGTCCGGCAGGCACCGCTGCAGTACCTGGCCGGCCGACCACCCCGAGAACCATCGATGTTCAACGGTTTGCCGCAATGCTGACGGGTTCTGGGAAGGGCGGTGTCCGACCCAAGCTCCGGACGGTGGCTGGAAGGCCCGAGGAGCTCTCCCAGCGGGCCGCCGGCCGGCCAGCGGTAGGCGACCACCCAACCAGTCAGCTCCGGACCGGCGGCGAACATGACCGCCGGCGTGACTGGGTGGCACGGCCTGGGCCAGCAGCGCACCCATCTCCGCGATGTCGCCATGACCCAGTGGGCGCAGCAACTCGGCGGCCGACAGGGTGTCCGCGTCGAAGCGGGTCTGCGGGTACCCCGTGTCCGCACAGAAGGCTTCGACCTCGGCGATCCACCCTGACCTGGGCCAGCTCGGACAGCACCGTCGACCACACCTTCGCGCCGTCCCGACCGCTTCATCCTCGCCATACCGCGAACCGTGACGAAATACCGCGACTGTAACGTAACGACTGGCAGCGCCTGGCCGCGAGATCAGTCCCGGCCGAGATCCATCACCCGATCCGGCACAGCGGGACTCGACCGAGCCTGGTGTCGGGCAATTGGTGATGTCGGGCAGGTGTGCCCGACTGCGAAGAGCTGCGGTCCGCTTGAATAGCCGCGCCGACCTCGTCCGAGGACAGGCGGCCAGGGGACGAGCCGTGCCTGGTCAATCTCATCGCAGCGCGATTGTGATGCCAGGAACGAATAGTCCCGGTGGCTATGTGCGGTGCCAGTTCATCGCTTCCTGACGGCTCTCGTAAATGTGCGGGGCCAACCCGCGGTGGGACAGTTGCTCGCTGAGCTTGAGCCGCATGAACGAGCTTGTGGTGTACCGGGTCACGTCGGCGTAGTAGTTCTCGGCAAGTCTGCGGATCAGGGCGGTATAGGAGTCGGTGAGATCCGGTGCCAGGTAGAAGTTGTCGTAGTTGACGACCATCTGCACCTTCCTACCGATCGCGGCCAACCGCTTCTCGACCTCGGTGCCGATCGCCTCGACGTCGTCGGGCCCGGTCAGTGACATGCCTTCCATGTTGAGGAAGAACATGTTCCGCTCCGCGTCGTAAGCGAACCGGTTCTCCAGCGGCACGGTCAGCAGATCATCCTTCAGGCCCATGGGTTCGTCGGCGAAGATCCGGGCGTCCATCAGTCGTGGTTCGCCATTGATGATCGGGGTGAAACCGATGTGGGCCAGGACGTCGCGCTCCAGGTCCAGCCAGGGGGCGATCTCGACCAGCTCCAGACCGTCCGGGGCGAGCCGGAACACGCACCGCTCGGTCACGTACAGCACCTGCTGACCGGCGGCGGCCGCGTACGCCCCGCTGAACGTGCGCTGCTCGACGTCGGTCAGGAACTTGGGCGACACGGCGCCGTCGGCGATCACCAGCCGGCCGCCCTGCACCCGGCTCCGGCTGGGCACCACGAAAGTGCCGACGAAGATGAGTTTCTTGGCGTTCTGACTGATGTTGATGAACCCGCCCGAACCGGCCAGCCGGGAACCGAACCGGCTCACGTTGACATTGCCCAGCCGGTCGGCCTGAGCCATCCCCAGGATCGCCGCATCAAGCCCGCCGCCGTCGTAGAAATCGAACTGGTACGGCTGGTCCAGGATCGCCTGTGAGTTCACCGCTGCACCGAAATCCAGCCCGGCAGTAGGCATGCCGCCCATCGGGCCGGGTTCCGCGGTCAGCGTCAGGTACTCCAGGACGTGTTCCTCGGCCGCGACGTTCGCCACTCCTTCCGGTAATCCGATCCCGAGATTCACCACACTGTCCGGGCGGAGTTCCATCGCCGCCCGGCGCGCGATGACCTTCCGTTCGGTCAGCTCCAACGGAGGGATCGAGTTGCGAACCCGCCGCAGTTCGCCGCTCATCGCCGCCGAATAGGGAGTGCCGAACGTCTGCCAATGATGCTCCGGCTGCGAGATGACCACGCAGTCGACCAGAACACCGGGGATTTTGACCTCCCGTGGACTCAAACTGCCGGTCTCGGCGACCCGCTCCACCTGCACGACCACTAGACCGCCGGAGTTGTGGACCGCGGTCGCCACCGCGAGGGCCTCCAGGGTCAGGGCCTCGCGTTCCATGGTGATGTTGCCCTCCGGGTCGGCGGTGGTGCCGCGCAGGAACGCCACGTCGAGCTTGAGCGCCTTGTAAAACAGGTATTCCTCGCCGTCAATGACGAGCAGTTCCACCCGGTCCTGACCGGTCCGGTCGTTGATCTTCCCGCCGCCGTGCCGCGGGTCGACGAACGTACCCAAACCCACCCTGGTCAGCAGGCCCGGCTTGCCGGCCCCGGTATCCCGGAACAGATGCGAGATCACCCCCTGCGGCAGGTTGTGCGCCTCGATCTGGCCGCTCACCGCCATTTTTCCCAGCGCCGGCGACAAACCCCAGTGACCACCGACCGCCCGCTTGACCAGGCCCTGGTGCGCCAGCCGGTCCAGACCGCGACCCTGCCGATCCCCCGGCGCCACCGTGAACACCAACGTGAGGTCGTGCGGTGCGCCGGTCAGCAGGAAACGCTGCTCCAACGCCAACGTCAACTCCTCGGCAAAACCCTGCCCGACGAAACCTTCGACCACCACCGCGTCACCGTCGCGGATCAGCCGAACCGCCTCGACGGCACTGACCACCTTGTCCCGGACTTCCGCACCGAACAGTGATTCGCCGGGAAGCGGCACCCCGGGCGTGACAACGTTGCCACTGGCCGGGGTGGCACCGGAGCGAGGTTCGACGGGAACAGTCATCGTGGTCCTCCAAGAGAAGCAGCGGGACGCGAATGGTCGCGTGAACCGAAGGCTTGATCGGGGGCTGGGTACCCAGCAGACCGCAAACCCACGTGCAGCCATCCGGTCGGCGCCGTGCAGGCGCGGATCGTCTCCCCGCTCAGCATAGGCGTCCGGGCAATAGCCAGCGAAATCACGAACAATTCCCGGCAACTCCCCCGCGCTGTCGGTCCGGTTTCGGCAGCACCCGTGAAAGGGGCCGCCGCAAGTTGGCCGCAGGAAAACTACAGGGCGTCGTGAGTCATATCGCAGCACGTGCGAAAAGCCTGCGGCACGACGTATCTCGCACCTAAATCGTTCTAGGCAGACATTTTTCAGCGGGGGACGCATGCGCGGGCCGCTGTTGTGGTGGTCACGCCGGAACCGCGGTCGGATCGAGGTCAAACCGCGGTGACGACGCCCGGCCACGTGCTCTGGCGCATATTCCCGGAACGGAGTAAGACGAGGGAAATAGCGGCCGCGCACCGCGTCGGGCCGAACGAGGACAAATCGTCCCTCGTCACCGACGAGGGCCACCACGGGTTCCGGCGGGCCAGGACCGAGGATCACCATGAGGTTTTCACCCATCCCGACACGGCCCGGGCCGTGTGGCGTCAGGACCGCGGCATGACCGCACCCACCGTTTCGGTGACCGAGGTCGTTGCTGATGTCGACGCCGGGATCACCGACAACGAATTTCCCAACGGTGATGATCTCGCGGTCTCCCGGGGGACCGATTTCTACTGGCTGGACGAGTTGCTGACCGATCAGGAAAGAGCACTCCGAGATCGGGTGCGGGTGTGGTGCGACACCGAGGTTGCTCCCGCCGCCGCAGGTTTCTGGGAACGCGCAGAGTTTTCCGTCGAACTGGCCAAGGGCTACGGGCGCCTCGGCATTGCCGGTGCGTCCATCGTCGGGGACGGCTGTCCAGGCGTGTCGTTCCTCGCCGAGGGAGTGATCGCCGCCGAACTGGCCCGCGGCGACGGCAGCATCGCCACGTTGAACGCAGTGCACTCCGGGCTGGCGATGACCACCATCGCGATGCTCGGCTCCCCCGAGCAACGCGCCAACTATCTGCCCCGGATGGCCACGTGTGAGGTGCTCGGTGCGTTCGCGTTGACCGAACCCAACCACGGCTCCGACGTCGTCGCCCTGGAAACCCGCGCCCGCCGGGACGGCGACGAATGGGTGCTGGACGGGCAGAAGCGGTGGATCGGCAACGGCACCGTCGCCGACATCGTGGTCGTCTGTGCCCGCGACGACGAGAACCAGGTCGGCGCCTTCGTGGTCGAACACCCCGACGGCCCCGAGCACCCGGTTCCCGGCTACCACGCCCGGAAGATCGTCGGCAAGGCCGCGAACCGCGGAGTGTGGCAGGCTCAGATCCGCCTGGACCGAGTCCGGATCCCCGCCGGCGCCCGCCTCGCCAAGGCACGGACCTGGGACGACGCCAACTATGTGTTGGCCAAATCCCGGCAAACCGTCGCCTGGGAAGCGCTCGGCCACGCCGTGGCCGCCTACGAAGCCGCCGTCACCTATTCCATGCGCCGCCAGCAGTTCGGCCGCCCACTGGCCCGGTTCCAGCTGATCCAGGACAAGCTCGCGCACATGCTCAGCGACATCACCGGGATGCAGCTGATGTGCACCCGCATGTCCCAGCTGCAGGCCGAGGGCCGGGTGTCGATCGAACATGCCGCGATCGCCAAACTGAACACCGGGGACGGTGCCCGCCGGGTTTGCGCCATGGCCCGGGACATCTTGGGCGGCAACGGGATCCTGCTGGATCACCACGTCGCGCGGCACCACGCCGACATCGAGGCCGTCTACACCTACGAAGGCACCGACTCCATCCAATCCCTCATCGTCGGGCGCGCCATCACCGGACTCAACGCGTTCCGCTGACCGGATCGGCGCCAACGCAACGTTGACGTCAGTCACCGGCTTTCGGCCGCGGCTCGCCCGGATTTGGACCAATGATCATTTCTGCAACAAATCCTTGATAGGGAGTCTTCCGCAAATGAGCTCGCTTACGCACGGTCCGCCAAACCCAACGGTCACCCCACCCGAATTCGTTCCCGACCTCTACGATCCCACCGCGGGGGCGGTGGCGGTCTTGGGGGAACTGGCATCGGAGCAGGTCCGGATGATCGCCGACCCGGCGCCGCTCGGTCTGGGTGCTTTCGCGCTCACCACATTCCTGCTGAGCCTGGTCAACGCCGGGATACTTCCCAAGGACACCGAACCGGTAATGCTGGGCGTCGCGCTGGCCTACGGCGGTGTCGCGCAACTCCTCGCCGGAATGTGGGAATTCCGCAAGGGCAACGTCTTCGGCGCCACCGTTTTCACCTCGTTCGGCGCCTTCTGGCTGTCGTTCTGGGCCTACCTCACGTTCTTCGCCGAAGGCATCCCCGCCGAGCACCACGGCGTCGCGGCGGGCTGGTACCTGCTGGCATGGGCCATCTTCACCACCCTCATGCTCGTCGCCGCCCTACGCACCACGGCCGTGCTCGCGGCCCTGTTCGCGGTCGTCGCCGTGGTGTTCGTGCTGCTCGCTCTCGGAGCGATCAACGGCAGCGCCGGTCTGACCACCGCAGGAGGAATACTCGGCATCGTCGCCGCTGCGCTGGCCTGGTACCTGTGTCTGGCCGGCGTCGCCGCGTCGACATTCGGTAAACCGATCCTGCCCAACCCGCCGTTGTTCCGACGCTGACCCGGCGCTCGACCAGCTACCCGAAAGCGGTGACCCCTACGGCGCCTACGTCGCACGGGTGACGCTCGAACTGGCACCCGCCGGCCCTCACACTGCGGTATCGAGTCCTCCAGGGCCGCCGGTTAGTCGACATGCGCGCCGAGATCCGTGATCTGTCGTGCGTCGGCGGGCCGACCTCTTCGGGCCGAACCCCTTCAATCACAGCGAGCAGGCCGCTCGACAAGACCGCTGCAGCACACCCCACCCAGCACGCACACCACCCCGGACCCCAGCGAGACACCATGAGCACCACCGACAACCCGGCCGCCACCGACCTTCTCGAATCCGCCAAGCCGTCTCAGCGCAGAGCATCGATGCGATCGAGGCCAGCGTGAAACGGATCCGCGAGCTCAACGAGCAGGCCATCGAGGCTGCCCGCGCCGCGGGCCTCAGTGCCCTGGACGCTTACCGGGTCGCACTGGAGTCCGTCGTGGACGCCGAAGAGAAACTCGCCGATGGCAGCCACGTCGCACGCTTATCACCACACAGGCTGGGTTCACCCAACGCCTGGGCACCATTTTCCTGACCTCCGCCCGCGACCAGCTGAAGTAACGACGATCATCGACCGGCGACCCGCGCCATCATGATCAACAGTATGCCGGTGTGCTCGACGTGGCTATCGGCACGATGCAGGAGATCGATGGCCCCGCCCTTGGCGGCGGACGGGGTCAGGAACATCGATACGTAGGCCTTGCGGGCGCAGTCGCCATTGCCGTTCTGGATTCGGGAACCCATGAGGTGGGTGGAGTCGACATTGCCGCAGATGTCCGCCTCGATCGTCCCGTTCATCCAGGCAAAGGAGTCCCCGATGGGCGTCACGATGGTTGGCAGCAGGTCGAGGCGGGGGTTCCAATCCGTCCCGAAGGGCCTTGCGGCTGCCGTCGCCACCGACGGAGTGCTCATCTGGGGTCACATAATTCAGGCGGCGTGCAACCTCACGGTGATGCGGTGGACCTGCACAGCAGGCTCGCGCAGCTCCTTCGGGTAGCTTCCAGATCTCCTCGACATGACCCACCCCCGTCCCTCCCAAGAGGCGGAGTCTCCGGCAAACCCGCTGTGGTTCAACTGATCTAGCTAGCCGAGACGCGCGAAAGCTGACTTACCTTCCATTGAAAAGTCGGACGGCGACCAAAGCCGAGCCGACCAAGGCGGAGCGGCTTGCTCCACGTCGATGGGTATAGCAGGCACAGCCTCGCGGCACCCGCACTGACGCACAGTCCCGCATATAGGACGAAGGGGGACAAAAGCCTCACGACGTGACACAGTTGAGGTAGTTGCGCGATTGCCACCCCGAATGAACGGGCGTACGGCCCCACCAGCTGTCCACGAAAGTGGTTGGCCCTTCGGGTCATTGGCGGAGGAGAGGCAACCCCATCCCTATGCTCCAGCGAACCGGCCCCGGCGCGGTCGATACCCCCGGCCATGTGATTCCCCCGCGGAACCCGGTGTGGCTGTCCGCTGTGGTGAGACCCGAACACCGGTTCCGCGGTGATCGACCTCACGCCGTTGCGGCGACCCGGGATGTGTGGTCCGTGCTGGCCCAGGCCAGAGCCGGCGATGCTCCCTGGGCGCTGGCCGCTGCGCGGGAGGCGGTGTTCCGCAGGTACCTGCCGATGGCCCGCACCCTGGCCCACCACAGCGACCCCGGTGGCCGGCCGGTCGATCCCCTCGCCGCCGGACCGGCAGCCGAACTCGGTCTGGCTCAGGCGGTGCTGGGATGGCGGCAGCCCGACGGCGCCGGGTTCGACTTGTTCGTGAGCATCGCGATCGCGGCGCAGCTGGACCGCCTGCCACCCGGCGACACCGACCACCCCGGTCACCGGCCGGCCGCGACCATCGACGACCACTCGCCCGGCCCGGGCTAGCCACCAGTCCTTTTCCTGCTTGCTTCCCGGGCGCGTGCGGTGGCCCCGCGCCGGGAATATCTGTTCCAGGGAAGGTGACATGAACGACGCGGCGAGGTTCCTGCCGATCGGTGACGACGGTTCCCGGCGGCCAACAGGGATCGCCGAAGCGGCGCCCCCGCCGGTCGTCGACGTCGCGGGAGACGTCATGACGTGCGACCCTGACCGGGTCGCGGCCAGCGACACCCTGCTAGTGTCCTGCGCCGTTGAAGCGCTACATAAATGATACAGTGAGGTATGGCACGAACGGGTCGACCAAAAGCGTTGCTGGAATTGACGTCTGACGA
>Ga0208588_1000551_pt1 | contig 12004 bp, 6 predicted proteins | sample NGESurshal092012_8_FD_184483 | JGI IMG/M metagenome (GOLD analysis project Ga0208588, IMG submission 184483) | Arctic peat soil microbial communities from Barrow, Alaska - NGEE Surface sample 415-3 shallow-092012 (SPAdes) | ecosystem: Environmental > Terrestrial > Soil > Wetlands > Peat ...
GTCAGCCTCACTTAAGCGCCTTTTCGCCCGCGTTTTCAAACTCATTATGATGTTTTTCCTCTTGCACTTTGACCTCGTTAAAATGTTCCGCAAGAGTCTTCTCGCCGCGAGCTTCGGCTTCGGAGGCAAGGCGCTCGTAGAGCTTGGCGTCTTCATCGGCCTCGTCTTGCGCCGCCCTGCGCACATTCTGGACGTCGGTCCCCACCAGACGATACAATGCGGCCCAACGCAGAAAATGGCCGTATTCCAGATTCGCCGTTTTTGCCATAATATCGGCAAGCTCGTTATTTCCCGCCCTACGGGCGTGCTCGGCAAAGAGCTTATACTTCGCCGATGCGAGAGCTTCACCCAGCATCGCCGTTTTCAGCGCTTCGCGCGCCTCGGGGCCTGGTGGTTGTTCCTGGGCGCTGGCCGAACCATAACCAAGCGCCCATGCGCCCGTGATTCCGGCAAAGAGTACGAGTGTTTTGAATTGACGCATTTATTTTTTCTCCCCATACGACCATAGCGCCGTCCGCGCGGGTTAAATCGTTTTGCTTGAGGGCGGCGTTAAGGCAATTTGGCAAAGATAGCGAGGGTGAAGCCTAAGAAGCAAGCACCGTTATCGATTGACCTGCACCAAGGATCGATCGCCACGATTGAAGCGGGCGCATCGCGCCGCTACCGCTAGACCATCGAGATCGTCGTCGTCGCGAGCGCGATCCGCTCGCATGCGCGCTTTCGACCGGAAGGATGGTCGAGCAGACAGGCATCGGGGCGCGCGTGCGCTCAACGTCGATCTCCAGAACGCGCTCAAATCCGAACATCGCCTTGAAAATTGAGCGTTTCGGCTCGGCCTTCGCTCCTGTCAACGGCGGCGACAAAATGTGCCAATTGGCGGCGTAAAAGTGTACAAGTTGGGTTGAGAGAAAAGGGCGGCGAGGACGAGGCGGCGAGTGAAGATGCCGCGCTGCTGTTTGAATCGCGGGGCCGCTGCCACCGTCAACCTGACAAACCCTCTTAGTGTGCTCGCCCTATCATGGGAGCCCGCCGGCGTCTGTCAGTCCCTCGGCAATGAAAGCCGTTCATTTCGACGCCGCCTGAGTAGATTCCGAGTCTGTCCCATTCGGAGAGGATGCCTATCCTCTGCCACGCAATAGTGTGCGAACTTCCGCCTTTACGACGACCGCATCATTATATTTCCGGTTCGAGTTTGATGCGGCGACGTCCCTTAGGATTTGACATGACCAAACCGACGTCACCGAAATCCTAGCCGGCAATGACACGTGACCGCCTTTGCAGAATTGTTGAACGAAGATCGCTCGCGAGAATATCAGCCATTATAGCCTACGTCGGGTGGTTGACGTGAGTTTGCGCACCGCGCTCTGACGTCGGCGTTCGCTTCCCTATTGCGTTCCATCGGCATTTTTTTGTCGCGCACATGAGTTCGCAGAGATCTGCAGACCGTATATGAAACAAGAAGCTTCCGAACGTCCGCCGAACAGCATAGACATTGAAAAAATTTCACGTGTGGGTTGATGACTGATAGAAGTTTCGAGGCGGGCTGCGAGGCCGCGTGTTTCATAAGTTAGAGCACAAGGAGGCGCAATGACTGTTGAGAATCGAGGCCAAGTGACGGTCCGCGCGTGTAGAGAGTTGTTTGCGACTATAGTATCGTGCGGCGCACTTCTGCTGTCGCCCTCGGCGCGGGCTGAGACGCCAGTGGAGGCAGGCGCTGCGCCCGTGGTCAGCGTCGTGACCGTGGAGCGGCGGCAGACGCTCATGACTAAAGAATCGCCAGGCCGTATCGCGCCCATGCGCATCGCCGAGGTGCGGCCGCGCATTTCGGGCATCGTCCTTGAGCGCACATTCGAGCAGGGCAGCGTCGTCAAGCAGGGCGCCGTGCTCTACCGTATCGATCCGACCACGTTCCAGATCGACCTCGACAGCGCGCGCGCTGCGCTGGCCAAGGCCGAGGCGACGCTCTATCACGCCGCCCGGCAGGAGGATCGCCTGAAGGCGCTGCTCACCGGCCAGACGACGACGCAGGCGCAGTATGACCTGGCAATCTCGGCGGAGCGTCAGGCCGAGGCCGACGTGATGTCGCAGAAGGCCGCTGTCCGGCGCGCCGAAGTCAATCTCGAATATGCGACCGTGCGCGCGCCGATCACCGGTCGCATCGGCCGCGCGCTCGTCACAGAAGGCGCGCTTGTCGCCGAAGGCCAGGTAGCCCCTTTCGCAACGATCCAGCAGCTCGATCCAATCTACGCGGATTTCACTCAATCGGTGTCCGAGCTCAATGCGCTGAAGGACGAGATCGCGCGCGGCGGGCTGAAGCCCAGTGGCCCAGGCGCCATTCGCGCGCGCCTCATTCTGGATGGGGGCCGCGCCTATCCGCACGAAGGCAAACTGCTTTTCTCCGACGTCACCGTTGATCCAGGCACCAATCAGGTCACGCTGCGTGCGGAGTTTCCGAACCCCGACGCGGCTCTCTTGCCTGGCGAATATGTGCGCGTGCAGATCGAAGAGGGCCTGCGCGCGAACACGATCACCGCGCCGCGACAGGCGATCCAGCGCAACAGCGCTGGCGGTGCGGAAGTCTTTGTTATCAACGATCAGTCGCGCGCCATCCCTCAGGTGGTGCGCCTCGGGCGCACGCTCGGCGCGGATCTCGTCGTCGAGGAGGGCCTGCACCCAGGAAATCGCGTTGTCGTCGAAGGTTTCCAGAATTTCACGGCGGGCGGGCGCGTCGATCCGCAGCCGTGGACGGGCGCAGGGGCGGCGGCCACGCTGCCCGACCGATAGTAAAGCCGACCCGTCCAGGCCATTCCGCGAAACGCTCCGGAGCGCTCCATGCCCGCATTTTTCATTGCGAGACCCGTATTCGCGTGGGTCATTGCGATCTTCATCTGCCTCGGCGGAATCTTGTCGCTGCCCTTCCTGCCGGTATCGCAATATCCGGTCGTGGCGCCACCCTCGATTTCGATCTCGACATCCTATCCCGGCGCCTCGACTCAGGATCTATACTATTCTGTCACGCGCCTGATCGAAGAGGAGCTGAGCGGGGCGGCCAATCTTCTCAATTTTGAATCGACGGGCGATACGACCGGCGAGGTGGAAATCAATGTCGACTTCAAGCCGGGCACGGACATCGCGCTCGCCGCGGTCGACGTGCAGAACCGAATCAAGCGCATCGAGCAGCGATTGCCGCCTGCCGTCCAACAGCAGGGCATCGCCATTCTCGAGGCCTCCACCGCGATCCTGCAATTCGTGACGCTGACCTCGACCGACAATTCGCTCGACGAGATCGGCCTTGGCGACGTTGCGACGCGCTTCATCCTGCCCGAGTTGCGGCGACTGCCCGGCGTCGGTCGCGTGCGTTTGTTCTCGACCGAACGCGCGATGCGCGTCTGGCTCGATCCGGACAAAATGCGCGGCTATGGGCTCACCACGGAAGACGTCACATCCGCCATTCGCGCACAGAATGCGCTCGTCTCGTCTGGCATGCTGGCGCAGCCGCCGGCGCCCACGTCCGAGCGCACGCAGAACATGGTGCTCGTGAAGGGACAGCTCGAATCGCCTGAGGAATTCGGCGCGATCGTGCTGCGCGCCAGTCTCAACGGCGCGGCGGTTCGTCTGCGCGACGTCGCGCGCATCGAGGTCGGCGGTCTCGCCTATTCCTTTGCGACGCGGCTCAACGGCAAGCCGGCGGCGGCCATCGCCGTGCAGCTCGCGCCGAGCGGCAACGCGCTCGCCACGGGCGAGGCCGTGCGCCAACGCATGGCCGAACTCGGACAGTTCGTTCCGCCCGGCGTGAAATCGGAAGTCTCCTACGACGTGACGCCGGTGATCCGCGCCTCCGTCAAAAAGGTTCTGATGACTCTCGTGGAGGCGGTGGTTCTCGTCTTTCTCGTGATGTTCCTGTTCCTCCAGAATTTCCGCTACACGCTGATCCCGACGATCATCGTGCCGATTGCGCTGCTCGGCACATGCTGCGCGCTCTATCTGCTCGGCCTGTCGATCAACGTGCTCACCATGTTCGGCATGGTGCTGGCAATCGGCATTCTGGTCGACGACGCGATTGTCGTCGTCGAAAACGTCGAACGGATCATGGCCCAGGAAGGGCTGCCGCCGCGCGAGGCGACCGTGAAGGCGATGAACCAGATCACCGGTGCGGTCATCGGCATCACCATGGTGCTGATGGCTGTGTTCGTTCCGATGTCCTTCTTCCCCGGTTCGGTCGGCATCATGTACCAGCAATTCTCAGCGGCCATGGTCGTGTCGATCGGTTTTTCCGCCTTCCTCGCGCTGACGCTAACGCCGGCGCTCTGCGCCACCTTGTTGAAACCGCTCGATAAGAGCCATCACGAAAAGAAGGGCTTCTTCGGCGCATTCAACCGCCTCTTCGAGCGGCTGACCGACAGCTACGGCAATCTGGTGCGCGGCGCGGTCAGCAGGCGCGGGTTCTTTCTGGTGACCTACCTCGCCATCGTCGCCGCCATGGGATATGGCCTGTGGCGTCTGCCTTCCGGCTTCGTGCCGGTGGACGATCAGGGCTATGTGATGGCCGACGTTCTGCTGCCGTCGGATGCGAGCGCGGCGCGGACGCTAGCTGTGGTCGACCAGGTCGAAAAGCAGGTGCTGAAGGAGCCAGGCGTCGATTCGGTGACGTTCATCACCGGTTTCAGCTTTTCCGGCCAGGGCTCAATGACGGCGCAGGCCTTCATCACGCTAAAGGACTGGGGCCAGCGCGGCGCGGCCGACTCGGCTGACGCGATCATCGCGCGCAACAATCCGGCGCTGACGCTCATTCGCGACGCGCAGACCTCGCTGCTTGCGCCGCCACCGATCGCCAATCTGGGCAATACCTCGGGCTTCTCGTTCCGTTTGCAGGACCGCGCCCAGCGCGGCTACGAGGTGCTGATGGCGGCCAAGGCCAAACTGCTCGATGAAGCCGCGAAATCGCCTGTTCTGCAGAAGGTCGTCGAGGAAGGCCTGCCGCCCGCGCCGCTCGTGCGCATCGAGGTCGATCGCGAAAAGGCCGGCGCGCTCGGCGTGTCGTTCACGGACGTCAACGACGTCATCTCGACCCATCTCGGTTCGGTCTATGTCAACGATTTTATTAATCGCGGCCGCGCGCAGCGTGTAATCGTGCAGGCGGACGAGTCCAAGCGCATTCGCGCCGAAGACATCCTCACCTACAGCGTGCGTAACAAGGCGGGCGAGATGACGCCGCTCTCGGCCTTCGCGCGGATCGAATGGTCGCTCGGACCCACACAGATCGTCGGCTTCAACGGTTATCCATCGTTGCGTCTGACCGGGGAGCCGAAACCGGGCTACACGTCGGGCGACGCGATCGCGGAAATGGAGCGGCTGATGACGACGCTGCCCAAAGGCTTCGGCTACGAGTGGACCGGACAATCGCTGCAGGAAAAGCTCGCCGGCTCGCAGGCCGCCTTCCTGCTCGGCCTGTCGATCCTGTTTGTCTTCCTCTGTCTGGCGGCGCTCTACGAGAGTTGGGCGATTCCGTTTTCGGTGATGCTCGCCGCGCCGCTCGGCATCCTCGGGTGTGTAGCGGCGGCCTATATCCGCGGGCTACCGAACGACGTCTATTTCATGGTCGGCCTTATCACGATCATTGGGCTTTCCGCGAAGAACGCGATTCTGATCATCGAGTTCGCGCGCGATCTGCGGGCCCAGGGACGCACGCTCGTGGCTGCGACGATCGAGGCGGCGCGTCTACGCTTCCGCCCGATCGTCATGACGTCGCTCGCCTTCATTCTGGGCGTCGTGCCGCTGATGGTCGCTGCCGGCGCGAGCGCGAAGAGCCAGCAGGCGCTCGGCATCGGCGTGTTCGGCGGCATGATATCGGCGACTGTGCTGACGGTGTTCTTTGTGCCGGTGTTCTTCGTCGCGGTCATGGCCTTCTTCGTGCGGCGGCGCGAGCGTCGGGCTGGCCGGCCGGCGGAATTGCCACATTAACGGGACGGTTTTCGGCCGAATGAGTCAGGTTGGCGAATGAAGCTGATCTCATACGCCCGCCACCGCTTCGCGGCTGATGTCATTTGGAACGCAGTCTGGCTCTATCTGCAGTTCACATTGAGCCGAAGTGATTTTGTCTCCTTCGGGTCGCGACGTGACGGTCCGCCAATGCGATCATCTAGGTCCGGAATGAGCCGAGGGCGGCCCATCGACCGTCACCGTGGCCTTGAGCAGCAATTGGATGGATTGCAGGCATCGAGCGAAGGACCGGTCGGTGGTTAAATGGGAATGATGCGCCAGGTTCAGAGGCGTCATGTTGCTCAATTGGAGTCTAAGGATCGAACGACTCAACGGTCATTCGCGTCCTGCGCCCCACAGTTACTGACCTCCGCCGAAGTGACTAAAGTTAAGCCACCGGTCTACGCTTGATCTGGGCGCACGCTTCACGCTAGGAGCGCGTCAGCGTCGGCGCCATTTCGCCGCAGTGCTCGATTCATTTTCGCCGAAGGGAACGGGATCATGACCACCACAAATAGTGCGCTTGGATGTCTCGCGCTCACGCTCGCGTTGAGCCTCGCGTCATTGGCAAACGCAGCCCCTTCTCTTCCGCCCTTTTATGAAGCCGTCACCAAGATGGAAGCCGCAGGGAAGCTCGGCGAAGTCATCAAAATGGAAAGAGTCACGACGCCCATTCCGAATGCCGAGGCTTGGCGCATCGCCTATATCTCATCAGATATGACCGACAGGAATACCATCTCGACGGGATTGGTAATCGTCCCGACGGGGATTGCTCCGAGCGACGGTCGACCCATCATCTCGTGGGCGCACGGGACAACCGGGACGGCACAGAATTGCGGACCGTCCCAAGTCGAAAATCCCGCCGTCCCCTTGAATGAATATTTCCTGGTCAGCGGCAATTCCTGGACGGATTACGGCGTTCCGGCTCTCGCGGAGCTCATCAAGGCGGGCTACGTTGTCGTTGCGAGCGATTATCAAGGCCTTGGCGGGGGCGGAAAGCACCAATATCAATTGTCAGCCACGCAAGCGCGCGATTCGATTGACGCCATCCGCGCCGCCGGTTCTTTGAAAGAAACGGGCGCCGCCAGAAAGGCGATCATATATGGGTGGTCGCAAGGGGCGGGCGCAGCCATCGCCGCCGCGAGCTCTCCTGAATATATCGCTCGCGAGGGGACCGCTTTTGACGGCGTCAAGCTCGAAGGCTTTGTCGCAATGGCGCCGCCTTATTTCAGGGCCATCGCCCCTCAAGGCGCGCTCACAGACGCCAGCGCGCAGGCGATGATTTCCGGCACTGTCAAGTCTTTCTCCAATAGTGTCAATAATTTCAACCACTTTGCCATGACGATATGGGCTGCGCAGGCGGCCTATCCCGGCAAACTGAAATTGACCGATGTGCTCACGGATGAGGGGGCCCAGTTTATCGACATGATCTTGTCCAACAAATGCGTTCATTCCGCATCCGATACCTTGAATTACACCTATGGTGATGGGTTCGCCGAACTCGTGAGACCAGACATCGGCAATGCCAAGGCGTTGGCGGAGACCTTGATTGCAAGCGCGGGTCCTGACGAAAAGCCAGTGGCGCCCGTGATCATCTATTGGGGCACGAAAGACACCGTGGTGCCGCCGATCATGCACAAAATCTACCGTGAGCATATGTGCAAGATGGGCGGCAATGTCACGCGCATTCAATTGGCTGGCGACAAGACTCACTTCGCAACGCCTGCCGCGTCGCAACCCCTGTATCTGCCCTGGATCGCAGATCGTCTGGCCGGAAAACCCGCGCCTGACGGCTGTGCGGCCGAACTGGTGCAGGATTAACTTTTGGAACTTAGCAATGTGAGGGTTGTCTGCTCCTTTTCAATGCGGACCTTTTGCTTTTCGGCCGCTTTCCACCCGTCGCTAATGGCGCGGCGCGACTGCCGCGCAGCTTCCGCTTGATGTACATCAATCCACTATTTTTCATTTCTATGTTTTATTCTGCCACCGGCGCCGCCGGTTTGGGGAGGCTTGAATGTGCCGTGGGTGTTTCAGTCAACTGCTTCTTCGCAATGAGTTTTATTCCGGCGGAATCGCCGGCCTGCTCGGCAACGCGGTGGGAACGCCCACGCGCCGCGCGTTCATGGCCTATTCGGTCGCCACTGCCTCCGTGCTGACGGGGGGCGGAACGGTTCCGGCTTTCGCGGCGGACGAGGGCGCCGACCTCATTTTTCGCGGCGGGACGGTCCGCCCGCTGGCGGGAGCGCCGGTCGCCTCAGCCATCGCTATCAAGGACGGCAAGGTGGTCGCGGTCGGCGACGAAAGCACGCTTTCGGGACTCAAGACCAGCAACACCAAAATCGTCGATCTCGCGGGACGCACGCTGCTGCCGGGACTCATTGATCCGCACAACCACACGATTTTGGCTTCGCTGATTTTCGAACTGCTCGACGATGTCGGCTACGCCAAATATCCGACCCGCGAAAAAGTCGTCGGGCATCTGAAACAGGAGGCGGCCAGCAAGCCGAAGGGCCAGTGGATCGTCGGCTCCAATTTCGACAACCTTCTGCAGGGCGGCGATTTCACGCGGGCCGAACTCGATGCGATCTCGACCGACCATCCGATGTTCCTCTGGTACACCAATGGCCACGACGCCTGCGTCAATAGCGAGGCGCTGAAGGTCGTCGGAATCACCGAGGATGTCGGGGATTTGCCGGGCGGCGGCCATTTCGGCCGCGGACCCGACGGCAAGCTCAACGGCATGGTCTACGAGGAAAGCGCGATGCTCAAATTCGCGGCCCACTTCCTCGGCAAGATCACGCCTGAAATCGCGGCCAAGGCGGTTGCGGATTACTCCCGCCATGTCGCTTCCGTCGGCAACACGCTGCTGCACGAGCCCGGCACGATCCGCTCGGAATGGATCGGGCCCTTCACGAAACTCTCGAATACGCTCGCCTGCCGCACCAGCGCCAGCGTGATGTTCGATGACATGAAAGGCCTGACGCCTTACCGCAGCCTCGGCCTCGGCAAAGGCGCGCCGGTCGACAATTCCCTGTTCTCGCTCTTTGGCGTCAAGATCGTCGGCGACGGCTCCAACCAGACCGAGACCGGGGCGCAAACCAAGGACTATCTGAATTCGACCTCCAAGGGTTCGCCGAACTTCGACGCCGCGAAGGTGAAAGAGATGGTCGCCGAAATCAAGGCCTTCGGCCTGCCGGTGCAGATCCACTGCAACGGCGACTACACCATCGACATTGCGCTCGACGCGATCGAGGCGGCCTACGCCGGCTCGACGGCCTATGGCGTGAATCGGATCGAACATTCGACCATGGCGCGGCCCGACCAGATCCTGCGCATGAAGAAAATCAATGTGCAGCCGAGTTTCCTGATGAACCATGTGCGCCTCTATGGCGCCGCCTATCGCGACCAGATTTTCGGTCCCGAACGGGCCGCCTTCATGGACCCCGCCGGAGCCTGCGTGAAAGCGGAGCTGCCGTTTACGCTGCATACCGACGGGCCCTGCTCGCCTCCGGGACCGCTCGCATTGATCAGCACAGCAGTGACGCGCCGCTGCATCATCGACCAATCCGTGGTAGGGCCGGATCAGGCCATATCGCTTGACGATGCGATCCGCGCCGTGACGATTCACGCCGCCCACCAGATTGGGCAGGGCGACCGCCTTGGCTCGCTCGAAAAAGGCAAGGAAGCCGATTTCACGATTTTGGAAAGCGATCCTTACAAGGTCAGCCCGGATGCGATCGCCGACATCAAGGTCAGCGAGACCTGGGTGGCGGGGGAGCGGAAGTTCTCGGCCTGACGCGCCGATATTCCGGGCCAAGTTCATGCCAGGTAGGGGCCAGGCCCGACAAACCCGTTCGGCGGCGATATTCGCCGCTGATCGGGATCACCCCTTTTTTCCAGAACTGAAAGGTTTTCACCATGGCAATTCCCACCGTGGCTGAATATGTGATTGATCGCCTTGCTGATTTAGGAATTCGCCACGTCTTTGGCGTGCCCGGCGACTTCGCCTTTCCCGTTGACGACGCCGTCGAAGCGTCGGACCGGCTGACCTGGATCGGCTGCAGCAATGAGTTGAACGCGGCCTATGCGGCGGACGGCTACGGTCGGATTAACGGCGCCGCCATCCTGAGCACGACGTTTAACGTCGGCGCGGCCGCCGCACTCGCCGGGGTGATGGGATGCAAGGCGGAGCGCGTGCCCGTCTTTCACATCGTCGGCGCTCCGAGCACGCGTTTAACGCGTTCACGCCGGCACATGCACCACTCCTATGGCGACGGAAATCTTGATCAATTCCGTGGCTACAACGAGGTATCCGCCTGCGCATCCGCCTATCTCACCCCGCAAAACGCGGTTCCCGAGATGGAGAGGGTGATCTTCGAGGCCTTATCCCAGCGCATGCCCGTCTACATCCAGATCGCCGAAGACTACGCCCTGATGCCGGTCGTCGGCGCCCCGGTCCGTGGCGTCCCCCTTGCGGAGGCGCAGACTTTTTCCAGCAACGCCGAGGAACTCGACGGCGCTATGGCCGCAATTCTGGCCAGACTCGGGAAAGCAAAATCTCCCGTGGTTCTTCCGGCCTACACGATCGCGCGCTACGGACTGCAAAAGGAACTGGAAGCGTTTTTGGCGGCGACCGGCATTCCCTTTGCCACGCCCGCCATGAGCAAGGGATTGCTGTTTGAATCGCATCCGCTCTACCTCGGCGACTACAACGGGGAAATGTCGCAAGACGACGTTCGCAAGATCGTGGAAGGTGCAGATCTCGTGCTCGATATCGGTGGCGTGGTCTATTGCGATCCCGATACGGGCGCCTTCAGCGCGCACATCGAATCTTCTAAAGTCATCACAATCCGGCCGGATCATGTCGAGATTGGCGCGCTGGCCGAGACCGGCGGTCGCGGCGACGCGTCCTACGGGCCGGTCCACATGAAGGACATCCTGGCAGCTCTCACCAGGCAAGCGCCCAAATTCAAGACGCCGTCCTTTTCGCGTCCAGCGCCCATCCCCGCCGCGGGCGCGTCGGACAACAAGGTCACTGACACGTCGTTCTTTTCGCAGCTGCAACAATTCATAGAGCCGGGCGACACTTTGGTGGCGGATACGGGCACCGGCGATCTTGGAGCGTCGGCCGTGCGCCTTCCCGATGGAGCGCAATTCCAACATGCGGCCCTTTGGGGCTGTATCGGTTGGGGAACCGCCGCTATTCTGGGAGTGGGCCTGGCGGATCCCTCGCGCCGCGTGGTGCTGGTCCAGGGAGACGGCGCCCACCAACTCACCGCAAACCAGATCGGAACGATCGGGCATTATGGCCTGAACCCCATCATCCTGCTGCGCAACAATGGCGTGTTCGGGATCGAAGAGATCGTTATGGGCAACAGCGATCCCGCCAAGATCAAGAACTACGACAGGCTTCCGCTCTGGCAATACCACAAGCTTCCCGAGGCAATGGGCTGCCGCGATTGGTTTTGTGTCAGCGTCGAGACCAACGCCGAACTTGATGCGGCGCTAAAGAAGGCAAGAACGCTTCCCGGGGCCAGCTATATTGAAGTTCAGCTCGGATCCGAAAAATTGCTCCCCGCGCTTCCGCCCGAGGCCCTGGAGAGACTCTATCAAGTCAAGGCGCCTAAAACCGCCTCGTGAGCAATGAAATGCGAGCGATGGGGGAAGCGCCCTCGAAAGAGGAAATTCCCCGTCGTTCGGAAGTAGGTCGGCTTAACACTCAATTGCGGGTGACCAAGCACCGGTTCATTTCGATTGTCAGGACGTCCGCTAAGTTTGCGTCAGCCGACGGCGGGACCTCTATGTATTAAGGCCGCTTAGAGCCGAGGGCGGCCCGTCGACCGTCACCGTGGGCCCTGAGCAGCAAAGCTCAAGCCTCGATGACCCTTGCCGGCGGATTGCGGGCATAGCGCCAAGGACCGGTTCTGAGGGATCACCGGTCGATGCTGCAAGGGAAGGATGCGCCTCAAGCGGTAGTTCAAGTTGGCCACAAGAAATGTGTTCTCGGCGGAAAGCTATAACGAAG
>Ga0208588_1000552_pt1 | contig 12002 bp, 12 predicted proteins | sample NGESurshal092012_8_FD_184483 | JGI IMG/M metagenome (GOLD analysis project Ga0208588, IMG submission 184483) | Arctic peat soil microbial communities from Barrow, Alaska - NGEE Surface sample 415-3 shallow-092012 (SPAdes) | ecosystem: Environmental > Terrestrial > Soil > Wetlands > Peat ...
CTGCGCCGCCCGCTCGTGCAGCCGGGCCCGGACGTCATCAGGGGTGTAGGCCCGCCGCTGCCGCTCGTTGCGTAGGACGATCACACCGGTCGCTGCGACCCCCGCCATCCCGGCCACACCGATCCATTTCCACAGCCGCATCTGGCTAACCTAACCGGATGCCCCGTTCCCGAGCCGGTGACCCGCTCAGCCTCGACGCCGCTGTCGACCTGACGAGGACCGGCGACGTGTGGTTGTTCCGCGGCTCGACGCCGGCGGACCGGGCGATCCAGACGCTGACCAACTCCCCGGTGAACCACGTCGGGATGGCCGTGGTGCTCGAGGACCTGCCGCCGCTGCTCTAGCACGCCGAGCTGGGCAGGTCGCTGCCTGACAGATGGACCGGGCAGCGGCAACGCGGCGTCCAACTGCACGATCTGCATGACGCGGTGTCGACCTGGAACACCAAATACCAGGCCCGGGCGTGGCTGCGGCAGCTGTCCGTCGACGTCACCAGAGAAATGGAGGACGCCGTTCTGACCACCATCGCCCGGCTGGACGGCAAGCCCTTCCCGACAACCAGGGGACTGGCGCAGGGCTGGCTGACCGGACGACTGCGCTCGGTCGACGGATCCCTGATTCGGTCTGGAACCGGGCCTCCGGTCTGGTCAGTGACCGCGGCGGTCAAGCCGTGTTCTGGGGCCGCTTCGTCCCTGTCGTCCGGACGGTCGTGCCCCACCTGACCGGCGCCGGCGACCTTCCCTACCGACGAATCGCCCCCTATAGCGTCGCGGCCTCCGTCATCTGGGCGAGCGCCGAAGCGGGCACCGGCTTCGCGACAGCCGGCGCAGTCGCGACGATGCCCCGCATCCCTGGAACGGCGCTGATCATCGTCGGGTTGGCTGCCCTCGCCGCCGCTCTCGGCCTGCTCCTCCGGCGATCCCGTCGACGACAGCGGCGCCCTTCTCCGGAAAGCCGTAGAGCCGGGAGCACAGCTGTTGAAGGAATGGCGACCTGCTACCAGTGCGGCCCGACCGCGATCTCCTCGCCGAGCGTCGCACCGAACTGGAGTTCGAGCCGGTCACCGCTCCAGAACCGACCAGGGTCGTACCAGTTCTGCGGCCGCTCGGCTGCCAGCAGGCCCATCGCCTGGTAGGTGACCGCGACAAGTTCGGCGCAGTAGATCGTTTCGGCCGAGCGATGGTAGCGGGCCGGCTGTGCCGGAATCGAGGTGCGATACCGCGGCCGATTCGGTGACCGAGCGCATCGCCGGTGACGACGGCCGCGGCCGCCACCGCGATGACGATCCACAGCGTAAGCACGCCTCGGGAGGCCAACGAGCCTGCTAGCACCAGGACGGTGAAGGTGGGGACGACGCTGCCGACGAGGAGAACGGATTCAGCGAGCATGACGAGCGCCAGGATGAGATAGGCCGCTGCCGCAGGCATCTCGCTGAGGACCTGGAGCAGCGTGCTCACCCGGCGCCGATCTCGGCCGGTCGGAGCTGGGAGGCCACGTTGATACAGGGCGCGCGCAGTTGCCACACCACGGCGGGGGGAGTGTTCGCCCACGCGGTCGTTGTGTGGGCCTTCACGCGCGAGCGATAGGCCGCGATGACGTCCTCGACGGCCCGGTGCCGGGTCGCCTCGGCGCGCGTTGACACCATCGCTCGCACAGTCTGCGTGCCCACATAGGAGAAGGAGGTGTACACCCCTCCAGGGCGCAGGAGTGCGAGGCAGCGGTCCAGGATCTCGGTGACCTGAGCGGGCTCGAAGTTCTTCAGCGGCAGTCCCGAGATGATGAAGTCATAGCGCTGGTCGGTGCGCAGATCTTGGATGAACTGCTCGTGGACCTGCACTGCGGCGCTCGCCGCAGTCACGTGCGGGTGATTCAGACTCAGGCGTCGCAACTCCCGGGCGAAGCGGGGATTCGGCTCCACGATGTCCAAGCGACTCCCAGGCTGAAGCAGGGGTATCAGTTCGCGGGTCACCGCGCCCGTCCCGGCACCGACTTCCAGCAGGTCCAACCGTCCGCCGGCCAGGCGGGCAGGCTGCGCGAGTGCGCGAGCCAACTGTCGACCGCTGGGCGCCACGGCGCCGGTGGTGTGCATGTCGTGGATCGCTTCAACGAGGAAGATCAGGTACCGGGACCGCGGAGGGCGGGTACCTCGGCGCGCCGGTTCAGAGGGTCGCCGGGCCAAGCTGGAAGCGTTGCTGGGAAACATGTTTCCAGCCTCACTGGGATTGCGCTTCAGCGCGTCGGACCCGGGTCTGGTCTTGCCGGAGCGAGCGACGCCGCCCTACGACCGCGGTCTGATGGACTACGACGGTCGTCTGATGTCGACGAGCCCGCACTCGTAGGCGAACAGCACCAGGTGCACCCGGTCCCGCACAGCGAGCTTGCTCAGCAGGCGGCCGATATGGGTCTTGACCGTTGCCTCGGCCAGAAACAGCACAGCGCAGATCTCGGCGTTGCTCAGTCCGCGTGCAACGCAGGTGAGGACCTCGATCTCACGAGCCGTCAGCACGGCCAGGCGCGGGTCGCCGCCCCCGGTCACAGTTCTCTGCATCGGCGCCGTGTCGTTCGCCGTGGGGTCGGCGGCCTCGTGGGGCATCGTCATGAACTGCTCGAGCAGGCGCCTGGTTGCACTCGGGGCGATGACCGAGTCGCCCCGGTGGACAGCCCGGATCGCGGACAGCAACTCCACCGGCTGAGCGTCCTTCAGCAGGAACCCGGACGCCCCGGCACGGAGCGCCGCGTACACGTACCTGTCGAGATCAAAGGTGGTGAGCACCAGGACCTTCGGGCCCTCGCCGGCGCGGGACGTGAGCACACTGGTGGCCGCGATGCCGTCCACCCGCGGCATCCGGATGTCCATCAGGACCACATCGGCGGGTGTGTGCCTCAAAAGGTCGAGCGCCGCCTGCCCGTCGCCGGCCTCGCCGACAACGACCATGTCCGGCTGCTCGGACAGGACCATGGCAAACCCGGCCCGTACCAGTGCCTGGTCGTCAACGAGGACCAGCCGAATTCGTTGGTCGGTCATGACGTCGCAGCAGGGAGCGGGAGGGCGGCGGCGACAAGGAAGCCGCCGGCCGGCCCCGGTGCCGCTGTGAAGGTGCCGCCCAGCGCGGTCGCCCTTTCGCGCATGCCGATGAGGCCAATCCCCAACGGGTGGTCCGGCGAGGAAACGGTCACGGCGTCGCCGGCGGTCTCGATACGCAGAAGCAGTTCCGATGCACTGCGCGTGAGGATGACATCGGTGCGCGCGTCCGGCGGGGCGTGCTTAGGACATTGGTGAGAGCTTCCTGAACGATGCGGTAGGCCGCGCGGCTGACTTCCGGCGGCAGGCCGGCCAGGTCGCTGTCCATGTGCACATCGACCGAGCGGTTGGCCGCTCGGACCCGGTCGATCACGTCACCGATCTCGGAAAGGGTTGCGGTGGGGGTGAACTCGTCCACCCGTGGGCTCACAGCGTCAGTCATCTCGCCCGGTTCGCTGCGCAGCACGCTCAACAGCCGGCGTGTTTCACCCAGCCAGTCGCGCGCGGTCGCCGCGATCGTCAGCAGCGCCCGGGCGGCCTGCGCCCGCTCCCATGTCTTGGCGTGCTCGGCCGCGTACGCCGCACCATTGGCCTGCACGACGACGACCGTCAAGCCGTGCGCGATGACGTCATGCATCTCCCGGGCAATCCTGGTCCGCTCCTGCTGTGCGGCCAAAGCGATGCGCTGGTCCCGGTCTCTGAGCAGCGCGGCATTCTGCTCGTCAAGACGGCTGCGGTACCGGGCGCGACGACGAGCCAGGTCACCCACCAGCCAGAGCCCGACGAGCAGGACGCCGACGACACCGAAATAGCCGAAGGTCCCCTCCCAGGTGTCGATCAGCGGCCATTGCAGGGCCGCGCAGAGGGCGCCAACGCCGCAGAGGGCCAGAGCGACGCCGCGCACCAGGCGCTCCGGTGACCACCGTGATGCCGAGTAGATCGCCACGCAGATCGCAACATCGGACGGGAGAAGGGCGGCCACAACCAGCATCTGGGCGAGGCCGCCCAGCACGGTGAGGGACAGCATCAGGGGCACGTTCGTGCGTCGCCATATGAGGGCTGCCGATTGCAGGGCATAAAGGATCAGCACCACCAGGGCGGCGAGCCAATCCCGTGCGTCGACCAGGGCGCGTGCGCTCAGCAGGGTTGCGATCACCCAGAGCCCGATCGCGCCCACGGCATCGACGCGTTGGACCGACCACCGCGGCCACCAGCGTTCGTCGGAAGAGATCGGGCTGGCCCTCACCCGCGGAGCGTAGCGGCCCCGGCCTCCACGGCCCTCGTTGGTCACGGCAGACTCCATGACCGGGATCGGAGGGTGGCAGCTCAGACGAACGCCAAGTGGTACTCGTCGTCCGACGGGCCGGCGAGAGCGCCGGAGGATCGACCGAGCGGCGAGCCGACAGCCGGCGGGATGGCATCATGATCACTCGTGACGGCGACCACCCTGGACGGCAAGGCCACCCTCGCCGCGATCAAGTCCGAGCTTCGCGGCCGGGTGCGGGCCCTCGCCGCCGGCGGCGTCACGCCCGGACTGGGCACCGTCCTGGTCGGTGACGACCCGGCCAGCCGCTGGTACGTCGCTGCGAAGCACAACGACTGCGCCGAGCTCGGCATCGCCAGCATCGCGCGCGAGCTGCCGGCCGGCAGCACCCAGGCCGAGGTCGAGGCCGTCATCGACGAATTGAACGCGGACGACGCCTGCACGGCGTTCCTGGTGCAGCAACCGACCGGCCTGGACGAATTCGCGATCCTGAGCAGGGTCGACCCGGTCAAGGACGTCGACGGCCTGCACCCGTACAACCTCGGCGCGCTGGTGCTCGGCAAGAAGGCGCCGCTGCCGTGCACACCGCTGGGCATCATCGAGCTCCTGCGCCGTTACGACGTCCCGATCAACGGCGCGCACGCCGTGGTGGTGGGCCGCGGCCTGACGGTCGGCCGGCCGATGGGCCTGCTGCTCACCCGGCGCAGCGAGAATGCCACGGTCACCCTGTGCCACACCGGGACGGGCGACCTGCCCGCCATGGTCCGGCAGGCGGACATCGTCATCGCCGCGGCCGGGGTGCCCTGGCTGATCACCGCCGACATGGTCAAGCCGGGTGCGGCGGTGCTGGACGTCGGGGTCAGCCGGGTGAACGGTCGGATCGTCGGCGATATCGCCCCCGAGGTCGCCGAGGTCGCCGGATATCTCGCGCCCAATCCCGGTGGTGTCGGACCGATGACGAGGGCCATGTTGTTGTCCAATGTGGTGGACGCCGCGGAAAGGTCGCCCCAGATGGACCCGGATAGGCCCCGATAGACCCCGGATGGGCACAACAGGATGACCATGGCCTGATCAGCGAGTCCCAGCCGGCGCCGGCCGGTCGGCAGCGGAGCCGGCGAGAGGAAGCGATGAGCGTGAGGTCCGAGCGCCCCGGCGCATCCGGCCAGTCCCGGGAGTTCTGGGACCGGGCCGCCCGGGATGACGCCATGTGGCACATTGCCACCGGCGCTGCCGCCGACGCCGAGACGTTCTTCGCCTCCGGCCGGCAGGAGACCGACACCTTTCTCGCCCACGCCGGGATCGTCCCGGACAAGTCGCAGACCGTCCTCGAGATCGGCTGCGGGATGGGCCGGATGACGGCCCGGCTGGCCGAGCTGTACGGCAGCGTCCTCGCGTTGGACGTCTCACCCGAGATGCTGGTCCGGGCGCGCGAGGCGCTCGCCGACCGGGACAACATCAGCTACCAGCTCGTCGCCGGCAGCGACCTGTCGGGGGTCGACGACGGCTCGGTGGACGCCGTGTTCTCCTACATCGTGTTGCAGCACGTGCCCACCGTGGACGGCCAGTTGCAGTACCTGCGGGAAACCCGTCGGGTGCTGCGGCCGGGTGGGGTGGCGGCGATCCAGATCCGGTCGGCCACCACAATCGCCCGCGGGTTGGACTGGGCCGGTCACCTGCGGCACCGCGTTCAGGGGCACCACACGTTCGACAAGGCGTGGCGGGGCGCCCGCATCCCCCGTGCGCAACTGCTGGCGGCGGCGTCCGGGACCGCGGACGCGCCGGCCGGTCCGGTCGCCACCGTCGAGTTGCGGCCGTTCGGTCGCCGGCACACCTGGGTCGTGATGCGCCGGGCCACCCGTTGACGGCAGACCGGCCGCTGCTGCGCGCGATTCCCATCACCCTGGTGCTGACCATCGTCGCGAGCGCCCTCGTCCTGATCGCGTTCGCCTACTGGCGCCGCGGCGCCTTCGCGCTCGGTATCGCCATGCTGCTCGCCGGGGGGCTCCGCGCGGTGCTCAGCGAGCGGACCATCGGCGTGCTCGCGGTCCGCGGCAAGGGCTTCGACCTGTTCTTCTACTTCACGTCCGCCGCCGTCATGCTGGCTCTGACGATCGGCATCAGCTGACCAGCCGTCTCTGCGGACAGGTCGGTAGCAGCCGTGCGGCAGGTGCTCGTGCTGGTATGACGGCCAGCCGGCCGGCCTGGCGCGCTCAGGCTTCCCGGTGACCGCCGCTGCGCCGCCTGGACCGCACCGGTCCGTTGACGGGCGCGGCGCCGGTACTGCCGTCCGCATCCAGCAACCGACCGAACACCCGGGCCAGGGTGGCCGCCTCGTCATCGGTGATCTTGGTGGTGAAGACCCGTTCGACGCCGGCGATGTGCACCACCGCGGCGCTCCGCAGGGCCGCGCGACCTGCCCTGGTCAGCCGGACCACGACGCCGCGGCCGTCGTGCGGATCGGGCAGCCGGTCGAGCAGCCCCTCCTCCTCGAGCCGGGCCACCTTCCGCGACAGCCCCGGCTGGGACAGCACGACCCGGTCCACAAGGTCCCGCAACCGCAACCGGCCACCGTTCTCGGCCAGCTGCACCAGGATGTCGTAGGTGTTCAGCGGGACCTTGCCCGCCTCGTCCAGTTCCTGACCCAGCTGCTGCATCAGGCGTGCGTGGGAGTGCACGAAGCCTTCCCAGGCGGCCTTCCGGTCGCCGTCGAACCGTGCCTCATCCGGCGCGGGATCCGACCCCATCCTTCGTCCCCCCACTGCACCCTGCGCAAGCCACAGTGCGGCGGGCCCCGACCCGCCGCATCCCACGTTAGAGGCCTGACGGTACGGTCTGCCCGGAGCAAATGCAGCACCAACACCGTCAGGACCACCCACTTGCCGGGCCCGGCTGCATCCAGATGACGTTCACCGCGGGTGGCGCCTTCGAGAGGGAGACGGACAGCTGATGTCGAAGATCAAGGTGACGGGCACGGTCGTCGAACTCGACGGCGACGAGATGACCCGGATCATCTGGCAGTTCATCAAGGACAAGCTGATCCTGCCCTATCTGGACGTCAACCTGGAGTACTACGACCTGGGCATCGAGAGCCGGGACGACACCAACGATCAGATCACCGTCGATGCGGCGCACGCGATCCAGAAGCACGGCGTCGGCGTCAAGTGCGCGACCATCACCCCGGACGAGGCCCGGGTCGAGGAGTTCGGCCTGAAGAAGATGTGGCGCTCGCCCAACGGCACCATTCGCAACATCCTCGGCGGCGTCATCTTCCGCGAGCCGATCATCATCTCGAACATCCCGCGACTGGTCCCCGGCTGGACCAAGCCGATCGTCGTCGGCCGTCACGCCTACGGAGATCAGTATCGCGCCACCGACTTTCGCTTCCCCGGCAAGGGAAAGCTGATGATGTCGTTCGTTCCCGATGACGGTTCGGCGCCCATCGAGGCAGTCGTCTTCGACGCCCCCAGCGCCGGGATCGCGCTCGCCATGTACAACCTGGACGACTCCATTCGGGACTTCGCCAAGGCCTCGCTGAACTATGGGCTGGCCCGCAATTACCCGGTGTACCTGTCGACCAAGAACACCATCCTGAAGACCTATGACGGCCGGTTCAAGGACATCTTTCAGGAGGTGTTCGACACCGAATTCGCCGAGAAGTACAGGTCCGCCGGGCTGACCTACGAGCACCGGCTGATCGACGACATGGTGGCCTCCGCGCTCAAGTGGGAGGGCGGCTACGTCTGGGCGTGCAAGAACTACGACGGCGACGTGCAGTCGGACACCGTGGCGCAGGGCTTCGGTTCGCTCGGGTTGATGACCTCCGTGCTGTCCACCCCGGACGGCAGCATCGTGGAGGCAGAGGCGGCGCATGGCACCGTCACCCGGCACTACCGCCAGCACCAGGCCGGCAAGCCCACGTCGACCAACCCGATCGCGTCCATCTACGCCTGGACCGGCGGCCTCAAGCACCGCGGCAAGCTCGACTCCACCCCCGAGGTGATCGGCTTCGCCGACGCCCTCGAGGACGTGATCATCAAGACCGTGGAGAGCGGCAGGATGACCAAGGATCTGGCCGTGCTGGTCGGGCCCGACCAGGAGTGGCTGACCACCGAGGCGTTCCTGTCCGCGCTGGACCAGAACCTCGCGTCGCGGCTCGGCTGAGCGCTCCGGTTCGCTTCCCGGTCGCCCGTCCTGATGTTGTCCGGGCGTACTCTGACGCTCCACAGTCTTCTTGCTGAACCCAGGTGGCGCTGCAGCGAGCGAATGGAGCACGGGATGCCCAGCCCGAAGGACGTCGCGTGAACCAGCAGAGCCTGGGCGTCATGGCCCGCTCGCGCAAAGAGAACGAGCGCCGGCTTCCGCTGCATCCCCAGCACCTCGAGCAGATTCCCGATGACCTCCGCGACGGCATCTACCTCGAACACGGCTACGGGCACAGCTTCGGCCTGTCCGACGACCAATTGAAGGGTTGGATCGCCGGTTTCCGGACACGTGAACAGCTGGTCGAGGAGTGCGACGTCATCCTGCAACCGAAACCGCTACTCAGCGACATCGCCGCGCTGCGGGTCGGTCAGGTCCTGTGGGGCTGGCCGCACTGCGTGCAGGACCGGGAGCTGACCCAGATCGCCATCGACCGGCGACTCACGCTGATCGCCTTCGAGGCGATGAACCACTGGAACGGCGATGGCACCTTCAACCTGCACGTGTTCCACAAGAACAATGAGCTCGCCGGCTACTGCTCGGTACTGCACGCCATGCAGCTCGCAGGATCGACTGGCGCGTACGGGCGCCGGTTGCGCGCAGTCGTCATCGGGTTCGGCGCGACGGCTCGCGGCGCGGTGTCGGCGCTCAATGCGCTGGACGTGTATGACGTCGACGTCCTCACCCACCGTGCGGTCGCGGCAGTAGCCGCACCGATTCACTCCGCACGGATCGTGCATTTCGACGACGACAACCCGGGAAAGGTCAGTCAGGCGCTCATGGAGGACGGCAGCGTGCCGCTGGCCGGGTTCCTCGCGGAGCACGACATCATCGTCAACTGCGTGCTGCAGGACACCGACCGCCCGCTGATGTTCATGACCGACGACGACCTTGCCGACGTGACACCCGGCTCGCTGATCGTCGACGTCTCCTGCGATGAGGCCATGGGGTTCAGCTGGGCGCGTCCGACGACGTTCATCGACCCCACCTTCGTGGTCGGCGACAACGTGCGCTACTACGCCGTCGACCACAGCCCGTCGTACCTGTGGAACTCCTCGACCTGGTCGATCAGTGAGGCGCTGATGCCCTTCCTCGGCACAATCCTGGGCGGAAGCGACGCCTGGGCCGCGGACCCCACCATCCGCCGGGCCATCGAGATCCGCGACGGGGTCGTCCAGAATCCCGCCATCCTGTCCTTCCAGGCACGCGACCCGAAACACCCGCACTCGCCGCTGGCGTCGTAGGCACCCTGCACGCCGGACCTGCCGACGGCTGCCCCCGACGCGCCGATGAGGACTGGATCGGTGGTCAGACGGGCCAGCTGGGTAGGTCGGTGCCCTGCGCGAAGAACATCCACTCGTACTGGCTGGACCGCTCGAACGCGGCCGCCATGACGCGCAGCTGGTCGGCCGAGGCGCGGCCGGCGGCCCGGTCGGTGAGCGCGATCGCGGTCGCGGTGAGCCGGGCGAACTCCGGGTCGGCGTAGGTGTCGATCCACGCCGCGTACGGGTGCCCGCCCGGCGTCCGCAGGGCCGCCAACCGCTCACCGATGTGCTGGTAGAGCCAGAAACAGGGCAGCACGGCGGCGATCGCCTCGGTGTAGTCGCCGGCCGCGCAGGCCCGCTGCAGATGGTCGACGTACCCGCTGGTGATCGGCGAGACCTCAACGCCATCAAGGCTTTCCGCCTGCGTCATGGCCCGGGACAGCAGCGCGGAATGCAGGGTCAGCTCGGCGTCCAGCGCGCCCGCCGAGGCGCGCGCGAAGAACAGCTGGGCGTCCTGGTCCGGCGCCAGGGCGGCCACCCGAGCCAGGCAACGGGCGTACTCCCGCAGGTACTGCGCGTCTTGCGCGAGGTAGAAGCGGAAGTTGGGCCACGGCAGGGTCCCGTCGGCCAGCGCACGGATGAACGGCATGGTCTCGATCGCGGTGCGGATCGGCGTGACCTGCCGCCACATGCGTTCCGAGAATGTGTCGGCGGTCGTCGGCGGTGCTGCCGCGGCGGCCGGGAAGGCGCGGTAGAGGTGGTTCACCGGGCCGTTGCCGCCGCCGACGGCCAGCTCGTCGGAGGCCAGCAGCGCACCGGTCAGCCAGGCCTTGGCGTCCGCCGCCGCGGCGAACCAACTCTCGCGCTGCGGCCGGAGCGCGGCCAGCGCGGAGGACAGCGAGCAGCCGGTGCCGTGCGTGTTGCGGGTGTCCACCCAGGGTCCCGGCAGCAGGGTGTGCGAGCCGTCGGGCTCGACCAGGGCATCGGTCGCGGTGTGCGGCGCCGCCGAACCGTCGGCCGCACGGGGCACGTGGCCTCCCTTCACCAGCACCGTGGCGCCGGTGCGGGCGGCCAGCCGGCTGCCCTGGGCGATGGCCGTCGCCAGGTCGGCAGCTAGTGGCTCGCCGACCAGCACGGCGAGCTCGGCCAGGTTCGGCGTCAGCAGGTCGGCGAGCGGGAGCAGGGTGCTCATCGCCTGTTCGGCGTCCGGATCCAGCAGCCGATCGCCGCTGGTCGACACCATCACCGGATCGAGCACGACGAACGGCGGCCGGTGGGCCGTCAGCCAGCGCGCGACGGCGGTGATGTTGGCCGCGGTGCCGAGCATCCCGATCTTCACCGTGTCCACGGTGATGTCGTCGCTGACGGCGTCGAGTTGGGCGGTGAGGAACTCCGCTGGCGGGCTGAACACCCCCCGTACGCCGCGGGTGTTCTGCGCGGTGAGCGAGGTGATCGCGGCCATCCCGTAGGCGCCGTGGGCGGCGAACGACTTGAGGTCCGCTTGGATCCCGGCGCCACCCGAAGGGTCGGATCCGGCGATCGACAGTGCGCGGATCGTCACCGGTGATCCTTCCGCCGGACGAATGGACTGCACGTGCGATGACGCGGCCCCGCCTGGTACCGGTCCGGTTGTCTCCGGAGAGATCAACCCCGGCGTCACCGCGGGGATCAGCCCGGATCAACCCCGGCGTCACAGCCGGGATCAGTCCGGATCGGTCCGGATCAGCCCGGATCAGCCCGGCTCAGCCCCGCGAACCTACCAGGAGCGGACAGCGTCACATCCGGCTCGGGGGGCGCGGTCGTTGACAGGGCCGCCGGCGCTCTCTGGTTCGAGGATGTGTGGATGACGTCGGCCGAGCTGGGCACCCCCGAGGTGGCGCGCCCCCACGCGCGGTTGCACCACCGGCGCCGGCACGTCGATCTGCAACGGGTTGCCAGCGCTTTGTGTTGTCGCTGACCCGATCGCTCCGTTGATCCCGGCACCGTCGCGATGGCCTTCGGCCAGCCGCTGACGGCCGCGGCCGCTTCGGACCCGAGGTCGGACCACGGCCCGTGATCCTCCCGGACCGGTCCCGTTTGTGCACCGCACACACCGCAACGGCCCCCATGTAGGCCGTCACCGTCGCGGTGCTCGTGACCACCGCACCGCCGGCCCACCAGCTGGGCGAACCGAACGGACCCCCATGACGCCGTCCCCGGCGATCGATATCCACCAGCATCTCTGGCCTGCGGAGCTGCTGGAGGTGCTGCG
>Ga0208588_1000554_pt1 | contig 11976 bp, 13 predicted proteins | sample NGESurshal092012_8_FD_184483 | JGI IMG/M metagenome (GOLD analysis project Ga0208588, IMG submission 184483) | Arctic peat soil microbial communities from Barrow, Alaska - NGEE Surface sample 415-3 shallow-092012 (SPAdes) | ecosystem: Environmental > Terrestrial > Soil > Wetlands > Peat ...
CACGAACGACGGCAACCCCAGACCGACAACGCCTCCCGAACGGCCAGCGGCGTCAGCCCACGATGGCGCGATCGTCCTCAGCCTGCAGGGCGGTCAACAGCGGGGGGCTGTGGTGGACCGTCAACCGCGGATACAAGAACGCCATCTCCAACGAACTGTTCGTCCAGGCCGCCGCCGAGCTCGCCCAGCGTCTGGGCGACGGGGGCTCGGTCTACCTCGAACGGGCGGTCGCGGTGTGGAACTGGTTCGAGGCGTCCAGGATGATCAATGATGACCTGTTGGTCAACGACGGGCTCGCCACATCCACCTGCCGCAACAACGGGGACACCACCTGGACCTACAACCAGGGCGTGCTCCTCGGCGGCCTGGTCGCCCTGGCCCGGGCGACCGGTGACGACAACTATCTACAGCGGGCCAGAGAATTGGCGGACGCCTCCACCACCGCCGAGTCCCTGCACGTCGATGGCGTGCTCACCGAGCCCTGCGAACAGTCCGGCTGCGACGTGAACGGCCCCAGCTTCAAGGGCATCTATGTCCGCAACCTGGGTGAGCTCAACCGTGCCTTGGACGATCACCCCTTTAGCGATTACCTCGTCCACCAGGCATCGACCGCCCACGACAACAACCGCAACCAGAACAACGAATACGGGCTCAACTGGGCCGGGCCCATCCAAGACATCAGCGGTGCTACCCAACAAAGCGCCGTCGACCTGCTGGTCGCCGCCCAATCGCCCGACGCCGTACCTGAGACTCCCATCAGCTCGTCACGATGATTACCCCACAATGACTCGATGTGCGGCACTCGGTGAGAAATACTCCGACTCCAGTCATTCCGAGCTGGCCTGGCCTCGAACGCACACCATGACCCGATAGCTACCTGCGACCACCGGCAACCACCTGCCGGGCGGGACCCGAAGGCCATGTCGTGCTGTTTCGAGAGAGTCTGCCCTTAGCCGAGAGTCAGTTAGGTGCGGCGGTGCCCTGGTCCTCGGCGAAGTCCGATGATGGTGCCGGTCAGCACGGCGACCCATACCAGTGCGAGCAGCGCTCCGAGGACGAGCCCGATGGTTTCGACAAGTCCGGATTGCCAGCGCCGGCCCAGGGTGAGGGTCGCGATGACCATGGCGGCGGAGGGGAACACGAAGCCCCAGTCCGCCGCGGTCCGGGTGAGAGCGGCGCGGCCGGCGTGTCGGGTGACGATGGTGGCGGCAGCGATCCACCACAGGGCGAATCCCCATAGGGCTCCGGCGCCGAAGGTAGCGACCTCGGCGACCGCGGGGGTCCAGGACCCGCCGAGCATGGGGTCTCCACCGGCAACGGCCTGCAGCGCCAAAGACGTGACCGCAAGAGGGCTGATCATGATCCACATGGCCGGTGCGCCGGTGCGGTGTACCCCGGCGTGCAGCACCAGGCGGTTCACGAAGATCACCGCGGTGACACCGAACAACAGGCCGCCCGCACCGAGCAGCGTGACCGCGAGAACGGCCAGCCCCCGGTCGGCAACCGCTGGCCCGGTGAATGCGAGTTCGGCGAACAGGAAAGAGCCCAGCAGCACCACGGTTTCCGGGATGAACCAGATCCCGGAAATGTCTTCGGCCTGGAACTGTTCATGTTCGAACGCACCGACAAAGAACACCACCGTGAGCCAGAGACCCAGGACGGTGCCGACCCCGGCCAGGGTCACCAGCAGCCACCACCCGGCGGTGCTGCCGACGGTGGCCGGCCAGACCCGGATCACCGCGACGGCGAGGACGTTGATCGCTCCCGGGATCGTGGCACAAGCGGGTCCGGTACGGGGGGACCGCAGCTTCACGGCGAGGTTGCGGCCCAGTCCGCGGATCAGGAAGTCACGAACAAACAGGAAAACGAAGGCCGTGATGCTCGCGATCAGCAGGACCGTCGCCGTGACGTCCGCGAAGCCGGTAAGCACCCCGATCTGCCCGGGGTGCAGCGACGCCACAATGGCAGTAGCGGCACTGCCCATCACGGCGCCGAACCACGCCGGGTCGTCCAGTGCCGGTGCCGGCCGGACGGGCACAGGTGGCCGCCCATCCTGTGCCATCGCGCAAGTATCGCACCACGTTTCGGCGCGATCCGGGTCCGGCGGAACGGGGCTCGGGCTTGCCGGTTTCTGCTGGCACGCGGGTGCCGCGCGACGTTGCGGACGTGGCTGCCGCCAGTGGATTCGGGTCCCCGCGGGGTTGACGCTCAGGTGAGACGTCGCTTTCAGAGATGAGGAGATTGCTGCCCGTTCGTGATTTGGCGCCATCGAGACCCGGTCGGGTGGCGTCAGCCACTGTCCACCCTTGGTCAGGTGAGGACGAAGTAGCGCAGCCATAGGTGGGCCAGGCGATGAGGACCGTGACGGTGGTGACGACGATGCCGTAGCGGGTGAAGGTCCCGAAGGAGATGGGTGGCCCTCACGGGCGGCGATGCCGGTGACCACGACGTTGGCGCTGGCGCCGATCGCGGTGGCGTTACCGCCGAGGCAGGCACCCAGGGCCAACGCCCACCACAGGGACATGGCCTCGGGTCCGGTGCCGCTGCCGACCAGATCGGCGACCAGAGGGGTCAAGGTCGCGACGTAGGGGATGTTGTCGATCACCCCGGAGATCACCGCGGAGCCGAAGAGCAGCACCGTCGCCGCGAGAAGGAATTGCCCCCGACAGCTGCGGTGGCTTTTTCGCCGAGCCAGTCGATGACGCCGATGTTGACCAACGCGCCGACCATCACGAACAGGCCGATGAAAAAGACCAGGGTCTCCCATTCCACGTCCTGCAGGAACTCGGCGCGGGACGTTCGGCTGACCAGGATCATCGCCCCGGCGCCGAGCAATGCCACCACCGAGGGCTCCAATCCCAGCACGCTGTGCAGGGCGAACGCGGCCAGGATCACGGCGAGCACGGCCAGCACCTTGCGTAGCAGGGCGGGGTTACGGATGGCCCGCCGCTCGTCCAGCGCGGTCATGTCCTGCGCTCGGTCCGGGTCCACCCTGTATCCGGACCGGAACAGGAACCTGGCCAGCAGCAGGAACACACCGACCAGGACGACGGCCAGGGGAGCCAGGTTGATCAGGAAGTCGTTGAAGGACAGTCCGCGCGGCTACCGATGATGATGTTCGGCGGGTCACCGATCAACGTGCCGACGCCGCCGATGTTGCTGGCCATGGCCTCGGCGACGAGGAACAGCTCGGGGCGGACCCCGAGCCGTGAGCAGACCAGCAGGGTGACCGGGGCGATCAGCCGGCGGTGATCAGACACAGCAACACCAGCAGCCGATACGGCCGGCCCCTAGCGCGTTTACCGGCCCAGATCGCGAGGTACTCAAACAGCCCGGTCTGTTTCACCACGCTGATCACCACCATCATCCCGAACAGCAACAGGATGACATTCCAATCGATACCGGTCTCCGCGCTGAAAAACGCCTCCTGACCGGTGGTGGCGCCAATCAGGAACATCACCGCAGCCCCACCGAGCGCGGCCCGGACCCGGTGCACCCACTCGGTGGCAATCAGCACATAAGCGCCGACGAACACGGTAACCGCGGCCGCGACCACCCACGGGCTGGTATCGGTCACCGGTGCGGCAGCAGCGCACCGAGGAGGCGATGCACGGTGATGACACCGAGCACGGAGTGATCCTGCACGACGGCGACGATCGGGGAATGCTGCCGGCTCATCACCGAGGCCACCTGCATCGCGGTGGCGTCCGGCCCGACGATCGGCCGGTCCCGGTCATGGTGCGGCAAATACGCGGGGCCGGGCATCAGCTGAGCGACGGTCCGGCCGGACAATGATTCACACAACCGGTCGGCCTCCTCCTCGGGGAACACCCCGGCCAACATGGGGTCGTCCTCGACATACTCCGGTAACGCGAAACGCAGCACCTGAGAACCGGGCAGAACCAGCGGCAGGCCGGCCGAGTCCAGCACGACCAGCCCGGGCAGTCCCCGGTCGACCAACAGCCGGGTCGCCTCCAACGCGTCGGTCTGCTTGCTGACCAGGGGAAAGTCCTCCATCAGATCCCGCGCCCGCACACCAGGACCCTACCCGGCACCCCGTACACCATCCGTGACCGACTGCGCGACCGCCGCTGGACTGAGGCGAGAGACTCCTGACGCGGGGTCCGGCTCGCGGTGATGACCCGAGCACAGGTCTGGTTCTGCCCGACGTCGGCGATCGGGAATGCTGTCTGCTGCGCTCATCAACGATGCCGCTAGGATCGCTCGCGGGTCGACGATCGGCCGGTCCCAGTCAGGCTGGGGCGGGTGAGCGGGGCCGGGCACCGAGTGAGCGACGGCGCGGCAAGACGGGGTTTCACGCAACCGGTCGACATGTGCCTCGGTCAGCACTCCCGGCCAACACGGGGGTCGTCTTCGGCGAATCCGGGCGAATCGCTGCACCTCGGGAACCGGGGAGAACGACCGGCGGGCAGGCCCGTTCAATCGAGCCCAACCTGTCCTGGCAGTCTCCGTGGACCAGCTGCCGGGTCGCTGACACCGCGGCACTGTGCCTACTGACAAGGGAAGGTCGTCCATCAGATCCGCACCCGAACACTAGGACCCTATCCGGACCACCCGGTTCACCTTCCGTGACCGACTGCCTCGACCACCGCTGGTGCCGCGGGGAGTGGCTTACGGCGTGGGGTCGTCTTCGTCATCCCTCCGCTGCTTTTCGGGTGCGGGGTGGGGTGGTGCAGGGGTGGGCGTGGACTGGTGCCAGCGTGGGGTCTCGTCGGGTTCGTCGAACCAGCGGGCGACCAGCACGTCGGTGGAGGAATGCGCCAGGATGGACAGCACGATGGTGACCGCGACCAAGTGGAACACCGCGTCCGCGGCCGGGATCTGCGAGTCCAGCACGAGCAACCCGTAGACGACGGCGGCGAAGCCTTTCGGGCCGAACCACGCCGCCGCGACCTGTTCCCGGGCGTTGAGCCCGGATCCCAGGAACGACACCGCGAGCGCCGCGGGCCGGGCCACAACCAGCGCGAGGATGGCGAAGATCCAGCCGCCCAGGGGGATCTCGGCCAGGAAAGTTGGGGAGATCAGCGCCCCGAAGACCAGCAGCGCCGCCAGTTTGAGCAGCTCGGCCAGCAGCTCGCCGAATTCCTCGAACGCTTCCCGTTGCCGCGGGCCGCAGGTCGCGATGGTGATGCCGGCGGCGAACGCCGCGAGGTAGAGGTTGCCGTGGGTGGCCTGCGCCAACCCGAGCACCAGTAGCCCGATGGCCACTGCGTTGAGCGGTTGATACTGGGCGGAGGCGGAGAAGAACCGGGTGGCCTCCAACCGGATCGCCACGTACGGCACCGCGATCCCGATCAGCAGGCCGATCGCGAGCTCACCGAACAGGGCTCCCAGGTGCAGGTCCGGCGACCCGGACGCCATCGTCAGGAAGATCAGCACGAACGGCAGGGCCAGCCCGTCGTTGACGCCGGACTCCACGTTCAACAGATGCCGCAGCCGGGCGGGGACCTTGTCGTTGCCGACGAGGGCCGCGGCGAACACCGGGTCGGTGGGGGCCAGCACCGCGCCGATCAGCAGCGACTCGATCCAGTACAGCCCGGCGACCAAATGGGCGAACGCCGCGGTGATGACCAGGGTCAGCGGCAATCCGAGCAGCAGGGCACGGCCGGGGAGCCGCCACGCCGACCGCAGGTCCGACCAGCCGACCCGCATCCCGTCGGTGAACAACACCGAGAACAACGCCAACTCGGCCAACGTCGCGACGATCGGGTCGCCGGGTACCAGTGGGATCAGGTCGGTCACCCCGCTGCCGCACAGGAAGCCCGCGATCAGGAAGATCACCGCGGTGGACAGGATCGTCCGGTTCGCCAGACTGGACACCAGGACGGACAGCAACAGGACCACGGAGTACACCAGCAGCAGCGTCGTCATCGCCCGATCATTCTCACCCACCCCACCGGCCGTGGCGAGGCCAAGCGCAGACCGCCGCCGCGGATCCTGCGTGGTCAGCTGTGGTCGGCGGACGACGACGGGGTGAACACCAGGGCGTGCACCGCCCCGAGGTCAGTGTTCTGCGGGTCCGGGGGTAACCCAAGCATCGGTGCGAGGCGTTTCCACACCCGGGGGTGGGCCCGCTGGTAAGAACATAACAACTCGATCGTCTCCGCCGCACCGAGGAACCGGTGATCCGGGCACCGCCAGACCTGGGTGGAAATGCGCACCTCCAGCGCCGGTCCAGCCTTCAGATTGAGGTACCAGTCGGAGTGGTGGCCCCAGGCGGCCACCACGGCGATCTCCGGGGCCGCAGGCAGGTAACAGACGACCTCGACGACGACCTCGCGGCGGGCGCCGGTCCGCCGCCCGCGGTGCGCGACGTAGACGAACCGGTGCCCGAGCAGCCACCCAGCCCGCGCCCGGTACAGCAGGATCGGCGCCCGCAGCAGCAGCAATCCCGTCGGTTTCCGGTCCATCAGCGGCATTCACCCACCTCCGTTGATCCCATTCACCCATTCCCCAGGAAATGTTGGTTTCGCGAACCACTCGACCAGCACCGGGCGGGTATTCACTGCAGGGAAATTGTCATCCGCCGGCCGAACTGGACCCCCGTGACCTACTCCGCGCACCCTCGGATTCCTGAACGCGCGATCGATCTGAACATGTCGGGAGCGTCCTTACGGTCCGGTGACATCCCGCTCCCGACCCACGTCGAACCTATGTGATCGCCCTACGGTCAGTGGATGCGACGTTCACTGGCCCTACTGGCACTGATCGCTGTCCCGCTCGCCGCCTGCGCGAGCGGAACGACACCACCTGCGGCGCAGACAACGAGCGCGTCGGTGATGATGTCGTCCGGTGATGCGGCGATGACCGAAGCCATGACCGAGGCGAGGACATCCGGCCCGGGTTCGACGGCTGCGATGGCAGAGACGCCGGGGTCGATGATGGACCATTCGGAGTCGTCCATGATGACCGCGGACTCCATGCACCCTGCATCGGATGCGATGACCGCGGAACCAGCTCCCTCTGGAACCACGCCGGTCGTCACGATTACGGTCGCGGACAGCGATTTCGGGCAGGTCTTGTTCGACAGCACCGGGCAGGCGATCTACCTGTTCGACAAGGAAATCACCGCAGTACCGGATTGCTACGGCGACTGCGCCGTTGCCTGGCCGCCCGTGCTGACCGAGGGGTCCCCGGCCGCCGAGGCCGGCACCATGTCCGATCTGCTAGGCACCACGCCACGCACGGACGGGTCCACCCAGGTCACCTATGCCGGGCACCCGCCGTATTACTACGCCCATGAGGGCAAGAACGCGGTGACCTGCCACAACGTCAACGAGTTCGGCGGGCTGTGGCTCGCGGTCACGCCCACCGGGCAGGCTGCCAGCTGATAGACGATCACACGCACACCTCGCCACGCGCCGCTGGCGGGACGAAATCGGCGATCAGCAGGCACTCGGGCCGGACAGCGGAAATCACCGCCGGCCCAGGAGGTCGTCCGGGTTCGTTTGTTGTTCGTCTGAGGTGTCCCCTCGCCGCGCTATCACTGATCTGATGTGGTCGAGCTTTTCCAGGATCGGCGCCAGCATCTGGGGATCATTGGCAGGCGAGCGGGCAATGTTCAGCGTGTTGGAAGGCCCGAAGGTGGACGTGCGCGAGCTGGCCGTCAACATATTCGGCGATGTCGGGATCGCAACTTTCAACCGCTAACTTCACCGGCATGATGAACGGCTCTCCAGCCGAACTCAGGCAGCAGGCCACCATGGTGTTCATCATCAGCTCGGGCGATGGATGGAAACTTGTGCACGAGCACTTCTCGCCCTTGGCAACGTCGTAGCCGGACTGAGCTGTCGAATCACACCGGGCCCAGAATCTTGGGGCCCCTTGATCGTGCAGTTCCAGTTCGACCGGCATGGCACCCGGATCTGGAAGGACGTGAAGGCGCTGCTGGACCATGAGCATGCCGGGATGCGGGTAGGTGCGGTCGCGGTCCCGTTCGGCGCGTGCACCGAACCGTCCAACGTCTCTGCCGGCGGTCATGCGTGCCCATTCCGGTTCCGCTGCCTGGGGTGAGGTCACTTCCGCACCGACCAGTCCTATTTGCCCGAGTTGCGTGACTACCTGCAGACGCTGCTCCGCAACTGCGAACGCATCCTCGCGGCGACCGACCTTGATGAGTGGGCCGCCACCGAGGCCATCCCGTCTGAGTACGAGATCACCCGGCTGCGGGCCCTGATCCGCCGCACCGAGGAAGCCGTCGGTGACCTGAGCGTCGCCGACCAGGCGCGCTGCAGGAGGCTACCGCTGCTCGGCGAAACGTGCGTCGGGTCCAACACCTCGGCATGCCCGGCATCACGCCACCCGAGGTGGATCCACAGCTGGAACGTGACACATGAGCAACGTGACACACGATGGCACTGACCGAGTCTCGGCGCCGGGACAGCGCGGCCCGCCAGCAAACGAGTGATCAACGCCGTGAGCAGGCCGCCGTCGTGTTGTGCTGATGAACCGACCCCACCCCCCCAGGGGTATCGACGAGCTCCATGCACGGATGCGGCAAGGGGGAGAGTCGAGATACGGGCGAGCTCGGCGAGTTGTCGTGCCTGGCGGCTGGAGCCGCGCGGGCACGGTCGGTGTGAGGTAGGGCGCTGGGTAGTGTGTTAGGTGGTGCGCCGGGAAGTCTGGTCGGCATGAAGCTGATGACGCCAGAAACTCCTGGGAAGGTTCCGCTGTGGCCGCCGACCGCTCGTCGCTGTTCTCGCCGGGGACGTGGGCCGAAGATGGCCGCGTCGCCCATATCCTCCGCAAAGAAACCGTCGGTGGTGCCCTGCTGCTGTTGGCGACCGTCGTCGCCCTGATCTGGGCCAACACCCCCGTGTCTGACAGCTATTTTCGGTTGTTGGATACCGAGATCGGCTCTGCCGCGTTGCATCTGAATCTCACAGTCGCGCAGTGGGCCGGGGACGGGTTGCTGGCGATCTTCTTCTTCGTCGCCGGGCTGGAACTCAAACGCGAATTCGTCGCCGGTGACCTGCGGGACCCGCACCGCGCGGTCGTCCCCGTGGCAGCCGCGGTCGGTGGGATGATCGCCCCCGCGATCCTTTACCTGGTGATCGCCGGCGGCACCGGTCCGAAGGGTTGGGCGGTCCCGACGGCCACCGATATCGCCTTCGCCCTGGCGGTTCTCGCGGTGATCTCCACTCACCTACCGGCCGCGTTACGCACCTTCCTGCTGACCCTGGCGGTGGTCGACGACCTACTGGCCATCACGATCATCGCCCTGTTCTACACCGACGACCTGCAACCGGTGTGGCTGCTCCTGGCTCTGGTGCCACTGGCGATTTTCGCCCTGCTGGTGCAGCGCCGGATCAGTTCCTGGTGGTTGCTGCTGCCGTTGGCGCTGGTCACCTGGGCGTTGGTGCACGCGTCAGGGGTGCACGCCACGGTCGCCGGTGTGCTCCTGGGGTTCGCGGTCCCGGTCCGGGCCCGGAAGGTGCCGGGCAGGGATGATGACCAGCCGGGGATGGCCGAGCATTTCGAACATTTGTGGCGCCCGATCTCCGCGGGTGTCGCGGTGCCGATCTTCGCGTTGTTCTCCGCCGGGGTGGTGATCGGTGGCTGGTCCGGGTTGCAGTCCGCGCTGACCGACCCGATCGCGGTTGGCGTCGTCGCCGGCCTGGTGCTGGGAAAACCCGTCGGCATCCTGACCGCGACATTCCTGACGTCGAAGCTGACAGGTCGGTCGTTGCAGAAGGGCCTGACCTGGCCGGATCTGACCGGGGTGGCGCTGCTCGGCGGGATCGGGTTCACCGTGTCCCTGCTGATCGGGGAACTCGCGTTCGGCGGGAACGCCGCCGCCGATGACCACGTGAAGATCGCCGTCCTGACCGGGTCGGTGACCGCCGCCGTCCTCGCGGCGATGCTGCTGCGGATGCGGAACCGCCGCTACCGGGCAATGTGCGAAGAAGAGGCCAGGGACGCCGACAACGACGGAATCCCCGACATCTACCAGCCGGAACAGGCATGATCCGGGTCCAGGTCGTCGAGGACCACCCCATGGTCCGAAGCTCCGTCCGAGCCATGTTGGACCATGCTGAGGACGGGGTGCCGCGGCTGCAGGCCCTGGTGGCTGACCGCCACGCTGCCGGACTACGCCGCCGATGACGCCGGGCGGCCCCTACGCGGACGGATCACCGCCGCGTTGGACCAGCTCCGCCAGGACGGCCTGACATGACACCCGCGTCGCCGACCACCTGCCCGCCGTCGCCGCGCGCGGCCTGACCCGGTGGTTTGGCGGCGACACGGCTGTGGACGGCGTTGACCTGACCGTCGCTGCCGGTGAGATCCACGCACTGGTCGGCCTGAACGGCGCCGGCAAGACAACGCTGATGAAAATGCTGCTCGGCATGCTGCGCCCGACCTCGGGCGCCGCACGGCTGTTCGATGAGCCGGTCGGCGACGCCCGGCCGCGGGTGTGGTCGCAGGTCGGGCACTTGCTCGAAACCCCCTTCGGCTACTGCGAACTCACCCCGACCGAGAACGTGATCGCGGCCGCCCGACTGCACGGCGTGTACGTCGTCGCGGCCCGCCGACAGGCCGCGGAGATGATCGGCGAACTCACCCTGGACAGGTGGGCCGATCGACGCAGCCGCGTCCTGTCCCTGGGGAACCGGCAGCGCCTCGGGCTGGCCTGCGCGCTGGTCCACTGGCCGCGGCTGCTGATCCTGGACGAACCGAGCAACGGCCTCGACCCGATGGGGGTGCTCGAACTGCGCGGCATGCTGCTGTCCCGCTCGCACGACGGCGTCGGGGTGCTGGTGTCCAGTCACCACCTGGACGAAGTCGCCAGGATCGCCGACCGGATCGTGCTGATGGCTTTGCTGGCCGGTGCGCTGTTGGGACTCGGGCCGCCCACCGGCGATGCCTGGCGTGCCGCCGGCATGGACCTCGCGGCCGGGGCACTGATCGCGGCGCTCGCGTTGCCGCTGGCCTGGGTGGCCAGCGCCCGCCGCGGCTACCTGCCCGCCGTCGCGGCGCTGCTGCTCATCGTGGTCGCCACCCAGCTCATCACCGCCCTCGGCGCGGGAGGCTGGTTCCCCTACGCCGCACCCGCACTCTGGCTGGGCATGGGCGGACCCGAAGCAGCCGCTACCATCGAGCCGACCCAACTGCTGCTCGCCCTACCGGTCAGCGCCGCCGGAATCTGGGCCACCACCGCCTGGTGGCACCACGCCCAACTCACCTGACCACAGGAGAGTCTGGCATCAGCCGTGACTCCTAGCTGATATGGGGATCATTCCTGTCAAGAGGCCAGGCTGAGGTTCCCCCGTTTGGATCAACCGGGGGGTCCCTTTGCCAATGTTGGGCCGGCGGGAGGACTCCAGGTGAGAGGCATGTCTCGACACGCGGTCAGGCTGATATGCGCGGGTTGGTTACCGCATGACCGGTTGTTCGTCGGGAGCGTTCCGCTTGTCTAGGATCGAGCGTCGCGGTTGCCGTTGAAAGCGTTTGCCGTGCAACAGTTCTGGCTACTGATAGCTAGCTCGCGGGTCACTCCACGCGTTGCCTGTCAACCCGGACGGCCCTCCCGCCGGCGGTCTGTGAGGCGAGGGGCTGCTACCTCTGCCTGTTCATGGCGCTGTTGTCTTTTTCCCCGTCCATGACGGCCAGCGACCAGCACCAGCCGGCCAGCTCTCTGGCCACCCCGACCGCGGCGACGGTGGGGCGCTTCTTGCGGGCGTCGAACGTGCGCCATCGCTGGTTCAACCGGCGGTTGGCCTGATCGGCCCGGGCGCGCACCAGCGGCGACTGACCGTCCCTGCGGCGGATCATTTCCGCGGACAGCCGATAGGGCTTGCGGTGGTGCCAGGACGACTCCACCAGCAGCCGGCGGGCATGCCCGTTCCCGGTCTTGGTGATCGAACCGACCGATCGGCTGCCGCCGGAGGAATGCTCCGACGGGGTCAAGCCCAGGAACGAGCCGATGCTGTTGCCGGGGAACCGGTGCCAGTCGCC
>Ga0208588_1000555_pt1 | contig 11968 bp, 11 predicted proteins | sample NGESurshal092012_8_FD_184483 | JGI IMG/M metagenome (GOLD analysis project Ga0208588, IMG submission 184483) | Arctic peat soil microbial communities from Barrow, Alaska - NGEE Surface sample 415-3 shallow-092012 (SPAdes) | ecosystem: Environmental > Terrestrial > Soil > Wetlands > Peat ...
CTTGTGCATGACGATCTGCCCTGCTTTGATGATGCCGATATGAGGCGAGCCAAGCCCTCCGTGCATCTGCAGTTCGGAGAACCTATCGCGGTGCTGACGGGCGACGCCCTGATCATCCTCGCTTTCGAAACGCTCGCTCGCGGCGCCAAACGGAGCGCCTCGCGTATGGGGTCGCTCCTCGCTATCCTTGCCGATTCGGTGGGCTCGCCGAACGGCATCGTGGCCGGACAGGCTTGGGAATGCGAAGCTGCGGTCTCGCTCTCGGACTACCAGCGCGCCAAGACCGGCGCCTTGTTTGTCGGTTCGACGCTCGCCGGCGCCGCCGCAGCGGGCGTCGACCCGACCCCCTGGCGAATGCTCGGGGAGAAGATCGGCGAGGCCTATCAAGTTGCCGATGACCTGCGCGACGTGCTTTGTGACGCCGCAGAACTCGGCAAGCCGATAGGGCAGGATGCCGTCCGCTCACGGCCCAACGCAGCCGCAGAACTCGGTATCGGCGGCGCCAAGGCGCGGCTGGTGGAACTCGTCGACGCCGCGGTCGGTTCGATCCCCGACTGTCCAGGGGCGGTCGAGCTGCGCAAGCTGATCCGGGCGCAAACGATGCAGTTCTTTCCCAAACAACTTGCCGCGGCCGTCGCTGCGTGATCCGGGGTCGGAATGTCAGCTTTTGCGACCGAAGCGGCGGCTAGAGTCGCGTCGATCAGCGAGCGTTGGCGAAATCTGCGCAATCGCATGATCTCGAGCCCACGCTTCCAGAGCTGGGCGGCGCGGTCTCCATTGACGCGATATATTGCGCGAAAACGCGCCCGCGCACTTTACGATCTGTGCGCGGGTTTCGTCTATTCGCAGACGCTGCTCGCCTGCGTGCGGCTCCGCGCATTCGAACGACTCGCGAGTGGTCCCAAGACAATTTCCGAACTGGCCGAGGATATGCGCTTGCCTGCGGAGGGCGCGCGCCGGCTGATGAAGGCGGGAGCCTCTCTGGGCCTGTTTCACGCGTTGCCGGGCGACCGGTTCGTGCTTGACGATCTTGGGGCGGCGATGCTCGGCAATCCCTCGATCGCCGCCTTCGTCGCGCATCACGATCTTTTCTATAACGATCTCCGCGACCCCGTGGCGCTGTTGCGCGGGGAATCGAAAACAAGCCTTTCGCAATTCTGGCCCTATGCCTCCGATCAGCCGGGACAGATTCCGGAAGGAGCGCAGGACGACGCAGCGCAGGAGCAAGCCTTCGCCGATTACTGCGACTTGATGTCGCAGTCGCAGGTCCTAGTCGCGGGGGACATCCTCGACGCTTACCCAGTGGAGCGGCGCCATTGCCTGCTCGACGTCGGCGGCGGTGAAGGCGGATTCCTGGCGGCGGCTGCTGCGCGCGCCCCCAATTTGGCGCTGCGATTGTTCGAATTGCCGCACGTTGCGGAACGAGCCCGCGCGCAATTCGCCGCGCGCGGCTTGAGTGCGCGCGCCGAAATCTTTTCCGGCAGCTTCCTCAACGATCCGCTGCCGAAAGGCGCCGATCTCATTTCGTTTGTGCGGGTGCTTCACGACCACGATGATGAAGCGGCGCGGGTGATGCTGGCTGCCGCTTATGCGGCCTTGCCGAGCGGAGGCGTCGTTCTGGTGGCCGAGCCGATGTCGGAAACCCCTGGCGCCGAGCCGATGGGCGACGCCTATTTCGGCTTTTATCTCCTCGCGATGGGTCGCGGCCGTCCGAGGTCCGCCGACGAGATCGGCGCGCTCTTGCGCACGGCCGGATTCGTCGGAGTCTCCCACCTGAAGACCCGTCGTCCGATCCTCGGCAGCGTCGTTATTGGGCGCCGACCGTAAAATTCTATTGACGTATAAAAATGTAAAGTTAGACTGACACTTGGTTCAGGCCCGGAAGTTGCCGGGGGAAGGTCGAGCATGTTGAAGTCCCTGGCGGTCGTGATGGAGGAGCCCGAGCATCTGGCGCTGACATCGCTTGCGCTCGATCCGCCTGCAGCGACCGACGTCGTCGTCGAAACGCATTGGAGCGGCGTCAGTACCGGCACAGAACGGCTGCTTTATACCGGCAAGATGCCGATGTTTCCCGGCATGGGATATCCTCTCGTACCTGGTTATGAGACCGTGGGGACGATCGTCGAAGTCGGCGCCGAAGCCGGACTTGCGATCGGGTCGCGGGTCTTCGTGCCTGGCGCCCGATGCTACGGCGCCGTCCGCGGTCTTCATGGCGGCGCGGCCTCCCATCTCGTCTCGCCCGCCTCCCGCGTCGTCCCCGTTCCGGCTTCGCTTGGTGAGAAGGCGGTGCTGCTTGCACTCGGCGCGACAGCGCTTCACGCGATATCGCCGCCAGACGGCGCCGATTCGAATTTTGCGAGCGCAATGGCCGATGGTGCTTTGATTGTTGGTCACGGCGTGCTCGGGCGCTTGCTGGCGCGCCTTGCGCTGCTTTCGGGCGGCAAAGCGCCTGTCGTTTGGGAGAAAAATCCTGTTCGAACGGGCGGCGCTGTTGGCTACGAAGTCATCTCGCCCGAGGACGACAAGCGCCGCGACTATCGCGTCATATTTGACGTTAGCGGCGATGCTGGAATTCTCGATCACGTGATCCAGAGGCTTGCGCCAGGTGGCGAGATCATCCTTGCGGGCTTTTACGACACGCTGACTTTCAATTTTCCTCCCGCCTTCATGAGAGAGGCGCGCATTCGCATTGCTGCCCAATGGCGTGAAGGCGATTTGGCGAAAATCGTCGCCCTGATCGAGTCGGGGCGTCTCTCGCTCGATGGCCTCATAACGCATCGCCGTCTCGCGAGTGACGCGAGTGAAGCCTATCCCATCGCGTTTAGCGATCCATCCTGTCTGAAAATGGTCCTCGACTGGAGAGAGCGCACATGAGCGAGTCTTCCAACTTCCTATCTGCCGAAGAACTGGCCAATCCCCCGGCGCATCTCCTCCGCGCAGAAGCCGCCATCGAACCCGATCCGGTTCCAACAAAGGCGACCAAGGAGACGCAGATCATCGCGATCTACGGCAAAGGCGGGATAGGCAAGAGCTTCACGCTCGCCAATCTTTCCTACATGATGGCGCAGCAGGGCAAAAAAGTTCTGCTGATCGGTTGCGATCCCAAGAGCGACACGACTTCGTTGTTGTTTGGCGGCCGGGCGTGCCCGACCATCATCGAAACCTCCACCAAGAAGAAACTCGCGGGCGACGCCGTTTCGATCGGCGACGTTTGCTTCAAGCGTGATGGCGTCTTCGCTATGGAACTCGGCGGGCCCGAGGTCGGGCGTGGCTGTGGCGGGCGGGGCATCATCCACGGCTTCGAACTCCTCGAGAAGCTTGGCTTCCACGAATGGGGCTTCGACTATGTTCTTCTCGACTTCCTGGGCGACGTGGTCTGTGGCGGCTTCGGTCTGCCGATCGCGCGCGACATGTGCCAAAAAGTGATCGTCGTCGGATCCAACGATCTGCAGTCGCTCTACGTCGCCAACAACGTCTGCTCGGCGGTCGAGTATTTTCGCAAGCTCGGTGGCAATGTTGGCGTCGGCGGTCTTGTCATCAACAAGGACGACGGCACGGGCGAAGCGCAAGCCTTTGCCGAATCTGTCGGCATTCCCATCCTGGCGACGATTCCTGCGGACGAAGATATTCGCCGCAAGAGCGCGAACTACGAAATTATAGGCCGGCCCGAAAGCCGCTGGGGATCGCTGTTCGAAGAACTGGCGACCAACGTAGCCGAGGCCAAACCCCACCATCCCAGGCCGCTGACGCAAGACCAATTGCTTGGCCTGTTTAGCGGTGAAGCAGTCGGTCGCGACGTCGTCCTTGTGCCCGCCTCAATGGAAGACATGTGCGGCGTCTCGTTGGTGCAGAAGCCTTCCCTCGAAGTCATCTACGACAAGGTTTGAGGGTCAGCCATGTCGCTCAGAGATCCTAGCCAAAAATTGCAAGGCCTCCCGATCGAAGGATCGTCGCTTGTCGCGCTCGCGCCCGAAGCCGCCGATGCGATCAACGAGGCGGCGCAGCAAGGCGATGGACTCGGCTGCCATTCCGGCAAGGCTAAAATGCAGGAAGCCGCCGCCGCGGCGGGCATGAGTGAAACGCTAGCGCGCTATGCGAAGGACTATCCCGCTGGCCCGCACGATCAACCGCAAAGCATGTGCCCGGCCTTCGGCGCCTTGCGGGTTGGTTTGCGCATGCGGCGCACCGCGAGCGTGCTGTCCGGTTCGGCCTGCTGCGTTTACGGATTGACGTTTACCTCGCATTTCTATGGCGCGAGGCGCACGGTGGGCTACGTTCCCTTTAATTCTGAGACGCTCGTCACCGGAAAACTATTCGAGGACATCCGCGAGTCTGTCTTCAGTCTCGCCGATCCGGACAAATACGACGCGGTCGTCGTTATCAACCTCTGTGTGCCGTCCGCTTCGGGAGTGCCGTTACGGCTGCTGCCGAAGGAGATCAATGGCGTTCGGATCATCGGTATTGATGTTCCCGGTTTCGGGGTGCCGACGCACGCTGAAGCGAAGGACGTACTCGCGGGTGCGATGCTTAATTTTGCGCGCCAGGAAGCCGAAAAAGGCCCGGTGCAGGCCCCGCGCATCGCACGTTCGGAAAAACCTTCCGTGACGCTGCTTGGGGAAATGTTCCCCGCTGATCCTGTTCAGATTGGCGCCATGCTCGATCTTCTCGGGTTGTCGGCCGGACCCGTAGTCCCCACGCGCGAATGGCGCGAACTCTATGGCGCGCTCGATTGCGCCGCCGTCGCGGCGATCCATCCGTTTTATGCCTCCTGCGTACGTGAGTTCGAGGCTGCGGGGCGCATGGTAATCGGTTCTGCCCCGGTCGGGCATGACGGCACGGCCGCCTGGTTGGAAGCGATCGGAGCTGCCTGCGGCGTTGGCGCCTCGCAGGTCGATGCGGCGAAAGCGAAGCTATTGCCGGCGATCAAGAGTGCTTTGTCTCAGACGCCGATTCGCGGTCGCATCACGCTGTCTGGCTATGAAGGTTCCGAGTTGATCGTAGGTCGTTTGCTCGTAGAGAGCGGCGCGGACCTGCGCTACGTCGGCACCGCCTGCCCGCGGACCCGCTTCTCCGAGGCCGACCGTGAGTGGCTGGAGGCCAAGGGCGTCATCGTACAGTATCGCGCCTCGCTTGAGCAGGACCTCGCGGCGATGGCCGAGTTCGAACCGGATTTGGCCATCGGCACGACACCCGTCGTACAGGCGGCCAAGAGCCGTTCGATCCCTTCTCTCTATTTCACCAATCTGATTTCGGCGCGTCCTTTGATGGGCGTCGCCGGCGCCGGATCCCTGGCAAAAGTCATCAACGCGGCATTGGGCAACAAGGGCCGCTTTGAAGAAATGTCCGCCTTCTTTGATGGGGTCGGCCAAGGCTTCGCCGCAGGTATCTGGGAGGATACGCCCCGCGACCGACCCGAGTTCAGACTCAAGCATCGCGCGAAGATGACAAAAAAGCCGGCTGAGGAGATGGGCTCATGCTAGTCCTCGACCACGACCGGGCGGGTGGCTATTGGGGCGCCGTCTATGTCTTCACCGCGATCAAAGGTCTGCAGGTCGTCATCGACGGTCCGGTGGGCTGCGAGAATTTGCCGGTGACCTCGGTGCTCCATTACACTGATGCGCTGCCGCCGCATGAATTGCCGATAGTTGTCACCGGCGTTTCAGAAGAAGAACTCGGACGTCACGGCACTGAAGGCGCCATGCGGCGCGCTCACAAAACGCTCGACCCCGATCTGCCCTCCGTTGTAGTCACCGGCTCGATCGCCGAAATGATCGGAGGCGGCGTCACGCCGGAAGGGACCGGCATCCAGCGCTTCCTGCCGCGCACCATTGATGAAGACCAATGGCAATGCGCCAATCGCGCCATGCTTTGGCTTTGGACCGAATTTGGAGCCAAGAAGGGCCATAAGCCCAAGGCGAAGGCGCGAGTTCCCGGCTCCAAGCCGCGAGTCAACATCATCGGTCCGAGCTATGGCGTGTTCAACATGCCCTCTGACCTCGCCGAGATCAGGCGGCTCGTCGAAGGAATAGGCGCCGAGATAAATGTGGTTTTTCCGCTCGGCAGCCATTTGGCGGATGTGGGAAGACTCGTCGATGCGGACGTGAACGTCTGCATGTATCGTGAATTCGGCCGATCGTTGTGCGAGGAACTTGATAAGCCTTATCTGCAAGCACCGATCGGAATGTATACTACGACCAAATTTCTGAACGCTCTGGGCGAATTGCTCGGCCTTGATCCGGAGCCTTTCATTGCGCGCGAGAAGCATACCACTATCAAGCCGATATGGGATCTTTGGCGCTCGGTGACGCAAGACTTTTTCGGCACAGCGAGTTTCGCGATCGTCGCCAACGAGACCTATGCGAGAGGCGTAAGGCATTTCCTGGAAGAGGAGATGGGTCTGCCCTGTATGTTTGCAGTACCGCGCAAACCAGGCGAAAAGACCGACAACGCCAACGTGAAAGAGTTGGTGCGCACGAAAACGCCGCTGGTGATGTTCGGCAGCTACAACGAACGGCTTTATCTCGCCGAAGCGGGCGCACGCGCGATGTACATCCCCGCTTCATTTCCCGGCGCGATCATTCGTCGCCACACGGGAACGCCGTTCATGGGCTATTCCGGCGCGACCTATCTCGTGCAGGAAGTGTGCAATGCGCTATTCGACGCCCTCTTCCACATCCTTCCGCTTGCGACTGACCTCGACAAGGTTGAGGCGACACCGGCGCGATTGCATCGAGAATTGCAATGGACCGAGCAGGCATTGACTCTTCTCGAACAGATCGTGGAGGCGAGTCCGGTGCTTGTGCGCATTTCGGCGGCGAAACGCATTCGTGACGCAGCAGAGAGAGAGACGCGCCAACTGGGCAAAGATCGCGTCAGTTTATCAGACGTCGAGCGCGCGCGCGCGACACTCTTGGAGGCGCGCGTATGAGCACGCTGCTTCAAGGATCATTTTGGGGAGGTAGGCCATGCAGCTAGCCCTCGATTCCGCGCGTAAGGCGCGACATGATGTTATGCGGTGGCGCGTCGTATTTGGCGTGCTGTTGCCTTTGTTCGTTGCTGCTGAGGGCGTTCAGCGCCTCTATGCGCGTTTCTCCACTGATGAGGAACCGACCCCAGCGCGGCAGGCTTGGCTTACTGAAGCCCGGGCCCAAACCTCTATCGCGACTTCGTTTGCCTTGATGGCAAGATCGATGTTGCAATCATCCGAGCGGCGCAACCGCCCGGAACGCCTGTCGTGACTTTTCGTCGCGGCGATATCGGCCACGCAGGGCGTGCGTGGTGACTTGAAACGGAGGTCAAACAAATGGCCAACGACGACGGCAGAGCTACTCTGTCTGGTTTGACGGAAGCCGAAGCGCAGGAGTTTCATTCCCTGTTCGTCTCGGGCTTCATCGCCTTCATCGCTATCGCGATCTTCGCGCATATCCTGGTTTGGAGCTGGCGTCCCTGGATTCCGGGCCCGAAGGGTTATGTGCTTCTGGACGGCGCCGCGGCGACGATCCATCACGCGATATCGCTGATCGGCTGAGGAGGAAACCCACATGTATAAAATATGGCTGCTTTTCGATCCGCGCCGTGTGCTCGTCGCGCTCGCCGGTTTCTTGGTCGTTCTCGCGCTGATCATTCACTTCATTACGCTCAGCTCGGATCGGTTCAATTGGCTGGAAGGTCACCCTTACAAGGTGGGCCAGGTCGAGCAGACGATCCCGGGGATCCTTCCCGCGATGTTTGGCTGAGGCCAGCGTCGCCCTTTCAAGACCGCGGTGCGGACGGGCGCATTCAGGCGCCCGCCCGCCCTACCTAGGGCCTTTGATGTCGACCGAGGAGTTCTGGCCGTGGCCATGCTCAGTTTTGAAAAAAAGTATCGTATTCGAGGCGGTACACTTATTGGCGGCGACCTGTTCGATTTCTGGGTCGGCCCGTTTTTCGTCGGATTTTTCGGCGTCACGACGGCGATATGCGTCGCCGTTGGCGTCGCGATGATCGCTTGGGGCGCTGTGCTGGGTCATACCTGGAACCCATGGCAGATCAGCATAGCGCCGCCTGACCTGAAATATGGGCTTGCGTTCGCCCCGTTGCGCGAAGGCGGCCTCTGGCAGGTCATAACAGGTTGCGCGATTGGCGCCTTCGTTTCCTGGGCGCTGCGCGAGGTCGAGATCTGCCGCAAGCTCGGCATGGCCTATCACGTGCCGGCCGCTTTCGGTATGGCGATCTTCGCCTATGTGACGCTTGTCGTGATACGCCCCGTTCTGATGGGCGCCTGGGGATATGGATTTCCCTATGGCATTTTGAGCCATCTCGATTGGGTGTCCAACACCGGCTACCAGTATCTTCACTTCCACTATAATCCCGCGCATATGTTGGCGATTTCGTTCTTTTTCGCTAACGCGCTGGCCCTTGGGATGCATGGTTCGCTGATTCTTTCGGCCAGCAATCCGAGATCTGGGCTAAACGTCAAAACGACCGAGTCCGAAGACACCTTCTTCCGCGACGCCATCGGCTATTCCATTGGGACGCTCGGCATTCATCGCCTCGGCGTGTTTTTGTCGGTTTCCGCCGTCTTCTTTAGCGCCGTCTGCATTGTCATCAGCGGACCGTTCTATACGCACGGCTGGCCCGAGTGGTGGAACTGGTGGCTCAATCTGCCGGTCTGGCGCTAGAATCAGGGAGAGAACCCGTGTCCCTTTATGAAAACATCTATACGCAGGTCCAAGTCCGCCCAACGGTCCCGGATCCAGGCGTCGTCATCGAAGAAAACAAAGACAGGGCCGGGGGCGCTTTCGTCCAACTGCTCGGCTATATCGGCAACGCGCAGGTCGGCCCGATCTATCTAGGCTATCTCGGCGTTTTGTCGTTGCTGTTCGGATTCTTTGCATTCGAAATCATCGGGCTGAATATGCTCGCCTCGGTGCACTGGGATCCGATCCAGTTCATTCGCCAATTGTTTTGGCTGGCGCTGGAACCGCCGAAGGCGGAATACGGACTGAGAATACCGCCGCTTGCTGAAGGCGGATGGTGGCTCATGGCCGGATTCTTCCTGACCATGTCGGTGCTGCTTTGGTGGGCTCGCATGTACCGCCGGGCTTACGTCCTGGGGTTGGGGTCTCATAACGCATGGGCGTTTGCCTCGGCGATCTTCCTCATGGTGTCGATAGGTTTTATTCGTCCCGTGCTCATGGGTCACTGGAGCGAAGCGGTGCCGTTCGGGATCTTTCCGCATCTTGATTGGACCGCGGCCTTCTCGATCCGCTATGGCAATCTTTACTATAATCCCTTCCACATGCTTTCGATTGCCTTCCTTTATGGATCGGCGCTGCTGTTCGCCATGCACGGCGCGACCATCCTCGCGGTTGGCCGGTTCGGGGGCGAGCGCGAAGTCGAGCAGATTGTCTACCGCGGAACCGCCGCGGAACGCGCTGCGCTGTTCTGGCGCTGGACGATGGGCTTCAATGCGACGATGGAGTCGATCCATCGCTGGGCCTGGTGGTTCGCTGTGCTGACCCCGCTTACAGGCGGTATCGGCATCCTGCTAACCGGCACCGTTGTCGACAATTGGTTCCTCTGGGGCGTCCAGCACGGCCTCGTGCCAACCTATCCCCACGCCTTTCCGCCCGTCGTCGATCCGTCGCTTGTCCCGGGAGCTTCGCAATGAAAAACATAGTGCTGTTCTTCAGCGCAATAGCGTTCGTCTTGTTGACGGCCGCGATGCTGCTGACTGCGGGATGGACGGCGCCGCCGATCCATTCCACCCAACAAGGCTTCCGTGGCCTCTCGATGGGACAGCTTTCAACGCCCCGGTCGGAGCGGCTTCTCAAGGAGGCCAACAAGCTGCCCGACGGGTTCGAGAAAGCATCGGCCACAGGCGACCGGGCGACGGCTGTGTATCAGAACGTGCAGGTGCTTAAAGATCTCAGCGCCGATCAGTTCAACCGCGTCATGCTTGCGATGACAGCGTGGGTCGCGCCGCCCGATCAAGGCTGCGCCTATTGCCACAACGTCGACAAAATGGCCGACGACAGCCTCTACACCAAACGAGTCGCGCGGCGGATGTTGGAGATGACCCGTCAGGTCAACGTGGATTGGAAGAATCACGTTGCGATAAACGGTGCTGGCGTGACCTGCTATACCTGCCATCGCGGCCAGCCGGTTCCCGCCAATATCTGGTTCAATGAGCCTCCGCCGAGAACGGGCGGGGCCGCCGCGACGAATGACGGTTTTGGACATCCGACCAAGGCCAACGGCTCGACGGCAATGTCCGGGAATCCGTTCGCGCCGCTGGACGACAAAAAAAGCATCATCCGCATAATCGGCACCAACGCTTTGCCGCATGGCGCGGGCGCCTCGATGCCGTCAACCTATCAGAACTACGCGCTGATGATTGCGATTTCCAACAGCCTGGGCGTTAACTGCACCTTCTGCCATAATTCGCGCTCATTCCTGGGATGGACGGAAAGCACGCCACAGCGTGTGACCGCTTATCACGGCATACAAATGGTGCGCGACCTCAACGCTAAATTCCTCGATCCCTTGAAGAGCGATTTGCCAGCGCAGCGGCTCGGACCGTTGGGCGATGGTCCGAAAGCGAACTGCGCGACCTGCCATCAGGGCGCAAGCAAGCCGTTGCTCGGTGTCAGCATGGCCAAGGACTGGCCAGAACTTGGAGGCGCTACCTCACAGTGATTGACGCGATGTAGCTGTCGCCTGTTCGGAGACAGCACAACAAAAAAGGTTATTAGCGCCGCGCAGTTCCGAAGCCCTTTAGGAAATTGGGCTTCGAAACTGGCGGTGTTTTTGTTGTCGTCAGTAGATTGCGTTTAACACGCATCATGGAATTGAAACCAAAACGTGCGGTTTGGCGGCGTCATAGGCCTGACGAGGAAGGGGTCGCTGTCTGACCCTGGTCCACGCGACGAAGCCTTTTGTGTGATGGCTACCAATTGGCGCGCGCTCATGTTAGAGCCTTGACGAGATCGCCCATCGAACGCGTGGTGATGGTGCATGAATCGGTTACTCCGACAGCCAAATTAGGAAATTTGCCTCGGCGCTTGTTGACTTATGTAAAGTTCAGATTACATATATGTGTCAGTTTAGGTAGACAGCCGTGGAGACGTTCGGTGCGAATCCTTCTCATACATCCGAATTATCATTCCGGTGGCGCTGAAATCGCGGGAAGTTGGCCGCCGGCTTGGGCCGCCTATCTCACGGGTTCACTGAAGGACGCGGGATACACCGACGTCAGCTTCATCGACGCCATGACCGACGATATCTCCGAGGAAGCGCTGGCGCAGCGAATTCGAGAAGAGAAACCCGACATTGTCGGTGCGACCTCGATAACGCCCTCGATTTACAAGGCGGAGCGCGCCCTGCAGATCGCCAAGGAAGTCGTGCCGGGCTGCGTTACATTGCTCGGCGGAGTACACGCGACTTTCATGTTCAAGCAGGTGCTGAGTGAAGCACCATGGATCGACGTGATTGTCCGCGGCGAGGGCGAGGAGATTCTGGTCGAAACGGTGCGCGCGATCGAGGCTGGAGATTTTGAGCGCCGACGTCACGAGATCAAAGGCCTCGCCTTTATCGAGAAGGGGGCCGAAGGCTCGCGCATCCTCTCCACCGAAGCGGCGGCGACGGTGAAGAACCTTGATTTGATCAATCCGGACTGGAGCATTCTGGAATGGAGCAAGTATAAATACATACCGTTGAACTGCCGGGTCGCAATCCCCAACATGGCGCGCGGCTGTCCGTTCACCTGTTCGTTTTGCTCGCAGTGGAAATTTTGGCGTGACTACAGGGTGCGTGATCCCAAGAAGGTCGCCGACGAAATCGAGAAACTCTACAAAGATCACGACGTGAGGTTTTTCATCCTCGCCGACGAAGAGCCAACGATCAATCGCAAAAAATTCGTGCAATTTTGCGAGGAACTCATCGCTCGGGGCCTGCCCGAGCATGTGCAGTGGGGTATAAACACGCG
>Ga0208588_1000556_pt1 | contig 11965 bp, 12 predicted proteins | sample NGESurshal092012_8_FD_184483 | JGI IMG/M metagenome (GOLD analysis project Ga0208588, IMG submission 184483) | Arctic peat soil microbial communities from Barrow, Alaska - NGEE Surface sample 415-3 shallow-092012 (SPAdes) | ecosystem: Environmental > Terrestrial > Soil > Wetlands > Peat ...
CCGCCTTGGGCCCGGCGCTACCGTCTGATTCATGACGTCGACCCTGTACCGGCTCACCCAGTACGCGCACGGCGGTGGATGCGCGTGCAAGATCCCGCCCGGGGAACTGGAAAGCATCGTCCAGGGCCTGGCGGGCCTGGATTCGCCCGACGTGCTGGTGGGGCTGGACACCGGGGACGACGCGGCGGTTGTCCGCATCGAGGACGGCATGGCGGTGGTCGCCACCGCGGACTTCTTCACCCCGGTTGTCGACGACGCCTATGACTGGGGCCGGATCGCCGCGGCGAACGCGTTGTCCGACGTGTACGCCATGGGCGGTCGACCGTTGGTGGCGGTCAACCTGGTCGGCTGGCCCCGTGACGTGCTGCCGATCGAACTGCTCCGCGAGGTGCTGCGCGGCGGGCTGGACGTCGCCCGGGAGGCAGGTTGTGTGGTGGGCGGCGGGCACAGCATCGATGACCCGGAACCGAAGTACGGGATGGCCGTCACCGGTGTTGCCGATCCCGATCGGCTGCTGCGCAACGACGCGGCCGAGCCGGGTCTGTCGATCAGCTTGACGAAGCCGCTCGGCGTCGGGGTGCTCAACAACCGGCACAAGGCGACCGGCGAGGTGTTCGGCCAGGCGGTCGAGAGCATGGTGCGGCTGAATCGCTCGGCGAGCGAGGCGGCACTGGCCGCCGGGGTGCGGGCCGCCACCGACGTCACCGGGTTCGGGCTGCTCGGACACCTCTACAAGATGGCAAGGGCCTCGGGGGTGACGGCGGTGATCGACGCCGCTGCGGTGCCGTACCTGGACGGTGCCCGGCAGGCGGTCGCCGACGGTTACGTCAGCGGCGGCACCCGCCGCAACCTGGGCTGGGTCGGCCCGCACCTGTCGGCCTCGTTGGGCGCGGCTGTCGATGAAGATGAGCTGATCCTGCTGGCCGACGCGCAGACCAGCGGGGGACTCCTGGTGGTCGGTGAGGTGCCGGGTGCGCCGGTGATCGGGCACACGGTGGCGCGACGGCAAGCGGTGATCGAGGTCAGGTGACAGGTCAGAGCCAGCCCTTGCGGTGGAATTGCAGATACAACCCTCCCGCGATGACGACGATGATCGCGGTGGACAGCACGAATCCCCACTGGGTGTCGATTCCCGGGTAGAGCAGGTTCTGGCCGAAATAGCCGGTGATGGCGGTTGGCACCGCGATGATGGCCGCCCACGCGGTCAATTTCTTCATCACCGTGTTCAGCCGAGCGTCCTGCAGGGACAGGTTGGTCTCGAAGATGGTGGTGATCATGTCGCGCAACGATTCGGTCCATTCGGCGACCCGCAGCACGTGGTCGTACAGGTCGTCGTAGGAACTGTTGAGATCGGCTGCCGCGGAACCGTTCTCGGTCTCGCGATGATGACGGAGCACGGTGTTGACCAACTCCCGCATCGGCAGGGTCACCCGGCGCAGTTCGACGAGATCCTTCCGGATCTGGTACGTCCGGCGCTGCACCTCGGCGGTATGCGATTCAGCGTCGAACAGCCCGTCCTCGAGTTCTTCCATGGCGTCGTCCAGCTGTTGCACGGCGTCGAAATGGCCGTCGACGATGACGTCGAGCAGTCCGTGCAGCAATGCCCCGACCCCGAACTTGAGGAGATCGGCGTTCTCCTCCCAACGCTCGACGACTTGCGCCATGTCGAATCCGGCATGCTGTCGGACGGTGACGATCCCGCGGGGGAGGATGAACACCGATATCCGGTCCAGCCGCAGTGTCGATGCCGGGCGCAGGGATCCGGGACGGCTGTCCCGGTCGGCGCGCGCGGGGGGGCCCTCGCTGCCGCCGTCCGGCGGTGCCGCCGTAGCGCCATTCAGGCGGGTCGCGTACGCCGTCAGCACCGTGTACTTGCCGTACCGGATCGCTTTGGTGCGCTCCAGGTGGGCGACGGCATCCTCGATGGCCAGCGGGTGCAGGTTGAGTTCTCGCGCCAAGGTGGACAGTTGCCCGTGGTTCGGATCGCACAGGTCGATCCACACCAGGCAGCCCTCCTCGTCGAGGAAGTCCGGAACCTGCTGAGCCGGACAGTTGTCGACGTGCACGGTGCCGTCCCGCCAGACCCGATTGGTCACCGTGCCGGGGTGTCCGTCCATAGAGTCAGTCTGCGCCCACTTCGAGCCGTTCCCGGGCGACTGCCGGTGTGAGCATGGTCGTAACGGGCTACTGATGGGACCGGATTCCCCCAGCAGCGAGGCACAGCAAGATCGTGAGGCGATCCCATGGACGACAGCTATCACCTCCAGCGATTCGTCGCCGCGCAGGACGCCGGCGGCACTTACGACCGCGCCCTGGACGAATTGCGCCGCGGGTCCAAGTCGAGCCACTGGATGTGGTTCATCTTCCCGCAGATCGCCGGACTCGGCCGGAGCCCGACAGCGCGGCAGTACGCGATCTCGTCGGTGGACGAAGCCAGGGAGTACCTGGCTCACCCGGTCCTCGGGCCCCGGCTGGTGCAGTGCGCCGTGGTGCTCGGCGAGATCGAAGGCCGGAGCGCGGAGCAGGTTTTCGGCTCCATCGACGCACAGAAGCTGCGGTCGTCGATGACGCTGTTCCTGCGCGCGGCCCCGGACGAGGCGGAGTTCCAGCAGGTGCTGGACAAGTACTTCGGCGGTGCTGCCGACGAGGCCACCGACTCCCGGCTGTGAACCCTGAGCTGCGTCAGTTCCCGGGGTTGGCAGCTTCAGCAGAAGCCTTGCGCTCCAGCCGTTCTCGCTGCGGCACGATGGTGTACTTGGGGTCGCGGGCGGATTCCTGGCCGGCCTCGAACAGGCCGAACCGGGTGCACGCCGAACCGGCCAGTAGCGCGACTCCGCTGACCGCGGACAGTATCCGGCTGCGCCCGGCGAAGATCGCGCCGAGACCGCCGGCGGCCGTGAGGATCTTGCTGGCCGTCATCAGCCGTCCGGCGGCGCCGGTGTGCAGCGTCTCGGCGGCGATCCCGACCGCGGATTCCAGCCGGTGCCCGGCGATCAGGTCAAGGGCCGCGCCGCCAACCGCGAGCCGTCGTGCCGGACCCGCATCGGCCAGGGTGGCGGCGATCATGCCCAGGCCGCCGGACGCTGCCGCCGCGGATCCGACGAACACGAACGGCAACTCTCGGCGCGCGTCGTGCCAGGCCGGGGTGGCGGTGTCGGCCAGCAGGACCGCGGTGTAGGACGCGATCGCCGGGGCGGCGACTGCCGCGCCAATCCCGGCCGGCCTGGCCGCCAACTCGAGCAGCGAGGTGACCCAGGACAGCCGGCGGGGGAGCAGGCCACGCAGTTCAGCCGCGCCGGCCGCCGCGGCCAGCGGTCCGTACAGCGTCAGGATCCAGGTGCCGACCGACATCGGCGACGTGCGTTTGGCGACCCGCAGCATGTTGACGAAGCGGGCCGGCCGACCGAGATCGTGCACCAGCGCGACGAAGCTGCCGCTGATCCCGATCATGGCACCCAGCCGGCCGGCGCGGCGCAGCGTGGTCAACCCGGCGAGGTCGGCACCGGCGGCCAGCAGCGACGAGCCCGCCGCCATCCCACCCAGGAACAGGTAGGCCGGAATGTCGGCCTCCCAGGGCGAGGGCTTGAGCACCGGCCGCCCGTAATAGGAGGTGAACGAGGCGTCCGGCACCACGGGTCGCTCGCCGCGGCCGCGGCGCTTGCCGGAACCATGTCCGGCACCGGCATCCGTCTGGACGACGGGACGTTCCGCCCGGCCGCGGGACCCGGGTAGCGCCTCGCGGCCGGGACGACTCTCGATCGGAGCATCGCGATAGTTGGTGCTCGGTTCGGCGTTCGGCCCGTCGGACCGGTCCTGCCGGGTTCGTTGCCACCACCGGCTGATCGGGTTGCTCACCAGTGACGGCCCTTGATGAAGGACAGTGCTGCGCCGACCAGCAGCGTCCCGGCCGCGGCGACCGCGGCGTGCCACATCTCCGCCAGGTGCTTGGTGGTGACCACCGGATCCGGTGGCAGGCCGTAGACCTCGGGTTCGTCCAGCAGCAGGAACATGGCGCCGGCGCCGCCGATCCCATCCTCAGGATCCTCGCCGTAGAGCCGGGCCTCGCTGACCCCAGCGGCATGCAGGGTGGCCAACCTGTTCGCCGCCCGCTCCCGTAGTTCCTCGACGTCACCGAACTGAATGGACTCGGTGGGGCAGGCCTGCGCGCACGCCGGGGTCTGGCCGGCGCCCAGCCGGTCGTAGCACAGCGTGCATTTCTGAGCGATACCAACATTTTTCGTGCCCTCATCGCCGATCCGCCGGTCGATGACGCCGAACGGGCAGGCCGGCACGCAGTATCCGCAGCCGTTGCAGATGTCCTCCTGCACGACGACGGTGCCGAATTCCGTGCGGAACAACGACCCCGTCGGGCACACGTCCAGGCACGCCGCCTCGGTGCAGTGCTTACAGACGTCGGAGGACATCAGCCAGCGGAAAGCGGTGCGGTCGTCTGCACTGGCCGATTGCCCGGGGAGAGTGAAGGACGGCAGCCCCAGGTCAACAGCTCGCATCGAGCTGCCGAGTTGGCTGACTTCACCCGAGACCATCTGCGCCGCAGCCTGATTCGACGCGTCCGTACCGGTTGGACCGACGGGCAGCCCGATCAGTCCGGCGTCCTGACGGCCCAACGGCCTGGCCTGCTCGATGAAGGCGACGTGCCGCCAGGTGGAGGCGCCCAGCGCACCGGTGTTGTCGTACGAGGAGCCCAGCAGCTTGAGCCCGTCCTCTGGTACGCCGTTCCATTCCTTGCAGGCCACCTCGCAGGCCTTGCAGCCGATGCAGATCGAGGTGTCGGTGAAGAAGCCCTTGCGGGGCGGCGGTTCCGGCCAGCCCGCATCACTGGCAACCAGGTTGGTATCGGAGGTGTCGAGGCTGCGCGCGGTGACCACCTCACTGGCCACCTCACCGGCCCGCCCCTTGCGTGGGCTCATGACGGATCACCCTGTCGTGGAACGGTTTCCGGTGCTTCCTGGTCAGGAGCGTCGACCCGGACGTCCGGCATCGGGGTGCGCTGGTCGTTGCCGGTATAGATCGTGATCTCCGCCCGCCGATGGTATTCCCTGACGTAGTCGAGCAGAGCCGGGCCGGTCGGCCGCCGGCCGGGCTGGATGTCGCAGGACGCCACCTTGGATTCCTGGATGTGCACGTTCGGATCCAGCGTCACCCCGAACAGGTCGTTGGCCGAATCGCCGGTGACCAGCGCGCTTCCGCCGACGCCCCAGTGGTAGGGCAGACCGATCTGGTGGACTTTCTTCCCGCCGACCCGCAGCGGCACCACCCGGTCGGTGACCAGCACCCGCGCCTCGATCGCGGTCCGAGCAGTCACGACGGTGGCCCAGCCGCCGTGCTGCAGCCCGCGCTCCGCGGCGAGTTCCGGGGAGATCTCGCAGAAGAACTCCGGTTGCAGTTCCGACAGGTACGGGAGCCAGCGGCTCATCCCGCCGGCGGTGTGGTGTTCGGTGAGCCGGTAGGTGGTGAAGACGTAGGGGAACACCTCTGCATGCGGCTCGGGCGGTGACGGGTTCGACAGATTGTCCTTGCGGCGGAACACCTGTCGGGTCGGGTTGGCCTGCTGCCGGTAGAACGCGTTGCGGACCGGCGACTCGTGCGGCTCGTAGTGTGCGGGCAGCGGTCCGTCCAGCAGACCCGTCGGCGCGTACAGCCAGCCCTTCCCATCGCCTTGCATGATGAACGGGTCGTCACCGGCCAGACCCTTCGGCCCGCCGGTGCCTTCGGGTGGCCGGTAGGACGGCGCGGTGTCCACCGGGAAGTCCGGGACGTCGTGCCCGGTCCACTTGCCGGCGGCCTCGTCCCACCAGACGTAGGCCTTCCGTTCGCTCCACGGCTTGCCGTCCGGGTCGGCGGAGGCCCGGTTGTACAGGGTGCGGCGGTTCGCCGGCCATGCCCAGCCCCATTCCGGCGCCACCCAGGACTGCTCCCGCCCTGGCTTTCGCCGCGCGGATTGGTTGACCCCGTCGGCGTACACCCCGGTGTAGATCCAGCAGCCACCGGAAGTGGACCCGTCCGCCTTCATCTCGGTGAATCTGCTGAGTGGTTGTCCGGCCTTGTCGCCGGTGAGGTGGTAGCCGTTGATCTCCCGCAGCACCGCGTCCGCGGACGGTTCGCCCTTCTCGTCGACCGGGTAGTCCCACGTCAGGTCCAGCAGCGGACGGTCCCGCTCGAGAGTCGAATCCGCCAACCGCGCGCGGAGTTTGCGCCCGAGGTGGAAGAAGAAGTGCAGGTCGCTGCGGCAGTCGCCGGGCGGTTCGACCGCCTTGTGATGCCATTGCAGCATGCGCTGGGTCTGGGTGAACGTGCCGTCCTTTTCCACGTGCGACGCGGCGGGGAAGAAGAACACCTCGGTGCCGATGTCCTTGGTGGCCAATTCGCCGGTCGCGATCTCGGGCGCGTCCTTCCAGAACGACGCGGACTCGATCATGTTGAGGTCCCTGATGACCAGCCATTTCAGGTGTGCCATGGCAAGTCGCTGCATCTTGCCGTGCGCCGATCCCACGGCCGGGTTCTGGCCGAGCAGGAAATAGCCCTCGACCTTGTCCTCGAGCATGTCCATCACGGTCTGATAGGTGCCGTGATCGCCGGTCAGTCGCGGGAGATAGTCGAAGCAGTAATCGTTCTCGGCCGTTGCTGCGTCGCCCCAATAGGCCTTCAGCAGGCTGACCGTGTAGGAATCGGCCTCGGTCCAGAAGCCCTTCTGGTCGGGCGAGGAAATGGTCGCCAGGTAGTGCTGGAGATCGCCGTGTTCACCGACCTTGGGCATCGGCAGGTAGCCCGGCAGCAGGTTGAACAGGGTGGGAATGTCGGTGGAGCCCTGAATGCTGGCATGCCCGCGCAGCGCCATGATCCCGCCGCCCGGGCGTCCCATGTTGCCCAACAGCAATTGGATGATGGCCGCGCCGCGGATGTACTGCACGCCGACGGAATGGTGCGTCCAACCGACGGAGTACACCCAAGCGGTGGTGCGTTCCCGGCCGCTGTTCGCGGTGACCGCCTCGCAGACCTTCGCGAACTGCGCCGGCGGGACCCCGCAGACCCGCTGCACCATCTCCGGGGTGTAGCGGGCGTAGTGCCGCTTGAGTACCTGGAACACGCACAGCGGGTCGGTCAGGGTCTCGTCCCGGCGCACCCTGCCGTGCGCCAGACTCGCGCCGTGGCCGCCCATCTCGTGGCCGGCTGCGCGTTCGCTCTTGGACTGCTCGTCCTGGGTGTCGCCGGAGGCCGGATCACGGTCGTCGGTGTCGCGGGCGTCGGCGGTCCCGCCGTCGAACGGCGTGGTGCCCTCTGCGGTTTCAGCGCCCTCTGCGGTTTCAGCGCCGTGGTCCGCGGTGTCGCGGACCTGCTCCTCCTCGCCACTGGCGGCGGATTCCTGCGCGGGCATCCCCTCGTAGTTCCACGTCGTGGTGTCGTATGTTCCGGTCTCCGGGTCGTAGCCGGAGAACACACCGTCGATCTCGTCGACGTCCCGGAAATCGTCACGCAGGATCGTCGCCGCGTTGGTGTACGCGAGAACGTAGTCGTGGAAATACTTCTCGTTCGACAGGATGTAGTTGACGATGCCGCCCAGGAAGGCGATGTCACTTCCGGCGCGCAGCGGCACGTGCATGTCGGCGACCGCGGTGGTCCTGGTGAACCGGGGATCGACATGGATGATCGTCGCGCCGCGAGCCTTTGCCTCCATCACCCACTGAAACCCGACCGGGTGGCATTCGGCCATGTTCGAGCCCTGAATGATGATGCAATCAGAATTCTGCAAATCCTGCACGAAACCCGTGGCTCCTCCACGGCCGAAAGAGGCCCCCAAACTGGGGACGGTGGCGCTGTGTCAAATGCGGGCCTGATTCTCGATCTGAATGGCACCCATGGCGGTGAAGAGTTTCTTGATCAGGTAGTTCTCTTCGTTGTCCAGGGTGGCCCCGCCGAGAGCGGCGATGCCCAGGGTGCGGCGGACCCGGTTGCCGTCGTCGTCGTGCTCCTGCCAGGTGCGTTCCCTGGTGTCCAGGATCCGGTCCACCAGCATGTCGGTGGCGGTCTCCAGGTCCAGCGGCTCCCACTCGGTGCCGTAGGGCCGGCGGTAGAGCATCGCCGTCTGCCGGCCGGGACTGTTCACCAGCTGTTCGCTGGCCGAGCCCTTCGGGCACAGCCGGCCGCGGGAAACGGGGGAGTCGGGATCACCCTCGATCTGGATGACCTTCTCGTCCTTGACGAACACCCGCTGACCGCAACCGACGGCACAGTACGGGCAGATGCTCTGCACCACGCGGTCGGCGGTCGTGGTGCGGGCCGTCGAGGCCTTGGTGCGCGCGGACACCGCCGCGGCGCCCCGGCCGAGCGGATCGCCCTCGGTGTACTGCCGGATGACCGGCCAGGACAGCAGGATCGAACGCAGCGATCGGCGAGCGCCGTCGTCCGAAGAGCCACCGTTACCGCTCTGCTGCACCCGCCCGCCTCCTCAGCTGTCCAAACGGTAGTCGGCGGGGACCGGCAGAACAACGCCTGACACGGGGGCATTCTGCGCGGCAAATGGTCACCCACCCGGCTCGGCCTGCATAAATGTCTTGGCGCTCACCACGGCCACCGGGACCCCGCAGTGCCGCTCGACCCGGTGGTGCAGGTCCAGGTGCAGCCATAGCGACAGGCCATGGGGGAGCGTCGAGATGATGATCTCGTCGACCCGCTCGCGCGCCTGATAGTCGCGGATGGCGCGCACCGGATCGTGGTCGCCGACCTCGCCGTCGACGGTCGCGCCCAGGCCGCGCATCCATCCCAGCCCAGCCGCGAGCCGTGCACTGGCGTCCGGGTCATCGCCGTTCGCTGGCGCGGGCGGCCGCATCCCGCCCTGTACCGCGAAGGCCTCGGCAACGGCGACCACGAAATCGGCCCGGTGGGTGGCCGGCACCAGCAGGTTGAATTCGGTGGGTGTCTCGGCCATCCGGGCCTTGATCGCCTCGGCCAGGTGATCACCACCGAGTGTCTGATTGGCCACGACCATGATCCGGCGCATGGGCGCACCTCCTGATTTGGCCGTCGGTGTGATCGACCCGGACGATGCTCCCGCGATCCGACGGACTTCGCACGCCGGCCGGACGTTCCGTGCCGACGGTCGATGGGCTACTCAGGGTCCGGCAGCCCGAACGACCGGACCCAGTCCGGGGGATCTTGATCACGTCACGGGAGAACCCGCGCGCGGGCGGCTCCACGTCGGACAGCGCCTCCGCCGTGCCCCGGATCTCCAGGTAGCGGGGATGCCAGCCGGGTCCGGGTGCCAGGTCGTCGACCACCAATGCCACCGAGAACCCGCCGTCACGTTGCGGAACTTCTTGGTGGCGCCCATCCGCCGGCCGCCGATGTCGATGGTGTCGTCGCTGCGCACGAAGAAGGCGACCGGCGCGTTGCCGACGATCCCGGAAGGCGAGGCGGTCGCGAGCCGGCCGAGCCGTTGGCCGGCCAGGTAGGAGCGTTCGGCCTTGCTGAACCCGTCGAAGGGCATGCTGTGCCTCCATCGTCGTCAGTGCCGGCCGTGGGCACCCGGGCGCCTCGTCGATTGACAACACCAGATGGCCGGAAATCCATGCCCCGGCAGTCTCCGGTCCAGCGTCGGCACAATTCGTCGAGCCGGCTCGTCGGGGCGGCGAGCGGGTTGGGGGAGCATTGCGCATCGAGTAAGCTGGGCCGTCGCGGCGAACGACTGCCGCGAGCCCGGTCCGGGTGGCGGAATGGCAGACGCGCTAGCTTGAGGTGCTAGTGCCCTTAGGGGCGTGGGGGTTCAAGTCCCCCCTCGGACACGCGCGATATGAAGATCACCAATTCAGGGTCGCGGTCAGCGACGCTGGGACCGGACCACTTCGCAGGTCAGCCCGCCCGGACGCACGGGCGCCGGGCCGATCAGTGGCTGCGGGCACCGCCGGTGGTCGTACCCGGGCTGCCATGGGAAGCGTCCGTGCTTGTCGGGCCAGATCAGTTGCGCTGCAATAGTTTCCGGGTACACCTGGCCGACCACGACCAAGTCGGAGGTATCGGACACTTCGAGCAGGTAGCCCCGGCGGCCCTGGAACACACGGTGCACCATCGCCCCGACCCGCGGCGGTTTCCCGGCGCTCACCTGCTGGCCGATGCGGTTCAGGCAGGCCTGGCCGACGGACTGTGGCAGGCCGTACGTGATGACTTCGGGGAAGCCCAGCGTCGACAGCCCGACCGTGTAAGAGAATTGGATACCGTCGTCGGCTCCGCCGTCGCAGCCAGCACAGTCGCAGCCGGCGCCGCCCACTCCGACCACGGCCCAGCCGTGCTCATCGATCAGGTGCAGGATCTTGCCGAGGAATGCGTCGGGTGCCATCGATATTCCCTTCAGTCGGAACAGGTGTTCGAATTGAAGGTAGCCGGGGCCACCGACACTCCCATGTTCGGAGCCGCGACCATCTGGCTGCGGTGCCGTCGTCGATAGCTACGGCTGAGCTACGCAAGCGCTACAATCTGCTGGTGGTGACGGTCATTCCCCAACGGCAACTGCGGAACAACAACGCCGAGATCCTTGACCGAGTCGAGGCCGGCGAACGATTCGTCGTCACCAGGAACGGAGTCGCGGTGGCTGACGTGGTACCGCACACGAGCCAACCCGGGCCACCCCGATTTCCCAAGACCTCCGATCTCCTGGCGCGAAATCGGGTGTCCGGTGCCACCGCGCCGGACCGGGAGGCCTGGATGAGGGACATCCGCGATGCCGACACGTTCATCGACGACGACCCGTTCACTGGCCGTGCCTGACCAAGTCCTCGCGCTGCTCGACTGGCGAGGGTCGGCCGTTGCCCGGGGGCTCAGGGCGTGATGCATGGTGTTGTCGCGGTCATGGCGTCGGCTGGAGGTCGGGTGCGCGGTGGCCGCCCGGTCCTCGGGAACTGCTGGCCGGTGGCGGCCAGCTTGGACGGCGGCCACCAGATGGTCGGGCCGATGTCGTAGGCCAAGGCTGAGACCAGCACGACCCGGACGATGAAGGTGTCCAGCAGCACACCGAACGCGACGGCGAAGCCGAGGTCGGCCAGGAACACCAGCGGGAGCACGCCCAGGACGGTGAAGGTGGCCGCCAGCACCACCACCGGCGGAGGTGATCACCCCGCCGGTCCGCCAGTCCGCGCACGATCCCGGGGCGGGTGCCGAAGTGCACCGACTCTTCCCGGACCCGGGTCATCAGGAAATGTTGTCGTCGATACCCAGGGCGATCAGGAACACGAACGCAAACAACGGAAACGGCCTGGTCGGCGCCGGCAAACCCGGACAGGTGGGTGAAACCCACCCGCACTTGACCACGCCAGATAGATCCGCGGACCCCCGCCGAATATATCCGCGGATTACAACCCCCCGCTGACCGGAGTGCGTGACCATGACAGCCGTCACTCATTGGGAGCTTCAGTCAGCTGGTTAGGCCAATCGAGCGTATCGTTTCCACCAGCGCACCACTACGAGCCAACAGTCAGTCGCGATGAGTTGGCGCGCCAGCGCCAAATGGGGGATGCCGTGATTGTCTTCGCAGGCAGGCACACTCGTCCAGCAATCGCGGACGAAGAGCTGTCGACCCTCCCCTGGCGACGAGCGCGCCGGTTGACGAGAACGAGATCCGTTCCAAGTTCAGGGATCTCGTCTTCAACGTCGGGAACCGACGATGCGGACCCCACGGAAAGGTCAGCTTCCCCAAGGAGGGAACCATGAAAGCACGATCAGCAGTCGCTATATCCGCAGGAGCCATCGCAATAGCGGTCCTGGCCGGGTGCGGAAACCTGACGGCAGGATCAGCAAGTCCGGAGACAACTGCCACCACCACCAGCAGCAGCAGCAGCAGCAGCAGCAGCATTGCCCCGCCGCCGACGACCGCACCACCCGTGACAATCACCGCTACACCGGCCCCACCGGCAACAGTGACGGCAACACCACCACCCGTCGTCATCGTCCCGCAGGC
>Ga0208588_1000557_pt1 | contig 11957 bp, 7 predicted proteins | sample NGESurshal092012_8_FD_184483 | JGI IMG/M metagenome (GOLD analysis project Ga0208588, IMG submission 184483) | Arctic peat soil microbial communities from Barrow, Alaska - NGEE Surface sample 415-3 shallow-092012 (SPAdes) | ecosystem: Environmental > Terrestrial > Soil > Wetlands > Peat ...
CCAGCGCTCCGCCTTCTCCAGCCGCTGCCGGTAGAGCTCCTGCTCCTTGGCCGACTCGGTCTCGTCGCTCACGGGGGGCTCTCTACTCCGGAACGGCCCGGTTGGGGTTCTTCACGCCGAGCAGCTGGGCGGTGATGAAGTCGTCGAGCTCTCCGTCCAGCACCTTGTCCACGTTGCCCGTCTCCACGCCGGTGCGGAGGTCCTTCACCAGCCGGTAGGGGGCGAGCACGTAGCTGCGGATCTGCGAGCCGAAGGCGATGTCCTTCTTCTGCGACTCGGCCTCGTCGCGGGCCTGGTTGCGCTTCTGCATCTCGAAGTCGTAGAGGCGCGAGCGAAGGATCTTCCAGGCCATGTCCCGGTTGGCGTGCTGGCTGCGCTCGTTCTGCATCGCCACCGTGATTCCGGTGGGCACGTGCGTCAGCCGCACCGCGGACGAGGTCTTGTTGACCTTCTGCCCCCCTGCCCCGCTCGCCCGGTACACGTCGACCCGGACATCCTTCTCCGGGATGTCGATGACGATGTCGTCGTCCACCTCGGGGTAGACCGTCACCGAGGCGAACGACGTCTGCCGGCGGGCGTTGGCGTCGAAGGGGCTGATGCGCACCAGCCGGTGCACGCCGTTCTCGGCCTTCAGATAGCCGTAGGCGTTCTCCCCGGTCACCTTGATGGACACGTTCTTCAGGCCCGCTTCCTCGCCGGCCACGAAGTCGTTGATCTCCACCGTCCAGCCCTTCGCCTCGGCGTAGCGCGTGTACATCCGGAGCAGCATTGCCGCCCAGTCCATCGACTCGGTGCCGCCGGCGCCGGCGTTGATCTCCATGTAGGCGTTGGCCCCGTCGTTCCGGCCGGAGAGCATCCGTCGCAGCTCGAACCCCTGCACCTCCCGCTCCACTCCGTCGAGCGAGCCCTCGGCCTCGGTGCGGGCCCCGTCGTCGTTCGCCTCGGCGGCGAGCTCGAGCAGGGTGCGGGCGTCGTCCAGCGCGCGGTGGACCCGCTCGAAGCTCTCGACCTGGGCGGTGAGCGCCGCCTTCTCCTTGAGCAGGCCCTGTGCCTTGACCTGGTCGTTCCAGAAATCGGGCTGGCCTGCGTCCCGGTCGATCAGCGCGATGCGCGAACGCTTGCGGTCCAGGTCAAAGATGCCCCCGGAGCGCGTCCAGGCGCGCCTGCAGGGAGCCGATTCGTTCCGTCGCGTCGATGGGCATGGAGTTATTTCCGGCGGATGAGGGCGAACAGCCCCGCCACTCCGGCGAAGAGCGCGGCAAGGTACGCGGGAACGTCACCGATGACAACGTACGGCGTCCGGCCCTCGAGGAGCGGGAGGCTCGCCATCCTCCACTCCGGGCCGGTCAGCTCCGAGGCCGCGACCGACGGCTTGTCGCTCGCGACGATTCCCACCTCCGTGACCTCGGTGATCCGGCCGACGGGGTCGATGAAGGCGCTCACCCCGGTGTTGGCGGCGCGCGCGACCGGCCTGCCCGTCTCCACCGCGCGGGTGGCGACCATGCGCAGGAACTGGAAGGGCGCCGAGGAGAAGCCGTACCAGGCGTCGTTGGTCATGTTCACCAGCACCTGCGCACCGTTCCGGGCGTAGGCCCGGGAGATCTCCGGGAAGATCGCGTCGAAGCAGATCTCGATGCCGAGACGCGCCGGAGGGCCGTTCGACCGGTGGAGCACCGCGGGGCCGAGGTCCGTTCCCGGGGCGAAGCTCGCGCCCACGATGTTGCCGATGGGGAGCACCTCGTCGAGGCTCAGCGGCACGTACTCGCCGAACGGAACGAGGTGGTTCTTCACGTAGTGGTGGGCGATGCCCAGCGTCGGCTCGAGCAGAAAGGCGGCGTTCTCGTTCCCCTTGCGGAGGTTCTTCGGATCGAAGACGTCCACGCCCACCAGGAGGCCGGCCCGGTACCCACCCTGCCGGAGCCCGGCCTCGGTCAGGCGCAGGGTCCCGGTGGGGAACGCGAGCGGGTAGCTGCCCTCGGGCCAGACGATGAGCTCGGCCCCTGCCTCGTCCGCGGCGGCGGTGGGCGGCAGATACCGGGAGAGGATGGTGGCGGCCCGGGATCCGCCCTGGCCCATCCTGAGCTTCTGGTCGATGTTGGCCTGTACCACCGCGGCCTGGAGCCGGGGCGCGGCCGCGGCGGCCCGGTCCATGGCCCGGACATGGAACGCGCCGTACACGTGGCCGAGCACGAGCACCCCGGCGGCGACGCCGAGCAGGAGGCGCGGCATGGGCCTCTCGCGCCGCCGCCGCCAGCGCCAGGCCTCGTACACCGCCCCATTCACCACCGCCACGGCCAGCGCGACGCCGTACACCCCGCCCAGGCTCGCCACCTGGTGGAACCAGAGGTTGCGGGTCTGAGTGTAGCCGAGGTTCGCCCAGGGAAAGCCCGAGCAGAAGTAGTTCCGCATGAGCTCGGTGGCCATCCACACCGGGCCGATCGTCCAGCCCATGGACCAGCCGAGACCGCGCTCGATGAGCCGCACCAGCCCGGTGGCGATGGCCCAGTGGAAGGCGCACCAGGCGACGAGCAGCTCGAGCGCGGGAATGCTGAGCCAGTTCGGCATCCCGCCGAACGTCACCATCGCCACGTTCACCCACCAGAACGCGCCGGTGAAGAAGACCATCCCGGCGAGCAGCCCGGCCCCGAACGCGCGCCAGGGGGAGAGCCGCCGGATGGCGAGGAGCATCGGGACGAGGCAGACGAAGGCGAGCGGCTCGAGGATGCCCGACGCGAACAGCTCTCGCCGGGGCCCCACCGGAAAGGCGATGGGGAACGCCGCCGCCCCGAGCAGGCCGGTGAGCACCAGGGCGCCCAGTCGCCAGGGCACGAGCACGCGCTCCCGGCGGACGGGCACGGGCGCGAGGCTCCAGGCGGAGGGAGGAGGGGGTGGGAGGGCGACGGCGGACATCGGGCGGGCTGCTCCTACCAGAACCCGCGCGAGCCCGCGTGTCGTCCCGGGTCTCAGCCGTTTTCGGTGGACGGGGGCACCATTCCGGGCCGCCCGAGCAGCCTGGCCTCCAGCTCGGCCATCCGGGTGGCATCTGCCCGACGGTGGTGGTCGTGCCCGAGCAGGTGTAGCAGCCCGTGGGCGAGGTAGAGGTCCAGCTCCTCGGCGAGGGAGCGTCGATGGGCGCGGGCCTGCCGGCGCGCGGTGTCGAGCGAGACGATGACGTCCCCCAGGTGGCGAGGTCCCTTCGGGCCCGGGGGGGGCGGACCGGCCGGGAAGCTGAGGACGTCGGTCGGGCGGTCCTTGCGACGCCAGCCCCGGTTGAGGATCCGGATGCCTGCGTCGTCCGTCAGGAGGACGGACAGCTCCACCTCCGCCAGGTCGAGCGCGGCGAGGAAGCGTCCCGCGCTCCGCCTGAGCTGGCGCAGATGCGCCGCGGCGCCGGTGAGTCCGTCCGAGCGGACCTCGACCACGCTCGGTGCTCGGCGGCGAGGCGGGCGGGGGGCACTCATCGGCCGCGATGCTAGCCTCCCAGCCGGCCCATGCCCCGCCGGGCGACGCCCCGGACAGCGACGGACCGCGAGCCGGAGCTGCTGTCCGGGCGTGAGGAGTGATCAGGACCGCCGCTGAGCCGTCCGCGCGTCGGCCGAGACCACCAGCGCGGGCGGCCGCGTGCCCCCGAGCGCGCCGGGCGGATATGCCGGCCGGGAGTGGTAGATGCCCTCCAGGGTGTGCAGGAACGAGAGCGAGATCGCGTTCAGGTCCCGGAGCGTGAGGTCGCACTCGTCCAGCTGCCCCTCGGTGAAGACCGCGGTGATGATTCGCTGCACCAGCGCCTGGAGCCGCTCGGTGGTGGGCTCGGGCATCGACCGGCTCGCCGCCTCGACCGCATCCGCCAGCATCACCAGCGCGGCCTCGCGAAACTGTGGTCGGGGCCCGGTGTAGCGGAACACCGCGTCCTCCACGGCGTCCTCCCGCCCCTCGGCCTCCTTCACCGCGCGGTGGTGGAAGTAGCCCACCAGGCGCGTCCCGTGGTGCTGGGCGATGACGTCCTGCACTGCGCGCGGGAGCTTGAAGCGGCGGGCGAGCTCGAGGCCGTCGGTCACGTGACGCTTGATGATGACCGCGCTCATCCCGGGGGCGAGACAGTCGTGCGGGTTCTCGCCCTTCTGGTTCTCGCCGAAGTACAGCGAATTCTTTCCCTTGCCGATGTCGTGGTAGTAGGCGCACGTCCGGCCGAGCAGCGGGTTGCAGCCGGTGGCCTCTGCCGCCGCCTCCACCAGGCTCCCGACGATGATGCTGTGGTGGTACGTGCCGGGACTCTGGACGATGAGCTCCTTGAGCGCCGGGTGGTTCAGGTTCGCCAGCTCGAGCAACTTGAGGTCGCTGGCGTAACCGAAGGCGAGCTCCAGCAGCGGGGTCAGCGCGAGCACCAGGGTGGGGACGATGAGCGCGGAGCCCACTGCCGCGAAGCAGGCGCCGAGCAGCGCGTCTCGTGCGGGCCCCTTCCCCGCCGCGAGGGCGAACGCCAGCACCACCCCCGCGTTCACCAGGCCCACCCACACCCCGCTCCGGAAGAGCGACGCCCGGTCCCGCGCCCGCGCCACCTGGGTCGCAGCCACCAGGCTCCCCAGCAGCCCGTAGACCGCGAAGAAGAGCGAGTTGCCGAGCATCACCCCCACGAGCATCGCGAGGACGAGCCCGAAGAAGAGCGCCAGCTCCTGGTTCAGGAGGAGTCGGACCAGCATCGCCCCCGCGGCGACGGGCAGCAGGACCAGCAAGGCCTGCAGCGGGAGCCCGGGCCAGCGGTCGTGCAGCGCCTCCGCGACTGCCGCGGCAAGCCGGAATGCGCCGAGAAAGGTGAGCAGCAGCACACCGAGCAGCAGCCCGTCACGGCGCGTCGGACGGAAGCGGCGGAACGCCTTGCGGTGGAACGTCCATATTCCGCCGAGCAGCAGGGCGACCAGGGCGGCGGTCCCCCCGCTCGCCTCGAAGACGTCGAAGCGGTCGGTCTGGGCGCGCATCGCGGCCAGCATCCGGAGGTGATCCGGGGTGACCAGCTCACCGTCGCCGATGATCCTCTGACCCCGCCGAATCTGGATCACCGCATCCTTCACGCCGGCTGCGGCCAGGCCGCGCCGCCGCTCGGTCTCGGCGATGTTGGAGGTGAGGTTGGGCCGGAGCGCGCGCTTGGCGATGCGCAGGGCGGCACGGCGAAGGAGTGCCGGAGCATCGGGCAGGAGATTCCCCGGCAGGCTCGCCCACCGATCCATCTCCGCGCGGGCCTCGCGGACGTCGAGCACCGCCGGAGCGGCCACCGCGCTCGGGTGCTCCGAGCCGTCGTTCAGATCGCGCACGGTGAGGAAGGAGCCAGCGGGCCCCAGGTCCTCGCGTGCGCCGACCACCGGGGCGACGAAGCCGCGCGAGAGGACCGAGAGCACCGCGTGCTCAACCTCGGGGGGGACACGTGAATCCACCAGCGCCTTCCAGTCCTCGTCATCCACCTCGAAGAGGCGCTGCTCGAACGACCCGCGGGCCTGCGCCAGCACCGAGGTGTCCACCGGGTCGGGCCGGCGCTTGCCGGGACTGGGCCGGGCGAGAGTGTCCAGACGGCCGAGCGAGACCCGGAGCGTCTCGAACGCCTCGTGCACCGATGCCTGCTCTTCGGGCACCACGACGGGGTTGAAGTCGAAGACCGGGCGGATGCCGGCGCGCGCCTCCTGCCGGCGGCGATCGGTGAGCGCCGCGTCCGGAAGGTCGTAGTCGCGCGTGGCCTTGAACCCCGCCGCCGATGGGCTCTCGAACGGACGCCCCACGTCCTCTGGCCGCAGCTGGGGGAGCGTCTGCACCGCGAAGCCAGGTGCGACCAGCAGGCCGGCGAGGGCCGAGACCACGGTCAGCAGAGTGAGCGCGGGCAGGGCGCGCCGGAGATCCGTGGTCCACCCGCTCTGCGCGTCGTCGCCCAAGAGCGACACACGCTAGGGTCCAGGGGCGACACCGCACAAGCGGACGATCCCCTTGCGAGCAGGCGGGCGCCGGGCGCTACTCCGCCCGGAGCGCCTCCTGCGGATCCACCCGGGTGGCCCGGTGGGCCGGGACCAGCGCCGCGGCGAGCGTCACGAGCGACAGCATGGCTGCCGCAACGATCGCAGTCGGCGGGTCGGACGGCGCGACCTCGTAGAGGAGCGTCTGCAGCGAGCGCCCCAGTAACAGCGCCCCCCCGAGGCCAGCCACGATGCCGATCGCGGCGAGGATCAACGCGCGGCGGAGCACCCACCACCGGACCGAGCGCGCGGAGGCGCCGATGGCCATCCGGATGCCAATCTCCCGCGTGCGCTGGGCAACGCTGAACGCGAGCACGCCATAGACGCCGGCCGCCGCGAGCACCGCCGCCAGCGCGGCGAAGAGCCCCAGCAGCACGCCGGCCGCGCGCGGTGCGGCCACCGAGTCCGCCACCCGGGCCTCCATCGACTTCACGTCGAACAGGGAGAGGCTCGGGTCCACCGCCGCCAGCTCGCGCCGGGCGGCGGACGCGAGCGGGGCCAGTGCTCCGTGGCTCCGCAGCACGAAGGTGACCCGCGCAGAGGTGTCCTGGTCGAGCGGATAGTACATCTCGGGCCGCGGCTTCTCGCCGAGCCCGTTGTGGTGGACGTCGCCGACCACGCCGACGATCCGCCGCCACGGCTCGTGGTCCTCGGCGTCCCCGGGACGGATCCGCGCGCCGACCGGTGACTTCCCCGCCCAGAAGTGCCGGACTGCCTCGACATTGACCAGCGCCACGGGCTCGGCCCCTGAACGGTCCGACGCGTCGAACGACCTCCCCTCCACCAGCGGGATGCCCATCGCCTCGACGTAGCCGGGCGATGCGAACCGGTACTCGATGGCAGGCTCGTGCGCCTTGTCGAAGATCTGTCCCTCGATGGAGAAGTTCCCGTTGGAGTTGCTCCCGCTGAGGGGGAGGTCGTTGATCGCGCCGGCGTGCGTGACCCCGGGGAGCCCCCTCAGCCGGGGAAGGAAGGCCGCGACCATCGCCCGGCGGGAGGCGTCGTCCGGGTAGCGCTCCGCCGGTAGCTGCACTCGAAAGGCGACAGCCTGCTCGGGGCGGAATCCGGGGTCCTGATGCATGAGCCGGCCCACGCTCTGGAGCACGAGGGCGGCCCCGAGCAGCGGAGCGAGCGCGAGCGCGACTTCGAACACCACCAAGGCGGACTGAAGCCACTGGGTGCGGTGGCCGAGTGCAGCCCGCATCTCGCCACGCACCGCGCCGAGGTCACCGTGGGCGAGCAGGAGCGAGGGCAAGACCCCGAAGAGCGCCGTGGTCAAGACGCAGAGGCCGACCGAGAACGCGAGCACCCGCCCGTCGAGTCCGACCACGTTGGCCAACGCGTGCGCCCGGATGGGGAGCGCCCCGCGCAGCAGCGAAGTTCCCGCCCAGCCCACCAGGAGCCCCATCCCCGTCCCGACGACGGACAGCACTGCGGCCTCGACCAGCAGCGCCCGCGCCACCCGCCATCGGTCTGCGCCCAGCGCGATCCGGACCGCCACCTCACGGCGCCGGGCTGCACCGCGAGCGAGGAGGAGGTTCGCCAGATTCACGCAGGCGATGAGCAGCACCAGCCCGACCACCGCACCGAGCGCGCCGAGCGAGGCACGCGCCTCGCCGAGGAGCTCGTCCTCCCAGGGAACGAGGAGGATGCCGTGGTGCTGGTAGTCGGGGTTCTCGCGGGCGATGGATCTCACCACGGAGAGGAGATCCCTCTGCGCGGAGGCGAGCGTCACCCCGGGCGCAAGCCGCCCGACCGCGTTCATGAAGTGCGTCCCCCGGGGCGTGGTCGCCGGATCGTTCTGGAGCGGGACCCACACGTCGGAGTCGCCGAACCAGTGCGGCTGCTCGCGCACCACGCCCAAGACGGTGTGGTCCCGGCCGTCCAGCCGGACGGTGCTCCCCACGATGTCCGGGCGGCCGGCGAAGTGCGTTCTCCAGAAGCGCTCTCCGAGCAGCGCCACCGCGGGCCCGCCGATCCGGTCCTCGTCCTCGGCGAACTCGCGGCCGAAAAGCGGCGGCAGCCCGAGGACCCGGAGCGCACCGGCGTTCATCCTCTCGGCAGAGACCCGCTCGGGCTCTCCGTCCCCGCCCAGACTCTTGTTGGTCTGGGCGAAGAGCGCGAGACCGCTGAGGCTCCTGGACTGGGTGACCCAGTCGTGGGCGTCCGGAGCCGAGACGGAGGCCCGGGCGACGTCCGGCTGGACGTCGTAGATCCGCACCAGCTGCTCGGGCGCGCGGTACGGCAACGGCCGGAGCAGCACCGCGTTGACCAGCGTGAACACGGCGGTGGTCGCGCCGGTGGCGAGCGCCAGCGTGAGAAGCGCGGTGGCGGTGAATCCCGCGTCCCGGGCCAGGCGTCGGACTGCGACCCGGACGTCCTTCCCGATCCCGGAGAGGGGGTCCGGGCTCGAGGTGGCTCCAGCAGGGGACGGACTCATACCGAGCCCGCTTCAGCGAAGGACGTGCCAGCCCCGGCCGCCGCCCAGGTTCCCGGCATTCCCGGGAGAATGAGGCAGAGACGCTCGGTCCGCACACGCGAGGCCGGGACCATGGATCCCATTTCCGGACGCCGCCCGAAAGAGGACGCCGGCAACCGGCGGCGGCCCCGGCCGGCAGTTCGCGGCGGCGTTCCGCATTTGCACGCGGGAGCGCGGCCAGCTCAGGCTCCTCGGGCGGGGCCTCCGTGTCGGGGCGCCGCGAATCCGCAGCGTCCCGGGCTCAGCTCGGCTCGGACCCGGGTTCCCGGGACGGTGACCCCTCGGTTCGCGCCGGCTCTGCGGCCTTCGTCTCTGCGTCCGCCCGCTCGTAGGCCCGGATGACCTCCTGCACCAGCGGATGGCGGACCACGTCCACCTCGCTGAACGTGCAGAACGAGATCCCCTCGACGCCCTCCAGGATGCGCCGCGCGTGCGACAGGCCCGACGGGCGCCCCTGCGGCAGATCCACCTGCGTGACGTCGCCGGTCACCACGGCCTTGCTGTGGAACCCCAGCCGGGTGAGGAACATCTTCATCTGCTCGACCGTGGTGTTCTGGGCCTCGTCGAGGATGACGAACGCGTCGTTCAGGGTGCGCCCGCGCATGAAGGCGAGCGGCGCCACCTCGACCGTTCCCTGCTCGACCAGCTGGGCGGCCCGGTCCGCGTCCATCATGTCGTGGAGCGCGTCGTACAGCGGGCGGAGGTACGGGTTCACCTTCTCCGCCAGGTCACCGGGAAGGAATCCCAGCTTCTCGCCCGCCTCCACGGCGGGCCGGGCGAGGACGATGCGCTTCACGGTCCGGGCCTGTAGCGCTGCGACCGCCATGGCCATCGCCAGGTACGTCTTCCCGGTGCCAGCCGGCCCGATTCCGAAGACGATGTCGTGTCGACGAATGGCGTCCACGTAGCGCTTCTGCGCCAGGCTCTTCGGTGCGACGTGCCGCCCATTCCGGGAGAGCACGGGCCCGAGGACGAGCGTGTCGAGGCCCTGCTCGGGCGCGGTGCCGCCGCGGCCAAGCATCTTCAAGCCCTGCTCGACGTCCTCGCGCCCGACCGGCTGGCCCGCGCGGAGGATGGTCTCCAGCTGTTCCACGAGCCGCACCGCCGAGGCAACCGCGTCGGCCGGCCCCGCGAGGTGCAGCTCGGTTCCGCGCTGCCCCACCCTCACTCCCAGCCGCCGCTCGATGGCCTTGAGGTTCTCCGCATGGTGGCCGGAGACGCCGAGAGCGACGTCGTTGTCCCGGAGGTCCACCTTGGCGGTGGTCACGAGCGCGGTGTCGGGGGACGAGGCAGTGGGCAACGGTTCCTTTCAGGTGCGCCCGGCGCAGGGGCGCGGCACCAGTCGGTCAGGCTAGCGCAAGGGCGGCAGGAGGATGAACTCCTGGGGCCCCACGCGGCGGTAGTAGTAACGCTCTGCCCACGGGAAGTGCACGTCACTGGACGACAGAAGTCCCTGCTCGACCAGCGCCTCCAGCGAGGCCGGGACGTCCCCGCGCTCCAGCCGGTACACCGCCAGGGCCCCCTCGATCCGGCTCACCTGGGCGCGGGTGATCTGCTGCCGGAGCACCCCCTCGGCGAATCCGGCTCCCGTGCTGGAGCGGACCGCCCACGGGTTCAGCTGTGTCCCGAGCAGGATGCCCACGATGCCCGCCAGCACCACCATGCTCACCCCGAGCCGCCCCAGGGCCCCGCGGACCTTCTCCCCGAATCCGACGTCATCCCCGGGCAGGTCCGGCTCGCCGACCGGCATCAGCGCGGTGGCGTGGCCGAGGTTGGCGAGGCTACACAGCGCCTTGCAGGTCTCGAACTCGCCGAGGCACGACAGGTCGATGACCTTGCGGACGTCGCGGTAGCCGTTGACCAGCGTGAAGACCCGGCGCTCCGATGGGCCGACCGAGGCGAACTCCGTCCCGGGATCGTTCCCTCCACCTTCCGGCGGGAGGTACTTGGCCGGCGCGAAGACCAGGTCGTAGCGCGGGATCCGCTTCCGGATCACCGGCCACTCGTCCACCATCCGGAAACCTTCCATCAACACCGACTCGGCACGGACCGGCTCGAGGTCATGCGTGTCGTGATGGACGGGGCCCTGCTCGAACTCGTAGGTCCCGCTCTTCCAGGTGAACAGGCGGTAGAGCGTCTCGCTGAACTGCAGCTGCGCCATCCGCCGATACTGCTCCTTGGTGAGGACCCCCTGCGAGATGAGGCAGTCGCCCAGCCGCTGCAGCGAACGCTTCTGGGTCTCGAGCGCCAACTCGAGCTGCGCCTCGGTGATCAGCTCGGCCGCGACCAGGAGATGTCCGAAGAGGTCGCGCTTCTTCCTGGTGGCGCTCTCGGCAGAGACGATGGCCCCATCGACGAAGCCGACCTTCACCTCCTGGTCCTTGGAGCGGAGATGCAGCACACCGGTCTTCTGCTGCTGGGCGATGAGCTGCAGGATGTCGGCGATGCCGAAATCCTTGAGCGTGCCTGCCAGAGCCATGGGAGCTAGCCCCTCTCCCTGGCCAGGTGCCGAAGCGAGGATGCCCAGGTCGCAGCAAGCAGCAGCAGCGCCAGCACCAGCCACAGGACGGCTCCGGAGGACAGCCCGGGGGTGCGGAGCAGCCCCTCACGGTTGAGCGCCACGCCGATGGCGAAGGCGAAGACGAAGGCGTGCAGCGCGCCCCGGACCGCCGCTCCGGTGAACAGGTGGCCGGCGCCCGACCAGAGGAGCCCGAGGGCGTACGCCCAGCGGCTGACCCAGGCCTGATGGTGGCGGACCTCCATCTCCTTGTTCACCCTGGCCATCGGCGCCACCTTGCCGCGACGGGTGTAGACGTTGACGCACTGGTGACAGAGGTGGCTGCCCTCGACCAGCTCGGGGTCGCAGCGGCGGCACACCGCCCGGCCGCACTTGCTGCAGCTCTGGCTGACCCCTCTCCCGCCGCGGGCGAACCCGAGGCCGGCGAGAACCACCACCCCGGCGAGCGGGAGCAGCAGCGCCGCGCCTGGATCGAGGTTGCCGACCAGGCTCTGTGCCAGCTGCGCGCTCACCCGCGAGCGCCGCTCGGACCCGTCGGTCACCGGCGGCTCGTTCCGGGAGAGCGCCGGGGTGAGGAGGGTGAGGTTCATCGCCGGTCGGCTCTCCGGGGGGTCGGCCCGGGTCATCAGACGCTCGTCCAGCCGCTGCGCAGCCGCAGCGGCGTTCTGCGCCCGGTCCAGCTCCGCCCCCACCGCGTCATCGGAGAGCGTTCGTGCACGACGGCGGTACACCCGGGACACGTTCCACAGCGGGTCGGGGAGCGTCGGATCGAGCTCGCTCGCACGGGTATAGGCGGCGACCGCCTCCGGCCAGCGCGTCTCGGCGAAGGCCACGTTCCCGAGCAAGGTCTGTGACCGGGCGTCATTCGGGCGGAGCACCAGGGCGCGGCCGGCGTCGGCCCGGGCGGCGTCGAGCTTGCCCCGCCGGAGCTCCCAGTGCGCGAGCGCGTACACCTCGGGGTGCGTCG
>Ga0208588_1000559_pt1 | contig 11899 bp, 8 predicted proteins | sample NGESurshal092012_8_FD_184483 | JGI IMG/M metagenome (GOLD analysis project Ga0208588, IMG submission 184483) | Arctic peat soil microbial communities from Barrow, Alaska - NGEE Surface sample 415-3 shallow-092012 (SPAdes) | ecosystem: Environmental > Terrestrial > Soil > Wetlands > Peat ...
GGGGGGGGGGGGGGGGGGGGGGGGGGGGGCGGGGCGGGGGCTACCAGCCGCGGCGGCGGGGGCGGGAGCTGATCGATTCACCGGGCCTGGCGGCGGTCCTCGACCGGTAGACGATGTACGGCCGGAACAGATACCCGACGGGCGCGCTGAAGGCGTGCACCAGCCGGGTGAAGGGCCAGAGCGCGAACAGCACCATCGCGATGACGGCGTGGATCTGGTACGAGGCGGGCGCGGCGGCCATCGCCGCCCCGTCGGGTTGCAGGACGAAGATCGACCGGAACCAGACCGACACCGTCTCGCGGTAGTTGTGCTCCTCGCCGATCAGGCCGGAGCCGATCAGGGTGGTGGCCAGGCCGGCGACGATGGCCAGGATCAGCACGGCGTACATCAGCTTGTCGTTCCAGGTGGTGGCCATGAACACCGGTCCCTTGGTGCGCCGCCGATAGACCAGGATCGCGGCGCCGCCGAGCGTGGCCAGCCCGGCGATGCTGCCGAGCGCGACGGCCTGCACGTGGTAGGCCTGCTGGCTCAGACCCACGGCGCTGGTCCAGCTCTCGGGGATGACCAGGCCGATGACGTGCCCGACGATCACCACCAGGATGCCGAAGTGGAACAGCGGGCTGCCGATCCGCAGCAGCCTGCTCTCATACAGCTGCGACGACCTGGTGGTCCAGCCGAACTTGTCATAGCGGTACCGCCACCAGGTGCCGACCACCAGGATCGCGATCGTCACGTTGGGCACGATGTCCCAGAACAACGCGGCCGGGCTCATCGCGCGCCTCCCCGCTGCGCGCCGACCCCGGCGCCGGGACGGACCGGGATGGTCAGCGCGAACGGTTCCAGCCCAACGCTTTCCGCCGGTGGCCCCTGCATCGCGAGCCGGCGGACTTCCCGCAGGTCATCCGGAGTGGCCGGCGGGAGGGTGCCGGAGACTGCGGCGATCACCTCTGCGTACGGCGACCCGGACTTCGACAACCCCTGGAACAGCATGCTGATCGGCGTCCGATGTCGGCACAGCAGGTCGTAACCGGAGGCCTCGTCGACGGTCGCGCCGAATTCGAGCAACACCGCGAGATGGTCGGGCAGTTCGTCGGTCGGCGGCTCCGCGCCGGCGGCCCGGTACGCATCGGCGAAGGCCAGCAAGGCCATTCCCCGGTTCCGGGTGTCCCCGGCGGTGTAGTAGGTCAGGAACATCGTCTGTCGTCGCCGCCAATCAAAGGTCTCGACGTACGCCGCGGCCGCGTCGATCACCGCCAGGGAGCGCAGATGCGTTGCCGTGCCGAGCAATTGACCGCGCACGCGTTCCGGCAGGTCAACGACGGCTCGCTCGACCAGGTCGAGGCGGGCGGCCTGGTCGGCGTCCGGGTAGGCCAGCAGCAGGGACGCCGCCTGCCATACCACCCGCCGGTCCACACCGGCAGAGTCCCTGCCGCGGAGGCGTTTCACGAGGCGGTCCCGGTGTCGGCGGACCGGGGTGAACCCGGTCGCGGGGCGAACATGCCGTCCGGCGAGCCCTTGCCGTCCCAGTTGAGCAGGTTCACCCGGGAGGTGCGCGAGCCGCCGACGCCCAGTTCCTCGGATGTCTGCCGCTCCTTGAGCGCCTGGAAGGTCTCGACCGCGACCGGGACCGGTTGACCACTGGCCTCCCCGAACGGCCCCGATCCGGTGTACATCCCCGGTCCGCCCTCGAAGTTCAGCGAGCAGTCGGTGACCGTCTCCTCCAACCGGTGCCCCTGCGCCGCGTAGGCGGTCGGGATCACATACCGGGCCTCGTATTTCGCGATCGCCAGCAGCCGGTACATCTCGTACATCGTCTCCTGGTCCATCCCGACCGCGGCCGGGATCTCCGGGCGCGGTTCCCGGCCCAGGTTGATGTCCCGCATGTACGCGCGCATCGCGGCCAGCTTGCGCAGCACACCGTCGACCAGCTCCGTGTCCCCGGCGGTGAACAACCCCGCCAGGTAATCGATCGGGATGCGCAGCGCGCTGATCGCGCCGAACAGGTTGTCGGCATCCTCACCGTCGTGGCCGTCCCGGCTGATGGCGTCGACCACCGGGGACAGCGGCGGCACGTACCAGACCATCGGCATGGTGCGGTATTCCGGGTGCAACGGCAACGCGATCCGGTAGGTCTTGGCCAGCGCGTACACCGGGGACCGCCGGGCGGCGTCGAGCCACTCGTCGGAGATGCCGGACGCGCGGGCGCCCGCCATCACCTGCGGGTCGGTGGGGTCCAGCAACAGGTCCAGCTGCGCCTCGTAGAGGTCGGTCTCCTTCTCCACGGACGCGGCCGCCAACACCGTGTCCGCGTCGTAGAGCACCAAGCCCATATACCGCAGCCGGCCGACGCAGGTCTCACTGCACACCGTGGGCAGCCCCACCTCGATCCGCGGGTAGCAGAACGTGCATTTCTCGGCCTTGCCGGTGCGGTGGTTGAAATACACCTTCTTGTAAGGACATCCGGTGACGCACATCCGCCAGCCCCGGCACTTGTCCTGATCGACCAGCACGATGCCGTCCTCGGACCGCTTGTACATCGCCCCCGACGGGCAGGACGCCACACACGAAGGGTTCAGGCAGTGCTCGCAGATCCGCGGCAGGTAGAACATGAAGCTCTCTTCGAGTTCGAGCTTCACCTGCGTGCTGATCTTCGCCAGCACCGGGTCGCCGGCCAGGATCTCCGGGCTGCCGCCGAGATTATCGTCCCAGTTCGCCGACCACTGGACCTTCATCGGTTGGCCGCTGATCAGGCTGCGGGGCGGGGCGACCGGGAAGTTCTCGCCGAGCGGGGCGTTGGTCAGGTTCTCGTAGTCGTAGGTCCACGGCTCGTAGTAGTCGTCGATGGACGGCATCTTCGGGTTGGAGAAGATGGTGGTGAGCTTCTTGATCCGCCCGCCGGCCCGCAGCCGCAGCCGGCCACGCTTGTCCCGGACCCAGCCGCCCGCCCAGCGCTCCTGATCCTCATAGGTCCGCGGATAGCCTTGCCCGGGACGGGTTTCCACGTTGTTGAACCAGACATACTCGACGCCGGGACGATTGGTCCAGGCCTGTTTGCACGTCACCGAGCAGGTGTGGCAGCCGATGCACTTGTCCAGGTTCATCACCATGGCGAGCTGAGCCATCACGCGCATCAGTACACAACCTCCTGCGAGCGTCGGCGGACCTGGGTGATCTCGTCCCGCTGGTTGCCGGTCGGCCCGAGATAGTTGAAGGCGAAGGACATCTGGGCGTAGCCGCCGGCGAGGTGGCTGGGTTTGACCAGCAGCCGGGTCAGCGAGTTGTGGATGCCGCCGCGGTTGCCGGTGGTTTCCGAGATGGGCACGTCGATGGTCCGCTCCTGCGCGTGGTGCACGAACACCGTGCCCTCCGGCATCCGGTGGGACACGATGGCGCGCAACACCATCACCCCGTTGCGGTTGACGGCCTCCACCCAGTCGTTGTCGGCCACCCCGATCTTGGTGGCGTCCGCCGGGCTCATCCACATCGTCGGTCCGCCGCGGGACAGCGACAGCATGAACAGGTTGTCCTGGTATTCCGAGTGGATCGACCATTTGGAATGCGGGGTCAGGTAGCGCACCGCCAGGCCCAGGCCTTCGGTCATCGACCCGAGGCGCGGCTCGTTGAACAGCCGGGCCATGTCCAGCGGCGGCCGGTACACCGGCAGCTGCTCGCCGAGTTCTTCGATCCAGTCGTGATCGAGATAGAAATGCATTCGCCCGGTCAGCGTGTGCCAGGGCTTGAGTTCCTCGACGTTGACGGTGAACGGTGCGTAGCGGCGCCCGCCGGTCTCGCTGCCGGACCACTCCGGGCTGGTCATCACCGGCACCGGCCTGGCCTGGGTGTCGGCGTAGGTGATCCGGCGCTCCTCGTTGCCCTCGGCGAGGTGCACCAGCGGCCGCCCGGTGCGCCGCTCCAGCTGCCGGAAGCCCTCCACGGCCAGCCGGCCGTTGGAGGTCCCGGACAGCGCCAGGATGGTGTCCGCCATCTTGACGTCGGTGTCGATGGCCGGCCGTCCCGCCCCGGCGCCGCTGCCCATCACGCCGTGCCGGGCCGCCAGGTCCCTGACCTCGACATCCGGGTGCACGGTGACGGCTTTCGTGGTCAGCCCGAGCTTCTCCACCAGCGGGCCGAGTGATTCCCACTGCTCGGCCAGCGCGGGGTAGTTCCTGGTGACGACCGTGATGGTGGCCATGGTCTTGCCCGGCACGGGCACCGCGCCGGTGCGCCGCCAGTCGTTCTCCACGCCGCCCGGGTATGCGGTCTCGCCGGGGGTGTCGTGCTGCATCGGCGTCATCACGACGTCCTGCCGGACGCCGAGGTGCTTCTCCGCCATCCGGCTGAAGGCCCGCGCGATGGTGTGGAACGCGTCGAAATCCGAGCGTGCCTCCCAGGGCGGGTCGATGGCTGGGCTGAACGCGTGGATGAACGGGTGCATGTCGGTGGAGGACAGGTCGGACTTCTCGTACCAGGTGGCCGCCGGCAGTACCAGATCGGACAGCAGCGTGGTGGACGTCATCCGGAAGTCGATGGACATCATCAGGTCGAGCTTGCCCTCGGGAATGCCTTCCGCCCAGGCGATGTCGCGCGGCCGGAGCTCGGGGGCGGTGGGCTCCGCGCGGACGTTGCCGGTGGTGCCGAGCAGGTGCTTGAGGAAGTATTCGTTGCCCTTGCTGGACGAGCCCAGCAGGTTGGCCCGCCAGGCGGTCAGCACCCGCGGCCAGTTCTGCGGCGCGTCCGGTTCCGTCACCGCAAGCTTCAATCCGCCCGAGGCCAGCTGCCGCGCAACGTAACTCGCCGCGTCGCCGCCCGCCTGCCCGGCCTCGTCGGCCAGCTCCAGGCTGCTGCGGTCGAACTGCGGGAAGAACGGCATCCAGCCCATGGCGACCGACGAGGCCAGCACATCCATGGTGTGCAGCCCGGTGAACCGGCCCTTGGCCAGTGGGGACGCCAGCGCGTCGGCCCGGTACCCGTCGTACCGCCACTGGTCGGTGTGCGCGTACCAGTAGGCGGTGCCGATCATCTGCCGGGCCGGCCGGATCCAGTCGCTGCCGGACGCCATGGTCGCCCACCCGGTGACCGGCCGGCATTTCTCCTGCCCGACGTAGTGCGCCCAGCCGCCGCCGTTGCGGCCCATTGACCCGGTGAGGATCAACATGGCCAGCACGGCCCGGTAGGTGGCGTCACCGTGGAACCACTGGCAGATGCCGGCGCCCATGATGATCATCGACCGGCCGCCGGACTGCTCGGCGTTGTGCGCGAATTCGCGGGCCACCCGGATCACCTGGGTGGCGCTCACACCGGTGATCGGTTCCTGCCAGGCCGGGGTGTACGGCCGGTCGGCGTCGTCGTAGCCGGTGGGCCAGTCCCCGGGCAACCCGTCCCGGACCACTCCGTACTGGGCCAGCATCAGGTCGAACACCGTGCAGCACAGCTGATCTCCGACGCGGCGCACCGGGACGCCGCGGGTCAGCACCTCCGCGTGGCCGTCGGGGGTGTCGAACCGGGTGAGTTTGACGGTGACGGCGCCGGCCGGATCGCCGAGTACCGACAGTTGCGGGACGATCTCGCCGAGCTCGAGGTTCCACTTGCCCACGCCGGAGTCGGTGTACCGGAAGCCGAGCGAGCCGTTCGGAATCACCACGTTCCCGGTGCGCCCGTCCACCAGGGCCGGTTTGAACGCGGCGCCCTCCGCGCTGTCGCCGAGATCGGCGGCGGTCAGGTTCATCCCGGGCACGTACTCGCCCCGGTGCTCCTCCAGCCGGACCAGGAACGGCAGGTCGGTGTACTGCTGGATGTAGTCCACGAAGAACGGGGTGCGCCGGCCGACCAGGAACTCGCTCAGGATGACGTGGCCCATGGCCATCGCCATGGCCCCGTCGGTGCCGGGCGCGCAGGGCACCCACTCGTCGGCGAACTTCGTGTTGTCCGAGTAGTCGGGGCTGACCGAGACGACTTTCGTTCCGCGGTAACGGACCTCGGCCATCCAGTGGGCGTCCGGGGTGCGCGTCACCGGGACGTTCGAGCCCCACATCATCAGGTACGACGCGTCCCACCAGTCCCCGGATTCCGGGACGTCGGTCTGGTCGCCGAAGACCTGGGGTGAGGCGACAGGCAGGTCGGCGTACCAGTCGTAGAAGGACGCCATGGCGCCGCCCAGCAGTTCGATGAACCGCGAACCCGCCGCGTGCGAGACCATCGACATCGCCGGGATCGGCGAGAAGCCGGCGATCCGGTCGGGTCCGTAGCGCGCGATCGTGTGCACGTGAGCGGCGGCGGCGATCTCGGCGGCCTCGTCCCAACCGATCCGGACCAGGCCGCCCTTGCCGCGGGCCCGCTGATACCGGGCCCGCTTCGCCGGATCGTCCTGGATCTCCGCCCAGGCCAGCACCGGGTCGCCGAGCCGGTTCCTGGCCTCCCGGAACATCTCCACCAGCAGCCCGCGCGCGTACGGGTACCGCACCCTGGTGGGGGAGTAGGTGTACCAGGAGAAGGCGGCACCCCGCGGGCAACCGCGGGGTTCGTAGTCAGGACGGTCCGGCCCCACTGTGGGGTAGTCGGTTTCCTGGGTCTCCCAGGTGATGATGCCGTCCTTGACGTAGACCTTCCAGGAGCACGAGCCGGTGCAGTTGACGCCGTGCGTCGACCGCACCACCTTGTCGTGGCTCCACCGGTCCCGGTAGAACACGTCCCCCTCGCGACCACCGGTCTTGCTGACGGTGCGCAGGTCCGTCGAGACGTCCCCACGGCGGAAGAACCTGCCGCCGCGCAGCAGCAGGTCGGCGATCGGTCCGTCCGTTCCCACCCTGGTGTTCAAGAAGCACCCTTCGGTGGTGGTGGCGGCGGAGTCGGCGGCGCCGGCGCGGCCGGCATGCTGGGCCCGGACGCCGGCATCCGCCAGGCGGTGTAGCCCAGCGCGAGAAGGCAGGTCACCGATAGCAGGCCGAGCCCGATCGTGTAGTTGTTGTCCGCCGCGTTGTAGGTGGCACCCATCAGCAGCGGTGGCACGAAGCCACCGAGACCGCCTGCGGCGCCGACGATCCCGGTCACCGTGCCGACCCGTTCCGGCGGTGCGGAGCGAGCGACCCAGGCGAAGACGCCGCCGGTGCCGATGCCGAGGAAGAACGCCATCGCGATGAAACTCGCGCCGGCGGCCAGTTCGGGCGGCGGTTGCAGCGCCACCACGGCGGCCAGCACGGCCGACCCGGCCAGTGAGATCATCACCACGATCTTCGGGTGGATCCGGTCGGACAGGATGCCGCCGATGGGCCGCGCGATGACGGCGGCGATGGCGAACCCGGCGGTCCTGGTGCCGGCGTCGGTCGCCGAGAACTCGTAGATGGTCTTGAGATACGTCGGCAGGTAGGTGCTGAACGCGACGAACCCGCCGAAGGTGACCGCGTACAGGAATGCCATCCGCCAGGTCACTGCGAGCCGGCCGGCGGCCTTCAGCTTCGGGATCACGGGTGAGTTGTTGGGGTGCCACGCGGGCGCGTCACGCATGACCGCCCACACCAGCACGGCGGTGAGCGCGAGGGCAACGGCGATGATGACATGCGCCCAGACCGACCCGAACCAGGCCGTGAACCGCGGAGTGAAGAAGGCCGACAGCGCGGTGCCGCCCATGCCGGCGCCGAAGACGCCCGTCGCGAATCCACGCCCCGCAGGCTCGTACCATGCGTTGACGAATGGAATACCAACCGCGAACGTGGTGCCGGCGATGCCCAGGAAGAAGCCGAAGATCAGCAGCAAGATGTAGGAGTCGATCGCCCCGGCGAACGCGACCAGCAATACCGGGACAATGGAAATCGTGGCAATGACGGTGAACATCCTCCGGCCACCGAAGCGGTCGGTCAGCGCACCGACCGGGATCCGGCCCACCGCGCCGACCAGGATCGGGATCGCCACCAAAAGCGCGGTCTGGCTGGTGGACAACGACAGTGCCTTGGTGTAGAGGCTGGACAGTGGGCCGATCAGATTCCAGGCCCAGAAGGTGATCGCGAAAGTCCAGGTGGCCAGCACGAGATTGAGGACCTGGCCATCGGGCCGGGCCGGTGACGGTTGCGCCGAAGGGAGCGACGGCCTCACCGTCGGTGTCGGATCGGCGGATCGGCTGCTACTCATCCGACTCGCCCCATAGTCCGGCCGCTATCGCAGATCTCGATATCGCGGCATGCCACCATTGCTATTTCGCCTCCGTAAGTTCGTCATTATCGTCAACGGAAGACGTGCGGGAAGGGACATCGTCGGACCCAGGGCCCAAGGTCCCCGATTGCAACAGGTCCCACTGCTCGTCCCGCAGAAAGGCCAGCGCGGAGGGGAACAGGCCGTTCTCCTCCCGGTCGATGTGGTTGTACAGCAGCGTGAGCAGCGGCTCGATCCGCGAGACATCGCCGCCGACAATGGCTCCGAGCTCGAGCTCGATCGTGCTGTGCTCCCCACAGAGGGAATCGATGTGCTCGGTGAACATCTCGTCCTTGCGCATCTCGGCGAAGAGTCCGCGCTCCTCCAGGCCGGTGTGCGGATGCATCAGCTCGGCCAGTTGTTTCGCGGCCGCGGCGGCGGCTTCTCGATCGCCCTGACGGGCCGCCGTGCGCAGCGCGTAGGTGGCGTTGACGATCTCCTCGTGCTGCTCGGTCAGCCGGTGAATCAACGGGATGTTGCGGCACCCGCAGTAGCTGCACATGTCCGCCGGCGCTCAGTCGTCCGGTTGTTCATCAGGGATCTGTGCGACCCAGAGGTCCGGCCCGAACACCTCGTACCGGATCCGCGAGGCGTTGACGCCGCGGCGCAACAGCGTTGACCGAACGTGCCGCATGAACGGCAGCGGCCCGCAGGTGAAGACCTGGATGTCCGGCGGCAGCGGCACGTCGGAGAGGTCCATCAACCCCTGCCGGGACCGGTGATCTTCGGGATCCACCGTCTCGTACCACGTGTAGGCGGTGAAGTCGTCGATCTGCCGGCCGACGTGCAGCACGGTGTCGCGCAACGCATGGTCGACGGCGGTGCGGTCGGCGTGCGCCACGATGACGGTGCGTTCGGGCTGGGTGCGGGCAATGTGTTCGACGATCGGCAGCACCGTGGTGATCCCGGCGCCGGCGGTGGCCAGCAGCAGCGGCCCGTCGGAGGGCTCGACCACGAAGTCACCCGCGGGAGCGCTGAGCTCCAGGACGTCTCCCAGCTGAACGCGATCGTGCAGGTAGGACGACACCTGCCCGTCCGGCGCACCGTTGATGCCGAGTACCCGCCGGACGGTGATCTGCAGACGTGCGCCCAGCGCGGAGGAGACCGTGTACTGCCGCGGCTGCCGTTCGCCGTCCGGCAGGTCGACGAACACCGAGACGTACTGACCAGGGCTGATGTCCGGCAGGTAGCCGCCGTCGGCCGGTTCCAGGACCAGCGAGACGACGTCATCGGTCTCCTCGATCCGCCTGACGACCGTGTAGGGCCGCAGCGGGTTGGCCGGGTCGACGCCGACCTGCTGGTAGAGCCTGGCCTCCTCGGCGATCAGCTGCGTCGCGAACAGCCAGTAGACCTCGTTCCACGCATCGGCAATCTCCGCGGTGACTGCGTCGCCGAGCACCTCGCCGACCGCACCGAGCAGGTGGTGACCGACAATGGTGTACTGCTCCGGCCGAATGCCGAGCGAGATGTGCTTGTAGGCAATGCGTTCCAGAACGTGATGGAATGACGGTGCAGCAGGGTCGATGAGCTGGACCGCGTACGCGACCACCGAGGCCGCGAGTGCCCGGCTCTGTTCGCCGGTGGCCTGGTTGCCCTGGTTGAAGACCCGCAGCAGTTCCGGGTGCTCGGCGAACATCCTCGGGTAGAAGCGGGCGGTGATCTGCTCCGCGTGCGCCGCCACCACGGACGCGGTGGCCGCCACCACGGCGGTCGAGCGGGCGGACAGCAGGGATGCACGGTCGGTCAATTGATCGAGCGACATGAAAGCTCCGTCGACGCGCCCCGGTTGCAACGGCCAAGGGAGTCCCAGGCGTATTGAGGGGATCTTCCTCAAAAGTAGAGGATGGTGGATGCTGTCGTCAACGCGAGGAGGGGCCCTGGGATGACGGACGATTCGGCCGCCGGTCGCGGTGCCCCTGGGCCGGCGCCGGCGGCTGCGCAGGCGGTGGCTCAACCGGCGATCACGCCACCGGCCGCGGCGGCGTCACCGGCCCGCGGCCGATTGCTCGAGCTGCTGCGGAGCAGCGCGGAGCGGCTGGATGTCTATCAGCTCGCCGCCCGCACCGGCCTGCACATCACCACAGTCCGGTTTCACCTGGGGGTGCTGGTGGACGCCGATCTGGTGACCGTCGACCGGCAACAGCGGACGTCACCGGGCCGGCCGCGCATGTTCTACGGTCCGGTGGACCGGCCGCCCAGCGGGTATCACGCCGTCGCGGCCGTCCTGGCCGCGAACTTCGGTGGGACCGCCGCTGGGCGCCGCAGCCGCGCCGAACAGGCCGGCCGGGACTGGGCTGCCGTCAACCCCGACCCCGGGCAGGCGCGCACTCTGGACGAGGTCGCGGACAGGGTCACCGAGCTGTTCGACGCGATGAACTTCGACCCCGAGCAGGCGCCGGTCGACTCCGAGCGGCAGCGGGTGATCAGGCTGCGGGCGTGCCCCTATCGGGACATCGCCCGCAGCCACCCGGAGGTGATCTGCTCGCTGCACCTCGGACTGCTGCGGGGCACCCTCACCCGGCTCGGCAGCCCGCCGGAGCTGGCCGGCCTGGTGCCGTTCGCCGAACCCGGGCTGTGCCTCGCCACGTTGACCGCCGCCGCGGACTGACCCTCAAGGAAGTTGATCATGGTGCGCTGCCCGCTCGATTCGGCGTGTCGTCGGCGTTTCGCGGGCAGTGCATCATGATCAACACGGGGTAGGGGCTCAGGACTTCGCGGACTCGACCTCCGGGGAGAAGTCGGCGCTGGTGTCCGACAGCGGCGCCGTCGGCCCGTCGCCGGAACCCGTTGCGGCGGTCCAGGTCCAGTCCCGCACCGAGGGGATGTCGTCGCCGTGCGCCCGGGTGTAGCTGCGGGCCTCGCCGCGGGCGTCGACCATCTGCTGACGCAGCAGCGCGGCCTTCGACCGCAGCGACGGCACGTTGTCGATGACGTCGATGACCAGGTGGAACCGGTCCATGTCGTTCATCATCACCATGTCGAAGGGGGTCGAGGTGGTGCCCTCCTCCTTGTAGCCGCGGACGTGGATGTTGCTGTGGTTGGTGCGCCGGTAGGTCAGCCGGTGGATCAGCCAGGGGTACCCGTGGTAGGCGAAGATCACCGGCTTGTCGGCCGTGAACAGGGTGTCGAAGTCCCGGTGCGACAGGCCGTGCGGGTGCTCCTTGTCGTCCTGCAGACGCATCAGGTCGACCACGTTGATGAACCGGATCTTCAACTCCGGCAGGTGCTCTCGCAGGATCGAGACGGCCGCCAGGGCCTCCAGCGTCGGCACGTCACCGGCGCACGCCATCACCACCTCGGGCTCGCCGTCGTCGTCACTGGACGCCCAGTCCCAGATACCCAGGCCCCGCGCGCAGTGATTGCCGGCTTCGTCCGGGGTCAACCAATCGAAGGACGGCTGCTTGGCGGCCACGATCACGTTGACGTAGTTCTTCGAGGCCAGGCAGTGCTCGATGGTGGACAGCAGGGTGTTGGTGTCCGGCGGGAAGTAGACGCGCACTACCTCGGCCTTCTTGTTCACCACGTGATCGACGAAACCCGGGTCCTGGTGGGAGAATCCGTTGTGATCCTGCCGCCAGACGTGCGAGGTCAACACGTAGTTCAGCGAGGCTATCGGCCTGCGCCAACCGATCTCGCGAGTCACCTTGAGCCACTTGGCATGCTGGTTGAACATCGAGTCGATCAGGTGGATGAACGCCTCGTAGCAGGAGAACAGGCC
>Ga0208588_1000562_pt1 | contig 11878 bp, 10 predicted proteins | sample NGESurshal092012_8_FD_184483 | JGI IMG/M metagenome (GOLD analysis project Ga0208588, IMG submission 184483) | Arctic peat soil microbial communities from Barrow, Alaska - NGEE Surface sample 415-3 shallow-092012 (SPAdes) | ecosystem: Environmental > Terrestrial > Soil > Wetlands > Peat ...
CGGAGCCGAAGAACAGCGCATGGCCGAAGGACAACAGCCCGCTATAGCCGACCAGCAGGTTGAAGGCGCAGGCGAACAGCGCCATGCACAGGGCCTGGGCGAGGAAATAGGGATAGACCCCGAAAGGAGCCAGCGCCAGCAGCGCGGCCAGCACGGCGATGGCGACAAGCGTGTCCGGCCGGCGCTCACCCGAGGGCGTGGCTGCAGGTCTTGGCTCGGCTTTGGGCGCAACCATGTTCATGTCAGGTTTTCTTTCCGAACAGGCCGGAGGGTCTGACCAGCAGGACCAGCACCATGATGACGAAGACCACCGTATTGGCGGCCTGGGGATAAAAAACCTTGGTCAGGCCCTCGGCCAGACCCAGCGCAAAGCCGGTGACGATCGAGCCCATGATCGACCCCATGCCGCCGATCACCACCACCGCGAAGACGACGATGATGAAATCCGCGCCCATCAGCGGGCGCACCTGATAGATCGGCGCGGCCAATACGCCGGCCAGCGCCGCCAGCCCGACGCCAAAGCCGTAGGTCAGCGTGATCATGCGCGGCACATTGACGCCAAAGGCGCGGGTCAGTTCGGGATTTTCGGTTGCTGCGCGGAGGTAGGCGCCGAGGCGGGTTTTTTCGATGGCGAACCAGGTCGAAAGGCAGACCGTTAGCGAAAACACGATCACCCAGCCCCGGTAATTGGGCAGATACATGAAGCCGAGATTCTGGCCGCCCTTGAGGAGATCGGGCAGGGGATAGGGCATGCCCGAGGCGCCATAGGCGTTCTGGAACAGGCCCTGCACGATCAGCGCTATGCCGAAGGTCAGCAGCAGGCCGTAAATAGGGTCGAGCCCGGCGAGGCGCTTGAGCATGGTCCGCTCGATGGCCATGCCGAACAGGGCGACGCCGAGCGGCGCGAGGATGAGGGCCGGCCAATAGCCGATGTCGAGATCATTGAGCAGGAACCAGGCGAAGAAGGCGCCCATCATGTAGAGGGCGCCATGCGCGAAATTGACGATGTTCAGCATCCCGAAAATCACGGCGAGGCCGAGGCTCAGCAGGGCGTAAAAGGCGCCGTTGATGAGCCCCACCAGCAACTGCGAGAACAGCGCCTGGGTCGATATGCCGAGCAGCGGAATCATCGGGCGCTCCAGCCAACGCCGAAGGGCGGTCCCTTCTCCCCTTGCGGGAGAAGGTGGCGCGGAGCGCCGGATGAGGGGCTCACTTCTTCACCAGCGGACATTCGCTCTGCGCCAGCGGCCGGAAGGCTTCTTCCGCGGGAACGGTGGCGACAATGCGCGCATAATCCCACGGATATTTCGATTCCGACGGCTTCTTGACCTGCAGCAGGTAGGCGGGATGCATCTTGCGGCCGTCCTCGCGGATGAATCCCTTCCCAAAGGCCTGATCCTGGGTGGGCAGGGACTTCATCTTGGCGACCACGGCGGCGCCGTCGGCGGTTGAACCGACCGCCTCGACCGCCTTGAGATAATGCACGACCGAGGAATAGACGCCGGCCGTCACCATGGTCGGCTTGGCGGCGTTTTTCGAGCGCTTGGAGAAACGGTCGGCGAAGGCGCGGGTCTGGTTGTCCATGTCCCAGTAATAAGTGACGGTGAACTGCAGTCCCTGCGCCGTGTTCAGGCCGATCGCATGCACGTCGGACAGGAAGAGCAGCAGCGCCGCCAGTTTCTGGCCGCTTTGGGTCACGCCGAATTCCGCCGCCTGCTTGACGGAGTTGGCGGCGTCCGCGCCCGCGTTGGCGAGGCCGATCACCTTGGCCTTGGAGGCCTGGGCCTGAAGGAGTTGCGAGGAGAAATCGGCGTTGTTGAGCGGCGCCATGACGTCGCCGAGCACCTTGCCGCCATTGGCGACAACCACCGCCGTGGTATCGCGCTCCAGCGCCTTGCCGAAGGCGTAGTCGGCGGTGACGAAGAACCAGCTGTCGCCGCCGGCCTTGGTCAGCGCCTTGCCGGTGCTGTTGGCCAGCGCATAGGTGTCATAGGTCCAGTGGATCAGGTTAGGCGTACAGGACTTGCCGGTCAGGTCGGAGGTCGCGGCGCCGGAGACGAGAAAGACCTTGTTCTTTTCCTTGACGACCTGGCTCACCGCGAGCGCCACGCCGGAATTCAGGGCGTCCAGAACCACGTCGGCCTTGCCCTGATCGAACCATTCGCGGGCGATATTGCTCGCGATATCGACCTTGTTCTGATGATCGGCGGAAACGATGTCGATTTTCCAGCCCTTGGCGGCGAGGCCGGACTCCTCGACCGCAAGTTGCGCCGCCAGCACCGAACCGGCGCCGCCCACGTCGGCATAGGGGCCGGACATGTCGGTCAAGACGCCGAGCTTGATGGTCTTTTGCTGCGCCAGCGCCGGGCATGCGAGCAGGACGCCGAGGGCTGCGCCCGCGAGGATAAGCCGTTTCATATGTGCTCCCTTTGTTGTCACACGCCCAGATAGGCGTGCAGTTTATCTTTATTGGCCGCGAGATCGGCGCTGGCGAAAGCCTCGGCGATCCTGCCGTGCTCCATGACGTAAAAGCGGTCGGCCAGCGCCGAGGCCCAGCGAAAATTCTGTTCGACCAGCAAAATGGTGAAGCCTCGGGCCTTGAGCTTTTCAATCGTCTTGCCGATCTGCTGGATGATGACCGGGGCCAGGCCCTCGGTCGGTTCGTCCAGCATCAGCAGGCGCGCGCCGGTGCGCAGAATCCGGCCAATGGCCAGCATCTGCTGTTCGCCGCCCGAAAGTTTTCCGCCCGCGCTCGATAGCCTTTCGCGCAAATTGGGAAAAAGTTCGAAAATCTCGTCGAGGGTCAGTCCGCCGGGCGCGATTTTCGGCGGCAGCAGCAGGTTTTCCTCGACGCTGAGGCTGGCGAAAATGCCGCGCTCCTCCGGGCAAAGCGCAATGCCGAGCCGCGCGATCCGGTCGGACGACAGGCCCACGGTCTCACGCCCCTCAAACCGGATCATGCCGGCGCGCTTGCGGATCATGCCCATGATGCATTTGAGCGTGGTGGTCTTGCCGGCGCCATTGCGGCCGAGCAGGGTCACCACTTCGCCGGAGCGGACTTCGAGATCGACGCCGTGCAGGACATGCGATTCGCCGTAAAAGGCTTGCAATCCCGCGACTTTGAGCAGCGCTTCCTCAGCCATGGCTGGTCTCCGCGTCGAGCGAGGCGCCGAGATAGGCTTCCTGCACCGCGGGATTGCTTGAGACGTCGGCGTAATCGCCTTCCGCCAGCACCTTGCCGCGGGTGAGAACGGTAATGGCGTCGCACAGGCTGGCCACGACATTGAGATTATGCTCGACCATCAGCACCGTGCGCCCCACGGCCACGCGACGGATCAGCGCGGCGATGCGGTCGATGTCCTCGTGGCCCATGCCGGCCATCGGCTCATCGAGCAGCAGCATTTTTGGGTCGAGCGCCAGCGTCGTCGCGATTTCCAGCGCCCGCTTGCGGCCATAGGGCATTTCCCCCGCCGTGGCCCCCGCCCAGCCGTCGAGTCCGACATCGTCGAGCAGCGCGCGGGCGCGGTCATCATATAGTCTTAGGCGGCGGTCGGAGCGCCAGAAATCGAACGAGGCGCCACGCGCGCGCTGGAGGGCGATGCGCACATTCTCCAGCGCGGTAAGTTTCGGGAAAACCGCCGAAATCTGGAAGGAGCGGACGAGGCCGAGCCGGGCGATGTCGGCGGGGCGCGCACGGGTGATGTCGCGGCCTTCATAACGGATGGATCCGCGCGTCGGCTCAAGAAATTTCGTGAGCAGGTTGAAGCAGGTGGTCTTGCCGGCGCCGTTCGGGCCGATCAGCGCGTGGATGGTGTTCCGCCGGACGCGCAAACCCACGCCGTTAACGGCGGTAAAGCCGGCGAATTCCTTCGACAGCCCTTCGGTTTCGAGGGCGTAAACAGACAATTGGCGTAACTCCCTCGGCGCTTTGCGCCCGCCGCCCATTTTTTAGGCGATCATTGAACAGAGAGACTAGGCCACGTCAGAGTTTAAAATCAAGAAAAAGATTGGGGACTACGCTTGATCTCAGGCATTGAAATATGGCCTTGGGCGGCGCCGGAAAAAGGTCAAAAGGAGACAAAATTTCCCGCGACCCTTTGTCGCATGACACTATTCTATGCACCGACGTCCTATCGCCAAAAAAACGTTTTGGTTTTAAGAGAGGGGCTAGGTGCTTCATTTGACTTGTGTCAATGAAAGCGTTGCAAGGGCGGGCGATGGTCCGCCCAATGGCGAGCCGGCGTTTGGAATACGCCTTCTCGGTTTCATTGGGGCGAAAACATGGCGCAAGCAAGTTCAGTGACCACCGCGCCGCCTATGGGCGGCAAAAATATGCAGATCGGCGAAATGGTGGGGATTGTGCTCTCCATCGTCGGCGCGCTTCTGGCAGCATTCATCGCATCCAAGGCCTATACCGGCCCCTATGCGTTCCACATGATCGTGTTCGCCCTCGCGGGTCTGGGCTCGGCCGCTTTCATCTACAAGCAGTACACGATCCGTCCGGCGGTCACGCCGCAAGAGATCAACGGCAAGCCCAATTACAATTACGGGCCGATCAAATTCTCCAGCGTCGCCGCTGTCATCTGGGGCATCGCGGGCTTCCTGGTCGGTCTGATCATCGCCCTTGAACTGGCCTTCCCCGATCTGTCCATGGGTCTGCCCTGGATCAACTTCGGCCGCCTGCGCCCCCTCCACACCTCGGCGGTGATTTTCGCTTTCGGCGGCAACGTGCTGCTGGCGACCTCGCTCTATGTGGTGCAGCGCACCTGTCGCGCGCGCATGGCCGGCGCCCTGTCGCCTTGGTTCGTCGTTCTCGGCTTCAACCTTTTCATCGTCATCGCCGGCACGGGCTACCTGCTCGGCATCACCCAAAGCAAGGAATACGCCGAGCCGGAATGGTATGCCGACCTGTGGCTGACCCTTGTGTGGGTGACCTACCTGCTGGTGTTCCTGGCGACGTTGTGGAAGCGCAAAGAGCCCCACATTTATGTCGCCAACTGGTTCACCCTGGCCTTCATCGTCACCATCGCCATGCTGCACCTCGGCAACAACGCCGCGATTCCGGTGTCGATCTTCTCGCCCAAGTCCTACATCGTGTGGTCGGGCGTGCAGGATGCCATGTTCCAGTGGTGGTATGGCCATAACGCCGTCGGCTTCTTCCTGACCGCGGGTTTCCTGGCCATCATGTATTATTTCGTGCCCAAGCGCGCGGAACGTCCGGTCTATTCCTACCGCCTGTCGATCATCCACTTCTGGGCCCTGGTGTTCATGTATATCTGGGCAGGCCCCCACCATCTGCACTATACGGCTCTGCCGGACTGGGCGCAGACGCTGGGCATGACCTTCTCGATCATGCTGTGGATGCCGTCGTGGGGCGGCATGATCAACGGCCTGCTGACGCTGGCCGGCGCCTGGGACAAGCTGCGCACCGATCCGGTCCTGCGCATGCTGGTCGTGTCGATCGCCTTCTACGGCATGTCGACCTTCGAAGGTCCGCTGATGTCGATCAAGGTGGTCAACTCGCTGTCCCACTACACCGACTGGACCATCGGCCACGTGCATTCCGGCGCTCTCGGCTGGGTGGGCTTCGTCTCCTTCGGCGCTCTCTACTGCCTGATTCCGTGGGTGTTCAATCGCCGGCTTTACTCGCTGAGGCTCGTGAACTGGCACTTCTGGATCGCCACCATCGGCATCGTTCTCTACATCACCGCGATGTGGGTGTCGGGCATCCTTCAGGGTCTGATGTGGCGCGCCTATACGTCCAACGGCTTCCTGGAATATTCCTTCATCGAATCCGTCGAAGCCATGTTCCCCTTCTATGTGATCCGTGCGGCGGGCGGCGGCCTGTTCCTCGTCGGCGCCCTGATCATGGCCTTCAACTTCTACAAGACCATCGCTTCGCCCGAAGAGGCCGAGGCCCCCGAAGTAACCCCCGCGCTCGCGCCGGCCGAGTGAGGAGAAGACTATGTCACTGTGGAACAAACACGCGATCTTCGAAAAAAACAGCATAGTCCTGCTGGTCGGCATCCTGCTCGTGGTCGCCATCGGCGGCCTGGTTGAAATCGCTCCGCTCTTCTACCTGAAGAGCACGATCGAGACCGTCGACGGCGTGCGGCCTTACACGCCGCTCGAACTGGCGGGGCGCAACATCTACGTGCGCGAAGGGTGCTATCTCTGCCATTCGCAGATGATCCGGTCGCTGCGTGACGAGGTGGAGCGCTACGGCCATTACTCGCTGGCCGCGGAATCGAAATACGATCATCCGTTCCAGTGGGGCTCCAAGCGCACCGGTCCCGATCTGGCGCGCGTCGGCGGCAAATATTCCGACGACTGGCAGCGTGGCCATCTGAATAACCCGCGTTCGGTCGTTCCCGGTTCGGTCATGCCGCGCTATGGCTTCCTTGCCGACGCGAAGCTCGACTTCAAGCATATCCGGGAGGACATGTCGGTCCTGGCGATTGAAGGCGTGCCCTACACGCCGGAGATGGTCGACAAGGCGGACGCGGACGTCAAGGCGCAGCTCAACCCCGACGATGCGCCGTCGATCATCGCTCTGGTCAAGCGCTATCCCAAGGCGGTCGCTCATCTGAGCCTCGCCGGCGCCGACGGCCCGACCGAGCAGGATGCGCTCGTCGCCTACCTGCAGATGCTCGGGACAACCGTCGATTTCAAACTCTTCGACGATAAAGCCAACTGGCGCTAAGGGGGAGCGAAATGGACTTCGAAGCCCTTCTCGGACCGCTCAAGATTGTGAGCCTGTTCTCGGTGATCATCGCATTCACGGGCGTCGTCGCCTTTGCGTTCTGGCCATCAAAAAAGAAGACCTTCGACGAGGCCGCGCACCTCCCGCTGAATGAGGACTGAACGATGGTTGATAACACGCATCAAGACATAGACGCGGCCACGGGTACGGCGACCACGGGTCACGAATGGGACGGCATCAAGGAGCTGAACACGCCGCTCCCCAAATGGTGGCTCTACCTTCTTTACGCCTGCATGATCTGGGCGTTGGGATACGCGATCTTGTATCCGACGATCCCGCTGCCCGGCGGCCATACCTCCGGCCTGCTCGGCTGGTCGTCGCGCGGCGCCGTGACGGCCGACTTGCAGGAACTCGCCTTGCAGCGCGCGCCCTTTGTCAATCAGCTGAACAAGTCCACGCTTCAGCAGATCAACTCGGACCCCAAACTGGCGGAATTCGCCCGCGCCTATGGCCGGTCGGCTTTCGGCAATAACTGCGCGCCTTGTCATGGCTCGGGCGGCCAGGGTTCGGTCGGCTATCCCAACCTCAACGCCGACCGTTGGCTGTGGGGCGGCACGCTTGACCAGATCAGCAACACCATCACGCATGGCGCGCGTTCGGGCGATGGGCTTGGACATGAAGGCAATATGCCGGCCTTCGGTCGCGACGGCATCCTGACCACGGCGCAGATCAACGACGTCGCCGACTTTGTGCGTTCGCTGTCGAACCCGACCACCACCGATGTTTCGGCGGGAAGACTGGTTTTTACCGAGAACTGCACCCCATGCCATGGCGACAACGCCAAGGGCAATATTGATGTCGGCGCGCCCAACTTGACGACCAAGATCTGGCTCTATGGCGGCGACAAGGAAACCATCGTCCAGACCTTGACCAATGGTCGCGGCGGTCACATGCCGGCCTGGGGCGGCAAGCTCGATCCGGCGACGATCAAGGCGCTTACCGTGTTCGTCCACTCGCTGGGCGGCGGTCAGTAAATCGCGCGAAGGCGCAGGGCGCAGCATTCCGCCCTGCGCCAGCGTCAGAAACAGGAGCGGCGAAGTCCGGTTTTCCGGGTTTCGCCGCTCTTTCAAATCAGGGCTTGAAAAAGCCGAAGTTTGCGCCGATAGGCCATGATGTTGGCGCTTCGACAAGACGTTTGCGCTACGACAAAATAAGCGCATAAAAAGATCGACTCGGACGGCGCGCTGCGGCTTATAACGGCGGCCCGCGCTTCCCGCCCGCCCGTGGCGATCCGGGATTTTCAAAAAACATCTCCCTGGCGGCGTCGCAATTCGAGTAGGAAAAAATGAGCGGAATACCGGGACTGGGATTCAAGGCGCCGGCGGTCGAAGGCGCCAGCGATGCGCTCTACGAAACACGCAAACAAATCTATCCGCAAAGCATTTCCGGCACCTTCCGCAACATCAAATGGGGCCTGCTGATTTTCGGCATGCTCATCTATTATTTTCTCCCCTTCGTGCGTTGGGACCGCGGGCCGGGCCAGCCGACGCAGGCGGTGCTGATCGATCTCGGACGCCAGAAATTCTTCTTCTTCGGCATCGAGATCTGGCCTCAGGAAGTCTATTACATCACCGGACTGCTGATCCTCGCCTCCTTCACCCTGTTCCTGATGAACGCGGTGGCCGGACGGATCTGGTGCGGCTATCTCTGTCCGCAGACGGTGTGGACCGATCTCTTCATGCTGATCGAACGCTGGACGCAAGGCGATCGCCGCGACCGTCTCAAAAAGGCCAAACAGCCCTGGTCGCTGGAGACCGTGGTCGAGGCCATCCTCAAACATTCGCTGTGGCTGATGATCGCCTGGTGGACCGGCGGCGCCTGGGTGCTCTATTTCGCCGACGCGCCGACGCTGGTGAAGCAGTTGGCGACCTTCCAGGCCCCTGCGCAGGCCTATATCTGGATCGCCATCCTCACCGCCAGCACCTATATTCTCGCCGGTTTCGCGCGCGAGCAGGTCTGCATCTACATGTGCCCCTGGCCGCGCATCCAGGCGGCGCTGACCGACGAATGGGCGCTCAACGTCTCCTACCGCGTCGACCGCGGCGAACCGCGCGGCTCGCTCAAGAAAGGCAAGTCGCTGCTCGCGGCGGGCCAGCCGGCCGGCGATTGCATCGATTGCGGCCAATGCGTCGTGGTCTGCCCGACCGGCGTCGACATTCGCGGCGGTCTCAACATGGGCTGCATCCAATGCGGGCTATGCATCGACGCCTGCGACAACGTCATGACCAAGATCGGCCGTCCGACCCGGCTGATCGCCTATGACACCGATGAAAACATCCGCCGCCGCTCAGTTGGCGAACCGGTCCTGAAACCGAAGATTTTCCGCCCGCGTACGATAGTCTATATGGTGCTGATCGCCGCCGTCGCAGGCGCCATGGGCGGAAAACTGGCGACGCGCAACACGCTCGGCGTCAATGTGATGCATGATCGCAATCCGATTTATGTCGCCTTGTCGGACGGCTCGATCCGCAACGCCTATACGCTGCGAATCCTCAATCAAAAGGGCTTTGAGCGCGAATTCAAACTGACGCTGGCGGGTCTGCCGCAAGCGACGATCGAGGTGCAGGGCCATGTGGCGCCCGATGAAAGCGGCGTCGACATCACCGTCTCCCCCGATCAGACGCTGGAGTTGCGCGTTCTGGTCACGACGCCGCCCGCAGCGCAATTGTCGCAGAGCACCAATGTGCAATTCGTCCTGACCGACGCGAAGACGGCCGAGAGCGTGAAACAGAAAGACTTTTTCAAAAGTCCGTGAACTTCAGGACATCTAAAAAGGGTAAGCGATGAACGAACAGAGCGACTACCGGCCGGGAGGCCGGCCGTTGACCGGACGCTCGGTCCTGCTGATGATTATCGCCTTCTTCGGCGTGATGCTGCTCGTCAATTTCATCATGGCGGCCGCTGCCGTGAAGACCTTCAGCGGCCTCGACTCCGACAATCCCTATGATACAGGGCTCGCCTATAACAAGGACATCGCCGCCGCCAAGGCGCAGACGGCGCTCGGCTGGTCGGTCGAACTGACGCGCACGCCCAATGGCGCGGCGACGCAAGTGACCGCGACCGTCAAGGACAAGTCCGGCCAGCCGGTTTCGGGACTCGACGTGTTCATGCATTTCTTCTACCCGGCGACGCGCAAGCTCGATCGGGAGGTGATGGCAAGCCCGGTGGCCGATGGCGTCTACGCCGCCGCCGCCGTGCTCCAGCCGGGGCGTTGGGATGTCGAAATCGATCTCAAGCGCGAGGGCCAGCGCCAGTTTCGCACCCGCAATCCGCTGACCATCGAGTGAGGCGATGGCCGCCTCACCGGATTACAGCCATTTCATCAAGACCGACGTGGAAGGCCGCTCGCGGCTCGACCTCGCCATAGACGGCATCACCTGCGCGGCCTGTCTCGACGACATTGAAACGGCGATGAAACGCCTGCCCGGCGTGATGCTGGCGCGGCTCAATCTCACCAGCCACCGCCTCGCCCTCACCTTCGATTCCGCCCGCATCGACGCCGGCCGCCTGACCGGCGCACTGGAGGCGATAGGCTATCGCGCCTATCCTTATGAACAACGCAAGTTCGAGGCGGACGAGGCGGCGCGTTTCACGCTGCTGCTCAAATGTTTCGGCGTCGCCGCCTTCGCGGCGATGAACATCATGCTGCTGTCCATTTCGATCTGGTCGTCGGACGGCGAAACCATGCCGCAGGAGACGCGCGACTTCTTCCATCTGCTGTCGGCGCTCATCGCGCTGCCGGCCGCCGCCTATGCCGGCCAGCCCTTTTACACCAGCGCCTGGACCGCCCTGCGGCAGGGCCGCCTCAACATGGACGTGCCGATCACCATCGGCGTGTTCCTGGCCTTGGCGCTCTCGGTCTATGAGACCCGGCATCACGCCCTGCACGCCTATTTCGATTCGGCGATCATGCTGCTGGCCTTCCTGCTGGCGGGCCGCGTCCTCGATCAGGCCATGCGGCGCAAAACCCGCGCGGCGGCGGGCAATCTGGCGGCGCTCAAGGGCGAAAACGCCTTGCGGCTGCAGCCGGGCGAAGGCGATGAATGGGCCCTCGTTCCCGTCGCGGCGCTGGCGGCGGAGGATTGCGTGCTGGTCCGCTCCGGCGAGCGCATTCCCGCCGACGGCCTGATCGAACAGGGCGCGAGCGCGGTGGACGAATCCGCCATCACCGGCGAAACGCTGATGAAGCCGGTGCGGGTCGGCGACATGGTCTATGCCGGCTCGATCAATGGCGAGGGCGCGCTGACCCTGCGCGTGACGGCGGCGGGCCACGCCGCCCTGATCGACGAGGCGGCGCGGCTGATCGAGGCGGCCAGCGCCGCGCGCTCGCGCTACATGCTGCTTTCGGAAAGGGTGTCGCGCTATTACGCGCCGGTGGTGCATCTGACGGCGCTGACCACGGGCCTCGTCTGGTATTTCCTGCTCGGAGCCAGCGCGCATGACGCGATGGTCATCGCCATTGCCGTCCTCATCATCACCTGTCCCTGCGCGCTGGCTCTGGCCGTGCCGACCGTGCAGGCCATGGCCTCGGGCGCGTTTTTCCGCGCCGGGCTGTTCCTCAACAACGCCGCTGGCATGGAAAAGCTCGGTGAAATCGACACGGTGGTGTTCGACAAGACCGGCACCCTGACTTTACCGGAGCCGCGCGTAACCAACCGCGACGACATCGCGCCCGACCTGCTCCAACTTGCCGCGAGACTGGCGCGCTCCAGCCATCACCCGCTGGCGCTGGCTCTGGCGCGTTCTGTCGCCTCCGCCCCGCCGCTGGCCGACGCGGTCGAGACCGCCGGGCAAGGCGTCTCGGCGCCTTATGAAGGCGGCGAAGTCAGGATCGGCTCGGCGGCGTATTGCGGCGTCGAAGCCCAGCCTTTCGAGGGCGAAGGCAGCGCGATGTTCGTCCGCCACGGCGAGCGCTGGGCGCGCCTCCTGATCCGCCAGACCCTTCGCCCCGACGCCAAGGAAATCGTCGCTGGCCTGCGCAAAAAGGGTTTCAAACTGGCCATTCTGTCCGGCGACCGCGCGGAAGCCGTGGCTCCCATCGCCGCGCTCTTAGGAATCGAGACCTGGCGCGGCGGAAAAAAACCGGCGGAAAAAATCGCCTTCATCGAGGAGCTC
>Ga0208588_1000563_pt1 | contig 11877 bp, 13 predicted proteins | sample NGESurshal092012_8_FD_184483 | JGI IMG/M metagenome (GOLD analysis project Ga0208588, IMG submission 184483) | Arctic peat soil microbial communities from Barrow, Alaska - NGEE Surface sample 415-3 shallow-092012 (SPAdes) | ecosystem: Environmental > Terrestrial > Soil > Wetlands > Peat ...
CGCCGGTCCTCGACGACATCGCGGCCCGAGCCCTCGGACTCACCGAGCGGGGCGCGCTGACCACGCCCGGCGAGGTGGCCAGGGCGCTGGAGTCCGCCCAGGGCCGGCTGGTGCCGGTCGAGCTGGACCGGGAGGCCGTCGACGACTCCCCGCCGCCGGCGGGCGGTGACTCGACCCGCCCCGGTCCGCTGGCGGTCGTCGCGGTGACGGTGACCGCGGTGGTGGCCGCGGCCGCGCTGGCGGTGGGCGCGCTGGCCTGGTCGGCGTCCACCCGCGACCAGCCGGGGGCCGGTGCGAGCCCGGCCAGCCCGGCCAGCCCGGGCTCCAGCACGGCGCTGCGAGGCGGGCCGATCCCGATCGTGTCGGTCCATGACTTCGACCCGGCCGGCAACGGCCAGGAGAACCCGCAGCTGGCGCCGCTCGCCATCGACGGCAAGCCCAGCACCGCCTGGCGCACCGTGTTCTACGACCGGGCCGACCTGGGCGGGCTCAAGCCGGGGGTTGGGCTGCTGCTCGACCTGGGCGCTCCCACCACGATCGCCGCGGTACGGGTCGAGCTGGTCGGCCGGGGCACCGACATCGAGCTGCGGGCGGCCACCATCGCCCCGGTCACCGCCGACGACGCCATCACCGTGGCGCAGGCCAAGGGCGCCGGCGACCTGGTGACGCTGCGGCCCGACCCGCAGGTCGAGGCCCGGTACCTGCTGCTGTGGCTGACCAAGCTGCCGAAGGACGGTGCCCGGTACCGCGGCGGCGTGTCCGAGGTGCAGGTCCTGCGGAACTGAACCGTCGTCCGCCTACCCTGGGCACGCCCCCGGGGAACCCCCCACCGACCCCAGCCAGGGAGCGCCTATGTCCGACGCCGAGCCTCACGGGCTCGACGACCGGGCGCTGCTCGCCGCGCACGTGGCCGGCGACCCGGACGCCTTCGGCACGCTGGTCCTGCGCCACCGGGACCGGCTGTGGGCGATCGCGCTGCGCACCCTGGGCCACCCCGAGGACGCCGCCGACGCGGTCCAGAACGCGCTGATCTCGGCCTACCGCTCGGCCGGCTCGTACCGGGGGGACGCCGCCGTCACCACGTGGCTGCACCGGATCGTCGTCAACGCCTGCCTCGACCTGGTCCGGCGGCGGACGGTGCGCGCGGCCGACCCCCTGCCGGACGACGACGCGCTGCTGCCGGCCCAGCCCGGGGACGCCTTCGCCAGCCGGGAGACCGCGCTGGTCGTGCAGCAGGCGCTGCTGACCTTGCCGATCGAGCAGCGGGCCGCGCTGGTCCTGGTCGACCTCCACGGCTACTCCGTCGACGACGCCGCCGCCGTCCTGGACTGCCCCGCTGGCACGGTCAAGAGCCGCTGCTCCCGCGGCCGGGCCAAGCTGGCCCCCCTGCTGGCGTCTCTGCGGAACCCGGACCACCCCGGAGACGTCCCACCCCAGGGCATGCCCAACGACCAGGCAGGGAGGTGAGCGGCGATGTCCAACCCGCTGAACGGCGACCTGGACGACGACGGCTTCGTGCACGACCTGCTGGCCGGCCTGCCGGAGCCGACGATGCCCCCCGAGGTGGCCGCCCGGATCGACGCAGCGCTGGCCGCCGAGGCAGCCGCCCTGGACACGCGCGGCGCTGTCGCCACTGCGGCCGCAACCGTCACAACGATCACCGCGGCGGGGAGCGCCGGCCTGGGCGCCCGCCTGCGCGGGCACTGGCTGATGTCCGCGGCCGCCGTCGTCGCGGTGCTCGCGCTCGGCAGCGCCGTCGTGGTCGGCGCGCTCGGCGGTCGCTCGTCGACGTCGCCCAACGAAGCCAGCGGGGCGGCGGCCCTGGCCAGCCGCGCCCCCGGGGCCGAGACCCCGCGGCTGAGCGCCTCGGGGCGAGGCTACACCAAGGCCAACCTGGGGCCCGAGGTGCTCACCCTGGTCGCCGCGACGTCGCCCAGCCCGGCCAGCCCGACCACCAACGACGGCACGGTCAGCACGCTCGCGGCGCCGGGCAAGAGCCTGATCGAGAACCGCACCCGGCTGGCCGCCTGCCTGGCCAAGGTGGAGGAGGGCGGCCCCGCCACCTCTCCGGTCGCGGTGGACGCCGGCAGCTTCGAGGGCCAGCCCGCCGTGGTCGTGGTGCTCGTCGGGTCGAGCACCCGCTACGACGTGTTCGTGGTCACACCGGCCTGCTCGAGTGCCGACGCCACGCTGCTGTACTACGCCAGCGTGCGGCACTGAGCGGGCCGCAACGGATACCCCCGGGGGAATACCGCGGGCATAGAATCGGTTTTCGGCACCGAAGCCCTGTCGACCCCCTTGAGGATGCACCGTGACCGACGTCCGCAACGTCATCATCATCGGCTCCGGACCCGCCGGCTACACCGCCGCCGTCTACGCAGCCCGCGCCAACCTGGCGCCGCTGGTCTTCGAAGGCGCGGTGACCGCAGGTGGGGCGCTCATGAACACCACCGAGGTGGAGAACTTCCCCGGCTTCCCCGACGGCGTCATGGGTCCCGACCTGATGGACAACCTGCGCAAGCAGGCCGAGAAGTTCGGCGCCGAGCTGGTCGCCGACGACGTCACCGCCGTGGACCTCACCGGCGAGATCAAGGTCGTCACCGACGGTTCCGGCGGCACCCACCGGGCCCGCTCGGTCATCGTGGCCACCGGCTCCGGTTACCGCGAGCTGGGCCTGCCGAACGAGAAGCGGCTGTCCGGGCACGGCGTGTCGTGGTGTGCGACCTGCGACGGGTTCTTCTTCCGCGACCAGGACATCGCGGTCGTCGGCGGTGGAGACACCGCCATGGAGGAGGCCACCTTCCTCACCCGGTTCGCCCGCTCGGTCACGATCGTGCACCGGCGCGACACGCTGCGCGCGTCCAAGGTCATGGCCGACCGCGCCCTCGCCAACGACAAGATCCGCTTCGCCTGGAACTCCGAGGTCGTCGACGTCCTGGGCGACGGCAAGGTGACCGGGGTCCGACTGCGCAACATCGTCACCGGCGAGGAGTCCACCCTCGACGCCACCGGGCTGTTCCTGGCCATCGGGCACGACCCGCGCAGCGACCTGTTCGTCGGCCAGCTGCACCGGGACGAGGAGGGCTACCTCATCGTCGACCACCCCAGCACCCGGACCAACGTGCCCGGCGTGTTCGCCTGCGGCGACGTCGTCGACCACATCTACCGACAGGCCATCACCGCGGCCGGCACCGGCTGCCAGTCCGCCCTCGACGCCGAGCGGTTCCTGGCCGACCTGGACGACGCGGCCGCCACCGGCCAGCCGTCCGCGGCCGCACACTCCTCCGTCACCGTCTGATCCGCGTGAGAGGGTTCGACGAGCGGTCGCCGGACCAGCTCAGCGGACCGCCCCGAACTCGACCCGAACTTAGAAGAAGGAGCCCCCCATGGGTGCCCACGCCAAGGCTGTGACTGACGACTCGTTCGCCACCGACGTGCTGGCCAGCGAGAAGCCGGTCATCGTCGACTTTTGGGCCGAGTGGTGCGGCCCGTGCCGCGCGGTGTCACCGATCCTCGAGGAGATCGCCGGCGAGCACGCCGACAAGATCTCGGTGGTCAAGCTCAACGTCGACGAGAACCCGCGCACGGCGGCCGCCTACGGGATCACCTCGATCCCGACCATGAACGTCTACCAGGGCGGCCAGCTGGTCAAGCAGATCATCGGCGCCAAGCCCAAGGCCGCGCTGCTGCGCGACCTGGCCGGCTTCATCGCCTGACCGATCGAGAGGCCTCCCGCCGGTAGCATGCCGAGCCAGCGGCAACCGAAGGCTGGCAGCTGATGGCGCATTCCACGTACCGGCTCGGCGACCACGGCACGGCCGTGGCCGAGGTCCGCGTGCTGCTGTACCGGCTGGACCTGCTGGCCCGGCCCGCGGACACCGTCGACCTGCGTGCCGGCGACCTGTTCGACCGCGACGTCGACCGTGCGGTGCGCACCTTCCAGCAGCGCCGCGGGGTGACCGTCGACGGCATCGTCGGCCCGGTCACCTGGCGGCTGCTGGAGGAGGCGCACTGGCGGCTCGGGGACCGCGTGCTGGCCCACGTCCCCGGCCACCTGCTCGCCGGGGACGACGTCACGACCCTGCAGCGCCGGCTGCTCGACCTGGGCTTCGACGTCGGCCGGGTGGACGGCGTGTTCGGAACGCACACCGAGCGGGCGGTCAAGGAGTTCCAGCGCAACGTCGGCAGCACGGTTGACGGACTGTGCGGACCCCTCACGTTCCGGGCCCTGGAGCGGCTCAGCCGCACGGTCGTCGGCGGGGCGCCGGAGGCGCTGTGGGAGGCCGAGCGAATCCGGCACCGGGGCCGGCTGCGGGTCGTGCTGATCGACCCGGGGCACGGGGGCCTGGACCGGGGTGCCTGCGCGCCCGAGCGGCCGGAGGTCGATGAGGCCCGGCTGGCCGAGGACCTCGCCGCGCGGGTCGAGGGCCGGCTGGCCGTGTCCGGTGTGGTGGTCCACCTGAGCCGGGGCCGGCTGCGTCCGGGTGACCCGGCTCCAGACGACGGGGAGCGGGCCGCCGTGGCCAACCGGCTGGACGCCGACCTGGTCATCTCGCTGCACTGCGACGCCTCCGCCGACCGGATGGCCAACGGCGTGGCCACCTACTACTACGGCAATCGGGCGCTGGGGGTGCACTCCGCGATCGGGGAGACCTTCGCCGGGTTGGTCCAGGACGAGATCGCGGCCCGCACCGGCCTGCGGGACTGCCACACCCATGGCAAGACCTGGGGGCTGCTGCGGCACACCGTGATGCCCGCCGTGCGGATCGAGGTGGGATACCTCACCCACCCGCAGGACGCCGCCCGGCTGGCCGACCCGGCGTTTCGCGACCTGGTGGCCGAGGCGGTCGTGGCCGCCGTCCAGCGGCTGTCCGAGCCCCGCGACGAGGACCCGCGGGTGCTCAGACTGCCTCACCTCGTGGGCTGAGCGGCCCGGAGGTGGAGCGCGGGGCCCGCACCGGGATCGGCCGGCCGCGGTGCACCGAGCCGAGCAGCCGCTCGAGCGCCCCCTCGACGTCCTCCCGCCAGGACAGCGCCGTGCGCAGGTCCAGCCGCAGCCGCGGGTAGCGCGGGTGCGGCCGCACGGTCTTGAACCCGACGCCGAGCAGGAAGCCCACCGGCGGGGTGCACGAGTCGGCCAGCTGCTGGGCGCCCGGCCGGGCGTCCCCGTAGGCCTCCATGGCCCGGATCCCACGCCGGGTCAGGTCCTTGGCCACCGACTGCACCAGCACCCGGCCCAGACCGCCCCCTCGGTGCGCCGGGCGCACGTCGACGGTGGTGAGGAGCACGGCGTCCGGGGCCACCGGCGCGGTCGGGAAGCGGGTCTCGCCGGGCAGGTACGCCGGGGGCGCGTACAGCGCGTGGCCGGCGACCTCGCCGTCCAGGTAGAGGACCCGCCCGCACGACCCCCAGTCGAGCAGCGCGGCCGAGACCCATGCCTCCTTCTCGGCAGCGGCCGCACCCCGGTCGTGGGCCCGGCGCCCGCTCATCGGGTCCAGCTCCCACAGCACGCAGCTGCGGCACCGGGTCGTCAGGTCGTCCAGGTTGTCCAGCGTCAGCCCGACGACGCGTCGCGCCACTGCCGGTCACCCCCGCAGGACGGCGTGCCGGTCGCTGGAGGCCCGCGGCGGCAGGTAGCCCGACGATCCAGCCGAGGAACGGCGCCGAGGCAGCAGCAGCTCGACGAGGAACGCGGCCGCGGCCCCGAGCAACAGGCCTGCGACCACCCACCGCAGGACTTTCACCACCGCCACCTCCGGAGGGTCGACGGCCCCGGAGGCCGGCCCATGAGGCATCGTAGGCGGCACGGCGCGGGTACGTTCGGTGCGTCGCTGAGGTCAGGGCCTGCCGGTCAGGGCCTGCACCAGGAGGGAGCCGCCGGTGGACCACGGTCCGGGCAGCACCGGCTCCCGGCTGGACCCCTGGCTGGACTCCTATGCGCAGCGCGCCCGCTCGATGACGGCGTCGGAGATCAGGGCCCTGTTCGCGGTCGCCTCCCGTCCCGAGGTGGTCTCGCTGGCCGGCGGGATGCCGTTCGTCTCGGCGCTGCCGCTCCACACGGTGGCGGACGCCGTGCACCGGCTGATCGCCGAGCGTGGCGCGACGGCGCTGCAGTACGGCTCCGGGCAGGGCGACGTGGGGCTTCGGGAGCAGATCGCCGCGGAGGTGATGCCGACCGTCGGGGTGCAGCCGCACCCGGACGACGTCGTCGTCACCGTCGGCTCGCAGCAGGCTCTCGACCTGGTCACCCGGCTGTTCTGCGACCCGGGGGACGTCGTCATCGCCGAGGCGCCGTCCTACGTCGGGGCCCTGTCGGTGTTCGCGGCCTACCAGGTCGACGTGGTGCACGTGCACATGGACGACGAAGGACTGGACCCGGTCGCCCTCGAGGAGGCGCTGTCCCGGCTGGCTGCGCAGGGCCGGCGGGCCAAGCTGCTCTACACGATCCCGTCGTTCCACAACCCGGCCGGAGTCAGCCAGGGGCCGGCGCGGCGGTCCGCGGTGCTGGCCGTGGCGGAACGACACGGGCTGCTGGTCCTCGAGGACGACCCCTACGGGCTGCTGGGCTTCGACGGTGTCGTCCCGCGGGCGCTGCGGGCGGACTCCGCGGACGGTGTGGTGTACCTGGGCACCTTCTCCAAGACGTTCGCGCCGGGTGTCCGGGTGGGCTGGGCGGTGGCGCCGCACGGTGTCCGGGAGAAGCTGGTGCTGGCCGCCGAGGCGGCGGTGCTGTGCCCCCCGGCGTTCAGCCAGCTGGCCGTGTCCACCTACCTCGCCGAGGAACCCTGGTGGGAGCAGGTGAAGACGTTCCGCGAGCTGTACCGGGAGCGCCGCGACGCCCTGCTCGAGTCGATGGCCGCGCTGCTCCCCGAGGGGACCAGCTGGACCGTGCCCGGCGGCGGCTTCTACTCGTGGGTCACCCTGCCGAGCGAGCTGGACGCCGCCGCCATGCTTCCGCGGGCGGTGACGGCGCGGGTGGCCTACGTGCCCGGGACGGCGTTCTACTCGGGGGCGGCCCGAGCCGACGGCCGGCGGTCCATGCGGCTGTCGTACTGCTATCCCGAGCCGGACCGCATCCGGGAGGGCGTGCGGCGGCTGGCCGCGGTCATCGAGCAGGAGCTCGACCTCTTGTCGACCTTCGGGTCCGCCCATGGGCCATTGGCTGACGCTGCAGTGGATGTTCCGACCCCCGACTCGGCCTGACTCCGTCCTTACTTGGCTCGATCCCGGCAACCCCGACAAGGAAGGCGCCTGACGTGACGATCGTGGTCCTCGCCGGCGGGCTGTCGCACGAGCGCGACGTTTCGCTACGGTCCGGCCGCCGGGTCCTGGACGCGCTGCGCGGCGCCGGCACCGAGACCCGGCTGCTCGACGTCGACTCCGCGTTGCTGAGCCGGCTCGAGGCCGACCGTCCCTCCGTCGTCGTCCCGCTGTTGCACGGGGCCTCCGGTGAGGACGGCGCGCTGCGCGACGTGCTCGAGCTGCTCGGCCTGCCCTACCTGGGCTCGCGCCCGAGCGCCTGTCGGACCGCCTTCGACAAGCCCAGTGCGAAGGCCGTGGTGGCCGCCGCCGGGTTGGCCACGCCGGCGTCCGTCGCCCTGCCGCACTCGACGTTTCGCGAGCTGGGGGCCAGCGCGGTGCTCGACGCCATCGTGGGGAGTCTCGGCCTGCCGTTGATGGTCAAACCGGCCCGAGGGGGCTCGTCGTTGGGTGCGGTGGTCGTTCGGTCCGCCGGCGACCTGCCCGCCGCCATGGTGGGCAGCTTCTCCTACGGGGACACCGCGCTGGTCGAGCAGTACGTCGCGGGCACCGAGGTCGCGGTGGCCGTGCTGGAGCGGGACGGGCGCGCCGAGGCGCTGCCCGCGGTGGAGATCGTCCCGGACAGCGGCTTCTACGACTACACCGCGCGGTACGTCGCCGGCGCCACCGAGTTCTTCGCGCCGGCCCGGCTGTCCGCGGACGTGGCCGAACGCTGCGCTCAGGCGGCGCTGGACGCACACCGGGCGCTCGGTCTGCGGGACCTGTCCCGGACCGACCTCATCGTGGACCCGGCCGGCCTGCCCTGGTTCCTCGAGGTGAACGTGGCCCCCGGGATGACCGAGACCTCGCTGTTCCCGCAGGCCGTGGCCGCCGCCGGGCTCGACCTGGGCGAGCTGCTCGCCGAGCTGGCCGCGGCGGCGACCACCCGGGGTGCGGACCCGCGCACGGAGGGGGTCGCGGGCTGACCCGGCCCGGAGTCGACGTATGTCACTCCATGGAGTCAGTGACTACTCTGAGTGACCGGGGGTCGCGTCCAGCAGCGCGACGATCCGGGCCAGGTCGTCCCGCGACGCGAACTCGATCACCAGCTTCCCGTGCCGACGGCCCTGGTCGACCTTGACCCGGGTCTCGAACCGGTCGGACAGCCGAGCCGCGAGGTCGGCCAGCTCGGGGGCGACCGGGCGACCGCCGCGCCGCCGCGGCGCCGGCGCCTCGTCGTCCCCCACCGTGACGATCTCCTCGACCGCACGCACCGACAGCCCCTCGGCCGCGATCCGGTGCGCCAGCCGGTCCTGCGCCTGCGGGTCCGGCAGCGCAAGCAACGCCCGGGCATGGCCGGCCGACAGCACCCCGGCTGCCAACCGCCGCTGCACCGAGGGCGGCAGCCGCAACAGCCGCAACGTGTTGCTGATCTGCGGCCGGGACCGGCCCAGCCGCTGGGCCAGCTCCTCGTGGGTGCAGCCGAAGTCCTTGAGCAGCTGGTCGTAGGCCGCGGCCTCCTCCAGCGGGTTCAGCTGGCTGCGGTGCAGGTTCTCCAGCAGCGCGTCCCGCAGCAGGTCGTCGTCCCCGGTGTCCCGGACGATGGCCGGGATCGCGGTCAGGCCGGCCTCCCGGCAGGCCCGCCAGCGCCGCTCGCCCATGACCAGCTCGTAGCGGTCGGCACCGATCGGGCGGACCACCACCGGCTGCAGCAGGCCGATCTCCCGCACCGAGTGCACGAGCTCGGCCATGGCCTCCTCGTCAAAGTGCTGCCGCGGCTGCCGCGGGTTAGGGGTGATGGCCGTGATCGGCAGCTCGGCGAAGTGCGCCCCGGCCACCGGCTGCGGCAGGTCCACCGGGCGCAGCTCCGGCTCGGCCACCTCGGTGACGGGCGGGGCCGTGGGGATGAGTGCGCCCAGCCCACGGCCGAGACCACCATGCCGTTGGGTCACCGCTGCACCTCCGGGGACTCGGTGGGAACCTGCCGGGCCAGCTCGCGGGCCGCCTCGAGGTAGGACAGTGCCCCCGGTGAGCCGGGGTCATAGGTGAGCACGGTCTGGCCGTAGCTCGGCGCCTCGGACACCCGCACCGACCGGGGCACCACGGTGGGCAGCACCTGCGCCCCGAAGTGGGCCCGCACCTCGTCGGCCACCTGCGCCGCCAGCCGGGTGCGCCCGTCGTACATGGTGAGCAGGATGCTCGACACGTGCAGCTCGGGGTTGAGGTGCGCCTTGATCATGTCCACGGTGCGCAGCAGCTGTTCGAGGCCCTCCAGCGCGTAGTACTCGCACTGGATCGGGATGAGCACCTCGCGGGCCGCCACCATGGCGTTGAGCGTGAGCAGCCCGAGGGACGGCGGGCAGTCGACGAAGACGTAGTCGAACCCGGGCTCGCCGGCCAGGAACGCCTCCAGCGCGCGGCGCAGCCGGGACTCGCGGGCCACCATCGAGACGAGCTCGATCTCGGCACCGGCCAGGTCGATCGTCGCGGGCACCGCGGACAGGCCGGGAATGCCGCTCACCGCATGCACCACGTCGGCGAGCGGGACGCCGTCGACCAGCACCTCGTAGACCGAGGGCACCCCGGACTGGTGGGGCACCCCGAGGGCGGTGGATGCGTTGCCCTGCGGGTCGAGATCGATGACCAGGACCCGCAGTCCGTGCAGCGCCAGGCCCGCGGCCAGGTTGACCGTGCTGGTGGTCTTGCCCACGCCGCCCTTCTGGTTGGCGACGGTGATCAGCCGCGGCCGCTCGGGTCGCGGCAGGGTCCCGGCCTGGCCGGTCAGCACCTGCACGGCGGTGGCCGCGGCGCGGGCGATCGGGGTGTCGTCCGGCTCGGTTTCACGTGGAACATCGTTCGGCCGCAGACCCGGGTCGTGGTCGGGCCGGCCCGACCCGTCGATCACCTGCCAGCTCACCGCGCGCTCCCCTTCCACACCCGAACGACCGTGGTTGGCGGCTCCACGACCCCGACGCCGAGGCTGAGCACCTCGATCGCGCTGGCACCGTACCGCTCGACCTCGTCGCGCTGCTCCGCGACTTCCACCGCCGCGCCGCTGCCCTTCAGCGCCAGCAGCGCCCCACCCGGGCGCAGCAGCGGCAGCGCCCAGCCGGCCAACCGGCCCAGCGGCGCCACCGCTCGCGCGGTCACCACGTCGACCGAACCCCGGCGGGTGCGCAGCTCCTCGGCGCGCGCCCGCTGCACCTGCACGTTCTGCAGACCGAGGGCGGTCACCGTCTCGGTGAGGAAGGTGGCCCGACGCAACAGCGGCTCGATGAGCGTGACCCGCAGATCCGGTCGCTGGATCGCCAGCACCAGTCCGGGCAGGCCGGCGCCGCTGCCCAGGTCGTCGACGACGGCCCCCTCGGGCAGCAGCTCGGCGACCACGGCGCAGTTGAGCAGGTGCCGCTCCCACAGCCGGGGCACCTCACGGGGGCCGAGCAGGCCCCACTCAATGGCGGTGGTGGCCAGCAGCTCGGCGTAGGCCACCATGCGGTCCAGCCGGTCGCCGAGCAGCGCCCCGGCTGCCGTGGGCGGTTCCGGAAGCCCCGGTGCACCGGTTTCACGTGGAACCACCGGCGTCACGCCGGGCGCACCACCACATAGCGGCGGGGCTCCTCGCCCTCCGACTCACTGACCAGGCCGGCCTCGGCGATCGCGTCGTGCACGACCTTGCGCTCGAACGGGGTCATCGGCTCGAGGGCGACCGGCTCACCGCTGGCCCGGACCCGCTCGGCGGCCTCCCGGCCCAGCTCGGTGAGGTCGGCCCTGCGCTGGGCCCGGAACCCGGCGACGTCCAGCATCAGCCGGGACCGCTCGCCGGTCTCCCGGAGCACCGCGAGCCGGGTCAGCTCCTGCAGCGCGTCCAGCACCTCGCCGTTCGCGCCGACCAGCTGACGCAGGTCGGCCCCCACGATCGAGACCATCGCCCGGTCGCCCTCGACGTCCATGTCGATGTCGCCGTCCAGGTCGGCGATGTCGAGCAGGCCCTCGAGGTAGTCGGCCGCGATGTCGCCCTCCCGCTCCAGCCGGCTCAACCCGCCGGACGCCGGCGACTCGGCGTCCAGATCAGTGGCGGGCTCGACGGCCTCCCCTGTGGTGTCGACGGTCTCGACGGTCTCGACGTCCTGCGGTGCTTCGGTCACGGTCGGTTCTCTTTCCGGATCGGGGGAAGGCACTCGGCTGACGGGGCCAGGTCAGCTGGGTTTCTTGGGGGGTCTGGTGCGCTTGGATCGGCTGGTTCGGCGCGGCTGCTGGCGCCGCGGTGCGGCCGGCTCGTCCGTGGCGCCTGCCCCTGGCTGCTCCGTCGCGGTCGCGGTCGTGGTTCCCGCGTCCCCGGGGGCGAGGGCCGTGGTCGTGCCGCGGGCGGCCGCCTTCTCCGCCTTGCGCCGCTGCAGGTCGTCGTACGCGGCTGACCCTGGCGTGGGGTTGCGCCTGATCACGATCAGCTGCTGGCCCATCGTCCACAGGTTGGTGGTGAACCAGTAGATGAGCACGCCGATCGGGAAGTTGATGCCGAACACGGCGAACATGGCCGGGAAGACGTAGAGCAGGATCTTCTGCTGCTGCATCATCGGGTTGCTCTGGCCGGCCGGCATGTTGCGGACCATCAGCTGGCGCTGGGTGATGAACGTCGTC
>Ga0208588_1000564_pt1 | contig 11877 bp, 10 predicted proteins | sample NGESurshal092012_8_FD_184483 | JGI IMG/M metagenome (GOLD analysis project Ga0208588, IMG submission 184483) | Arctic peat soil microbial communities from Barrow, Alaska - NGEE Surface sample 415-3 shallow-092012 (SPAdes) | ecosystem: Environmental > Terrestrial > Soil > Wetlands > Peat ...
CGCAGTAACGGCACCAACTCGGGCAGGATCGGCGGCAGCCGTTTACCTACCGCGGCGTTCTCCACCGCCCAGAGTCCGTGCCCTGGCATTCCGCCTTGACGGTGATGATGGCAGCTGGTTCGGCGGCTCTCAGGGCGGGGGCCTTCCCACCGTTGACGCCGCGCTCGATCAGCAGACAGGCGTGGACGGCGAGGGGACCGGGGGCCCCGCTGCCTCCTCGTGGGCACCGCACAAGGAAAGCACAATTGCGCAGGTGACGGCGTGGGCGGCGGCGTCGAGCCTTGAAGGCCGCCGACCGGCTACTTTCGTTTCGGTCGCGGCAACCGCGGCTGCGTCGCAAAACCGGAGGTCATCGAAATGGCAGCTCGAGAGCGCAGCGGCATCGCAGTGGGGACAACTGCCACTGCGGGATTACTGCTCGTACTGGTCGGATTCTTCCACGTCGCCCAGGGCATTGTGGATCTGACGAACAACGATTTCTACGCGGTCACCGCGAATTGGGCGTTCCGGCTCAATGTCACCACGTGGGGTTGGCTACACGTGCTGGGCGGCATCATCGTGCTGCTGGCAGGTATCGGGCTGTTCACCGGTTCGGTTCTCGCCCGCACGGTGGCCGTCGTCGTGGCCATGATCAGCATCATCCTGAGTTTCCTGTGGCTGCCATATTACCCGTGGTGGTCACTGTTGATCATCGCCTTTGATTTCGTAGTCATCTGGGCACTAGTGTTCCACGGCCGGGACATCGTCAGCGATTAGCTGCACCGTCGCCTGCACCTCACTCTTCAGCGGCTTCGCTCGACGGGCAGACGAGCATCCAGGTAGGGGGTTCCGGAACCCTTTCCCTTTGGGGGTCGACGACGAGTAGTCACGGTGTCAATGACGCTGACAACCTTGAATGAGTAGAGAAAGTTCTCACGACTGGGGCTGAGGTCAGGCGGTAGGCCGGCGCTCGACTGAGAGCGGTGCGTTTGGGATCATTCGACCGCGATAGCCGGCATCGACGAGCTGCCAGTAGGCTTCTATGACATTTGGGGGAGGCGAATTCTGCTCGGCGGCGAGCCCGAAGCTTGGTACGGCGACGACTCGCTGGAGGTCACCGACCAGCATGGTGAGCACCCGGTCTGAGCCGATCTTGCTGATGTAATCGCTCAGGCTGATCAGTTCCGCGGTGCATTGGACTGTCACCTCGGGCCATAGCTTGCGTATGACACCCAGTGCGTACCGCTGCTGGTACGGCTTCGCGATCAAGGTGACCGAGTCGACGGTCACCTGTTGGGCGATCAACACGTCGCGACTCATGGTGATGTTCTCGGCGGTGGTCTTCGACGCCGGCTCGACAATGATGGCGGAGTCCGGCACACCGAGGCGCACGGCTTCCTCGCGGTAGTGCTGGGCCTCTCCTCGGGGGAATCGGTCGACGGTGGTCGGCGAGTTCGCACCGGTGAAGACGATCAGCGGGAAGGTGCCCTGGTGGAACAGCTCGGCGGCGCGTATCGCGGGACCGATGTCGTGGCCACCCAGGGCCACGCCGATGTCTGTGGGGCCGAGTTCATCGTCGACTCGCAGGTAGTCCCATATTGCGTATGCGCTGAGCAGGACATTCGGGCTGAGGTCGGTCGACACGGGGTCTCCTGGTCAGTCGGGGATGTCGAAGGTGTAGGTCCAGGCAAAATGGCTCGCCGCGTGGACGCCCTGTGCGAACTCGATGATCTTGTTGTCAGACGTGTAGGTGCGTCGTTCGAGGATCATGACAGGTTCGCCGGCGGGAAGCTGGAGCGTCTGGGACTCCGCAGGCGTAGGCATCCGGGCGTGGAACGTCTCGGTGATGTGGTGCGGTTCGAGACCGAGCATCGTCAGCACGGCGAAGCCACCACCGGGGCCGGCTGGACCTGGAGTCGGGTCGATGATGGGTGAGTTCTCGACGTCGGCGGGCAGGTAGTAGCTGGTCAACGTGTGAGTGGGGATGCCGGAGTCCTTGATCAGTCGGGCACGTCGGTAGACAAGAGTTCCGAGAGGTACGCCGAAGGCGCCGGCGACGTCAGCGTCGGCCGCTACCTGGTCAACCGTCTGCGTTTGATCTGAAGGCTTCCAACTCCGTCCGGAGGCCGCTCGGTCGGCCGCGAACGCGACTACGTTCGCGAACTTCCACTTGCTTTTGGCGTAGCGCTCGGGACCGAGCCGGCGCATGGGTGGCCGAGGTCTGACGACAGTGCCCCGGCGGCGGACCGGCGTGACGAGGCCTTCGGCCTCCAGGAGGCCGACGGCCTTGCGAATCGTTCCAAGGCTGACGGCGTGAGACCTTGCAAGGTCGCTCTGGTTGGGAAGGGTCGACCCCGGCGCGAAGGTGCCACTTTGGATGGCTTCTCGCAGGTGGGCGGCCACTTCGCGGTAACCGATGCCCACCGGCCTCTCCTTGTCGTCCGCTCTGGTCGATAAGGGTAGCGGTATCCGACCGATCGAGACTATTCAGGACATTAGGACTAGCTCTATCGCTAGAAGCCTGCTAGCTTGTGGCGATAGAAGTACTCCTATTGATCGGCTCGATACGAGAGAGGGGCAGCTCATGCAGTTCCGAGTGGACACGGACGGGATGACGTTCATCGTGGGCGGGATCCGGGGGGTGACGGATTTCGAAACCAAGGTCCCGGTTCTGGACAAGTCATCGGGGGCGCCGCTTTTCGACGTGGATGTGATGGCGGTCGTTGCTGGTGAACGGCCGGAGCAGCTGACGGTGCGGGTGGTGGGTCAGCCGTCGGGGATCGAGATCGGGACTCGGGTGCGGTTCGCCGACCTGTCGGCTCGGACCTGGGAGATGGGTGATCGGCATGGGGTGGCGTTCAAGGCAAGCCGGGTCGAGCCGTTCGCCGCGGGTCAGGGCCGGTCGTCGGGTGAGGGCAAGGCAGCCTGATGATGGCGTCCGAGCCGTCCCTGGTCGACGAGTTGTGGGAATCGCTCGTCGCGGTCGTGATCGCCGCGGCGGTTGCGTTGTGGTGGCTGGTCCGCCGACCGTGGCTGCTCGGCGCCGCACTGATCGCGGTCCTGGTGGTCGCTACCGGTGGCTGGCTGCCCGGCGCCCTGGTCCTCGGCGTGATCCTGCTCGCCCTCGCCGGCCTTCGACTAGTTCGGCCGGCGTTGTTCGCCCGCTTGGTGTCTGGGCCATGGCACCGGGCGCAGACCGGAGGTCGGTATCGCCGGCAGTGGGGCCGGGTGATGGATCTGTGCGGCTTGGCGAAGGATCTCGATGGTCGGACGTTGCGGCCGGAGCTGCTGCGCATGCAGGTCGGGTCGGTGTCGGATCGCCTGCTGGTGCGGATGGTGCCTGGTCAGTCGATCGCTGATTACGAACGGGCCTGCCCCGAGTTGGCTGCATCTCTGGAGGGACACCTGGCCCGGGTCTGGTCCGACGACCCTGGCCGGCTCTGGCTTGAGGTGATCCGTGACGATGCCCTAGCCGATGTCGTTCCCGCGCAACCCATCCCGGACGCTGCCGGGCTCGATCGGGTGACCGTGGGCGTGCAGGAGGACGGCGAGGCTTGGCGGCTGCCGCTGCTGGGCACGCATGTGTTCGTCGCCGGTGTGCAGGGGGCTGGCAAGGGGTCGGTGATCTGGTCCATCGTGCGCGGGCTGGCTCACCCGATCCACGCCGGGACGGTGCAGGTGTGGGCGGTGGACCCGAAGGGCGGCATGGAACTCGCCTTCGGCCGGCCGCTGTTCACCCGGTTCGCCTGCGAGTCGACCGCGGCCATGGTGGAGCTGTTGGAGGACGCGGTGACGGTGATGGACGCCCGCTGTGCCCGGCTGGCCGGCCATACCCGCATGCACCAACCGACCGAGGCTGAGCCGTTGCTTCTGGTGATCGTCGACGAGCTTTCGACGCTGACCGCGTATGAACCCGACGCGAAGCTGCGGAACCGGGCCACCGCGGCGATTTCGGCGTTGCTGGCTCGTGGCCGGGCCGCCGCGGTGGTGGTGGTCGCGGCGGCGCAGGACCCACGTAAGGAGGTGGTGTCGTTCCGATCCTTGTTCCCCACGAAGATCGCACTGCGGTTGGATACGCCGAGCCAGGTGGACATGGTGCTCGGCGACGGCATGCACGCGATGGGTGCCCACGCGGACCGGATCCCGGCCGGCCGGCCCGGCGTCGGCTATGTGACCGTGGAAGGCATCCGGGAACCGGTCCGGGTCCGCGCCGCCTATGTCACCGACACCGACATCCACGCTCAGACAACTGATTTCCCCGCCCCGACCGCGGCGGCTCTGGCCGTTGATGGTGGTGATCCGCAGTGACGGGCCGCGTGGGGATGACGGCCGCGGTGGTGGTGCCGGCGGCGCGGGTGATAGTGCAGCACGGGCAGGTCGACGAGTCGACCGCTCGGGAGGTGATGCGCCGGTTGGTGTCTCCGGAGTACCGGCGGTGGCGGGGTCAGGTCCGCGGCGCCGGGTTCTGCCATCGCCCGGTGCGGGTCACCGGGCAACGCTACCGGGATAGCGCCGGCGGCCGGGAGGTGCTGTTCTGCACCCAGGATCAACCGGATCATGCGTTGTTGATCCGTTGCGGGAACCGGCGCGCCTCGGTCTGTGCACCGTGCAGCCGGGAGTACAAGGGCGATGTGTGGCACCTGCTGCACGCCGGTACCGCTGGCGGCACCAAAGGGGTACCGGAGCAGGTCGCTTCGCATCCGATGTGGTTTGTCACCCTCACCGGTCCGGGGTTCGGTGCCGTGCATGGTGCCGGGTGCGGGCGCGGGAGGGTTGGCCGAAGCGCCAGCGGAGGCCGGCCCGGACGCGCTGGTGAGGTGTGCTCCCATGGCCGGGGACGAGCCTGCGACCGGACCCACCCCGATACCGACCCCGAGCTCGGGGAACCGGTCTGCCCGGATTGCTACGACTACCTTGCCGCGGTCGCGTTCAACTGGCGGTCCCCGGAGTTGTGGCGGCGCTTCACGATCGCCCTCCGACGACGGCTCGCCGCGCAGCTGGGCATGAGCGAGGCCGCCATGCGTCGCAGGCTGCGGGTCAGCTACGCCAAGGTCGCCGAGTTCCAACGCCGTGGGGTGGTGCACTTCCACGGGATCATCCGCATCGACGGGGTCGGGGAAGGCTACCCACCGACGACCGTCACGGTTACCGACGAGGCGTTCACCGCCGCGGTCCGGACCGCAGCCGGAGACGCCAAGGTCGCCGCCGTCCTCAGCGAGAACGACGCGACTCGGCTGGGGTTCGGGGAACAGATCGACATCCGGCCCCTGCGCCGGGACGCGGTGCAGCAGCTCGAGAACCTGGTCCAGGACGCCGATCTCGGCGACGTGGCGGGTCCGGTGACGTCGGGGATGGTGGCTGCGTACATCGCGAAGTACGCGACGAAGGCGGCGGAGGATTTCGGGTTGGATTCGACGGTCCGCACGGCGGCGATGGCGGAACGCGCGGGGTTGCGGCCGCATGTCGCGGCGATGGTGCTGGCCGCCGAACGGCTTTCGGAGCTGCCGGAGTACGCGGGGTTGCTGCGGTGGGTGCACATGCTGGGTTTCCGCGGTCACTTCACGACCAAGTCCCGCCGGTTCTCGGTCACGCTCGGCTCCCTGCGGCAGGCTCGCCGCGATTACCGCGCCGCACACAGTGACAACCATGAGCCCACCGCGACGGCCGCGATCGCCACCGATTGGCCGGAGCCGGATCCGGATCCGCAACCCGGCCTGTGGGACGACGAGACGGTCGGCCCAGCGGTCGACGACCAGGAAGACGAGGAGGTGGTTGCGGTGGTGGGCGAATGGCGCTTCCTCGGCCTGGGATACACGACCCCGGGGGATGCGCTGCTGGCCGCCTATGAGCACGCGGACCACCTGGCGGCGCTGGAGTTCCTGCGACAGGAGGCAAGGACATGACCACGACAACGACAGCCTCGGCGCGGAACGGTCTCGGGGCGGTGGTGGTGAAGGCGCTGAACGTGGCGATCACCGCGGCGATGACGGAGTTCGGCGACCGGCACGGGTGCCGACCCTTGATTTGGTACTTGTCCGAGGTCAACGGCTTCGACCGCGGCGACGTGATCGGCTTCCCCGGCCCGAGCGAGGGTGACTTGGCGGACGGAGTGCGGGTCGCGCAACAGTGGGCGACCCTGCTGGGCCTGACCGAGTGGGCCACGGAGACACCCGGTTACCGGTCCTGGCTCGGTATAGCGGGTACCAGTCGTGTCGAGATCTGGTGCAGGACAACCACAGCGGGTGCGGCATGAGCAGCCGGCGACGCGATGGGCAACTCGCCCTCTTCGGCCTGACCACGTCGACCGCGGACCGGCGTCCGGCTCCGAACTCGTCCATCGCATCGGGTGAGCCGAATGACGGAGCGGGACCGGATGACGCACCGACTCTGGATGCCCGGAGTCCTGGGGCTGCCCCGACTGCGGCGCCGAATCGGTCGGGGCGTAGTGGGTCAAGGGTGCCCGGCAGGGCATCGCGGAGCGACGCGGCAGCGCCCTTGACGCGCGTAGCACCGACTGAACAATCAGCGCCCTCCGGGGCAGCACGAACCACAGCACGACAACCGAAGCGCTCCAGGAAGAACTAGATCGCCGCAATTTCGGCGAACCAATTTGAAACCAATCAGGGACCTGCGGATTCGCGGGTGTATTCGGCGACGGCTCGACCGGGTCGCTGCCGGGGATGGAGACGGAGATGCATGTGTGGGACGGGGATCTGCGGATGGAGATCCTTCAGGTGGCGGCCCCGGTTGCGGTGGACACGTCGGGGGTCGGGAATTGGTTGCGGGACAACGCGGTCAAGATCCTGCTGATCGTCATCGGCCTGGTGGTGTTGATGGCGTCGAGGCGGGGTGACCATTCCCGGGTCGTGTCCACGGTGGGGCTGTCGCTGATCGGGTTGATGGTGCTGGGGATCGCGTTTTCGGGGTCGGCGCTGGATGTCGGGTACTGGTTGGCGAGGTTGTTCATCCCGAATCTGCCCACTCCGGCGTCGGGCGGGTGACGGGGATGCGGATCCGGACGGATGACGAGTTGCGGCGGGTGGATGCGCGGTGGTTGGGGCCGCCGCGGGTGTCGTTCCCGTGGCCGGCGACCCGGTACGTCGCCTACGGCGTGGGCTTCGTCGTGTTCCTGCTGGTGGGGTGGGGGTTCGCCCGGTTCGTCGAGGTCAGCTTTTGGACGATGCTGTACACGCTGCTGATCGCCATCGGCGTCACGGGGTGGATCTGCCGGCTGATCGATGACGAGCGGCCGTTGTCGACGCTGCCGGCGGTGCTGTGGGCCGAATTCGGCACCCCCCGCCGCTCCATGTATGACCAGCCGCAGGCGGCGACGGTGTCGTGGGTGGGGCTGACGTTCGTGCTGAGCGAGGCGACCGGGCCGGCGAACCGGCGGCACCCACCCGGCCTGCTCAGCATCCCTCAACCCACCGCGCCGGCCGCCGGCCGGCGGTTCGGGCTCGCACCCGCCAGGGTGGTGGTTCCCGATGCTGCGTGACCGAGAGAGTGCTGACGACAAGGCACCGAAGACGAGCGTCCCGGGTGGGCGCGGGCGTCGGCGCCGGGTGATCCGCGGTTGCCGATGCGGACCCGGCAGGTGGTCGGGCACGTGACCCTGACCGGGAACACGGGGACGGCCTGGTACCACCTGGATCCGGTGCCGTGGAGCTTCCGCCCGGACCGCGACCGCGAGCAACACCTCCTCGCCCAAGCCGGCGTCCTGGCCGGGCTGTCGGGGCAGTTGGTGCGGATCCGGGGCACCCAGGTGCCGTTCCCGGTGCGGGAGTGGGCCGAAGCCAACCACCGGATGGTCACCGAAAGGCAGGCCGCGTTCGGAGCCGTCCCGTTGCCGTGCTGGCCGGACCTGCTGGCCGGCGAGCAGCGCCAATTCCTCGGCGAGCATCTGGCCGAGAAACAGATCTACCTGGGCGTGGACTACCTGCACCGCTCCCCGCTGGCCCAACTGGTCGCCGGGCTACTGCCGCGGTCGTGGCGGCCGCTGGCTCGTGAACTGAACGCACAGCAGGGGAAGCTGACCGGGTTGGACACGTTGATGGCCCGGCCCGGGATGCGCGGCGCACCGGTCACGGCGGGGCAGATGGCGTGGCTGCTGCACCGCTCCACCCACCTCGGCTTCCCCGCCCCCCGGCTGCGATCGGAATTGGAGTTCAACGAGTGGGGCCCGGGGGACCTCGCCGGCCTGCTGGACCAGGTTTCCTGGACCGCGGACCCGTTCGCCACCACCCTGAAGATCACCGGCGTGGTGGACGGCCGGACCGTGTCCCGGCATGTCGCGATCTTGACCGTCGGGCGGATGCAACCGATGACGATCCCCCAACAGGATCTGCCGTGGATGGCGATCCCGGACCAACTCGGGATCCCGTTGGAGTGGTCCGCCCACGTGTACGTCCGGCGGGACAGCGAGGTGCGGGAACACTTGCGGCGCATCATGTCCCGGATCACCTCGCAGACCAAGCATTACCAGGTCGAACATGAGCAGGACCCGCCGTCCGCGTTGCGGGAACAGCACGACCTCGCACTCCAAGTGGAAGCGGAACTCGCCGACACCCAAGATTTGTCGGCCAGCCGGGCACGGGGCTGGTGGCGCCTGGCCGTCTCGGGCACTACGGAGACGGAGTGCCTGGAGAACGTGGAACGCGTGGTCACTGCCTACGCGCGGCGGGTTCAGATCGAACACACCTACGGGCAGCACGACCTCGCCCGGGAGTTCCTGCCCGGGGAACCGGTGCGGATCCGCGCCCACCGCCGCGACCTTCCAGTCCGGACCGTGGCAGCGGGTGGGGCGGCGATCACCTCCACCGCGGGGGATCGGCGCGGCTGGACCATTGCCCGGGCGGTGCTGGATGGGCGGACCCCGGTGATGTACGACCTGTGGGCCAACATGGAACGGTACGACGTCGCCGGCTACTACCCGATCGTCGCCGGCCTCGGCGGCGGCAAATCCACCCTCATCGGCGTGATCATCGGCAAGACCGGCGCCGCCGGGATTCCCTGGACCTGCGTCGACCCGGCCGGCCGGCTCGGCAGGCTCGCCCGCACAGCCCCGCTCCGCGCCCACGCCCGGGCGTTGGACCTGGTCAATGGGCACCCCGGCTCGTTGAACACGTACCGGCTGGTCGCCGACCCACACGCCGACGACTTCACCATCCATGACCTGGCCGACCTGGAAGACACCGACCTGGCCGCGCTCGGGGTCACCGCCGACGACCTCGGTTCGGTAACGCTGTCGGATCTGGACCCGGAGTCGATCGACCAACTCCGTGGCCGGTGGCTCCGGCGGGCGACGGTGCGGGCGCAGGCCGCGCGGCGGCGGTTGACGGTGGACTCGCTGACCCAGGTGCTGCCGGCGTCGCTGGTGGTCCGCGGTGACCAGGCGCCGCACGTGACCACCGAACTGCTGCTGGCCGCGACCCTGGTCGACGCGGCGGACGGACCGTTCGCCGGCCGGCCGAAGCACCCCGGCCTGGTGATCGAAGCCCTGCGGCAGTCGACGACGGAGCACCGGCAGGTCGCGTTGACCACCGCGGAGCTGCTGGACTCGATCCGGCACGAACCGTTGCCGTCGTTGTTGTTCCCGGAACGGGACGAGCATGACGCGGTCGCGTTCGACCGGCAGCTGATGTTCTTCTCCACCAAGGGCATCGCCCTGCCGGACCAGCACGTCGGGCAGGAGTACTGGGGCGACGAGGCCCGGCAGGGTGTTGCGATCCTGAACCTGGCGTCCTGGCTGTGCCTGCGCTGGGTGTACGGGCTACCGGCCGGGCAACGCAAGGGTGTCGCCCTGGACGAAGTGCATTTTCTGGAACAACTCTCGTCCGGGCGGTTGATGCTCACCGAGTTCGCCCGCAACACCCGCAAACAGAACCTGGCCGTCCTCGCCGCGAAACAGGAGGAAGCGGTCGGGTCGGATAACGACACGCTGCGGAACTTCGTCGGCGGCGCGTTCCTCGGCCGGATGGACGACGAACAAGCCGCCGCACGGGCGCTCGGGCTGGTGCAGATCCCCACCGGCGTCGGCTACGAACAGGCCCTGCTGGACCTGCCCCGCCCCACCGACGAGGCCGAGGACGTGCCCCGGCAGTTCCTGTTCTACTCCCGCGGCGGCGCCGGCTTCAAAGAACTCATCGAGATCGCCCGTGTCGGCGAGCATCTCGACTGGTTGTGGTCCGCGTTGGAGTCCGCTCCCGGGCAGACCTTTCACCGGGCCGCATCATGACCACGTCCCGTCGGCTTTGGTCGGTCGCCATGGTGGTCGGGCTGCTGCTGCTCATCGCAACCCCGCCGGCTGGCGCAGCCTCGGTCGCAGCGGATCCGGTGGGGTCGGGGGTGCCGGCGGCGACGGACTACTGCCGGCTCGCCCCACCGGCGGAAACCCCCGGTGCGGGGGTGGCCGGGTTCCTGGACCCGCAAACGGATCTGCCGTTCGACGGCACCGCCTACGGCGACCACGGTCACGCCGGGTTCTTCTGGTGGTCCTACGACCCCGGCTGCCTGAACTCCGTGACCCAACTCGTCGGCATCCAATCCCCGTGGGACGCCTCCGGCGCCTCCCAAACCACCCAGGTCGGGAACTGGCTGCTCGGCGGCGCGGTCCTCCTCGACGCGTGGGCCACCGGCCTGCGGGCCCGCGCGCTGGACCCGGACACGTTCCGCAGCCTCGACACCTTCATGGCCACCGTCGCCACGGCCGGGTACACCGTGCTGATCCAGCCGTGGGTGTGGCTGCCCCTGGTCATACTCGGCCTGATCGTGCTGGCGTTGGCGATCCGCGGGAACCTGCCCGAGGTGCTCCGCCGGGTCGCCGCGGCGCTGGCCGGCCTGACCATCCTGACCGTGGCGGCGGCGGCACCGATGGACCTGATCCGCTCCGCCGACCAGGCCTTGGTCGACGCCCAGCAACGCATCGACACCGGCGTCCTCACCCGTCTCCCCGTCGATGTGCTGCCGCAGATCCAGCACTGCCAGTTCGACCAGACCGCCATGTACGAGCCCTATTTCGACGAGAACGGGTTCCTGAAGATCGCGGGAACCGCGTGCACCACCAAATACACGCCGGGCACGCAGGACCCCGTGAACGCCGGCTACCTGAGCCGCTGGTTGTACCCGGAAGTGTTGGTGCGCAACACCATCCAGCGGTACTGGCAGCAAGGGATGATCGGCTCGCAGAACCTGACCGGCCCCGACGCCGACCTCGGCGCCCGGTTCCTCAACGGTCAGGCCGTCAACCTCAAACTCCCCGACCTGACCAAGATCTCGAATAACGCGCCGGCCGGCGCGGTGTGGTGCACCTACCAGGACAACCAACAGGTCTGCGGCCGCTCCGACAAGCCCGGCCCACCAAGGAACGTCATCTCCGCCACCGAAACCGAGTACCGGTCCGCGGTGCAAGACGCCGGCGACGCGATCTACCCCTACATCCAGGGCCGCGCCGGCAACCGGACGTCCGCCGGGTTCAGCGCCCTCGCCGCCTCCGCGGCCGCCGCCCCGTTCCCGGCCGCCGCCTACACCGCCGTGCTCACCGCCCGGCTGCTGCTGCGCCTGGGCCTGGTCGCCGGGCTGTTCGTCGGCCTCGGCATGATGGTCCGCCCCCACCTGGCCCGCCGGGTCGTCAATGTGGTCGCCGGGAGTCTGCTCGTGGTGCTGCTGTTCAGCGCGGCCGGCGCGCTGATGACTTACCTGTCCATGGTCATGCTCAGCCCCACCAGCATCGCCGGCATCCAGCTCGACCCGACCGCCGGGGTGATCATCCTCGCCCTGGCGTCGCTGATGGCGTGGCTGCTCACCCGCCCGATCAAACGCATCACCGGCATGTTGTCCTACGCCGCCACCGGCAACCCGCACCAGCTGTCCGAGCAGCGGCGCCGGGCGATGGCCGGCCTG
>Ga0208588_1000568_pt1 | contig 11823 bp, 11 predicted proteins | sample NGESurshal092012_8_FD_184483 | JGI IMG/M metagenome (GOLD analysis project Ga0208588, IMG submission 184483) | Arctic peat soil microbial communities from Barrow, Alaska - NGEE Surface sample 415-3 shallow-092012 (SPAdes) | ecosystem: Environmental > Terrestrial > Soil > Wetlands > Peat ...
GTTCCCGGGACCGGCGACCGCCCGGCTGGCCAACAGCGCGTTCAACAGCACTCATCACCTGCGTCCGGCCGCCAGCCGGTAATCGGCGCGGGCGGCCTCGCGGTTGGCGGCTAGCATCGCCGTCAGCCGATCCGACTGGGTCGGTTCGACGAGCACCCTGGGAGCCGACCGTGTCCGACGTCCGCATCACCCTCGCCGGAGACGAGCGAACGGTGGCCGCGGGCACGACGACCGCCGACCTGTTCGCGGCCGACCGCTCGGTGGTGGTGGCCCGGGTGAACGGCGAGCTCAAGGACCTCGGGTGCGTGGTCCTCGACGGCGATGTCGTGGACGGCGTGCCGATTGACTCCCCGGACGGCCGGGCCGTGCTTCGGCACTCGACCGCCCACGTGCTGGCCCAGGCTGTGCAGGACCTGTTCCCGCAGGCCCGGCTGGGCATCGGCCCGCCGATCGCGGACGGGTTCTACTACGACTTCGACGTGCCCGAGCCGTTCGTGCCCGAGGACCTCGAACGGCTCAAGAAGCGGATGCAGGGGATCATCAAGTCCGGGCAGCGGTTCTCCCGGCGGGTGGTCACCGAGGACGGCGCCCGCGTCGAGCTCGCGGCCGAACCGTACAAGCTCGAGCTGGTCGGCCTCAAGGCGGCGCCCGGTGAGGACGTCATGGAGGTCGGCGGCGCCGAGCTGACCATGTACGACAACCTGGACGCGTCGTCTGGGGAGCGGGTCTGGGCCGACCTGTGCCGCGGCCCGCACCTGCCGACCACGCGCACGATCCCGGCGTTCGAGCTGATGCGGGTGGCTGCGGCGTACTGGAGGGGGAGCGAGAAGAACCCCCAGCTGCAGCGCATCTACGGCACCGCATGGGAGAGCCGGGACGCGCTCAAGGCGCACCTGGCGTTCCTCGCCGAGGCCGAGAAGCGGGACCATCGCAAGCTCGGCGCGGAGCTCGACCTGTTCTCGTTCCCCGAGGAGCTGGGGTCCGGCCTCGCGGTCTTCCACCCCAAGGGCGGCGTCGTGAAGCGGGAGATGGAGGACTACGTGCGCCGGCGGCACATCGAGGAGGGCTTCCAGTACGTCGGCACCCCGCACATCTCCAAGCAGGGGCTGTTCGAGACCTCCGGCCACCTGCCCTACTACGCCGACACGATGTACCCGCCCATGGAGATGGAGGGCGCGCACTATTACCTCAAGGCCATGAACTGCCCGATGCACAACCTGATCTTCTCCTCGCGCGGGCGTTCGTACCGCGAGCTGCCGCTGCGGCTGTTCGAGTTCGGGTCGGTCTACCGGTTCGAGAAGTCCGGTGTCGTGCACGGGCTCACCCGGGTGCGTGGCATGACCCAGGACGACTCGCACTCGTACGTGGCGCCAGAGCAGGCCGCCGACGAGATCAAGCACCTGCTCTCGTTCGTGCTCGGGCTGCTCAAGGACTTCGGTCTCAGCGACTTCTACCTCGAGCTGTCGACCCAGGACCCCACCTCAGACAAGTTCATCGGCAGCGACGAGGAGTGGGCGGCCGCCACCGAGGTCTTGGGCACCGCCGCCATCGAGACCGGGCTCGAGCTGGTGCCCGACCCCGGTGGTGCCGCGTTCTACGGGCCGAAGATCTCGGTCCAGGCCCGGGACGCGATCGGCCGGACCTGGCAGATGTCGACGATCCAGTACGACTTCAACCAGCCGGCGCGGTTCGGCCTGGAGTACCAGGCGGCCGACGGCTCGCGGCAGCGCCCCGTCATGATCCACTCGGCGAAGTTCGGTTCGATCGAGCGTTTCTTCGGGGTCCTCGTCGAGCACTACGCCGGTGCGTTCCCACCCTGGCTCGCCCCCGTGCAGGTCGTCGGCATCCCGATCACCGACGAGCACGTGCCCTACCTGCAGGAGGTCGCCGAGCGGCTCCGCGCCCACCAGGTGCGGGTGGAGGTGGACACCTCGGACGACCGGATGCAGAAGAAGATCCGGACGGCGCAGAAGCAGAAGGTCCCGTTCATGCTCATCGCTGGGGACGACGACGTCGCCAAGGGCGCGGTGTCGTTCCGGTTCCGGGACGGCTCGCAGCGCAACGGGGTGCCGGTCGCCGAGGCGGTGGCCGAGGTCGTCGCGGCGATCCGGGACCGGATCCAGGTCTAGCGTCCGACCACCGGGTGGGGGAGCGAGGGAGATGGGTCTACCGGGCGGCACCGTGACGATGGTCTGCACCGATATCGAGGGGTCGACGGCGCTGCGGCGCGACCTCGGGGACGCCCACGCGAGCGTGGTGACGACGCACCGCCGGCTGCTCCGGGACGTCGTGGAGTTGGCCGGCGGCCACGAGGTGGACACCCAGGGCGACGCGCACTTCTTCGTGTTCAGCCGGGCGCGGGACGCGCTGGCCGCCGCGGTCGAGGGGCAGCGCGCCCTGCACGGGCACGAGTGGTCAGACGGTGCCGACGTCCGGGTGCGGATGGGGCTGCACACGGGCGAGCCCGCCCTCACCGACGAGGGCTTCGACGGGATGGACGTCGTCCGCGCCGCGCGGATCTGCGCGGCCGGGCATGGCGGCCAGGTGCTGCTCTCCGCGGCCACCCGAGTGCTGGTGGGGGTGGAGCTGCCGCCCGGTGTCCAGCTGGTCGACCTGGGCGCGCACCTGAAGGACGTCGGGTACGAGCACCTGCACCAGGTCTTGGTCGACGGGCTGCCGGACGAGTTCCCGCCGGTCCGGCAGCATCGTGAGGGTCGGGCCGAGGCCATGGCCCAGCGGTTCGCCGACCGGATCACCGACCAGGTCGAGCGCGAGCTGCGGACCGCCTTCGAGCCGTCGACGCCCGACCCGCCGCCCCCGTCCCCTCCGCCGCCCGCTCGGTCGAAGTGCCTAGGATCGGCGGGATGACGCTGCCGACGGGGGAGCCCGACGCGTTCGACCGGCTGTGGACCCCCTACCGGATGGCCTACATCCAAGGCGAGGGCAAGCCGACGGACGGCGCGGCCGGCGACCGCTGTCCGTTTTGTCGGGTCCCCGGGCTGCCCGAGGCGGAGGGCCTGGTCACCGCGCGGGGGCGGTCGGTGTACGCGGTGCTCAACCGGTACCCCTACAACGCCGGGCACCTGCTGCTGTGCCCCTACCGGCACGTCGCCGACTACGCGGAGCTGACCGAGCAGGAGGTTACCGAGCTCGGCACCATGACCCAGCAGGCCATGACCACGCTGCGGGCCGTCGCCGGGCCGCAGGGGTTCAACGTCGGCATGAACATGGGCATCGTGGGCGGGGCCGGGATCGCCGCCCACCTGCACGTCCACGTCGTCCCGCGGTGGGGCGGCGACACCAACTTCATGCCGGTGATCGGGATGACCCGGGTGCTGCCGCAGCTGCTGGCGGACACCCGGGACCTGCTCGCCGCCGCTTGGCCCTCATCGCCGCCCACCCCTGCATGAAGGGACCCTTCGTGCCGGTCAGGAGGTGGCGTTGGCCTCGGCCTTGACCTTGGCCGCCAGGTGGGCGGGCATCGGCTCGTGCCGCAGGTAGCTGCGGGTGAAGGTCCCGGTGCCGTGGGACAGCGACCGCAGGTCGATGGCGTAGCGGGTGGTCTCCTGCTGGGGCACCTCGGCCCGCACCAGCGTCCGCCCGGCGCCGACCGGCTCGGTGCCCGACACCCGCCCTCGGCGACCCGACAGGTCGCTCATGACGGCGCCGACGTACTCGTCCGCCACCATGATCGACATCTGGTCGACCGGCTCGAGCATGAGCATGTCGCCGGCGACCGCGGCCTCCTTCAGGGCCAGCCCGCCGGCCATCTGGAAGGCCATGTCGGAGGAGTCCACCGAGTGCGCCTTCCCGTCGTACAGCGTCACCCGGATGTCGATCACCGGGTAGCCGGCGACGACGCCCTTCTCCATCTGCGCGCGCACGCCCTTCTCGACGCTCGGGATGAACTGCCGGGGCACCGCGCCGCCGACCACCTTGTCCACGAACTCGAAGCCGGAGCCGGACGGCAGCGGCTCGACCTGGATGTCGCACACCGCGTACTGCCCGTGCCCACCGGACTGCTTGACGTGCCGGCCGTGCCCGGTCGCCGGTCCGGCGAAGGTCTCGCGCAGCGAGATCCGCACCGGCGTGGCGTCCACGGCCACGCCGTACCGACTGCTCAGCCGGTCCAGCAGCACGTCGGCGTGCGCCTCGCCCATGGTCCACAGCACCAGCTGGTGGGTCTCGGCGTTGTTCTCCAGCCGCAGCGTCGGGTCCTCGGCCACCAGCCGCTGGAGGCTCTGTGACAGCTTGTCCTCGTCCGCCTTGGCTCGGGCCACGATGGCGATCGGGAGCATCGGCTCGGGCATCACCCAAGGCTCCATGAGCAGCGGCTGGTCCTTGTCGGACAGGGTGTCCCCGGTCTCCGCCCTGGTCAGCTTGGCGACCGCGCAGATGTCCCCCGCGCTGCCGGAGGCGACGGTGCGCAGCGTCTTGCCCAGCGGCGAGCTCAGCGCGCCGACCTTCTCGTCGACGTCGTGGTCCTCGTGCCCGCGGTCCTCGCCGAAGAACGTGGAGAAGTGGCCGGAGACGTGGACGAGGGAGTCAGGGCGAAGCGTGCCGGAGAAGACCCGCACCACACTGACCCGCCCCAGGTACGGGTCGGTGGTCGTCTTGACGACCTCCGCGACCAGCGGGCCGTTCGGGTCGCAGGTCATCGGGCTGCGCGGTGACCCGTCCGGACCGGTGATCGCAGGCAGCGGGTGCTCAGTGGGCGAGGGGAACCCTGCGGTCATGGCGTCGAGCAGCTCGACCGTGCCGAGACCGCTGGGCGACGCCATCCCGAGGACGGGGTAGAACGAGCCGCGCGCGACGGCCGTCTCCAGGTCGTTCACCAGCGTCTTGAGGTCGAGCTCCTCGCCGTCCAGGTAGCGGTCCATGAGGGTCTCGTCCTCGCTCTCCGCGATGATCCCCTCGATGAGCGCACCGTGGGTGCCCTCGATCAGCTGCAGGTGCTCGGGGTCCGGGTCGCGCTCGACCCGCTGCCCGGACGAGTAGTCGAAGACCCGCTGGGAGAGCAGCCCCAGCAGGCCACCCGCAGTCCCGTCGTCCTTGGCCAGGGGCAGGTACAGCGGCAGCACGCCTTGCCCGAAGACGCGCTGGCAGACCGCCACGGTCTCCTCGAAGTCGGCGCGCGGCAGGTCCAGCTTGGTGACGACGACGGCGCGCGGCATGCCCACGGTCGCGCACTCCTCCCACAGCAGCTGGGTGGTGCCGTCGATCCCGTCCACCGCCGAGATGACGAACAGCGCGGCGTCGGCCGCCCTCAGCCCGGCGCGCAGGTCCCCGACGAAGTCGGCGTAGCCGGGGGTGTCCAACAGGTTGATCTTGATGCCGTCCCACTCGACGGGGGCGACCGACAGGCCCACCGAGCGCTGCTGGCGGGCCTCCGACTCGTCGTAGTCGCTCACCGTGGTGCCGTCCTCGACCCGACCGGCCCGTGAGATCGTCCCGGTCGCGACGAGCAGGGCCTCGACGAGCGTTGTCTTCCCTGCACCGGTGTGGCCGACCACTACCACGTTGCGGATCTTCGACGGCTGGTCGGCCGTCGGTACCCTGCCGCCGTCTGCCGGGCTGTTCGTCGCCACAGTGTCGCCTCCTTGAGTCAGTCGCCCCGTGCCACGCACACGTTCTGGTCACCCTTCACCCGCCGCCGTCGTGGCACAAGGGGACTCCTGGCCTTGCGTCGATAGGCTGACGGTGATCCGCACCACCCGCCTCCGACGGAAGCCACCGATGCTCGCGCGCCACCTGAAGGCGTTCTTCAACGCCCTGTTCACGCCGCTGGCCCGCGGCCTGCTCCGCATCGGCGTCGGGCCGGACGTGATCACCTGGATCGGCGCGACCGGGGTGACCGCCGCCGCGTTCGGCCTCTACCCCCGGGGGGAGCTGTTCGTCGGCTCGCTCGTCATCACCGCCTTCGTCTTCTCGGACACCCTCGATGGCACCATGGCCCGGCTGTCCGGCCGGTCCAGCAGGTGGGGCGCGTTCCTCGACTCCACGCTGGACCGGATCGCCGACGGGTCGGTTCTCGGCGGGCTGGTCCTGTGGTTCGCCATGGGCGGCGACGAGCCGGTGCTCGCCGTCCTGGCGCTGGTCTGCCTGATCGGCGGCATGGTCGTCTCGTATGCGCGGGCGCGGGCCGAGGGTCTCGGGATGACGTGCAACGTCGGCATCGCCGAGCGCTCGGAGCGCCTGGTCGTCGTGCTACTGGCCACCGGGTTGTCCGGGCTGGGCGTCCCCTACGTCCAGGCCGTCGGGCTGTGGCTGCTGGCCGTCGCGACGGTGGTCACCGTCGGCCAACGGATGCTCGAGGTGCGGCGGCAGGTCGCGCTCGACGGCCCGGCCGCAACCCAGTGAAGGGCGACGTCAGGGGCACCCTGACCGAAGTGGCGTACAGCACCGGCTGGACGGCGGTCCGCCGGATGCCTGCCCCCATGGTCCGGCGGCTGTTCACGACTGCCGCCGACCAGGCGTGGCGCCGGCGGGGCAAGGGGGTGCGCCAGTTCGAGCGCAACTTGGCCCGGGTCCGGCCGGACGCCACCCCCGAGCAGCTGCGCGAGCTGAGCCGGGCCGGCATGCGGTCCTACCTGCGGTACTGGTCCGAGGCGTTCCGGCTCCCGGACCTGACCCCCGAGCGGATCGTCTCGTCGTTCGTGATGGACGACCAGCACAACCTCGCCGACGGCCTGGCCACCGGGCGGGGCGTCGTCGTGTCGTTGCCACACATGGGCAACTGGGACCACGCCGGGGCGTGGGCCACACTGCAGCACACCCAGGTCGTGTCGGTGGCCGAGCGGCTGCAGCCCGAGGGGCTGTACGAGCGGTTCCTGGACTATCGGCGCGCGCTGGGCATGGAGATCCTTCCGCTCACCGGCGCGGAGCCCCCGTTCCGGACCCTGATGAGCCGGCTCCGGGACGGCGGGCTGGTGGCGCTGCTCGGCGACCGCGACCTCACCCGGGCCGGCGTGCCCGTGCAGATGTTCGGCGAGACCACTCAGCTGCCGGCCGGGCCGGCCGCGCTCGCGGTGTCTACCGGGGCCGTGCTGATCACGGCCACCCTCTGGTACGACCCGACCCACAGCCGCGGTCGGATGCACCCGCCCATCGAGGTCCCCGCGCACGGGACCAAGCAGGACAAGATCCTCGCCATGACTCAGGCCACCGCAGACCGGTTCGCCGAGGGCATCCGCCAGCACCCGCAGGACTGGCACATGCTGCAGCGGTTGTGGCTGTCCGACCTCGACCCGACGGCGGAGCGGCCGTGAGGGTGGGCCTGGTCTGCCCCTACTCCTGGGACGTCCCGGGCGGGGTCAAGGAGCATGTCCGCGACCTGGCCGAGGAGCTGCTGCGGCTGGGCCACGAGGTGTCGGTGCTCGCCCCTGGCGACCCGGACGCCGTGGTCGAGCCGTACGTGGTGCTGTCCGGACGGGCCGTGCCGGTGCCGTTCAACGGCTCGGTGGCCCGGTTGTCCTTCGGCCCGGTGTCGGCGTCCCGCACGCGTCGCTGGATCCGGGAGGGCGGCTTCGACCTGCTGCACGTGCACGAGCCGGTGTCACCGAGCGTGTCGATGCTGGCGGTGTGGGCGGCGTCCGGTCCGGTGGTCGGCACCTTCCACAGCAGCTACCTGTCGAGGTCGCGGGTGTACGGCGCCAGCTACGGGATCTTGCAGCCCACGCTGGAGCGGATCACCGCCCGGATCGCGGTCAGCGAGGCGGCCCGCAGCACCGTCGTCCAGCACGTGGGCGGTGACGCCGTCCTCATCCCCAACGGGGTCGCGCTGCGCCGCTACGCGAAGGCCGACCCGATGCCGGGCTGGCCCGGCCAGGGGGGCGCGCTCGGGTTCCTGGGCCGCATCGACGAGCCGCGCAAGGGGCTGCCGGTGCTGCTGGAGGCGCTGCGTGCCGTGGTGGCCGAGCATCCGGGGGTGCGGCTGCTGGTGGCCGGCCCCGGCGACGTCGACGAGGTCCGCGACTCCATCGACCCGGACCTGCGCGACCGGGTCGAGCTGCTGGGCCTGGTGAGCGACGCGGACAAGGCCGCCATGCTGCACTCGGTGGACCTCTACGTCGCCCCCAACACCGGGGGCGAGAGCTTCGGGATGATCCTGCTCGAGGCGATGGCCGCCGGCGCGCCGGTGCTGGCCAGCAACCTCGACGCGTTCCGGTCGGTCCTGGACGACGGACGCGCCGGTCGGCTGTTTCCGGTGGGTGACCCGGGCGCCCTGGCCGCAGCGGCCAACGAGCTGCTCCGGGACCGCGCGAAGCGGACGGCGCTGGCCGAGGCGGGGACGGCGGTGGCCCGGCGCTACGACTGGCAGACCGTGGCGCAGCAGGTGCTGGCCGTGTACGAGACCGTCATTCTGCCCGGGATCCCGGTTGGTGTGGACCCCCGCGCGCAGGCCTTCGGGCTGTTCTCCACCCGGCTGAAGGACGCCAACGGATGACCACGCGCTGGGTGCTGGGCGCGCTCCTGCTGGCCCTGGCGCTGCTCGGGCTGTACCTGCGCGGGCTGGCCGGCCGGCTGGACCGGCTGCACGTGCGGGTTGAGGCGGCGTCCAACGCGCTCGACGCGCAGCTGGTCCGTCGGTCGGGGGTCGCTCTCGAGCTGGCGACGTCCGGCCTGCTCGACCCGGCCAGCAGCATGCTGCTGGCGGCGTCGGCGCACGCGGCGCAGGCCGCCGACCCGGCGACGAGGGAGGAGGCCGAGAGCGGGCTGACCCAGGCACTGCGGGCCACCCTGGACGCGCCCGAGGCGGACGCCGTGCTGCGCTCGAGCGAGACCGGCCGGGAGCTGGCCGAGGAGGCCGCGGCGGCCTGCCAGCGGGTGGTGCTGGCCCGCCGGTTCCACAACGACGCCGCCGCTGCCACCCTTAGGCTGCGGCGGCACCGGCTGGTGCGGTACCTGCACCTGGCCGGGCGGGCGCCGCTCCCGGTCACTTTCGAGTGCGACGACCGTCCCCCGGCGTGCCTGAGCACGCCCGCCTGACCGGCCGACTTACCCTCGCGGGGTGATCCTGGGTTCCGCACGTCCCCGTGCCCGTCTGCTCTCCGCCGCCGTGGGGCCGGTGCTCGTGCTCGCCCTGGCCGCCTGCTCCGCAGGGACGTCCGGCGGCCCGGTGGCCCAGCCCAGCACGAGCAGCCCCAGCGAGTCACCGACTCCGTCGCCCACGCCCACCGAGGTGCAGCGGTCGCTGCTGTCGGGCCGGGCGGGAGCCAAGGACGGACCGGTGCTCGCGGTGAAGCTCGACAACACTGCGTTCGCGAACCCGCACTCGGGCCTGCAGCAGGCCGACGTGGTCTACGTGGAGGAGGTGGAGGGCGGGCTGACCCGGTACGCCGCGATCTACTCCAGCGAGATCCCCACGGCCATCGGGCCGATCCGCAGCGCCCGGATCACCGACATCGATCTGCTGGCCCAGTACGGAAAGGTGGCCTTCGCCTACTCCGGGGCGCAGACCAAGCTACGTCCGGTGATCGCCAGCGCGAACCTGTACGACGTCAGCGGCGACCGCGGCGCCTTCGGCTACTGGCGGCAGTCCGGCCGTCAGGCTCCGTACGACTTCTTCGGCAACGGGCAGAAGCTGCTGGCCCGGGCCCCGCAGGCTGCGGTCGCGCGGGACGTGGGGTTCCGGTTCGCCACCGACGTGCCGGCCGGCGGGCAGCCGGTCATCCGGGTGGTCGCCAACTACCCGAGCGCCCGGATGGCGTTCACCTGGGACGCCGCCTCCAATCGCTGGCTGGTCGCCCTGGACGGCACCCCGGCCCGGGCCACCGAGGGCGGCGTGCTCGGTGGCACCACGGTGATCATCCAGTCCGTCCAGGTGGTGCCGTCGATCTACCACGACCACTGGAACGGCAACACGCCCATGTCGCAGACCATCGGGTCCGGCCCGGCCCTCGTGCTGCGCAACGGCCGGGCGTACAGCGTGACCTGGTCCCGGCCGAGTGCCGAGTCGGGCACGCACTACACGGTGGCCGGGCAGGACTTCCCGCTGGCGCCGGGCCAGGTGTGGGTGGCGCTGGTCAAAAGCACCCGGCCCGCGACGGTGACGCCGGTCCCGAAGCCGTCCGCGGTCGCTCCCTCCGCGTCGGCATCCGCCGGCTGAGCAGTAGGGCAACCGCGTCCGGCCCCCGTACCATGGGGGCGTACCCTGCCCGCACCGATCCTCCCGTGAGGTCCGCCGTGTCCAGCCCGACCCAGCCCGACAGCAAGCAGCCCGCCAGCCCCGAGATCGGCACCGCGCGGGTCAAGCGCGGCATGGCCGAGATGCTCAAGGGCGGCGTCATCATGGACGTCGTCACGCCGGACCAGGCAAAGATCGCCGAGGACGCCGGTGCGGTCGCGGTCATGGCGCTCGAGCGGGTGCCGGCCGACATCCGGGCCCAGGGCGGCGTCTCCCGGATGAGCGACCCCGACATGATCGACGGGATCATCGAGGCGGTCTCCATCCCGGTGATGGCCAAGGCCCGGATCGGGCACTTCGTCGAGGCGCAGGTGCTGCAGGCTCTCGGCGTCGACTACGTGGACGAGTCCGAGGTGCTGACCCCCGCGGACTACGCCAACCACATCGACAAGTGGCAGTTCACGGTGCCCTTCGTCTGCGGGGCCACCAACCTCGGTGAGGCGCTGCGCCGGATCAACGAGGGCGCCGCCATGATCCGCTCCAAGGGCGAGGCCGGCACCGGGGACGTGTCGAACGCGGTCACCCACATGCGCACCATCCGGGCCGAGCTGCGTCGGCTGGTCGGTCTGCCGGAGGACGAGCTGTACGTCGCGGCCAAGGAGCTGCAGGCTCCGTTCGAGCTGGTCAAGGAGGTCGCGGCCGCGGGCAAGCTGCCCGTCGTGCTGTTCACCGCCGGCGGCATCGCCACTCCCGCCGACGCCGCGATGATGATGCAGCTGGGCGCCGAGGGTGTCTTCGTGGGCTCCGGCATCTTCAAGTCCGGCAACCCGGCTCTGCGGGCCGAGGCGATCGTCAAGGCGACCACCTTCTTCGACGACCCGGACATGCTGGCGAAGGTGTCCCGGGGGCTCGGCGAGGCCATGGTGGGCATCAACGTCGAGGAGATCCCGCAGCCGCATCGGCTGGCCGAGCGCGGCTGGTGAGCGCGCCGCTCGTCGGCGTCCTCGCCCTTCAGGGCGACGTTCGCGAGCACCTGCTGGCGCTCGAGTCAGTGGGCGCGCGGGGCCGTCCGGTCCGTCGTCCCAGCGAGCTGACCGACCTGGACGGCCTGGTGCTGCCCGGCGGGGAGTCGACCACGATGTCGAAGCTCGCGGTGGCCTTCGAGGTGCTCGAGCCGCTGCGCGCGCTGGTCCGGTCGGGGCTGCCGGCCTACGGCTCCTGCGCCGGGATGATCATGCTGGCGGACACCGTCCTGGACGGTCGCCCGGACCAGCAGACCATCGGCGGAATCGCCATGACGGTGCGGCGGAACGCGTTCGGCCGGCAGGTCGACTCGTTCGAGTCGGACCTCGACGTCGAGGGCGTCGACGGCGGGCCGCTGCACGCGGTGTTCATCCGGGCACCGTGGGTGGAGTCGGTGGGGGAGCAGGTGCACGTCCTCGCGACCGTCGCCGCCGGGCCGGCCGCCGGTAGGATCGTGGCCGTACGTCAGGAGCACCTGCTCGCGACCTCGTTCCACCCCGAGCTCACCGGGGACCCTCGGGTGCACGCGTACTTCGTTTCGATGCTCACCGACCGTGGGAGAGATCAGGCATGAGCGGCCACTCCAAGTGGGCCACCACGAAGCACAAGAAGGCAGCGATCGATGCCAAGCGCGGCAAGCTGTTCGCCAAGCTGATCAAGAACATCGAGGTCGC
>Ga0208588_1000570_pt1 | contig 11782 bp, 9 predicted proteins | sample NGESurshal092012_8_FD_184483 | JGI IMG/M metagenome (GOLD analysis project Ga0208588, IMG submission 184483) | Arctic peat soil microbial communities from Barrow, Alaska - NGEE Surface sample 415-3 shallow-092012 (SPAdes) | ecosystem: Environmental > Terrestrial > Soil > Wetlands > Peat ...
ATTGCTGCCGGGAAACTCGACCACCAGGTAGTCGACGGGCCCCAGCTCGTCGATCGATTCCGTCATGACCCGCACCCTCGTTTTCTGCTTGTGTGATCAGGTGGTTCGGGATGCGCCATGCAGGCGCACTCCCGTCGGTGACTTCCGGGAAACGCCCGAGTGCAGCCGGACACCCTGCGTCGCATCAAATCCGATGGGCCGCTTGGTTGTCCGGGGCGGATCGGTATGCAGGATCGGGGGCTGCCGGCTCAACTCACTGCGCGACGTCGCGGCCGTGCACGGTCAGCGCCCAGATGACGAACACATCCAGCGCGATGATCAACATGCTCCACACCGGGTAGTACGGCAGCCACATGAAGTTCAGCACCGCGCTGATGATCGCGACGCCGACCCCGATCACCCGCGCCCACACCGCCCCCTGGAACAGGAAGAACCCGGCCACGACCAGCAGCGCGCCGGCCAGCAGGTGGATCCAGCCCCAGGTGGTGACGTCGAAGGAGAACACCCATTTCTGTCCGGCGACGTAGAACGTGTCGTTGAACAGGGCGACCAGTCCCTGGATGGCCTGGAACACCCCCACCATGATCATGATGACGCCGGCGAACACGGTCAAACCGACCGCGGCGCTGCTCGGCGGGGTGGCGGCGGGACTCGGTCCGGTCCTGGGATCAGTGACCATCGGACTATCTCCTTCGTGGATGAAGTGCTGCCGGGGAACCCCGACCTGTTGATCGTTCGTCCGGGTCACCCGGTAGGGCACCACACGTCCGGGATGATCCACCGCCTTGGACGGTGCGCGCCGCCATTGGTCTCACCCGTATCGGATGAGACAACGGGATGCCGGCCGGCAATCCGGGGGCCACCCCCGGGCAGCCGCCCTCCCTCGTCTTCGCCCCCCGGGCCGCCGGTCGGTGATCAGGCCTGCCGCCCCGGGATGAGGAACCTTGGAGTCGCTGAGCACGGTCCTCGACGACGTGACGTCCTACTCGCACGCGCAGTGAGCCTGGCCCGTTCCCGCGATGGCCCACGTGCCCGTCGGGGGGAACGGGATCCGTTCAGAGCAGGTTGAGGTCACGGGCGCGGGTGACGGCATCCCGGCGGGTGACGACCCCGAGCTTGCGGTAGATGGATCGCTGGTGGGTCTTGATCGTGTTGACCGTGACGAACAGGTCGGACGCGATCTCACCCGCTTTGAACATGGTCGGCAGATAGCTCAGAACGGCCAGTTCCCGTTCGGTCAGTGGTTCCGCGCAGGGTGCCGGTGTGCTGATCGGCCTGGCATCGCCGTTGCTCGCGGGGATCAGGTCACGGGTGAAGTCCAGGTGCCGGGCGACGACGTGCCGGTGCCGGGCGATCAGCGCCGCGATCGGAGACCCGGCGGCCAGGAACGGCCTGACGATGCCCACGCCCTGTGCCAGGTCGATGGCCTGGTCGATCGCGCCCAGCGCGGCGGTGTCGCGGTGCACTCGGTCCGAGGCGATGGCGGTCAGGATCTTGGCCTCGACGAGGGGTGCCCGGTAGGGCGACGGGTCGGCGACCACCGGATCGAGGTATGCCAACGCCGTGTCGGGCCGGTCCACCATCAAGTGGGCCTTGGCCAGCACGACACCTTCCAGCGCTGCCGCGAACCCCGACGGTTCGGGGTGGTCGTCGAGCCGGGTGATCGCCGCCTCGGGCTCCCCGGCGATCAGGCAGGCGTCGGCGTGCGCGACGGCGCACCACCGCGCCAGCATCGGCGGCAGCTCACCGGCCTGCGCCGCAATCGCATCCAGCCGGGCCGCCGCGGCGCGAGCCGCGGCGGGGTCGCGGCGAGCCACCGCAACTGACACGCCGGTGATCGCGATCGCCAGCCGACAGGCCACGTCGGAGCCGCTTTCGCTGACCCCAAGCCCCGAGTCGATGATCTCGGCGGCGGCGTCGAGCTGGTTCCACTCGAGGTGGGTCATGGCCAGCGCGGCGTACAGCGCCAGCGCCTGGGGTTCGGACGCCCAGCCGCGCCGGTCCACGATGTCCCGCGCTGCGACGGCCCGGCGGTGGGCGTCGGGCAGACGGCCGTGGATGGCGTCCAGCAGCGCGAGATAGGCCTTCGCGCTCACCTCGGTCATGCCGACGCCGAGTTCGGCGCAGCGCACCTGAACCGTCGACAGGTTGCTGTGGGCGGCGGCGAGGTCGCCGGCCCAGAACTGCCCGATCGCGATGTTGTTCACCGCCAACACCCGGTAGTGCTCCAGGGCGGGCAGGTGCCGCCGCGGCGCCCGGTCGATCAGGTCGACCAGGTGGTCGGCGGCCGGCCGGGTCTTGACCGGGTTCCGGGTGCGGGAATGCACCACTCGCAGCAGCGCGATCAGGACGTCGGCGGCGTGCCGGTCGTCCGCACCGACGTCGACCGCGAGTTCGGCGGCGTCGTTGGTGTCCCGGATCATCGCGTCGAAGTCCTGGCGTTGGAAGTGGCAGACCGCGGCGGCCAGCAGCGTGCTGGTGGTGGGGTTCGTCCGGGCCCGGGCCGCAGCGGGTGCGAGCGCGGCGATCAGCGCAGAACGGCGGGGGGTGAGCACCTGCGGCAGGCCCTGTTCGGTCAGCAGCCGTCCGACCTCGTCCCACTGCCCGGCGGAACTCGCGTGCCGGATCGCCTCGATCGGCTGGCCCTGGTCGGCGAACCATCGGCAGGCCCGCAGATACAGCTCCGTCACCGGCTGTTCGCTGGCCAGCCGGTGCAGCAGCATTTCCCGTAGCAGCGGGTGCACACTGAACCACTCCGAGCTGCCCGCCAGCCCGACGAGCAGCGCGTTCTGCACCGCCAGTCGTTCCAGCGTCCGCTGCCCGTCGCCGCGGCCGGTCAACGCATTCGCCAGCCCCCCGCTGAGCCGATCGGCCACGCTGGTGGTCAGCAGGAATTCGCGGTCCTGCTCGGGCAGCCGGTCCATCACCTCCTCGATCAGGTACTCGGCGACCAGCCGCTCGCTGCCGGTGAACCGGGCGATGCCACCGTCGATGTCCGCCCGGTCCAGGCACATCATCGCCAACCGCAGCCCGGCGACCCACCCCCGGGTGCGGTCCAGCAGCATCCCGGGCTGCCCGCCTGTCAGGTGGAAGCCGTTGTGCGCGAACAGCTCCTCGGCCTCCGGTGCGGTGAAGGCCAGGTCCTGCGCACGGATGTCGGTGAGGTCACCGTTGACCCGCATCCGGTGCAGTCGCAGCGCCGGGTCCGAGCGGGTGGCCACCATCAGCCGCAGCTGCGGCGGCTGATGATCCAGCAGCTGACCGAACGATTCCAACACCCCGGGGTCGGTGACGTGGTGGAAATCGTCCAGCACCAGGACCACCAGGTGCGGCAGATCGGCCAGACCCGCGCGCACCAGGAGCGCCTCCCGGGCACCGAACCCCGCGGCCGGCACCACCTCCCGCAGAGCGCTGTCCGCGGGGACGGCGTCGCCGAGCGTCAACGCACCCAGCAGGTCGGACCAGAACGTCTGCAGGTCGTTGTCGGTCTCGTCCAATGCCAGCCACGCCACCGGGCCGGGAACCGCGTCCCCCCGCGACCAGGACGCCAGGGTCATCGTCTTGCCATCACCCGGGCCTGCGCTGATCAGGGTGACCGGATGAGCGGCCGCGGCGGTCAGCCGATCCTCCAGCCCCGCCCTGCGCACGAACCCAGGCGACACGGCCGGCGGCGCCGCCCGCAGCCGGAGCAGGCTGACGAACTGGTCAGGCACCGGGGACTCCAAAGATGTCGGGATGGAACAACGCCGCCGGTCCGCGCCCCGAAACGAGGACCGTCACCCACAGGCTGCGCTGCCACCTGACCGTTCGGTACGGGCTTTGGTCCCGTGTTCCCATCCGGGTCGGATGATCCGGGACACCCGCGCGACGTGGCATCGTCGCAGGACGGGAGCGATCATCGGCGGTCGGAGTCAGCATGGCAGCGGTGGAGTTCGAGATTCGGGTCGCCGGTCGCCTGCCGGCCGACGTGCTCGAGGAACTGGAAGACGTCCGGGTGGTCACCCAGGACGTCGAGACGGTGATGCGTGGGCCCGTGCGGGATCAGGCGGCGCTGATCGGCATCATCAACCGGCTGCAGGGCCAGGGAATCGAACTGCGCGGGATCCGACAAATCGGCCCAGGCCAGGCACTGCCGCCGGCCCACGACCCGGCAGAGCCATAGAGGGGAGTGAGTGTCGTGTCGGAGTACGAAATTCAGCTCGCCGGCCCGATCGGGCCCGTGGCGGCGTCCTGCCTACCGGGTTTCACGACCGTCGCGGTGCCCCCGGCCACCGTGCTCACCGGCACCGTGACCTGCCCCGATGATCTGCTCGGCGTGCTGAACCTGCTCAGTTCACACGGGCTGGCACCCATCGACATCCGGATCGACCGGCATCACCCCGCTGAACAACCGACCTCGCCGGCAGACCGCGGCTGAACCCACGGCTAGAACGCCTTGCCCGCACAGGCAACAGGTCAGTGGTCGGTTCCGGGTCGAACACCGTCCAGAGGGCGAAAGAACACCCCGACGATCATGACCAACACCCGGCGAACCCCAGGGTCAGCCCATCGGTGAGCACCTGCACCTCGACATCGTCCGCGTCTGGGCGCACCACCGCCGTAGAACCCACACCGTCGGTATGAACCGGCCGTGCGTGCGACGGGCACCGCGGTGGGTCTCATCCGCCACGGATGATCCAGGGCCCAGGGTCGGCGAGGAATCCTTGACCAACGGGTCCGAGCTGTGCCAGCAGTCCGACATCGCGTGACGGACCGCTGGGTTGGTGAGCCACCGCGAGAAGGGGACAGAACCGATGGGTAAGAAAGCCGGCACGAAGTCCACAGGGCCAAAGAAGGCGAGCAGGTCGACGGGTCCGGACGTGACGGGGCGCCCGTCGGATGCGCCGCAGGGGGACGCAGCCGCCGCGACACCCAAGATGAAAACGAAGGACTACGAGAAACAGATGCGGCTCCTGCATGCCGAACTGGTGGCGATGCAGGAATGGGTGAAGGCCACCGGCGCGAAGGTGTGCATCGTCTTCGAGGGACGGGACACAGCCGGCAAGGGCGGCACCATCAAGCGGATCACCGAGCGGGTGAGTCCGCGGGTGTTCCGGGTGGTGGCACTCTCCGCACCGACCGACCGCGAGAAGTCGCAGATGTACGTCCAGCGGTACGTGCCACACTTCCCGGCCGCGGGCGAGGTGATCATCTTCGACCGATCCTGGTACAACCGGGCCGGGGTCGAACCGGTGATGGGCTTCACCCCGCCGGATCAGGTCACCCGGTTCCTCGAACTGGTCCCCGCGTTCGAGAAGGCGATGGTCGATTCCGGCATGATCCTGATCAAGTACTGGCTCGAGGTCGGCCCCGACGAGCAGACCAGACGGCTGGAGAGCCGCATCAACGACCCACGGAAGATCTGGAAGCTTTCGGACATGGACCTCAAGTCCTACAGCCGCTGGTTCGACTACTCCCGGGCCCGTGATGACATGTTCCGGGCAACCGACACCTCGTGGGCGCCCTGGTTCGTGGCCCATACCGACGACAAGAAGCGCGGCCGGCTGAACATCATCTCCCACCTGCTCGGCCAGGTCCCGTACGAGCCGTTGCCAAAACGGGACGTGAAGCTGCCCAAGCGCAAGGACGACCCCGACTACGTGGACCCCGAACTCCCGCTGCGCCACATTCCCGAGAAGTTCTAAGCGACAGCAGATCGCCGACCGGGCAGCACCAATGACGGTCGCGACCCCCGCGGGACACCCGGCGTCCGGCGAACAGTCGACGTGCGAAAGGAACGACAATGTCAACGACAGTTCAGGGTTCGACAACGGCAGGCGGCACCGCCGGCAGGTGGTACGCCCTCTCGGCCGAGGACGTCGCCGAGCGGCTCGGTGCGGACCCCGTCGGTGGGCTGTCCGCGGCGACGGCCGCTGACCGGCTGCAGCAGAACGGGCCCAACGCGCTGCCCGCCGAGAAGGCCGTTCCCGGTTGGCGGCGGTTCCTGGACGAGTACCGCAGCTACATGCAGATCATCCTGCTCATCGCCGCCGTGGTGTCGTTCGCGATCGGCGAGTGGAGCACGGGCGCCGTGCTGGCGTTGCTGACGGTGGTCAACGCGATGGTGGGCCTGCGTCAGGCGGGCAAGGCCGAGAGCGCGATGAACGCGCTCAAGTCGTTGACGAAGCGGACCGCGCGAGTGCGCCGCGACGGGGTGGAATCATCGATCCCCGCGGAGCAGGTCGTCATCGGCGACCTCGTGCTGCTCGCCGCCGGTGACGACGTCGCCGCGGACGGCCGCGTCATCCAGGCGAGCTCGCTGGACATCGACGAATCCGCCCTGACCGGTGAGAGCACGCCGTCATCGAAGGAAACGACCGCGTTGGCGGACACGGATCTGGGGCCCGGCGACCAGGTGAACATGGCGTTCATGAACACCCCGGTGACCCACGGCAGCGGGGTCATGCTGGTGACCGCCGTCGGCGGCGACGCCCAGGTCGGAAAGATCGCCGGCATGCTGGCGAGCACCGCGAAAGAGCAGACGCCGCTGACCAAGCAGCTGAACACCCTCACCCTGTGGATCGGCGCCGCAGCGCTCGGGACCATGATCGTGATGTTCGCGTTGGGCCTGTCCCGCGGTCAGTCGGCCGACGCGCTGTTCATCACCGCGATCGCGCTGGCGATCGCCGCGATCCCCACGGCGCTGCCGACCGTCCTGCAGGTGATCCTCTCGGCCGGGGCGAAGGATCTCGCCGGGGAGAACGCCATCGTCAAGGAACTCGTCTCGGTGGAAACCCTCGGCTCGACGTCGGCGATCAACTCCGACAAGACCGGCACGCTGACGATGAACCAGATGACGGTCGTCGAGGTCCTCGACCCGGTGGACCGGTACACGATCTCCGGCATCGGCTACGGCCTGGAGGGAAAGGTGCTCCACGCGGCCGGATCTTCCGCGTCCATCGAAGCGGCGATCCTGCCGTACCTGATCGCCAGCGACGCCAAACTGGTGGAGGGCAAGGTCGTCGGCGACCCGACCGAGGGCGCGCTGCTCGTCCTTGGGACGAAGGCCGGGCTGGACACCGAGGCGACCAGAGAGCAGTACCCGAGGCTCGCGACGCTACCGTTCGACCCCACGTACAAACTGATGGCGACCTTCAATTCGGCGACAGATGCGTCCGGCCGGAAAGTGGTGCGCTGCTTCGTGAAAGGGGCCGCACCGGCAGTGATGGGCCGGGCGTCAACGGCTCTGGCCGCCGGCGCCAGCGTGCCATGGGACGCGGACCTGAAGAAGCGGTCGGAAGACGCCATGCTGCGCATGGAGGGCGAGGGGCATCGCGTGATGGCGGCGGCGTTCCGTGACCTCGACCCGGCCGCGTTCGACGCCAAGGGTGACCTGCTCGGCCACGTCACCGATCTCGAGCTGACCTCGCTGGTCGCGATGGTCGACCCGCCCCGGGACGAGTCCAAGGCGGCCGTCCGGGATGCGCAGAACGCCCACATCCGCGTGCGGATGGTCACCGGCGACGACGTCACCACCGGGGCGGCGATCGCGAAGCAACTGGGCATCCCCGGAACCGCGATGCTGGGCACCGAGTTCGCCGCGCTCAGCGAACAGGAACGGCTGGCCCGCATCGACGACATCGGGGTGGTAGGCCGGGTCGCGCCCGAGCACAAGGTGCTGCTCGTGCAGACGCTGAAGAAGAAGGGCGAGGTCGTCGCGATGACGGGCGACGGCGTGAACGACGCCCCGGCGATCAAGGCCGCCGACATCGGCATCGCCATGGGCACCGGAACACAGGTCGCCAAGAACGCCAGCCGGATGATCCTGTCGGACGACAACTTCGCCACGATCATGCGCGCGGTGGAACAGGGCCGGAAGGTGTTCGACAACCTGAACAAGTTCATTCGCTACGTGATCATCGAACTGGTCGCCTACATCATCACCTTCCTCGGCGCGAGCATCCTGAACATCGCTGCCGGGCAACCGTTCTCGCCGTCCCAGATCCTCTACATCAACTTCCTGGTCAACGCCCCGCTCGGCGTCGCGCTCGGCATGGACAAAGAAGCACCGGGGCTGATGACCCTCAAGCCGCGGTCCCGGGACGCGACGATCATGACCAAGGGCCTGCTGACCACCGCCGGGCTGGTCGGGTTGTTCATGGCCGTGTGCACCCTCGCGCTGATCAGTTACGGCACCACCCACTTCGACAGCCTGGCCATCGGCTCGTCGATGGGCCTGACCGCCTTCTCGCTGTTCATCATCGTGGCTGCCTTCCAGGCCAGGAGCGTCACCGCCTCCGCGCTGACCGTGGAGACGTTCGACAACCGGAACCTGAACTGGACCGCCGCAGCCGAGCTGGTGCTCGCCGTGCTGATCACCCAATGGGAGGTGCTGCGCCGCCTGTTCGGAACCGTTGAGCTCACCCTCGGCCAATGGGCGCTCGCGCTGGCTCCCGCCGTCCTGCTGTTCTTCGTCTGGGAGCTCGGCAAGCTCATCGCACGTCGCACGACGGCACCATCGCAGCAGGCGATGCCCGCATCGGCGTCCAGCGCGTGAGAATTGAGGTGCAGCATGCTGTCCAAGGACGAACAGGACCGGCTGGATGAGATCGAACGCGCCCTCAGCGACGACGACCCCCGGTTCGCCGCGAGTGTCGACTTCGACCGTCTGCGGCGTCACCACAAGCTGGTCGGCGGCGCGGCGTTCATCCTCGGGATCGTGGTGTTGGTTCTCGGCGCGGTGGCAACGCAGGCGGTGCTTGCGGTCGGCGTGATCGTCAGCGTGGCCGGGTTCGTGGTGATGGTCGCCGCCGCCAAGTACCTGTTGGACCGTCGCGGCCGCGGCGGGTGAGCCGGCTCGTGGGGAACTCCGGAAACCAAGTTGGCTCGTCAGGGCGCCGCACAGACGCTGGCGCTGTCAGCCGGTCCAGGCAGGCACCATCAGTCGACCCACCGGGCCGACATCTTCTCGGGGCACCGAGGTTTGCATCATCAGGAGAGGAGCGGTCGCCGCCATGGCCGTCACGAAAATCGCCCATCCCACGGTCACCGACCGACAGGCAACGGGCCGGACCGCCCGCGCCAGCACCCCGCCGTCCAGTCACACCGGTTGGCGGCCCGCCGCCGACCGACCGGACCCGGTCGCACTGCTGGAAGAACAGAACGTCACCCGGGAACCGGACCTGGTGCCCGTCCGGCACGGTCGGATGATGGTGTCCCCGTTCACGTTCTACCGCGGGGCAGCGAAGATCATCGCCGCCGACCTCGCTGCCACGCCCACCGCCGGCTTGACCGTGCAACTGTGCGGCGACGCGCACCTGTCCAACTTCGGCGCGTTCGCCTCCCCGGAGCGGCGACTGTTGTTCGATCTCAACGACTTCGACGAGACCCTGCCCGGGCCGTTCGAATACGACGTCAAACGGATGGCCACCAGCTTCACCATCGCCGCCCGCAACAACGGGCTCAGCCCGGCCGACGCCGTCACCGTCACCGGGGCCTCCGTGCGGGCCTACCGGGAAGCGATGGCCGGGTTCGCCCGGATGCGCACCCTGGACGTCTGGTACGCCCACCGCGACGAGGACGACATCCGCAGCGCCATGAGCAGGACCGCCACCGGCAAGTCCGCCGCGAAACCGGGCGAGACCGCCAAGTCCGCCAAGGGGGCGAAGAGCGCGAAGCCGGGAAAGAAGACCCGGGCCGGCGACCTGGACGCCATCAAGCGAGCCGAGAAGAACCTGCGGAAGGCGCACACCAGGGACAGCCTGCAGGCGCTGTCCAAGCTCGGGGAAATCGTCGACGGACAGTACCGGATCGTCAGCCAACCCCCGATCGTCGTGCCCGCCCGGGAACTGCAACAACGCTACGGACTGACCGCTGAGCAGACCGAGCAAAGGATTCGAGACCAGTTCCGGGACTACCGGGCGACCCTGCAGCACGACCGGCGGCACCTGCTGGCCGAGTTCCGGATCGTCGACATGGCACGCAAGGTCGTCGGTGTCGGCAGCGTCGGCACCAGGGCGTTCATCGTCCTGCTGCAGGGACGAGACGATCAGGACCCGCTGTTCCTACAGGTGAAAGAGGCCACCAGATCAGTTCTGGAGGACAGCCTGCCCAAGAGCCGCTTCCGGAACCCTGGCGAGCGGGTCGTGCAGGGGCAACGCATGATGCAGGCATCCAGCGACATCTTCCTGGGCTGGACCAAGGGAGCCCAGGCGGACCGTTACTTCTACTGGCGACAGCTGCGCGACATGAAAGGCTCCGCACTGGTCGAGTTGATGTCCCGTTCGGTGCTGGAGCAGTACGCCGGGCTCTGCGGGTGGACGTTGGCGCGAGCCCACGCGCGCTCCGGGGACCGGGTCGCGATCGCCGAATACCTCGGGACAGGCGAGGATTTCGACCTGGCGATCACCGACTTCGCCCAACGCTACGTCAACCAGAACGACCAGGACCATCAGGCGCTGCTCGGGGCCATCCGTAGCGGCCGCCTACCGGCCGTCGAAGGAATCTGACATCCGGTGCCGCCGGCCAGGGCTGTCCCTGCGCCCGCGGCGACCCCGGCAGGCAAGAAGGCAGCGACGGTTCCGACAGGGCTCGGCGGCCCCGGATCTCGAACTTTCCGTATCACCGCGCTCTGGATCGGGACGACCAGTGCTGCAACCCGGCGCACCGCCGCGGGCGTGACCGCGGTGCATCACCCACTCACAGTTGCCGGACTCCGCGCAGTTCGATACCCAAACCCTGCAACCGGTTGATGATCCCGATCAGCGCTGCCTGATCCAACACCGGACCACGCACCACCGTCTGCACCGACTCGGTGACCACCCGGACGCCCTCGAGCTCCTCCAGCACGCCGGACGGCAGCGAACCAGCCACCCGAATCTCAAACTCCACAGCTGCCATGTTCCCGCTCCGCCCCACAACAATCGCTTCCCCGGTCCTTCGACGATCCCATGCCGAGCCCCGGACCGGATCATCCGAACCGGATGGGAACACCGCAAAATGCTCGAGTTCGGGCCGAGATTCCTTGACCCTCATTAAGATCCCGTCAGAAGGACCGCCGGGAGACCCGGCTGCGGGGGACGCTGCACCGTTCCGCCGCCTCCTTCACCACATCCGTCGCGCGTTGTCGACGCCGTAGGAGTGTCCCGTCCGCGACCGCGAACACACGACCACTGTCAAGGAATTCCTCGCCGCGCGTGTGCCGGCATCATCCGGCGCGGATGACAGCTCTGGGTGAGCCCCACCGCGTGGGCGAGGCACCTCACCCGGATCGGATGGTGCCAGGTCCGGGCGCCGCTCAAGAACCATCGACAGACAGAGGCGAGCCGGCGGCCGGGGTTTCGTATTAGCTGGCTTTGGCCAGCCGCGGCCGGCGGGTCAGCACTCGCTGGCTCCGGTCCCTCTCGTTGACCGGCCGATCGGCGTTGCGCGGATCTCCAACGGGGTAATCCCGTGGCCCCGGTGAACCGAGGACGAACTGTTTCGACACCCGCAACAGAGATCAGATTCCGAGCAGTTTGGCCTTTGCCGCGGTGAACTCCTCGTCGCTGAGCACACCCTGGTCCCTCAGCGTCGCGAGCTGCTGGAGCTGATCCCCCACCGAGGCGTCGCCCACGTCGGACGCCGGTGCGGGCCCTCTCGGGCTCTGCGGGGGCCTGGTCCTCTAACTACTTCGCCCTGAAAAAGTAGGTGATCGCAGGCTGGGGTGTCAGTTCGCGCTCCAGCGACTTGTTGATCTTGGATTCACCTTTTCTCGGCCCGGGCAGCGATTTTGATCATGTTGTGGGCCAGATCCGGTGCCTCG
>Ga0208588_1000571_pt1 | contig 11779 bp, 7 predicted proteins | sample NGESurshal092012_8_FD_184483 | JGI IMG/M metagenome (GOLD analysis project Ga0208588, IMG submission 184483) | Arctic peat soil microbial communities from Barrow, Alaska - NGEE Surface sample 415-3 shallow-092012 (SPAdes) | ecosystem: Environmental > Terrestrial > Soil > Wetlands > Peat ...
CGCCGACCGGCTGCACGTCGACGAGGCCGGCCTCGTGCCCGAGGCGCCACACCTGCTCGACAGTGCCGGCGGTGTCGGCTACCGGGTCGGTGTTCGCCATCGCGAAGACGGCGGTGAAGCCGCCCGCCACGGCGGCCCGGCTGCCGCTCTCGACGGTCTCGGCATCCTCGCGGCCGGGCTCGCGCAGGTGGGTGTGCAGGTCCACCAGCCCGGGCAGGGCGACCAGGCCCGCGGCGTCGACCTCGATCGCGCCTTCGGCCGAGGCGGCGCCCGCCGCAGTGATGTCCGCGATGACGCCGTCGCGCAGGACGAGGTCCGCGGGGTCGCCGCCGAGGATGCGGGCGTGACGGATCACGTAGGTGTCGCTGCTCATCTCAGGCCTCCGAGCCGTCGCCGAGGGTGGCTCCGCCGAGGAGCAGGTAGAGGACGGCCATCCGCACGCTCACGCCGTTGGTGACCTGCTCGACGATCACCGAGCGCGGGGCGTCGGCGACCTCCGCGGCGATCTCCATGCCGCGGTTCATCGGCCCGGGGTGCATCACAATGGCGTGGTCGGGCAGCCGGGCCATACGCCGCGCGTCGAGGCCGTAGCGGCGGCTGTACTCGCGGGCGCTCGGGAAGAACGCGGCGTTCATCCGCTCGCGCTGCACGCGCAGCATCATCACGGCATCGGCGTCCTTGAGGAAGGCGTCGAGGTCGTACGACGTGGCGCACGGCCAGGTCTCGACGCCGACCGGCAGCAGGGTGGGCGGCGCGATGAGGGTGACCTCCGCCCCGAGGGTGGCCAGCAGCAGCACGTTGCTGCGCGCCACCCGGCTGTGCAGGACGTCGCCGACGATCGTGACCTTGCGGCCCTCGAGGTCGCCCTTGCCGCCGGCGAGGTGCCGACGCATGGTGAAGGCGTCGAGCAGCGCCTGGGTCGGGTGCTCGTGGGTGCCGTCCCCGGCGTTGACGACCGAGCCCTGGATCCAGCCCGAGTGAGCGAGCCGGTGCGGCGCGCCGCTCGAGCCGTGGCGGATCACGACGGCGTCGGCGCCCATGGCCTCGAGGGTGAGCGCCGTGTCCTTGAGGCTCTCGCCCTTGGAGACGCTCGAGCCCTTGGCCGAGAAGTTGATGACGTCGGCCGAGAGCCGCTTCGCCGCGGCCTCGAAGGAGATGCGGGTGCGGGTCGAGTCCTCGAAGAAGAGGTTGACCACCGTGCGTCCGCGCAGGGTCGGCAGCTTCTTCACCGCGCGGTCGGTGAGCTGGGCGAGCTCGGCAGCGGTGTCGAGCACGAGCAGTGCGTCGTCGCGGTCGAGATCCGCCGCGGACAGCAGATGGCGCTTCACTGGTCCTCCCCGTTCGCGTGTCCGCTGATGCGCACCGCGTCCTCGCCGTCGTGCTCCGCCACCAGGACGTGCACCTTCTCCGACTTCGACGTCGGGATGTTCTTACCGACGTAGTCGGCACGGATCGGCAGCTCGCGGTGGCCGCGGTCGACGAGGACCGCGAGCTGCACGGCCCGGGGCCGACCGATGTCGTTGAGCGCGTCCAGCGCGGCGCGGATGGTGCGTCCGCTGTAGAGGACGTCGTCGACGAGGACGACGACCTTGTCGTCGATGCCGCCCGAAGGGATCTCCGTGGGCAGCAGCGCGCGGGCGGGGGCGCGACGCAGGTCGTCGCGGTACATCGTGACGTCGAGCGAGCCGACCGGGACGTCGCGGTCCTCGATCAGGCGGATCCGCTCGGCGATGCGACCGGCGAGGAACACCCCGCGGGTCGGGATCCCGAGCAGGACGAGGTCGTCGGCGCCCTTGGCGCGTTCGACGATCTCGTGGGCCACGCGGGTCAGCGCGCGGGTGATCTCAGCACCGTCGAGCACGGTGCGCGTGTCGTCAGGAGTCCGTGCAGCGGACATCTCTGCGACCCCCTTCCCCGCCTCACAGGACGGACTTAAAGGACGTCGGGCGTCACCGACCCTACCCGACCCGCCGATGCGGTCGACAGCGGACGGCGGACGACCGACGGGTGGCCTCGATCTCGTCACGCACCGTGCCCGGTCGGGCCCCGCTGGCACGCTCCGCATCCGCCCAGGTGTGCTGCATTCACGCGAACATCCACCGAATGGCCCATCCCGCACTGGAGCGAACAGGGGGTCACGCTCTGTAACATTCCCTGTGACACTCGTGTCGACCGGAACCGCACACTCAGTGCGGTTCCCCCCAGGAGGGACTCCCATGGCCAGCGACTACGCGCGCGCCCTCGGCGCGCGGCTGCGCGCGATCCGCCAGCAGCAGGGCCTGTCGCTCCACGGGGTGGAGGAGCGCTCCCAGGGCCGCTGGAAGGCCGTCGTCGTCGGCTCCTACGAGCGCGGTGACCGCGCCGTGACCGTGCAGAAGCTCGCGGAGCTCGCGGACTTCTACACCGTGCCCGTCGCCGAACTGCTTCCCGACGCCTCCCCCTCGGCCGCCGCCGAGCCGCCGCAGCGCCTCATCCTCGACCTCGAGCGGCTCGGCCAGGTGCCGGCCGAGAAGGCCGGCCCGCTGGCCCGCTACGCCGCCGCCATCCAGGCCCAGCGCGGCGACTACAACGGCCGCGTGCTGTCCATCCGCCAGGACGACCTGCGCACCCTCGCGGTGATCTACGACGAGGCCCCCAGCCAGCTCGCCGACCAGCTCATCGCCTGGGGCGTCCTCAACCCCGAGGCGCGCCGGGCCCTGGATTGAGCAGAGGGACACACCTCTCGCACACGTAGCTCAGATCCCGCTCGCGACCGACGTACCAACGCGGTGGATGCGCATGCCGTTGGTGGTGCCCGGGACGCCCGGGGGTACGCCGGCGATCACGACGATGAGCTCGCCGACCGAGACGCGACCGATCTCCTGCAGGCGGCCGTCGACGAGTCGCACCATCTCGTCGGTGCTGGCCACCTTCGGGACGAGGAACGTCTCGACGCCCCAGCACAGCGCGAGCTGGCTGCGCACCCGCGAGTTGGGCGTGAACGCGAGCAGCTCGAGGTCGGGGCGGTAGCGGGCGACGAGGCGCGCGGAACGACCGGTCTCCGTGAAGGCGATGACCGCGCGCGCTCCGACGTCCATGCCCACGTTGACCGCGGCACGGGTGATGGAGCGCGAGGTCGAGTCGTTGCGGTCGACGATCTGCGGGAGCTGGTCGAGCGCCTCGCCCTCGACCTGCTCGATGATCCGCGACATGGTGCGGACGACGTGCGCGGGGTGGGCTCCCACGGAGGTCTCGCCGGAGAGCATGAGGGCGTCGGCGCCGTCGAGCACGGCGTTGGCGACGTCGCTCGCCTCCGCTCGGGTGGGGCGGGTCATCGACACCATGGAGTCGAGCATCTGGGTGGCGACGATGACGGGCTTGGCGCGTCGGCGCGCGAGGGTGACCGCGCGCTTCTGGACCAGCGGCACCTGCTCGAGCGGCAGCTCCACGCCCAGGTCGCCGCGGGCGACCATGATCCCGTCGAACGCGTCGACGATGGACTCGAGGTTGTCGACCGCCTGGGGCTTCTCGATCTTCGCGAGCACGGGGAGCCGCACGCCCTCGTCGTCCATGATGCGCACGACGTCGAGCAGGTCGTCGGCCCGGCGCACGAAGGACAGGGCGATCATGTCGACGCCGAGCCGCAGAGCCCAGCGCAGGTCGGCGACGTCCTTCTCGGACATCGCCGGGACGCTCACCGCGACACCCGGGAGGTTGATCCCCTTGTTGTCGCTGATCCGCCCGCCCTCGACCACCCGGGTCACGACGGTGGTCTCGCTGACCTCGACCGCCTCGAGTGCGACCTTGCCGTCGTCGATGAGGATCGCGTCGCCGGGGCTGACGTCACCGGGCAGTCCCTTGTACGTCGTCGAGCAGATGTCGACGTTGCCGTCGACGTCGTCGATCGTGATGCTGAACGTGGCACCCGGGTCGAGGACGACCGGTCCGCCGGAGAACCGGCCGAGCCGGATCTTCGGCCCCTGCAGGTCGACCATGATGCCGACACCGCGACCGGCGGCGTCGGCCGCGGTGCGGACCCACTCGTAGATCCGCTCGTGGTCGGCGTACGCCCCGTGCGAGAGGTTCATCCGGGCGACGTCCATACCCGCCTCGATGAGCGAGGCGATCCCCTCCTGACTGGCGACAGCAGGGCCGAGGGTGCAGACGATCTTGGCGCGGCGCACAGGGTGACCTTATCTGAAAACGTTTGCAGGCGGGTGGTGAGGGTCACACGGTCGGGCCGCCCCTGCGGCCCGACCGTCAGACTACGAGGGGTCGGGCGGTCGGGGCGATCGGCGCGGGCAGCGTCGTGCTGCCCGACAGCCACCGGTCGACCCCCGCCGCGGCCGACCGGCCCTCGGCGATGGCCCACACGATGAGCGACTGGCCGCGCCCCGCGTCACCGGCCACGAACACGCCGTCGACGCTGGACATGAAGTCGCGGTCGCGGCGCACGTTGCCGCGCTCGTCGAGCTCGACCTCGAGCTGCTCGAGCAGCGGGCCCCGCTCCGGCCCGGTGAAGCCCATCGCCAGGAACACGAAGTCGGCCGGCAGCTCGCGCTCGGTCCCGGGGACCGGCTCGAACCGGCCGTCGCGGAGCTCCACCTCGACGATCTCGAGGGCCCGGACCCGACCCGAGCCGTCGTCGACGAAGCGCGCGGTGTTGACCGAGTAGATCCGCTCCCCGCCCTCCTCGTGGGCGCTCGTGACCCGGTAGGTCATCGGGTACGTCGGCCACGGCTGGCTGTGCGGGCGGGTCTGCGCCGGGTGCGGGAGGATCTCGAGCTGGGTCACCGACGCCGCACCCTGGCGGTGCGACGTACCGAGGCAGTCCGCCCCGGTGTCGCCGCCGCCGATGATGACGACGTGCTTGCCCGCGACGTCGATCGGGGCGACCTCGAGGTCGCCCTGCTGGACACGGTTGGCGCCCGGGAGGAACTCCATCGCCTGGTGGACGCCGGCGAGCTCCCGGCCCTCGACGGGCAGGTCGCGCCACTGGGTCGCCCCGACCGCCACGACGACCGCGTCGTAGCGTCGCCGCAGGTCCGCTCCGGTGACGTCGGTGCCGACGTCGACGCCCGCCCGGAACTTCACACCCTCGGCCTGCATCTGGGCGACTCGGCGGTCGAGATGGCGCTTCTCCATCTTGAACTCGGGGATGCCGTAGCGCAGCAGCCCGCCCACGCGGTCGGCGCGCTCGAAGACGGCCACGGTGTGTCCGGCGCGCGCGAGCTGCTGCGCGGCGGCAAGGCCGGCGGGGCCTGACCCGATGACGGCGACGGTCTTGCCGGACTGGCGCGGCGCCGGCTGGGGGGTGACCCAGCCCTCGTCCCAGGCGCGGTCGACGATCTCGACCTCGACCTGCTTGATGGTGACCGGGTCCTGGTTGATCCCGAGCACGCAGGCCGTCTCGCAAGGAGCCGGGCACAGCCGCCCGGTGAACTCCGGGAAGTTGTTCGTGGCATGCAACCGCTCGCTCGCCGAGCGCCAGTCGTGGCGCCACACGAGGTCGTTCCACTCGGGGATGAGGTTCCCGAGCGGGCAGCCGTTGTGGCAGAACGGGATGCCGCAGTCCATGCAGCGACCGGCCTGCTTCTCGAGGTGGTCCTTCGGGAACTCCTCGTAGACCTCGCGCCAGTCGCGGATCCGGACGTCGACGGGTCGACGCGCCGGCGTCTCGCGGCCGGTGGTCAGGAAGCCCTTCGGGTCAGCCATGGGTCGCCTCCATCACTGCGAGCTGGACGTCGCGGCCCTCGCGCTCGGCCGCGGCCATGGCCGCGAGCACGCGCGCGTAGTCGCGGGGCATGACCTTGGTGATCCGGCTCCCGAGGTCGCCGTCGGTCAGCAGGGCCTCCGCCACCGCGGAGCCGGTCTCCTCCTGGTGCCGCACGAGGAGGGAGCGGACGAACGCCAGGTCGTCGTCGTCGAGGGCCAGCAGGTCGACCATCTCGGTGTTGACCCGTCCGACCGCGGCGTCGAGCAGGTAGGCGACACCCCCGGACATCCCGGCTGCGAAGTTGCGCCCGGTCGGGCCGAGCACCAGGGCGTAGCCACCGGTCATGTACTCGCAGCCGTGGTCACCCACGCCCTCGACCACGGCGGTCGCGCCGGAGTTGCGCACGCAGAACCGCTCACCGACGACGCCGCGCACGAAGATCTCCCCGGAGGTCGCACCGTAGGCGATGACGTTGCCGGCGATCACGTTCTCCTCGGCCGGGAAGCTCGCCGACCGGTCCGGGCGCACGATGACGCGACCGCCCGAGAGCCCCTTGCCGACGTAGTCGTTGCTGTCGCCCTCGAGCCGCAGCGTCACGCCTCTGGGCAGGAACGCGCCGAAGGACTGTCCCGCCGAGCCGGTGAAGGTGATGTCGATGGTGCCGTCCGGCAGGCCGTCAGCACCGTAGCGCCGGCTGACCTCGGACCCGAGCATCGTGCCGACGGTGCGGTTCACGTTGCGGATGCGGATGCTCGCCCGCACCGGCTCGCCGCGCTCGAGGGCTTCGGCGGCGAGCGCGATGAGCTCGTTGTCGAGCGCCTTGTCGAGCCCGTGGTCCTGCACCGTGGTGTTGCGCAGCGCCGTGCCCTCGGGCAGCTCGGGCACGTAGAGGATCGGCGCGAGGTCGAGACCCGCGGCCTTCCAGTGCGCCTCGGCCGCGGTCGTGTCGATGAGCTCGGCGTGCCCGATCGCGTCCGCGATCGAGCGGAAGCCGAGAGCCGCGAGGTGCTCGCGGACCTCCTCGGCGAGGAACGTGAAGAAGTTCTCCACGAACTCCGCCTTGCCGGCGAAACGTTCGCGCAGGACGGGGTTCTGCGTCGCCACGCCCACCGGGCAGGTGTCGAGGTGGCAGACCCGCATCATGACGCAGCCCATCACCACGAGGGGGGCCGTCGCGAAGCCGAACTCCTCGGCCCCGAGCAGGGCCGCGACGACGACGTCGCGCCCGGTCTTGAGCTGGCCGTCGGTCTGCACGACGACACGATCGCGCAGACCGTTGAGCAGCAGGGTCTGCTGGGTCTCGGCGAGGCCGAGCTCCCACGGTCCTCCCGCGTGCTTCAGCGAGGTCAGCGGCGAGGCACCGGTGCCGCCGTCGTGACCTGACACCAGGATGACGTCGGCGTGCGCCTTGGCCACGCCCGCGGCGACCGTGCCGACACCGACCTCCGAGACCAGCTTCACGTGCACGCGGGCGCGCGGGTTGGAGTTCTTCAGGTCGTGGATGAGCTGGGCGAGGTCCTCGATCGAGTAGATGTCGTGGTGTGGCGGCGGCGAGATGAGCCCGACACCCGGCGTCGAGTGACGCGTCCTGGCGATCCACGGGTAGACCTTGTGCGCCGGCAGCTGACCGCCCTCGCCGGGCTTGGCCCCCTGCGCCATCTTGATCTGCAGGTCGTCGGCGTTGACGAGGTAGTGGCTCGTCACCCCGAATCGACCGGAGGCGACCTGCTTGATGGCCGATCGCCTGGAGTCGCCGTTGGGCAGCGGCTCGAAGCGCTCGGGGTCCTCGCCGCCCTCGCCGGTGTTGGACTTGGCACCGATGCGGTTCATGGCGATCGCGAGGGTCTCGTGGGCCTCCCCCGAGATCGACCCGTAGGACATGGCCCCGGTGGAGAAGCGCTTCACGATCTCCTCGACCGGCTCGACCTCCTCGAGCGGCACCGGCGCACGGTCCCCCTCACGCAGCCGGAACAGCCCGCGCAGCGTCATCAGCCGCTCGGACTGCTCGTCGACGCGCGAGGTGTACTGCTTGAAGACGTCGTAGCGGCCCTCGCGGGTCGCGTGCTGGAGCCGGAACACCGTCTCGGGGTCGAACAGGTGCGGCTCGCCCTCACGTCGCCACTGGTACTCGCCGCCGACGTTGAGGCGACGGTGCGCGGGCGAGATGCCGGTCGTCGGGTAGGCGATGGCGTGGCGGCGGGCCGTCTCCTCCGCGATCACGTCGACGCCGACGCCCCCGAGCTTGGACGTCGTCCCTGTGAACCACCGGTCGACGACGTCGTGCGAGAGGCCGATCGCCTCGAAGACCTGCGCGCCGCGGTAGGACGCCACGGTCGAGATCCCCATCTTGCTCATGACCTTCAGGACGCCCTTGCCGAGCGCCTTCACCAGGTTGCGCACGGCCTTCTCGGGAGCGATGTCGGTGACCACGCCCAGCCGGACGAGGTCCTCGACCGACTCCATCGCGAGGTAGGGGTTCACCGCGGCGGCGCCGTAGCCGATGAGCAGCGCGACGTGGTGCACCTCGCGGACGTCGCCGGCCTCGACGATGAGCCCGACCTTCGTGCGCTCCTTGTGGCGCACGAGGTGGTGGTGCACCGCGGCGGTCAGCAGCAGCGAGGGGATCGGCGCGAGGTCGGCGTCGCTGTCGCGGTCGGACAGCACCACGAAGCGCTTCCCGTGGCCGATCAGCTCCGACACCTCGGCGCAGATCTCGTCGAGGCGCGCCTCGAGCGCGGCTCCCCCGCCGTCGACGCGGTAGAGGCCGGACACCTTGGCGGAGGCGAAGCCGGGCAGGTCGCCGTCGGCGTTGATCTTGAAGATCTTCGCGAGCTCGTCGTTGTCGATCACCGGGAACGGCAGCACGAGCTGGCGACAGTGCGACGGGCTCGCGGTGAGCAGGTTGACCTCGGGCCCGATGTGGCTCGACAGCGAGGTCACGAGCTCCTCGCGGATCGCGTCGAGCGGCGGGTTGGTCACCTGCGCGAACAGCTGCGCGAAGTAGTCGAAGAGCAGGCGCGGACGGTCCGAGAGCACGGCGATCGGCGTGTCCGTGCCCATCGAGCCGATGCCTTCGGCCCCCGTCCGGGCCATGGGCGCGACGAGGATCCGCAGCTCCTCCTCGGTGTAGCCGAAGGTCAGCTGGCGGCGCAGGACGCTCTCGTGCGTGTAGACGATGTGCTCGCGCTCGGGGAGCGCGTCGAGGTGCATCACGCCGGCGTGCAGCCACTCGTCGTACGGCGCCTCCGCGGCGAGCTCGGACTTGATCTCGTCGTCGGACACGATGCGGTGCTGCTCGGTGTCGACGAGGAACATGCGACCCGGCTGCAGACGGCCCTTGCGCACCACCCGCTCCGGCGCGATGTCCAGGACTCCCACCTCGGACGCCAGGACGACCAGGCCGTCGTCGGTGACCCAGTAGCGCCCGGGACGCAGGCCGTTGCGGTCGAGCACGGCACCGATGACGGTGCCGTCGGTGAACGCGACGTCGGCCGGGCCGTCCCACGGCTCGGTGAGGGTGGCGTGGAACTCGTAGAACGCGCGTCGGGCCGGGTCCATCTCGGTGTGGTTCTGCCACGCCTCGGGGATCATCATGAGCACCGAGTGCGGCAGGCTGCGGCCGCCGAGGTGCAGCAGCTCGAGCACCTCGTCGAAGGATGCGGAGTCGCTGGCGCCGGGCGTGCACACCGGGAACAGGCGGGAGATGTCGCCGGGGATCAGGTCGCTCTGGATCTGGGCCTCCCGGGCGGCCATCCAGTTGCGGTTGCCCTTGACCGTGTTGATCTCACCGTTGTGCGCGATCAGCCGGTAGGGGTGCGCCAGCGGCCACGACGGGAACGTGTTGGTGGAGAACCGCGAGTGCACGAGCGCGAGGGCGGAGACGTAGCGCCGGTCGGAGAGGTCGGTGAAGAAGGTCGAGACCTGCCCGGTCGTGAGCATGCCCTTGTAGACGATCGTGCGCACCGAGAGGGACGCGAAGTAGACGTCGGCCTCGTGCTCCGCACGCTTGCGCAGGCAGAACGCCATTCGCTCGAGCGCCATGCCCATCACGCGCTGGCCCGCGGAGTGGACGAACACCTGCTTCATCCGGGGCATGACCGACAGCGCGGTCGCGCCGACCCCGGTCGTGTCGATCGGGAGGTCGCGCCACGCGATCACCTCGAGACCCTCGTCGGCCGCGATGGCCTCGATCGTCTTGACCGCGGAGGCGAGCCCCTCGTCGTCGGTGGGCAGGAACGCGATGCCGACGGCGTAGGAGCGGCGCGGCGGCAGCTCGACGCCCTGCCCGGCGAGCACGGCGCGCAGGAAGTCGTCGGGGACCTGGGTGAGGATGCCGGCGCCGTCGCCGGAGTCCGGCTCGGAGCCGGAGGCACCGCGGTGCTCGAGGTTCTCGAGGGCCGTGATCGCGTGGCGCACGACGTCGTGCGACTTCTCGCCGGACAGCTGCGCGACGAAGGCGACGCCGCAGGCGTCCTTCTCGTGCTCGGGGTCGTACAGGCCCTGGGGGGCGGGGATGGCCGACCGCATCTGGTCACTCCCGAAGTGCTCGCCTGGTCCGGCACGCGATGTCCGGCGGGGTCGAGCAGGGGACGACGTTGGCCGCACTGCTCGCGGCAGCGTAGCCCACCCCCTCCCCGGCGGGCACGCGGGTAGCGCCCGGCGCGGACACCGTGACGCCGCCCCTACGGCCTCAGCCGAGCGACGCCCCGACGAGGTGGCCGACGCCGAAGGTCACGAGGGCGGCGAGCACCCCCACGACGAGCTGCCGGGTCCCGGAGAACCACCAGGTGCGTGCCGTGACCCGCGAGACGAGCACGCCGGCCCCGAACAGCCCGATGACCGACAGGACGGCGCTGATCACCAGGGTCTGCGCACCGAACATGTAGGGCAGGAGCGGCACGAGGGCGCCGAGCGCGAACGCCAGGAACGACGACCCCGCGGCCACCCAGGGGTTGGGCAGCTCTCCGGGCGCCAGCCCGATCTCCTCGCGCGCGTGCACCTCGAGCGCCGCCTCGGGATTGCGCCCGAGCTGGCGCGCCACCTCCTCGGCGAGCTCGAGGTCGACGCCGCGACGCACCCAGATCTGCGCCAGCTCCTTGGCCTCGCCCTCGGCGTTGCGGCTCAGCTCGATGCGCTCGTTCTCGAACTCCTGCTCGGCGAGCTCGGCCTGCGACGCGACCGAGACGTACTCGCCGGCGGCCATCGAGAAGGCCCCGGCGGCGAGACCGGCGAGACCGGCGAGCAGCACGCTCTTCTGCCCGGCCCCGGTGGCCGCGGCAGCACCGGCCACGCCGGCCATGAGGGCGAAGTTGGAGACCAGCCCGTCCATGGCGCCGAACACGGCTGGACGCAGCCACCCGCCGGTGACGTCGCGGTGGTGGTCGTCGGGGGGTATGGATCCGCTCACGGGATGACGCTACCGCCCGGTCCGGGGTCGGCGTCGCCGGTGGCGTCGGCCGTCGACGGGTCGGGGCCGGCCGCGGCGACGGGGTCGAGCACGGGGTCGATCTGCGACGATGCCGCGTCGTCGCCGGGCACCGGCGCGCGAGTCGGATCGAGCAGCTCCGGCGCCTCGCGACCGGGCCGCAGCCGGGCGCTCACGACCAGGTAGATCAACGCGCCGAGCGCGACCACGATCGCCGTGAAGACGTTGAGCCGGGTCCCGAAGAAGTGGTGCGCCTCGTCGATCCGCAGACTCTCGATGAAGCCGCGTCCGACGGCGTAGAGACCGACATAGAGGGCGAACACCCGCGCGTGCCCCATGGTGAAGCGTCGGTCCGCCCACACCACGATGCCCGCGACGGCGAGGCACCACAGCGACTCGTAGAGGAAGGTCGGGTGATACGTGGCGAACTGCTCGTAGCCGGGCGGGCGGTGCGCCGGGTCGATCTCGAGGCCCCACGGGAGGTCGGTCGGTCGTCCGAACAGCTCCTGGTTGAACCAGTTGCCGAACCGGCCCATCGCCTGCGCGACCGCGATGCCGGGGGCGATCGCGTCCGCGAAGGGCGGCAGCGGGATGCCCCTGCGGCGTACGCCGATCCACGCGCCGACCCCGCCGAGGACGACCGCACCCCAGATCCCGAG
>Ga0208588_1000573_pt1 | contig 11760 bp, 11 predicted proteins | sample NGESurshal092012_8_FD_184483 | JGI IMG/M metagenome (GOLD analysis project Ga0208588, IMG submission 184483) | Arctic peat soil microbial communities from Barrow, Alaska - NGEE Surface sample 415-3 shallow-092012 (SPAdes) | ecosystem: Environmental > Terrestrial > Soil > Wetlands > Peat ...
ACGTCGTTGATGGCCCCAGTCGCGCGGCATTGATGCGCAACATCGCGACGAAGGTGACAAGAGGTCGGGCCAGCTTGCAAGAAGCGTTCTTGGGTTCGTCGCAGACAGCGGCCGCGATAAGCCGGATCCTGGGTGAGATAAGGCCAGCGCTGCACGTGTACGACACCATCCGGATGGCGCAGTACGCTCCCGCCGACGTGGCAGCGAACCAGATCTGTTATCTCGACGATCTGTTTTCCGAGCGCTACGACCGGATGCTTCGTGCCGGCGAGAGTCACCCCGACGTCGACAGCAACCCGTTGGGCAACTTCGCCGAACACATACCGCGACGACTGCGCCCACTGGCCACCTATCGCGTGACCCAGACGGTGTTGCTTCGCGCCGAACGGGCGCTCGTTCGGCGCAGCGAGGACCGCGTGGCGCGTGCCTTCCGCCGGTGTGTGCTGCTCAACGACATCGAGGCCGGCGTCCTAAGGCGGCGCACCGGACTGCAACCAGGCCGCATTGTGTCCGTGCCCCCGCTTGTCGCGACATCCGTTTCGTCAGAGCGGTGCTACCAAGGCTCACCGGAGTTCGTCTTCCTGGGCCTGTTGTCGTTACCCCACAATGACGACGGACTGCGGTGGTTCCTGCGCAGCGTCTGGCCCCTGGTGCTCTCCCGATTGCCCAATGCCTGCCTGAAGGTAATTGGAGGCCAGGCAAGCCCCGAGCTATTGGCGTCGGCCGCGGAATTGACCGGTTCCGTTTCCTTCGCTGGCTACGTCGCCGATCTTGGTAGCGCCCTGGGCATGGCAGCCGCACTGATCAACCCGCTGCGTTTCGGTTCAGGCATCAAGCTCAAGGTGATCGAAGCACTGGGATGCTCGCTACCGGTGGTGTCCACCCCGGTCGGCGCGGAAGGAATTGCCAGTGGGCCGGGCAGCGGTGTCCTTGTCGGGCGTACACCTGCTGAAATCGCTGACCTGCTTTGCACACTGACCGATCCCGTCCGCAACGCGGAGGTTTCGGCCGAGGCTCGGAAGCACTTCTCCGCGACCTATTCACGACAGGCGGTGTTCGACGCCTACGACGCTGCATTCGTGTCGCATTGAGCCGCCAAGAGTTGGCACTCTAGGCGGGGTCCAAGCTGCCTGAAACTCAAAGCGATCTAGCGACCAAGGGTCGCCAAGGATCGCTAAGGTGGCAGGCATGCCCATCGCTGGACATCGTCGTCTTATCGGTGTTGTGGCTGCGGCGGGTGTGACGGTCGCGGCGTTGAGTGGCTGTGATTCGGCAGGCGGCGGACCCGCCGGCGCCAACCCGCGCCAGGTCACCGTCGTAGGCTCTGGCGAAGTCAAGGGCGTGCCCGACACGCTGACCGCCGACGTCAGCATCGAGTCGATCGCTCCCGACGTGACCACGGCGATGAACCAGACCAACGACCGCCAGAAGGCCGTCCTGGGCGCGCTCAACGCCAGCGGCATCGACCCCAAGGACATCAGCACCACCCAGGTCAGCCTGCAGCCGCAGTACAGCGACAACTCGGTGATCGCCGGATACCGGGCCAGCAATTCGGTCCAGGTCAAGATCCGCAAGCTGGACAGTGCCTCGCAGGTGCTGGCCAGCATCGTCAGCGCCGGCGGCGATGCGACCCGGCTGAACTCAGTGAGCTTTTCGATCGAGGACGACTCGAAGCTGGTCAGCGACGCACGGGCGCGGGCGTTCAACGACGCCAAGGATCGCGCCCAGCAGTACGCCCAGTTGTCCGGGCTGTCGCTGGGCAAGATCATCGCGATCAGTGAGGTGCCGGCCGGCGGCGCGCCTCCGCCGCCGCCGATGCCGATGCCGCGCGGGGCGATGGCCACCGAGGTGCCGTTGCAGCCCGGCCAGCAGACCGTCGGCTTCTCGGTGACGGCGGTCTGGGAGCTGACCTAAGCGGGAAGTCCCGCCAGCCATCCGCGGACCAGCCCGGCGAACTCGTCGGGCCGTTCCTGGTGCACGAAGTGTCCGCAGTCGTCCCACACCACAATTCGGTCGGCCCCGTGGTGGGGAAGTGACCTCTCCCAGTCGGCGACGATTGCCGCGCTTTTCGACGAGTGCACCGACAGGACCGGGCATTGCCGGCGCGCCAGGTAGGCCGCGGACAGCGATCGGTGCCCGACGCCGTCGGGGCCCTCGAAGCCGGCGCAGAACGCCTCGACGATCAACTCGACCGACATGGCGTTCAGGCGCCGTTCGTGCCAGAGCCGTTGCCACGGCGGAGAGCTGTCGATGTATATCGCGGCGAAGATGCCAGGGGCTGCTGCGACTGGGTCGCGCCGCAGCCACGTGATCAACGGCAGCACGACCTCGTCGGGATACCCGTACCCGCGATCGACCGGCACCAAAGCGGTCACCAACTCGGGATGCTCGACGGCCAGAGCGGACGCCACCAGACCGCCCATTGAATGACCCACGACGACCGCCCGATCAATCGAGAGGTGGCGCAACAGTCTTGCGGCGTCGTCGGCCAGGACCCGCGCACCATAGGGCCCGGCCGTTGGCGTCGACCGGCGGTGACCGCGCTGATCGACGAGGACTACGCGGTGGTCGGTGGCGAAATCCGAAGCCAGCCAAATCCAATCGCTGCCATCACAGCCCCAGCCGTGCAGCATCAGGACGGCAGAACCGCTGCCATGGTCGGAGTAGTAGATCTCTGTGTCCTGCTCGACGCTCAGTCGCGGCATGGGCACTCCCTCTGCGGAAAAGTACACGCAGGAGGCACAAACCGTCCGCGAACGTGGAGTTGTTCTCGTCGCCGGAGACCCCGAATCGCGCAACAACTCCACGTTCGGCGAAGGTTTGAGCCCGGCTAGTGCTGGTAGACCTTCGGGTCGAGCGTGCCGATGAACGGCAGGTCGCGGTACCGCTCGGCGTAGTCCAGGCCGTAGCCGACAACGAACTCGTTGGGAATGTCGAAACCCACGTAGGTGATCTCGACGTCGGCGCGCACCGCCTCGGGTTTGCGCAGCAGCGTGCACACCCGCAGAGACCGAGGGTGGCGGCTGGCCAGGTTGCGCAGCAGCCAGGACAGGGTCAGCCCGGAGTCGACGATGTCCTCGACGATCAGCACGTCACGGTCGTGGATGTCGCGGTCGAGGTCCTTGAGGATCCGGACCACTCCCGACGACGACGTCGAGGAACCGTAGGAGCTGACCGCCATGAACTCGAGTTGAGTCGGCAGGGGAATGGCCCTGGCCAGGTCGGTCACGAACATCACCGCGCCCTTGAGCACGGTCACCAGCAGCAGGTCCTGGCCGTTGAGGTTGTCGCCGTAATCCTGGGCGACCAGCGCGGCCAGCTCCCCGGTCCGGGCTTGAATCTGCTCTTGGGACAACAAGACCGATTTGATATCCCCGGAGTAGAGGTCGTCCACCGACACGAGCCACACTGTGCCATGCCCGAGGCCCGACGACCAATTACACGGCCTGCGAGTACAGCACAAGTCTTCCGTCGCGCCGCCCGGCGAACAGCCGCCGGTTGCGCAGATCCGAGCCGACCGCCACCCCGCCCTGCCCCCGCCAGGCCGTGACAAGGGCGTCCACCGCCCGGATCTGCTTGTCGGTGAGCCCGCTCGCACCTCCCTGCAGCAGCCAGCGCCGGATCACCCGCCTGCGCAACGCCGTGGGCAGCCCGACCAGGGTGGCGACCGCCACGGGCTCCCCGTCCTCGGCATCGTCGAGCGCCCGGTCGGCGAGGTCGTCGAGCGCTTGGGTGTCCTCCCGCAGTGCGGCCGCGGTGCGGGCCAGCGCATCGGCGACCCCGCCGCCCAGGACGTCCTCGAGCAGCGGCAGCACCTCGGTACGCAGCCGCACCCGGGTGAACCGCCGGTCGGTGTTGTGCGGGTCATCCCACGGCGTCAGTCCCAGTTCGGCGCACGCGGCGTGGGTGAGGCTGCGCCGCTCGGCCAGCAGGGGCCGGTACCAGGGCGGGTCGCCCACGCGCATTCCGGCGATCGAGCGGGCACCCGAGCCGCGGCCCAGGCCCAGCAGCACCGTCTCGGCCTGATCGTCGAGGGTGTGCGCCAGCAGCACCGGCGCATCACCGCGCGCCGCGTCCAGCGCGGCGTAGCGGGCGGCCCGCGCGGCCCCCTCCGGGCCGCCCTCGGCGCCGACGTCGACAGCCACCACCCGGGCCGCGACGCAGCCCAGGTCGAGGGCGTGGCGACGGGCGGTCTCGGCCACCTCGGCCGAGCCGGCTTGCAGTCGGTGGTCGACGATCAGCGCGGTGGTCGGCACCGTCGCCGCCGCAGCCGCCGTCAGGGCCAGCGAGTCCGGGCCGCCGGATAGCGCCACGCACCAAGCAGTCGCGTCGGGGAGGTGAGCCGTGGCGAAGCCGGCCAGCACGGCCCGCAGCCGCGCTACAGCACCCGGTCGATCCACCGCTGCGGATCTTCGATCTCGTCGGGCAGCGGCAGGGTGTCCGGACCCGACCACACGGTGTTGAACCGGTCCATGCCGACCTTGGTCACCACGTGGTCGACGAACGCCTTGCCGCGGGTGTACTGGCTCATCTTGGCGTCGAGGCCGAGCAGGGCGCGCAGCAGGCGCTGCAGGGGCGGCTGGTGACGCTGGCGGCGTTGGTCGAAACGCTGGCGGATGACGTGAACCGAGGGCACGACGGCCGGGCCGACGGCGTCCATCACATGGTCGGCGTGGCCCTCCAGCAAGGTGCCGAGGACCAGCAGCTGATCCATCGCCGCGCGCTGCGGTTCGGACTGCACCGCGCGCATGAACCCGAGGATGCCGGCTTCGTTGGGATCCTGATCGCCCTTGCCCTGCCCGCGACGCTTCCTGACGAAGTCGGCCAGCCGGGCGGCCACCGCGGCGACGTCGTCTCCCGCATCGGAGGTCAGCACGCCCAGCGCGCGCGACATGTGTTGGGCCAGCCAGGGATTCGCGTTGAACTGCACCCGGTGGGTGACCTCGTGCAGGCACACCCACAACCGGAAGTCCGACGGTGACACCCGGAGTTGACGCTCGACGCCGATCACGTTCGGGTAGATCAACAGCAGCTGACCGCCCTGCCCTTCGACGGCGAACGGATCGAACTGGCCGAGGATGCCCGAGGACACGAACGCCAGCACCGCGCCGGTCTGGGCGCCGGTGATGCGGCCGGTGATCGGATTGCTCGGCCGATCGGTGCCGCCGGTCATCACCCGCATCGACTCCGAGGCGGCCCGGATCCACTGTTCCCGGTCGATGATGCGGGCGTCGGGCACAGCCTCGTCGTTGCCGAGTCGGGTGACCTCGCGCACCGGGCGCTCGGCGGCGCGGGCGGCGCTGGCCAGTTCGTCGATGGCCTGCCGGCGGGTGTAGTCGGTGGCCGGTGGTCCGGGCCTGGCCAGCCTCGCGCCCACGGTGCCGGCGAACTGCCAGTCGACAGCCCGCCCGACGCTGACTTGCGATGGGTCGCTCATGCGCCGCAGCCGCAGTTGCGCAGGGTGCCGGCCAGCGCGTCGATGGCCAGCCGGCCCGTCGGCCCGGCGTCGTTGGAGATGAAGGCGAAGGTCAGCACCCGGCCGCTGGCGTCGGTGACGATCCCGGCCAGCGAGTTGATGGCGGTCAGCGACCCGGTCTTCGCGCGCAGCCATCCCGCCGACGACGTTTTGGGGTCACCGTCGAGGAAACGGTCCGACAGGGTGCCGCTGCCGCCGGCGATGGGCAACAGGTCCAGCAGCGGGCGCATGGCGGGCTGGTCGGAGCCGGCGGCGGCGCCCACCACCTCGTCGAGCGTCTTGGCCGTCAGCCGGTCCAGGATCGACAGGCCGCTGGAGTCCACCAGCGTCGCGCCTGTCATGTCGATCCCGGCCGAGGCAAGCTTGCTGGTGACCGCGTCGACACCGCCGGCGAAGCTGAGCGGACGGCCGGCGGCCTTGGCCACCTCGCGGGCGATGGTCTCGGCCATCACGTTGTCCGAGGCGTTCATCATCTGCCGCAGCCGCTCGAACAGCGGCGCGGACTGCACCGACGCCAGCTGGCGCCCCGTCGGCGGGCCGGGGGCGAAGGTGACGGTGGCGGGGTCGACGCGCAGGGCCATGGCCAGCGCGCGTCCGGCGTCCAGGGCCGGGGTCGTCGAGCGACGCGACTCGTCCGTGGTCGGCTGGGTGCGTCCGGCGTCGACCATCACCGCCTGGATCGGGGCGATGTCGCCGCCGTCGATGTCCGCCGGATCCCAGCCCGGGGCGAAATCCGGACCGCTGAACAGCGAGTTGTCGACCTGGACCGCCGTCACGGTGATGCCGCTTTTGCGTACCTGGTCGGCGAGGTCGCTGATGCGGGCCGCGCCCCGATACCAGGTCTCGGCGCCGGGCGGGGCGGCCGACAGGATCGGGTCACCGCCGCCGACGAGCACCACCACACCGGGCTGACGGGTCTGGTCGGCGGCAACGACGGTGGTGGTGACGCGTTCGTCGCGGTCGAGGGTCAGCAGCGCGGCGCCGCTGGTCAGCATCTTGTTGGTCGATGCGGGCTGCATCGGGACACCGGCGCGCTGCTCCCAGATCTGCTCGCCGGTCTTGGCGTCGGTGACACGGCCGGTGACGTTGCCCAGGTTGGGGTCGGCCACGGGTGCGGCCAGGGCGGCGGCCAGACCAGCGGCGGTCGGCGCGCCGGCGGAGTCCGATACCGGCAGGACGCCCGGGTTGGCGGTGGCCGGCGGCCGGGCGGCGGGCACCTGCGCATTACTGGTTTTACCGCCCGTGGTGAAGACGGCCACCGCCGCGACGACGACGGCGACCAGCGCGATGACCGCCGCGGCGACCATCACGTGGGTGGAGCGTCGCCACCGGAACGGACTCATGAATCTCCTGACTGCTTTGTTCATTGTGCCCAACCACCCTGTAGCGCAGGGTATCGCTGGCGTTAGGGTTAGGCGCCGTCGCCGCCGGGCGATCAGGATTCAGCGGGAAGGAGTCGCGAGGTGGAGTTCGACATCACCATCGAGATCCCCAAGGGCCAGCGCAACAAGTACGAGATCGACCACGACAGTGGCCGGCTCCGGTTGGACCGCTACCTCTACACCCCGATGGCCTACCCCGCAGACTACGGCTTCATCGAGGACACCCTGGGCGAGGACACCGACCCGCTGGACGCGATGGTGCTGCTGCCGCAGTCGGTGTTCCCCGGCGTGCTGGTGCTGGCCCGGCCGGTGGCCATGTTCCGCATGGTCGACGAGGCAGGCGGTGACGACAAGGTGCTGTGCGTGCCGGCCGGCGACCCGCGCTGGAACCACATCCAGGACCTGCACGACGTCCCGCAGCTCGAACTCGACGGCATCAAGCACTTCTTCATGCACTACAAGGACCTCGAACCGGGCAAGTTCGTGAAGACCGCCGACTGGGTGGGCCGCGCCGAAGCCGAGGCCGAGGTCGAGCAGTCACGGGCGCGGTTCGCCGCCGAAGGGCACTGAACGCCGTCGAGGTAACGGGACTCACTGCCCATCGGGCAGGAATTAGCCTGCTCGTAACATCCGGTAACGCGGTTGTGGTTTGGCTTTTCGATGATGTCTGAGTGTTGTTGCACCAGGGCATCGGACTCGGAGCTTTCAACGAGCTTCCCGAGAAGAAGGCCGTGCATGCGCTCTACGAGTGCTGCAACACCGTGATTCTGGCCCGCGATCTGGCCCGGGGGCGCCCCTACGCCGACCACAACGCGCTGTACCGCCGCGCCGACGCGCTGTTGTTCTCGTTGTCGGAGACCTCGATCAACGACATCCTGCAGGCATATCCGCACGTCGGCACCCGGCCGCGCAGCACCAAGTCGGCCGCCGAGCACTGCTCGGTGTGGGACGCGCGCCCCGAGGTGGTGGCCGAGCTGAACACCGTCGTCAAGGACTACGCCGAACGCTTCGGCTATGACTTCGTCATGCACGTCGGCGGGTTGGCTCCTGACAACAACGCCGAGTCCGTCATCGCCGCGGTCCGTGACCGCATGCATCACGACCCCGAGACCGAGCGCAAGATAGTGCGCAACGAGCTGGCCCGGATCAACCGAAGTCGCCTCGAGCGCATGCTCGGCCCCGAGGGCGGATACGACTACTGGGCCTGAGCCCCCTGCACTTCCCGCCGAACGTGGATTACCCCCACGCGTCGGCGCGGTGAAGCGTGGGGGTAATCCACGTTCGCGCCGCAGGCGCACCTAGGGTTGGCAGACGTGACCCTGCCGATGGATCCCGAAGTCCTCGGCTTCCTGCAGCCGTTGATGGAAGCCGCCGCCCAACTAGACCCGCCGGCCGTCGGGGATGTCGCCACCCGCCGCGAGCGGGCGGTCCAGTTCTTCGCGATGCTGGCGGCAAGCCGTGCTCCCGTTGACGGCGTCGAGGTCCACCACCACACCATGACGACCGCCGACGGCGCCGAACTACCGCTGGCCTGGTACGTCCCGTCGTCGTCGAAGCTGCCCGGCAGCGCCGTCCTCTACCTGCACGGCGGCGGCATGATCTACAGCCTCGCCGAGACCGCACCGATGTACGACGCGGCGGTGCGCGGCTACGTCGCCGCCTCCGGGGTCCCGATGCTGATGGTGGATTACCGTGTGGCGCCTGAACATTCGGGTTCCGTCCCGGTCGAGGACTGCTACGCGGCGCTCTGCTGGCTGGCCGAACATAGCGCCGAACTCGGCGCCGACCCGGCCCGGCTGGCGGTGGCCGGCGACAGCGCGGGCGGCGGCCTGGCTGCCGGGGTGAGCCTGCTGGCCCGCGACCGCGGCGGGCCGGCGCCGGCCCTGCAGCTGCTGATCTATCCGATGCTCGACGACCGCACCACCACACCGGATCCCGAACTGCCGCCGGAGTTCCTGACGTGGACCTACGAGGACAACGTCACCGGCTGGGGTGCGCTGCGCGGCGACCGCGCGGAGCTGTCGGTCTACGCCGCACCCGCGCGGGCCGAGGGCCTGACCGGCCTGCCCCCGACTTATCTGGACACCGGCGACCTGGACATCTTCCGCACCGAGGACATCGACTACGCGCGAAGGCTTTCCACGGCCGGGGTGCCCACCGAGCTGCACGTGCACCCGGGCTGTCCGCACGCCTTCGAGGGCCTGGCTCCCGACGCCGACGTGTCACGCCGTGTGGTCGCCGACCGGGTGCGCCGGCTGCGCGCGCTCTAGCAGCGGTCCCACTCGGCGCCGCGGGCGACCGGACGGGTTTGCGTCGCGAATTCGGCGATGAGCGAGGCCAGCACGTCGGGCTGGTCGAGCATCGAGAACGTCCGTGCGCCCTCGATGACCTCCAGGCGCGCGTTGGGCAGTGCCTCGGCGAGCCGTCGGCCGTCCTCTTGCGGGAAGAACGCGTCGTCGGCCGACCATGCGATCAGCGCAGGCTTGGTGAACCGCGGCAGCCGGGCGGCGGCGTCGACAGTGGTCTGCCCGTGCAGTGATCCGGTGAAGCGGCGGAGGTCCTCGGCGATGGCGTGGTCGCGGATGACGGCGCGGATCCATTCGGCGGTCAGCGCGTCGAGATCGCCGTCAGGGCGGTGCGGGAGTCGTCGGCGACAGCGACCGCCACGTCGAGTACAACCGGCACGTCGGCGGGCAGTCTGCGTCGGCGCCGCCGAGCCTCCTGCAGGTCCAGTGCGCTCAGCCTCGCGACCGGGTGACCACCCGCGGTCAGCTCCGTCCACTGGCCCGCCGCGTCGGTGATGAACACCCTCCGGCATGTCCGTCACGCTATGGGCGCGCACGAATGGCGCCAATGGTTGTGCTCACCGGGACGGGAAGGGGCCTCAGCCCTTGTCGATCACCCGGGTCTTCACCAGGCTTGCCACCATCGTCAGGAACAGCGTCAGGATGATCACGGCCAGGCTCAGCAGCGTCGGGATCTCCGGGACGGCGACGTGTTCACCGCCGTTGATGAACGGCACGGTGTTCTCGTGCAACGCGTGCAGCACCAGCTTGACGCCGATGAAGAACAGGATGAACGCCAGGCCCTGCGACAGGTACACCAGCCGCTTGAGCAGATCGCCCAACAAGAAGTACAGCTGCCGCAGGCCCATCAGCGCGAACAGGTTGGCGGTGAACACCAGGTAGGGCTCACTGGTCAGCCCGTAGATCGCCGGGATGGAGTCCAGCGCGAACAGCAGGTCGGTGGTGCCCAGGGCGACGATGACCAGGAACATCGGGGTCATCAGCCGCTTGCCGCCATCCTTGACGTAGAGCTTGAGCCCGTCCCACTTGTCGGTGGTGTTCAGGTAGGTCCGGGCGAACCGCACCACTGAGTTCTCCGCGTCGTCGCTGTGGTCGGTGTCGCGAACCAGCCGGATCGCGGTGTAGACCAGGAACGCGCCGAAGAGGTAGAAGATCCACGAAAACTGTTTGATCGCAACGGCACCCAGCGCGATGAAGACTCCGCGGAAGATCAGTGCCAGCACGATGCCGACGAGCAGCGCCTGCTGTTGGTAGACCTTGGGCACGTTGAAGCTCGCCATGATGATGATGAAGATGAACAGGTTGTCCACCGACAGGCTGTATTCGGTGAGCCAGCCGGCGTAGAACTCCAGCCCGAACTGGCCGCCGTGGAAGTTCCACACCCAGATGCCGAAGGCGATGGCCAGGCCGATGTAGAACGACAGATACAGGACGCACTCGCGCATCGTCGGCTCGTGCGGCCGCCGGGCGACGTAGATCACGTCGAACAGCAGGATGGCAACCGTCACGCCGAGAGTGATCAGCCACTCGAGCTGGGACACGTTCACAACGGACCTCCGGGCGTCAGACAACGTCCGAGGTCTCTTCCGCCGCGACGCGACCCGCGGCACCGGACGGCCGATGACGACCGACGTGGTGACGACACCGCGGCTAAGGAATACTCCCCTCTGCCAGAAGTGTGTCAGGTCAGCGCAACGCGGCACAATCCGAGCCGCGTCCAGCGCTCCCCCGTCATCAATGCGGCCTAGTATCCACAGTCGTGGCGACGCCGGAAATTCCCGCTCAGTACCTGTTGTCGGAGCACGCCCCGGCGCCGCGCACGCTGATCGACATCCTCTACGACACCGCCGTCCGCTTCCCGGACGCGGCGGCCATCGACGACGGTGACGTCGTCCTGACCTACTCGGAGCTGGTCGCCGACATCGAGGACAGCGTGCAGTGGCTCGGCGCGCGGGGCATCGGCCGCGGCGACCGGATCGGCATCCGGATGCCGTCGGGCAGCTACGCCCTCTACGTGGCGATCCTGTCCACACTGGCCGCTGGGGCCGCCTACGTCCCGGTGGACGCCGACGATCCCGACGAGCGGGCCGATCTGGTGTTCGGTGAGGCCGACGTGGTTGGCGTCATCACCGCGGCGGGTCTGTCCCGCGGTCCGGGCTCCTCCCGTGGCTGGCGTGCGACGGTCCCGCTGGGGCGCGACGACGCCTGGATCATCTTCACCTCGGGATCGACCGGCACCCCCAAGGGGGTTGCGGTGACCCACCGCAGCGCGGCGGCGTTCGTCGATGCCGAGGCGCAGATGTTCTTGCAGGACAATACGATTGGGCCCGGCGATCGGGTGCTGGCCGGGCTGTCGGTGGCGTTCGACGCCTCCTGTGAGGAGATGTGGCTGGCCTGGCGGTACGGCGCGTGCCTGGTGCCCGCACCGCGTGCGCTGGTGCGCAGCGGCATGGACCTGGGGCCGTGGCTGGTCGCCCGTGACATCACCGTGGTGTCGACGGTGCCCACCCTGGCCTCGCTGTGGCCGGCCGAGGCGCTGGAGGCGGTCCGGCTGCTGATCTTCGGCGGCGAGGCCTGCCCGCCGGAGTTGGCCGAG
>Ga0208588_1000577_pt1 | contig 11735 bp, 11 predicted proteins | sample NGESurshal092012_8_FD_184483 | JGI IMG/M metagenome (GOLD analysis project Ga0208588, IMG submission 184483) | Arctic peat soil microbial communities from Barrow, Alaska - NGEE Surface sample 415-3 shallow-092012 (SPAdes) | ecosystem: Environmental > Terrestrial > Soil > Wetlands > Peat ...
TACCGGCTGTTCGACATCGACCGGTTGATCAACCGCACCCTGCTGTACGTGGTGTTGACGATCTGCGTGATCGGCATCTACATCGCGGTGGTCACCGGGCTGGGCGCGGTGTTCGACGCTGGGCAGGGTGCTCCGGCGCTGTCCCTGCTGGCGACAGGGATCGTGGCGGTGCTTTTCGCGCCGCTGCGGGATCGCCTGCAGCGCTTGATTGATCGTTGGGTCTACGGTGACCGCGCCGACCCGTTCCGGGCCCTGACGATGCTCGGTCGACGCCTGGAGAGCAGCCTGCCACCGGAGTCGGTGCTGCCGGCGGTCGCCTCGACGGTGGCGGACGCGCTTCATGTGCCGTACACCGCTGTCCAGGTGATCTCACGGAACGAGTTCGGCGACATCGGCTTTCGCACCGCAGCCGAGCACGGCGCGCCGCTGGCGGAGGACGCCCAACCGATCACCGTGCCGCTCTCCTACGCCGGTGCGCAGGTCGGCCGCCTGGTCCTTGCCGGGCATCACCGCACCATCGACCTGTCTCCCTCCGACCGCCGGGTGTTGCGGGATCTGGGTAGCCAGATCGGGATCGCGCTGCACGCCAGTCAGTCCGAATTGCAGGCGGTGCGCCTTGCCGAAGACCTACAACGATCCCGGGAGCGGCTGGTCACCGCCCGGGAAGAGGAACGCCGACGCATCGGTCGGGACCTGCACGACGGGCTCGGCCCGCAACTGGCGGGACTGACAATGACCCTGGAAGCGGCCCGCGAGCTGGTCCGAACCGACCCCACACACGCCGAACAACTTCTGGCCGGCCGACTCGAACAGGCGGACTTGGCGGTCGACGAGGTCCGTCGGATCTCCCACGAGTTGCGACCACCCGCGCTCGACGCACTCGGGCTGATCGGCGCGCTGCGCAGCCACGCCATCGGTCGGCATCGGGTGCCCGTCAGCGTCGACGCACCGGCCGAGCTGTCCGGGCTGCCGGCGGCCGTTGAGGCCGCGGCCTACCTGATCGCCCTGGAAGCGCTGCGCAATGTGGACGTCCATTCTGGGGCCGCCGCGTGCGGGCTCACCCTGTGCGTGGACGAACCACCGCGCCCACGTGCACTGCGGATCCTCATTGAGGATGACGGCGTCGGGCTTTCCGGCGACACACGGCCCGGCGTCGGTCTGGTATCGATGCGGGAACGCGCTGCCGAACTTGGTGGGACCTGTCGCGTCACTCCCGGGCAAGGTGGCGGCACCCTGGTGGAGGCCGTACTGCCGTTGCCCAACCCGGCAGGAGACTAGAACCGTGGACCCAACATCGGTGGTTATCTGCGACGACCACGCGCATTTTCGGCAAGGACTTCGAGCACTCCTGGACACCAGCGATGAAATCGAGGTGGTCGGCGAGGCAGCTGATGGAGCCCAGGCGGTCGCGGTCGCGGTTCGCCTGCAACCCGATGTCATCCTGATGGACCTCACCATGCCCGGTGTCGGGGGTATCCAGGCAACCGCCGATGTGCTGGCCGCTTGCCCGCACATCGGCGTCCTCGTTCTCAGCATGGTGTCCGACGACGACTCCGTGTTCGCCGCGATGCAGGCGGGGGCACGAGGCTATCTCCTCAAGGGTGCACGCAAGGCCGAGATCGTCCGCGCGGTCCGCGCGGTGGCCAGCGGCGAGGCAATCTTCGGCGCCGACATCGCCACCAGGCTGATGGGCTACTTCGCGTCATCCGTAGCACAACCAATCCAAGCCGAATCGCAACTGACGGCCGTATTCCCTCAGCTGACCGCCCGCGAGGCCGAAATCCTCCGACTGGTCGCCGACCAGATGACGAACCCCGAGGTCGCCGAACGGCTCGGACTGACCGAAAAGACAATCCGTAACAACGTGTCGAGCATCTTCACCAAGCTCCAAGTTGCCACCCGCGCACAAGCCATCGCGATGGCCAGAGAGGCCGAGCCCGACCGAACCATCCCTCCCCGGCCTGCGAGCTGATGTGACAGGAGCCAACCGGTCTCCGCACCCTCGACAGTGGCTTGGGTAGTAGGCCGTCAGTCCAAACCGGTCAAGTCAGATCGGGCAGGACACCAGGTACCCTTGGACCTGCTCGGCCTCATTGCCGGCGTGCCCGCCGACATGGCGCAGATTCCTTGGGATGGCCCTCAAGTCCGGATTGTCGAGCATCAAGCGCATGCCCCGGGCCATGCGGCGCTGTTGATTTCCGAACGCGGGGTTCTCGTCGCCGGCGACATACTTTCTGACGTCTTGATTCCGATGCTCGACCTGAACGACACCGCGGACCCGATCGAGGACTACCTCGCCGCGCTGCGGCTGCTCGAAGGCGTGGCGGGCGACGTCGATGTCCTCGTCCCGGGCCGCGGGTCGGCCCATCGGCCACGTACGGCAAGGATTGGCTTCCTGGCGTGCATGAACGGCAACTACAGCACCTCGCCCGAAGAAGAGAGCGCAACGGCACGCCCGGATAGAGATCCCTAACCGCGATCAGCTCGGCGCGGACGCCCGACGGGCCCGGGACAGAAGATGGAACGGACATCGCCGGGTCCTCTCAAGGGAGCAGCATCAGCGGTGTCCGCCGATCCTCCCGCCCATCACCCGAACGTGTCATTCCGGTAGTACGGGAATGCGCTTGGTGGCGAGACTCCGACGGGTCCCCGGCACCACTCAGGCGCGTCATTGGCTACCTCTTGACCTCACCACTCGGGTGAACGAGCGCGACGAGGCGTCAGACCAGCGTCAGACCCGTCCCGGAATCACACCCGTCGATTCCAGCCGAACGGGCAACGGTGCCGCTGGTCGAAGGCTGATGGCGGGTAGCAGCGGAATCGAGGACAGCTCCGTCCCTACCCGGAACGCCTGCAGGACGGTCGCAAGTACCAGCGGTGCCTCGAGCAAGGCGAGCTGCATTCCGACGCACGTGCGCGGACCGGCACCAAAGGGAAACCAGGCGTACCGGTGGCCACCGGGAAGCCGCCCGTCCGTCAGGTCGAACCGGCTTGGGTCGAAAACGTCGGGCTGGTTCCACACCTTCGGCGAATGATGCACCGCCCATGGCGAGATGATCACGGCCGAACCGGCAGGGATCCGGTGACCGCAGAGAACGTCGTCCCGTTCGACGCGGCGACCGACACTGTGAACGGCCGGATACATCCGCATTGCCTCCCGCGCTGCCCAACCCGTCATCGGGAGAGCGGTGACATCGCTTGCTGTCGGTGGGCGGCCGTCGAGCACCCGGGAGAGTTCGCTCTGGATCGCCTCATGCCATCGCTCGGACCGGGCCAGCTCGATCAAGCCGCAGGCCAGGGTGGTAGCGGCGGTTTCGTGACCGGCGAGGAGGAAGATCAGCACCTGGTCGGCGACTTCCTGATCGCTGAGCCGATCATTTGAATCCTCGTCGTCCCGCGCCTCGAGCAACAAGCCCAACATGTCATCCGATGGTTGATCGGTGCGGCTGGCGCGGCGGGCGGTGACGATGTCGGCCACCACTCCGCGCATTTCCGCCAGCCCCGCGATGAGTCGTCGATTCGACGGCGTTGGCACCCACATCGGCATGGCGTGCGGCACCAGCCCGCGCATCATCACCGCTTCGTTCACGAAAGCGACACGCATGATCCGTGGAATGGCGGCTGTCATGTCGGCGCCGAACAGAATTCGGCCGATGATCCGGGACGTCACCTCGATCATGCCGGCATGGGCGTCGACGGTGCTTCCAGCAGCGGCCGCCTCGGTCCAGCCGGCGACCAGTCGTTGTGCCTCTTCGACCATGATCCGGGAATAGCTGGTCTCGATTCTCCGGCGCGTGAAAACTGGTGCCAGGAAGCGCCTTTGTCGGTGCCAGACATCCCCCTCGCTGGTCAACATGCCGTTACCCAGGGCGAGCCGCACCTCCTGATAGGCCGGGGTGTTCTTGGTGTAAAGGTCCGGTTGGCCGAGAACCTGAAGCACCGCGTCGGGGGACGAAACGCTGTAGAACGTGGTGCGCCAACCGGGTGGGCCAACATCGATCCGAGCGACGTCGCCGACCTCCCGGGCGGCCCGCATGATCGTCCCGAGATAGTCGCGCCGGATCTCGAAGGCTGTCCCCAGCAACGGGGTGCCGCGCAGCGCCGGTACTGGCGGTGCGATGTCGGTCGTGACGGAACTCTGCATGGCCATGTCCCCTGTCGGGTGCGGGATACCTGCCCCTACGGTTCCACGAATCGGATCCCGAACCAACGCCTTTGTGGTGTGGCGGTACTACCGGACCTGAAAGGTTTTGCGAGACAATTCTTGGGTCGTCGTGTCGATCCGGTATGAGGCCGCACAACGTGCCCTGGTCGCCCCGCTGCTCACCGAAGCCGGCACCGACGGCGACTGTCAGGCTGGCCGGGGCAACGGGAATATTGCGTTCAGCCTGATCGAGCAGTTCGCGCAGCATCGCGTTCGCCTCAGCGCGCGACTTGGAATAAGAGCTGACGCGGCGCAGCTTGCCACCGACGGCTGGTACGAAAGCGGAAGCGACCCAACGCCCGTCATAACGCTGCCTTCTCCGTTGACATTGCGGCCACTCACGCCGTGTCCTCCGGCACCATCCTCTGGGCGAAAGTGTGCACCGAGTCGACTGGGGATTCTGCGAAGTCGGCCGATCTTGATCGACTGCAGATCACCGGTTCGGATCAGGTCGTAGACCTTGCAGCGCCTGATCTTCAGGCTCTGGGCCGCTTCCGTGCAGGCTGTCAGGGCACACGGGACAGTGCCCGGGTCACTGCTTCGGCGTCGAATCTGTCGGGGTCGAACTCGGCGGCGTCGTCGAGTCCCAACCACTCCAGCCTATCTGCGTGCTCCTGGTCGGCGGGGTCGTTCAGAACCTCCACAAGCTCGGCGTAGCCCCAGATGCCGCCGCAGTCGTCGGGAGGGGCCGCACGCCGCCCACCAGTGCACCGCGGATACGCCGCGGTTTCGTTGTGGTCGAGTACCTTCTCCACCAGGATGTCGTGATCCCAGTCGTCGCCGAAGTCGTAGGTGTAGCGCAGCTTGCTGTTTACCGTGGGGGCGACCTGCTCCAACGTCACCGGCGTCTCCGCGCGGTGACCCAGGTCGGCGTCAGCGGTCCCGAACCTGCCGTAGGGGGTTTCGAAGACATGCATGTGGCTGTCGTCCCAGCCGAACGCGATCTGGATGCTTGTGTGCAGCCGTGCGAGGCTGATGTTGGCGGGCACCTCAAGGCGCCGCCAGATCGGTGGCTTCGCTCCACGCAACCCCACCTTGATCTGATATATCGGCGCCGGCCGGTCGGACTTCTTGCGCTTGGTCGGCAGAGCGGCCACCGCCGTCTGGCCACGCTCCGCGGTCTGCGTCCTGGCACCGAACCGGCTGCCTGCGTCCCCTGACAGCTGCGCCAGCATCTGCAGCACCGTGAGCCCGACACCGCCCTCATCCTCGACTCCGTGCGGCGCCGCGGGTTTGCTGGGCGTCGGTAGGGTCTTCATCCGTGCCCGCACCAGTACAGCCAGCGCGGGGTAATCCGGACCGTCCTCATCGACCGGCAAGTCATCTATTTCCTCATCGGTGAGCACGCTGTCGTGCACCGCCCGCGCGTCCAGGGCCGTCTCGACCTGCCAGCGGAACTCGGCCGCATCCAGCGCCTCCGTCGTGATCTCCAGACCTCCGTCCCGCCCAATGGCCCGCATCACCTGAAGCGCCTCGGGCAGTTGGTCCACGTCGAGCAGACGAATGTCACTGGCGGCGCCGCAATCCAGATGGTCTACACTGATCACGACGGCGTGCGAGCGCCCGGCCCGATGAAATGAGCAGGCCAGCATCGACGCGGTGCCCAGCGAGTCGCTCAGGCGCCAACAATCGGCGACCGTCACCGGCTCGCCCAGTTCGGCCGCCCACCTCGGCCGGGGGGCACCGGCCTCAACAAGCCGGTCGGCGGCCGCCGACGCCGCCTTGCCGGCCCGGTCTTCGGCGACCGAACCGATCGCCAGCAGCATCGCCAGCGCCTCCGAGCTGGCTCGAGCCTCGAACTCCGGGATGAACCCGCCGACCAGTGCCTCCTCAAAACCCTCACCGGCACGTGCGCCGATCGACATCAAGGCCGCGCCCACGATCTCAGCGTCCAGCGGGTCCTCGGACTCCGTCAGGTCTGCGGCCGCCGCGATCAACCCATCGATAAGCCGCCGCAGGTCGAAGTCCGCACCCGAGCACAACGGGCATTCGCACTCACCCGGCGCGCTCAACACGTAGGGCAGGGCAGGTCGCCGAGCGGATTTCTTACTCCGCTTGCCCTTCCGGCCGCGGCTCACAGGACTCATTCCCCTAGTCTGCCCCACCCGACCGCCTCACCTCGCGCACCCCAGCAGGGCGTGTCGAGTTCGTTGAAGCGGCGTTGCTCCGCCAATACCGGCGGACTCACCGCGCTCCCATGACCGAGTTACGACAGTTCATCGACTCGTTGCGCCAGCAGCTTGGCGTGCAATACCCGCTGGCCCACGCTCGCCCCTTCGTCAGCGGACTCAAGCTCGTGGTTCAGGCGCAGACCGACGCCGGTTTGGACGCCGAGTTCGCGCTGGTCGCACAGGTCGGAGGTCAATTCATCCTCACGCCCGCCGCACAAGAGTTCTACGAGCGTGTCACCTGGGAAGGCGACATCGCGACGCGGTGGCGACCGGACGCCAACTCCGACTCACCGGTCGTTGTCGATCCAGATGTGCGATTCGGGACCCCACCCGTCGGCGGTATCAGCACCAGCATCCTGCGCGAGCAGGACTTGGCCGGGGAGGACGAGGGCGACCTGGCCGCCACGTTCGGCCTCACTTTGACCCGGGTGCGCTGGGCACTGGCCTACGTGATGGCGAACGAAGCGGCGTGACGCCGGCGAAGCCGGCAGCGGTCCGAGTGTACTTCGACGCGGACGTGCTGGGCCTCGCCAAACTGGTCTGCCTGGAACGAGCGGACTTCACCTACCCCGGGTGACCCAGGCGGCCGCATCAAGAACCGCGAACGACCACCTTGTCCCATCACCGATCCGGTACGAAGGACTCCATCTGGATTCCTATCGTCGCCGCCCGTGGGTGGCTGATCATCAATGCTCAGCCTCGGCGGCCACCGTCCCGCCCTACCTCACCGAAAATGACCCACGGAACCAGCAGGAGAGCCACATTTCCGGCGGTAACTGAACGCCCATACGTTTGGGACCGGATGTAGTAGAACTGGGCGGACTTCCTCTTCTCGTTCAAGCGACCCGTCGATAGTTCTCGGATCGCGCCGGCGGACCCCAACCTTCGCAACTGTTGCGGATCAGGCGGTGTCGCGTCCACGGGCGGCCCGCGCGGCGTCGGCCGTCAGCCGGGTGATGACGGCGGCTCGTGTCCCGGGGTCCAAGGCGGCGATCTGGTCCTCGATCTGCTGGGCAGTCAGGTCGACGAGTTCCTTCTTCTTCCGCAGCTGGATCGCGGCGACGGCCAGCACTACGGCAAATACCGCCAGCAGAATGGCACGCAAGAGCTTTGCGGAGTTTGACATAGCGGTTCCTTCCGGACTTCAGAACAAGTCATCCGTGTCAGCGTCGCCATTGACAGAGCACGACCTGCTGGCAGCGTGCGTGATCGAGACTGATCACGCAAGTCAACGTCGAACAGCGAATCGGCCTGAGTCACTGCAATGAACACTGATCTGGCGGAGGTCGGTCCGACGGATCTCCGGCCCGCTGGGCTCTCGGTGCGTCGGACTTCGCTCAGACCCGCGGTGGTCACAGGGCCGTCAGCCCTTTGACGATCAGCACGAGGCCAACGACCGCTGTGACGGCGGCGACGGCCTGAATCTTGTGTGTCCCAAGCCATCTCGCGAAGGCGTCCACGCGAGACGCGGTGGCGTCCGGAGAGACCACGTAACTGATGATCGGCACCTCGACCACCAGGTAGGTGACGATGCTGAAGGCAAGGATCAGGATCAGCTGGACGGGAAGGCTGTACGAGTTCCTGACCATGATTCCGCCGGCCGCCAGGGAGAACGGTGTAGGCGCCCCCAGGACAACACCTGCGGCGTCGAGCTCGGTGAACCCCGCCGGACAACAGGACGATCTGTTGCATCTGCTCTCCCGCTACCGGCCCAGTCGGCGAATACTCCGGCACGGGTTGGACCTGGGTCGAGGCCCACGACGAACGCAGTCTCACCATAGTTGCGGACGCGTTTAGCCCACGTTTAGCCCGCGCGGGGAACTTCCCCCCACCGACTCACGACCCTGGCCGGGCGTCGTCGCGGCCGGGTGGCGGCCGCTGAAGCGCCCGCGGACAGGGCAACCCCGGCAATCGTTCGGCGTAGCGCGGTTCACGGGGATCGGCTCGACGGGTGACCGCCGTTGCGTTGGCGGCGGACACACCGCCACCCGCAGCAGGGTAATTGGCTCAGCGAATTCGGATGGACATCGCTTGCGTTGATATCAGTTCGACGCGAGCCCGACGGTGCCGTTGATGACCAGGTACACGCCCACGATGGCCAGGATGCTCCTGAGGACGATGTCTCGGTGGTTCTTGACCCAGCCGATCCAATTGTTGGCTCTGATGAGGTGGGTCTGGGCCCGGTCAGGGGCTCGCATGAACGCAGCGAGGAAGATCCATGCCAAGGCCACGTTGACCACGGCCGCCGCGAGGACCAGCAGGAGGGCGATCGCGATGCGGGGTTCGGCCGCGGCGATGCCCTCCACCCCAGCGAGGTACTGAACGCCCGGGGCGAAGATGAGCACGCCGACCACGATGGCCCCGCCGACCTCGGCTCCCTCCATCAGCCGGGTGGACAGGCTCGGCTTCTTTTGTCCCTCCTCACCGGGGCGACGGAGCCGGGTGCGTAGCCGGGGTTGAAACACCGCCAGCGTCAGGGCGAGGATGCCAAGGCCCAGTCGGATGCCGTAGTGGGGCGTCAGGTTGGTCGGCAGTTCCAGTCCGGTGACCCGGATCAGCACGAGCACGACGACACCGACGAGGGCGCCGACGATCAAGCCACCGGTCATGAAGGCGGTCTCCAGGCGGGCTCCTCGTTCCTTCGCGAGGTAGACGGCCGAGACGACGAGCGCGCCGGGGTTGAGAGCTGACCCCAGCACCAGCAGGAATGACTGCAGAACAGCTACAACAGGCACGATGAATCGCTCGTTCCGAGAGGTTTGCCGCGTTCGTCCGGGTGACGTTCGCCGATGATTATCCCGATGAACCATGAGGCCCGTGTGATGTCGGTGGCCGTCCACTGTGGCCCGGCCGACGGGGGCAGCCTAAAGGTAGTCGGCGGCGTCGGCGTGGTCGACGGCGCCGGCCCGGACACCGAACCCGGGCTTGGTCTCTCGCCGTTCTCGGGGGCCGTCATCGGGGATCCCGGACCACTCAGGTCTCGATGAGGTCGGCGGCGCCATTGGCTCGCGGAGGGCCGATCTCGCCCGAAGACATCGTGCTCGTCCTGGCCGCCACCTAACCCGGCTGATCGTCCCCCAGGGCGTGGACCCGATCACACAGAAGGGCAGCAGCGATGGTATGCCCGCTATCTGCCGGAGCCAGTTCGTGTGCACGGACATGCCGCCGTCGGCGCGGGTAGCGGCCAACTCTCGCTCGTTCGGCTCAGTTGCCGCCACCGCCGCGATGACGATGCAAATGTTTCGACGTGCTGTCGAATCGACGCGTTACCGTTCGACGCAGGGGTGAGGCAGGGTTGAATCGGTGAATGGGGCCGATCCCGGGCAGACACGAAGGGGTACAGCGATGAAGGTCATGGTTCTGGGCAAGGCGACGGAGCGGTCCGAGGCCGGCGAGTTCGGTTCCGCCGAAGAGTTCGCGGCGATGGATCGGTACGGCCAGCAGCTCGCCGAGGCGGGCGTCGTGCTGGCCAGCGACGGTCTCCAGCCGAGCAGCAAGGGCAAGCGGGTGGCCTTCGACGCCGACGGCAACACCACCGTGATCGACGGCCCATTCGCTGAGACGAAGGAACTGGTCGCTGGCTTCTCGATCTGGGAGGTCGCCTCGATGGATGAGGCCGTCGAGTGGGTCAAGCGCGCGCCATTCCGCGACGGCGGGGTGGTCGAACTGCGCAAGGTCCTCGACGCTGAGGACTTCTCCGAGTCCTTCGCGGCAGAGATCTCGGCAGCCGAGGACCAGTTGCGCGCAGATCGCGCTGACGGACGGTAGTGGTCTCAGCGACTCAGCAGGCGATCGAGGCGGTCTGGCGGATCGAGTCCGCGAGGCTGATCGCCGGCCTGGCCCGTATCGTTCGCGATGTCGGGCTGGCCGAAGACCTTGCGCAGGATGCACTTGTCGCAGCGCTCGAACAGTGGCCCGAGTCAGGTGTCCCGGACGTCCCGGGCGCCTGGCTCATGGCTGTGGCGCGCCGCCGCGGCGTCGACACGATTCGTCGAGCCGTGACACTGCGGAGCAAGGTCGAACTGCGCTGTCGCGACCTCCCTGAGCACGAGACTCCGATGGACGAGATCGAGTTCGAACCCCACGTCGAAGACGACGTGCTGCGGCTGTTTTTCATCGCGTGCCACCCGGTGCTGTCGGTCGATGCCCGCGTGGCCCTGACCCTGAAGTTGGTCGCCGGGCTGTCGACCGAAGAGATCGCCCGCGCGTTTCTGGTGCACACGACCACGATGGCAGCACGGATCACCCGGGCGAAGAAGGCGCTCACCGAGGCCAACGTGCCCTTCGAGGTTCCTGTCGGCGAGGAACTCGCGGACCGGCTGAGTTCGGTGCTCGAGGCCGTCTACCTGGTCTTCAACGAGGGCTACACAGCCACCGCGGGCGAGCAGTGGGCACGCGCCGAGCTGTGCCAGGAAGCGATGCGCCTCGGCCGCATGCTCGCCACGTTGGCAGCCGGCGAGTCCGAGACGCATGCCCTCGTGGCGTTGATGGAGATCCAGGCGTCCCGCCTTCGCGCCCGTATCGGGTCCGACGGCGAGATCGTCACGCTCGACAAGCAGGACCGTGCCCGGTGGGACCGGTTGCTGATCATGCATGGACTCGCCGCGCTGAATCGGGCCGAGGAAATCGGCGGCACCGGCTCCTATGCGATCCAGGCGAAGATCGCGGCCTGCCACGCCGGAGCACCGCGTGCTGGGGACACCGACTGGGTGCGCATCGCCTCCCTGTACGGCGACCTCGTCGGGTTGACCCGCTCGCCGATCGTCGAACTGAACCGTGCGGTTGCGGTGTCGATGGCCGACGGACCGGCCGCGCACATCTGCTCGCCCGGGCCAGCAGCTCCTGATCAAGCCTGCTCGACCGGATCATTCCGTTGTCGGGCACTCCGTCCGACTCTGCCGCTGTCGGCGCGGAAGCGTCCGACCATGCCGCATTCCGCGCACAAAGCCTTGTTCTGGTGAACTCTGATCTGACCGCGACCGGCCACAGCTCCACCATCGGAAATGGCTCCGTCCGTCCTGTCATGCGGCTTGACGGACCAGGACTGTCCACATAATCGACCTCGATACGCAAGTGGCCGCCTACCGCCTCGACATACCTGCGTAGGTGGCGACCTGGGAGTGCTCCATGTCGCCGCTCTCGATTCGAGAGACGCGATTCTGGCTCACCTGCAACCGCCGGGCAAGTTCCACCTGCGTCAGATCAGAGGCCGCTGGCGTGGTTGTCAGCTTGCGTGCAGGTACCTGCTGATCGCCCGACGAATGGCTTCGGAGACGCTGATGTGTTCCTCGGCGGCACGGAGCAGCAGGTCGCGTTTGAGTTCCGGATCAAGGCGTACCGATTCGACCGATGATGCCGCC
>Ga0208588_1000578_pt1 | contig 11712 bp, 10 predicted proteins | sample NGESurshal092012_8_FD_184483 | JGI IMG/M metagenome (GOLD analysis project Ga0208588, IMG submission 184483) | Arctic peat soil microbial communities from Barrow, Alaska - NGEE Surface sample 415-3 shallow-092012 (SPAdes) | ecosystem: Environmental > Terrestrial > Soil > Wetlands > Peat ...
GCCCATCGCGACTTCACAAACCTGATTGGGCTGGGAAATCTTGTCGCCGGTCAGTGTCAGGCGCGACAGCCGCAGATCGGCGCCGGATTTTTCGACGGTCAAGGCGCCCCGCGAACCGGCCAGACCCAGAGACTTGCCAATGACGGCCTCCACGGCGGGCGGTTTGGCCGGGGCGAAATGGCGGTCCACCACCACCGCGGCTTCTGATCCGCCGGAGGCGCGACGAGGCGTCGCACGAGCGGCCACCGGCGGCGCGCCCGCCTGGCCGACCGGCGTCGGCGCGTCGACGGCGCCGGGCAACGCCATTTGCGCGCGACTTGCGGCGGGCGCCAGACACAGGAAAATCATGACGGTGAGGAACACAGGACGCATGTGAGTTTTTCTGGGAGTTTTATCGCTGGAAACCGGAAGTTTTTTAACCCTGTCTCGATCACCCTGCCAGAATTGACCGGCGCAGCGCAAATGAAAACCCCCGCCACAGGCGGGGGTCGGAGACGCGAAGGCCGGAAGCTTCCGAAAGGCTTAATATTTGGCGACCACGGGCGCGGCGGCGGACCCGCCGAAGCGGTAGACGAGGTCCAAGGAGAACGTCCACGGCTGATAATTGGTGTGCAGCGTGCTGTAGGCATAAGCGCCCGGCAGCGCCGCGACGCCGCTGGCGGTCGGTTCGGCGTAAGTGAAGATTTTCCTGACATCGAAGTTGACGCCCCAGTGCCGGTCGATCATGTAATCGAAGCCGGCTTGCGCGACGCCGCCGATCGAACTTGGAACGGTAATGCCGGTCAGGAAGGCGTTCCTGTTACCCAAGGAAAACACGGGCGTGAGACCGGCGCCGAGATAAGGCTGAAACGCTCCGAACTGAGTGAAGTGATAGACCACGGTCACCGGAACAAAGGAAAGCAGGCCCTCGCCCAGCTTTGTGCCGTTGGTCAGAGTCGGATTCAAGGGATTGAATCCCTTCGTCTTGATGCTGACGTAAGAAGGAACGCCGGTGGCGATTTCGAACGACCAGTTGGGGTTGACGAAAACGCCCGCGACGAAGTTTGCGGTGACAACATTGCTGAGCGTCGCGCCGACATTCTGCGGATAGGGGCTGAGGTCGCCCCTGACCACACGGCTGCCCAGCGGGCCGTAAACGCGCGAGTCGCTGGTGTTCACGACATAGACAGCGCCGACCTTGACGAAAAACGGCTGGAAATCATCGACTACCGGAGCCAGGACCGGCAGGGGCTCCTTGACGGACAGCACATCGGCGGCCAAAACCGACGTCGAGGCGGCCGATCCGGCCAGCAAAGCGCCAGCGGCGCAGGCCGCGCGCAACACCTTTTTGGAAAATTTCAAGTCAAACATTTCGAATCCTCACCCCGGACCACGCTTCTTGCGCGTTGACCGTGAGGCTCACGCCATATGGTTCCGTTGTCAACCAAACCAAAGGTTTTTACGGCTCTCCGCGCGCCCTTCCGGCGGAAATTCCGGCGCGCGTCGCTTATTTGCCACAGTAAGGCGGCCGCGCCGCCAGCGATCGGGAACGATAAATCCCCGCGCCGCGCCGACGCGGGTTGCGACTGAAAAACCCCGCCCCTATATCAGTCCCGCTCTTGCATGAAAGCGTACCCATCCCAATGTGAACGGCAATCGGGGACCGGGCGGACGAAACGTCCGCCCTTCACCGGACCGCCTCGGGGTCCGGCGGTTCTGCGAAGGAAAAGGAAAAGTTTCAAATGGCTAAAGTCATAGGCATCGATCTCGGCACCACCAATTCCTGCGTCGCGGTGATGGAAGGGTCTACTCCCAAGGTCATCGAAAACGCGGAAGGCGCTCGCACGACGCCGTCGATCGTCGCCTTTACCGATGATGGCGAGCGTCTCACCGGCCAGCCGGCCAAGCGCCAGGCGGTCACCAATCCGGAAAAGACCTTTTTCGCGATCAAGCGCCTGATAGGCCGCACCTACGACGATCCCATGACCAAGAAGGACATGGGCCTCGTTCCCTACAAGATCGTCAAGGCGGGCAATGGCGACGCTTGGGTCGGCGCCGACGGCAAGCAATATTCGCCGTCGCAGATTTCCGCCTTCATCCTGCAGAAGATGAAGGAAACCGCCGAATCCTATCTCGGCCAGCCCGTGACCCAGGCAGTCATCACCGTTCCGGCCTATTTCAACGACGCCCAGCGCCAGGCCACCAAGGACGCCGGCAAGATCGCCGGTCTGGAAGTGCTGCGCATCATCAACGAACCGACCGCCGCCGCGCTGGCCTATGGCCTCGACAAGAAGGGCGCCGGCACCATCGCCGTCTATGACCTCGGCGGCGGCACCTTCGACGTGTCCGTGCTCGAAATCGGCGACGGCGTGTTCGAAGTGAAGTCGACCAATGGCGACACCTTCCTCGGCGGCGAGGATTTCGACATGCGCCTGGTCGAATATTTCGCCGAAGAGTTCAAGAAGGAGTCCGGGATCGACCTCAAGAAGGACAAGCTGGCCCTTCAGCGCCTCAAGGAAGCGGCGGAAAAGGCCAAGATCGAATTGTCCTCGGCCACCCAGACCGACATCAACCTGCCCTATATCACCGCCGACGCTTCCGGGCCGAAACATCTGACCCTCAAGCTCACCCGGGCGAAATTCGAGGCGCTGGTCGACGACTTGATCCAGCGCACGGTCGAGCCCTGCCGCAAGGCGCTCAAGGACGCCGGCCTTTCCGCCGCCGAGATCAACGAAGTGGTGCTGGTCGGCGGCATGACCCGCATGCCGCGCGTGCAGGAAGTGGTGAAGCAGTTCTTTGGCAAGGAGCCGCACAAGGGCGTCAATCCTGACGAAGTCGTCGCCATCGGCGCGGCGGTGCAGGCCGGCGTGCTGCAGGGCGACGTCAAGGACGTATTGCTGCTCGACGTGACCCCGCTGTCGCTCGGCATCGAAACGCTCGGCGGCGTCTTCACCCGCCTGATCGACCGCAACACCACCATCCCGACCAAGAAGAGCCAGGTGTTCTCGACCGCGGAGGATTCCCAGACCGCCGTCACCATCCGCGTCTTCCAGGGCGAGCGCGAAATGGCGGCCGACAACAAGGCGCTCGGCCAGTTCGACCTCGTGGGCATCCCCCCGGCGCCGCGCGGAATGCCGCAGATCGAGGTGACCTTCGACATCGACGCCAACGGCATCGTGTCGGTGACCGCCAAGGACAAGGCGACGTCCAAGGAACAGAAGATCAGCATCCAGGCGTCGGGTGGCCTGTCCGAATCCGACATCGACAAGATGGTCAAGGACGCCGAGGCTCATGCGACCGAGGACAAGCAGCGCCGCGCACTGGTCGACGCCCGCAACCAGGGCGAAGCCATGGTCCATTCGGCGGACAAGTCGCTGAAGGAATTCGGCGACAAGGTCTCCGAAGCCGACAAGAGCGCGATCGAGGCGGCTGTCGCCTCGCTCAAGACCGCTCTCGAAGGCGAGGACATCGAGGCGATCAACGCCCGCTCGAACGAGTTGGCGCAGGCCTCGATGAAGCTCGGCGAAGCCATGTACAAGGCCGAACAGGCCAGCGCGGGCGCCCCGGGCGGTCCTGAAGGCAAGCATGAAGAAGACGTGATCGACGCCGACTTCAAGGAAGTCAAGGACGACAAGAAAGGCGCCTGAGCCTTTTCGGCGCGGGACATGTCCCGCGCCGATTTTTTGACGATTCCCCGTTTCGCTGGCGTGAAAAATGCTGGCGAAGCCCATGGCGGCATGCAAGAAAGCTGCGTTCCGGCGAAAAGCTCCGGACAGACCTTTGTGAAAGATTTGGATCAGACCGTCGATGGCCACCAAGCGCTGCTTTTATGAAATCCTCGGCGTCAGCCGGACCTGTTCCGACGTCGACCTCAAGAGCGCCTTCCGCAAACAGGCGGTTCAGCACCATCCCGACAAGAATCCCGGCGACAAGAAGGCCGAGGCGAAGTTCAAGGAAATCAACGAAGCCTATCAAATCCTGTCCGACGGTCAGAAGCGCGCAGCCTATGACCAGCATGGCCATGCCGCCTTCGAGCATGGCGGCTTGGGCGGCGGCGGCGGCTTCGGCATGGGCGAGGGTTTCGCCGCCTCCATGGCCGATATTTTCGACGACCTGTTCGGCGACGTCATGGGTGGCGGCCGGCGGACCCGGTCAACCGGGCGCGAGCGCGGCTCGGACCTGCGCTACAACATGGAAGTCACGCTCGAAGAGGCGTTTCGCGGCAAGTCGGCGGCGCTGAAAATCCCGACTTCGGTGTCCTGCGAAACCTGTGGCGGCTCCGGCGCCAAGGCTGGCTCCAAGCCAAAAATTTGCGGAACCTGCGCCGGCCACGGACGCGTGCGCGCCCAGCAGGGCTTTTTCTCGATCGAACGCGCCTGCCCGGCGTGTCATGGACGCGGCGAAGTCATCGACAATCCCTGCCCCGCTTGCTCCGGCGCCGGCCGCTCGACGCGCGAACGCTCGCTTTCGGTCAATATTCCGGCCGGCATCGAGGACGGCACGCGCATCCGCCTCACCGGCGAGGGCGAAGCGGGGCTGCGCGGCGGTCCCGCCGGCGATCTCTATATTTTCCTGTCCATCAAGCCGCATCCCTACTTCCAGCGCGAAGGGGCCGATCTCCATTGCCGCGTGCCGATCTCCATGGTGCAGGCGGCGCTCGGCGGCGACATCAAGGTTCGCGCCGTCGACGGAACCGAACTCAAGGTCAGGGTTGACGAGGGCACGCAATCGGGCCGCCAGTTCAAGATCAAGGGACGCGGCATGCCCGTCTTGCGCTCGCGCGAATTCGGCGACCTCTATATCCAGGCCAATGTCGAGACGCCGCAGAACCTGACCCGGCGTCAAAAGGAGCTGCTGGCCGAATTCGAAAACGAATCGACTCACAAGACCCATCCCGAATCGGCCGGTTTCTTCGCCCGGATGAAAGAATTTTTCGATCTGGCCTGAACGAGACCGGTTTGCCTTGGCGCCCGATCAATTGTAAAAGATTTCAGGCAATCGGATCGATCAGGGTCCAAGGGCAAAAAAATTGAGCGCACAAAAAAGTCCGGTTCATCAACTCCGGCCGCCAGGCAGGAACCTGATCGACGATCGATTGGGCGATGAGGCGCGCTTTATTCGCTCCTGGCTCGAAAACCCGCGTCTTGCCGGCGCGATCACGCCTTCGGGCCGCTTCCTCGCCCGCGCCATGGCCCAATGCGTCGATCCGGCCGGCGATGGACCGATCATCGAACTCGGCCCCGGCACCGGACCCGTGACGCAGGCGCTGCTTGCGCGCGGCATTGCCGCCGAGAGGCTGGTGCTGGTCGAATTTGAGCCCTCTTTCTGCAATCTTCTGACCCACAAGTTTCCTCGGGCGAAAGTGATACGCGGCGACGCCTACCGGCTGGCGGAGACTCTGGCTGGCCATCTCGGAGGGCGTCGTCCCGCCGCCATCGTCTCCAGCCTGCCGCTGCTCACCAAGCCAGAGAACGCGCGCATCGCGCTGCTGCGTCAGGCTCTGGATCTGATGGGACCGAACGGGCGCTTCATCCAGTTCACTTATGGCGTGAAATCGCCGGTTCCCACCCATGTTGGCGGCGCGCTGCATTTCCGGACCCAGGCGCTCGCGCCGATCTGGCTCAACCTTCCGCCAGCGCGCATTTACGTCTATCGGCACGTTGATTGCCCCAAGATCGAGCTGCCGACGGACATGATCGACAAGCTCGTGCAGCACTCGATCCGTTTCGGCCGCGAAATCCGTGACGAGTTGGACGAAGCGCGCGCGCGTCTCGCCAAGGGCGACAACAAGAGAAGCGCGAAAACGGGAAACGCGACTACGCGGCAGTCCTGATATAAGGCAGCCAAGGGCGAGTCGCTTCGCCGTTTCTCTTTGCGGGCGCCTTCATGTCTTCTCTCTCCGATAAACTCATCGTTGCGCTCGACGTGTCCGACGTCGCGCAAGCGCGAAATATGGTTGCCCGCCTCGACGACAGCGTCTCGTTTTACAAGATCGGCATGGAGCTGGCCTATGGCGGCGGGCTGGCGCTGGTCGAGGAGTTTTCCAGCGCCGGCAAGCAGGTCTTCGTCGATCTCAAGCTGCACGACATTGGCCATACCGTCGAAAAGGCGACAGCGCAGATCGCCCGGCTCGGCGCGCGTTTCCTGACCGTCCACGCCTTCCCGCAAACGCTGGCGGCGGCGCGGCGCGGCGCCGAAGGCTCGAATTTGCAGATTCTCGGCGTGACCGTCATGACTTCCTATGACGATACCGATCTCGCCGCCTGCGGCTATCGTTTGGGGCTACGCGATCTGGTGTCCCTGCGCGCTGCGCAGGCCCGGGAGGCGGGCATCGCCGGGCTCATTTTGTCGCCGGAAGAACTGACCCTCATCCGCCCGCTGGTCGGCCCGGACATGTTGCTGGTCACGCCTGGCGTCAGGCCGGCCGGCGCGGCGCTCGGCGACCAGAAGCGCGTGGCGACGCCGGCGCAGGCATTTGCGCGCGGCGCCAATCATATCGTGGTGGGACGGCCGATCCTCGCGGCCGAGGATCCGCGCGCCGCAGCACTCGCCATCCAGCGGGAAATCGCTGAGAGCGCTAAATAGAAAAGCGCCGGGCGTACATCCGGCCCGGCGCTCGGTCCTGAGCGCTGATCGATGACGCCTTGGACTTTCAAAATGCTAGCCCGGCGATATGTCCAAAGCATGACGGTTTTCGGGAGAAACTTGGCCATGCCAAAAGCACCATCGCCCGCGTAAATGTGCATGATGCGGAGGCCCTCCGCCTTTTGAATTGGCGCGAAAAGGCCTATAGAGCGGCAAGCAAAGCTGGAGAGCGACGAAATGGCTGACATGCGGCTGGTTGTGGCCGGCGCCGCCGGGCGCATGGGACAGATGCTGGTCAAGGCCATCGCCGCGACCGAGGGCGTCGTCCTCGCCGCCGCGCTGGAGCGGCCCGGCTCACCTGCCATTGGGAAAGATGCGGGCGCGCTGGCCGGTCTCGGCCCGCTGAATGTGAAGATCAGCGACGATCCGCTGGCCGCCTTGCTGCTGGCCGATGGCGTAATCGATTTCACGGTTCCGGCGGCGACGGTCGAAATGGCGACTTTGGCGGCGCAGGCGCGCATCGTCCATGTCATCGGCACGACAGGCTTGAGCGCCGACGATCTCGCCAGACTGGAGGCCGCCGCCCGCCACGCCGTGGTGATCCGCTCGGGCAATATGAGTCTCGGCGTCAACCTGCTCGCCGCCATGGTCGAAAAAGTCGCCAAAACGCTCGGCGCCGACTGGGACATTGAAATTCTCGAAATGCACCATCGCATGAAGGTCGATGCGCCCTCAGGCACCGCCCTGCTGCTCGGCGAAGCTGCGGCAAAAGGTCGCAGCGTCGCGCTGGCAGAGCAAAGCGTGCGTTCGCGCGACGGCCATACCGGCGCGCGCAAACCCGGCGACATCGGCTTCGCCACTTTGCGCGGCGGCACCGTCGTTGGCGACCACACCGTCATTTTCGCCGGTCCGGGCGAGCGCATCGAGTTGACCCACAAGGCCGAGGACCGCGGCATTTTCGCGCGCGGCGCCGTGCAGGCGGCGCTGTGGGGACGCGGACGCAAGCCCGGCCTTTATTCCATGGCCGACGTGCTGGGGTTCTAACTACGAATGCGGCGCCGAGCTGATGCGAGGGGTCAAACAAAGGAGAGAAACTTGGAACGTCTTCTCGTGCTCGTGCGCCACGGCCAGAGCGACTGGAATCTGAAAAACCTGTTCACTGGCTGGAAAGACCCCGATCTGACCGAACAGGGCGTCGGCGAGGCGAAAGCGGCGGGGCAGCGCCTCAAGGCGCTCGGCCTCACCTTCGACACGGGCTTCACTTCCGACCTGACCCGCGCCCAGAACACCATGAAGTTGATGCTCGCCGAACTCGGCCAGACCGCGCTTCCCGTCGCCCGGGATCAGGCGCTCAACGAGCGCGACTATGGCGACCTGTCCGGCCTCAACAAGGACGAAGCCCGCAAGAAATGGGGCGACGACCAGGTGCATTTGTGGCGCCGGTCCTATGACGTTCCCCCGCCCGGCGGCGAAAGCCTGAAGGATACGGTGGCGCGCGTGCTGCCCTATTACAATCAGGAAATCCTGCCCGCCGTCCTGCGCGGCGAGCGCACCATCGTCGCGGCGCATGGCAATTCGCTGCGCGCTCTGGTGATGGTGCTCGATCGCCTGACGCCGGCGACCATTCCGAGCATGGAGCTGGCAACCGGCGTGCCGCTGGTCTACCGCCTCAAGGCCGATTCGACGGTGGAATCGAAGCAGGTGCTGGAAGCGCTGAAGGCGGCCTGAGCCGCTGGCCCTGAAGTTCGGGAATTTGCCCATGGTTCGAGACGGCCCCTTGCGGGGCCTCCTCACCATGAGGGAGTGATTTCACGTCCGGCGCAGGGTCAGGTTGATCCGGCCGGGCGGTGACAGCAATGTCGACGTTCCAGCCAAAATCTTGTCGACCCCGTGGAACATTTTTCGCGCCGGGCCGCCGAAGACGAGGACGTCGCCCGATTCCAGAATTAATGTTTGCGTCGGTCCGCCGCGCGTCTCGCCGCCAAAACGGAAGCGGCAGGACTCTCCGAGCGACAGGGACAGAATTGGCGCGGAAAAGTCTGCTTCGTCGCGGTCCTGATGCGCCCCCATGCGGGCCTGGGCGTCGTAAAAATTGATCAGGCAGGCGTCCGGCGCGCCCTGGTCGTCGGAAAAATCGCGCCACAGCCGCATGATGCTGTCCGGCATGGGCGGCCAGGTCCGGCCGGTCTCGGGATGGATTTTCTGGTAGCGATAGCCGGAAATGTCCGACACCCAGCCCAGAGCGCCGCAATTGCTCATGCGCACGGAGAAAGGCTTGCCGCTGCGCGGCATGGCCGGGCGATAAAGCGGCGCCTCGCGCAAAACCTCGTGCAGGTCGGCCAGCAAAGCCTCCTGCTCCGCCCGGTCGAGCGCCGTTTTATAAAGGCGCAGACCGGGTTTGAGCATCAGGGGCTTCAGTTGGGTTTGGCGCCGCCTTTGGCGACTCCGACCTTGGCCGGACGCAGGACACGATCGCCGATGGCGAAACCTTCCTCGACCACCTGCGCGACGGAGCCGGGGACCATGTTTTCGTCCTGGACTTCGAACAGAGCCTCGTGGAAATGCGGGTCGAATTTCTGGCCCTTGGGGTCCAGCTTGCGCACGCCATGCCGGGAAAGGCGCGACAAAAAGTCTCGCTCGGTCAGTTCAATGCCTTCGACAAAGGATTTCAACGCAGCGTCGGCCTCGGCGCGGGCCTCAGCTGGAACACTTTCCAGGGCGCGCTTGAGGTTGTCGCCAAAGGTCAGCATGTCGCGCGCAAAGGAGGTCACGCCGTAGACCTTGGCGTCGGCGACTTCCTTTTCCGTGCGACGGCGCAGGTTTTCCATTTCCGCCAGCGTGCGCAGCACCTTGTCCTTGAGGCTGGCGTTCTCGGCAATCAAGGCCTGCACGACGGCGGCGTCGCGTTCGGCGTCGCTCGGCGCCTGATCGGGCGCCGGAGACTGCATGTCGTCCGTCTGGGCAAGCGTTTCGTCCTGCGGGTTGTTTCCGTTCATCAATCCAACCATTCGTTGTTTCAAAAACCTTTTCTGATCCGAGTGGGTCGGATCGGAAAAGGCTTTCGCTGTTCAATTGCTGCGCTTTCACATGAAAACACTTTCGGCCTGCATATCGCCCCGGACAATGCAAAAATCAAGCTTGCCGCTGGGGATTGAACACCTCGAGCAAATGCCGGCAGACGGCGCCCTGCCGCGCCGGATTGACGACTTTGGCGCCCGTCAGATCCGTCACGTAGAAGGTGTCCACCGCCTTTTCGCCGAAGGTGACGATATGGGCCGAGGCGATGTTGAGGTTCAGCCGCGACAAGGCGAAGGTCAGATCGAACAGGAGTCCGGGACGGTCGAGGCCGGAGACCTCGATCACGCTGTACATATGCGACAGGCTGTTGTCGATGACCACATCCGGCGGCACCGAAAAGGTCTCCGCGCGTATTTGCGCGGCGCTGGCTTTGGCTGCGACCAGATCGCTGAGGCGGATTTCGCCGCGCAGGGCCAGTTCAATCGAGCGGGCGATGCGGTGGCCGCGCCGCGTTTCGTCATCATCGCGCTCGAAGGCGCGGGAGATCGAGATGGTGTCGAGCGCCAGACCGTCGGTGGTGGTGAAAATTTGCGCGTCCACGATATTGGCGCCCGAGGCCGCGCAAGCGCCCGCGATGATCGACAGCAGCCGGGGATGGTCGGGCGCGATGACGGTGAGTTCGGTGACGCCGCGAAAGGCGTCGGTGGACACCTCGGTCGCGAGCGAATGCATTTCCACCGCGCTGGCGTGCAGCAACTGGGCGTGCTGGATCTTGTGCGGCAAATCGACCTTGAGCCAGTAGGCCGGATAATGTCGAGCGCTGTAGTCGGCGAATTCGTGGTCCGGCCACGCCGGCAATTCCACCCGCAGCTCTTGCTGTCTCTGGGCGACTCGCCGCTTGCGATCGACCGAGGAATGACCGCCGGCGAGCACGATTTCAGTTTCCCAGTAAAGCGTGCGCAGCAACTCGCCTTTCCAGCCGTTCCACACGCCGGGACCGACCGCCCGAATGTCGCAGACGGTCAGGATCAGCAGCATCTTCAACCGCTCGATGGTTTGCACCAGCTTGGCGAAGCCTTCGATGGTGCGCCGGTCGCCGAGATCGCGGCTCTGGGCGATATTGGACATGACGAGATGATTTTCGACCAGCCAGGCCGCCGTCTCCGTCTCCGCCTCGTTCAAACCCAGGCGCGGGCAGAGCTTGCGCGCGATCTGCGCCCCGAGGACGGAATGATCCTCCTTGCGGCCCTTGGCGATGTCGTGCAGCAGCAGGGCCACATAAAGCGCGCGGCGATGCGAGATGGACGGCGCGATTTCGCTGGCCAGCGGCAATTCGGTCGGGCTTTGGCCCAATTCCACGGCGGCCAGTTCCCCCAGCGCGCGCAACAAATGCTCGTCCACGGTATAGTGGTGGTACATGTTGAACTGCATCATCGCGACGATGCGGCCGAAATCGGGGATGAAGCGGCCGAGCACGCCGGATTCATTCATCAGCCGCAGGGCGCGTTCGCTCGATTTCGGCGTGGTGAGGATCTCGATGAACAGCCGGTTGGCTTCCGGGTCGGCGCGCAATCTGGCGTCTATGCGCGGCAGGGACTGGGTCACAAGCCGCAGGGCGTCGGGATGGATCGGCAATTCATTGCGCGCCGCCACCGAGAACAGCTTGATCAGATTGATCGGCTCCTTGTCGAACACGTCGGTCGAGGCCACGGTGACGCGGTCGGTTTCCAGCGCGAAAGGGCCGAGATTCTTCGGCTTGGACCGCCGCCGGAATTTTCCGACAAAGCGGTCGAAAACGGCGCGCGGCTTGGCCTGGCGCTCCTCCAGCGCGGCGCAGACGATGTTGGTCAGATCGCCGACATCCTTGGCGACGGTAAAATAATGCTTCATGAAGCGTTCGACCGCCGAAAGGCCGTCGCGCGTCGAATAGCCGAGCTTCTCAGCGACGGCGCGCTGCAAATCGAAACTCAGCCGCTCCTCGGCGCGGCCGGTGACGAAATGCAGGGTGCAGCGGACTTTCCACAAAAAAGTCTCGCAGCGGCGAAACAGCCGCAATTCCTGTTCGCTGAACAGGCCGACGCCGACCAGCGCCTCGACGTCCTGCACACGATAAGCGTATTTCGCACTCCA
>Ga0208588_1000580_pt1 | contig 11710 bp, 7 predicted proteins | sample NGESurshal092012_8_FD_184483 | JGI IMG/M metagenome (GOLD analysis project Ga0208588, IMG submission 184483) | Arctic peat soil microbial communities from Barrow, Alaska - NGEE Surface sample 415-3 shallow-092012 (SPAdes) | ecosystem: Environmental > Terrestrial > Soil > Wetlands > Peat ...
GCGCGAGCAGGTAATGGGCCTCGAACGACCTCGGGTTCAGGCGGATGGCTTCCCGGTACTCGCGCTCGGCGCCGGCGTAGTCACAGGCGCTGGTCAGGTACGCCCCGCGGGCCACGTGCGACTCGGCGAGCTCGGGTCCGAGCTCGAGGGCGCGACGGCTCGCGCGATCCGCTTCCTGGCGGTACTCGTCGCCGTGACCCAGCCAGTCGACGAACCACATGTACACCTGCGCCAGCCCGGCGAATGCGGGCGCGTACTTCGGATCCAGCTCGATGGCGCGCAGGAACTCGCGCTCCGCGCCCCGGAGCGAGGTCGAGGTCTGCAGATGCAGGAGCTGCCGGCCGCGCAGGAAGTGCTCGTAGGCCTCCACCTGCGCCTCGGGGCGCCGCAGCGCCTCGCGCTCCTCGGGGCTCAACATGCCCCGGAGGGCGGTGGCCACGGCCGTGGCGATCTGGTCCTGGATCTCGAACACCCGGTCCAGCGTGCCGTCGAAGCGGTGGGACCAGCGCGGCGAGCCCGCCGCCACGTCCACCAGCTGGACCGTGACTCGCAGGAGCTCGCCGGCCTTGCGGACTCCGCCCTCGAGCACCGCATCGACACCCAGCCGCTGGCCCACGGTGCGGGCGTCGGCCTCGGAGGACCGGAGCGCGAACGACGAGCTCCGGGCCGCCACCCGCAGGCCGGAGAGGGCGGTCAGGGTGTTGATCAGCTCCTCGGCGACCCCCTCGCAGAGGTAGCCCTGGTCGCGTGCGGCGCTCATGTCATGGAAGGGCAGCACCGCCACGGAGCACAGCGGCGCGCGCTGGTCGGTCGCGGCGACACCCTGAATGGGCGTCACGGCGAGCGTCGCCGTCATGGGCACGTCGGGTCCCAGCCCCACCTCCGACAGCTCGGCCCACGCGCTCCGTCCGTGCGCAGGGCGGCGCCGCGGATCCTTCTCCAGCATCCGGGCAACGAGGTCGTCCAGCGCGCGCGGAACCGAGGCGTATGCGCCCACCCGAGGTGCTGGACGCGTCGCCACCGCCGCGAGCAGCGCCTCCCACCGCTCCGCCTCGAAGGGGGGCCGACCGGTGAGACAGTGGAACAGCAGCGCTCCGAGCGCGTAGACGTCCGCGCGGGCGTCGATCCCCCGCTCGCCGCGGGCCTGCTCCGGGGCCATGTAGGCCGGCGTCCCCACCACCATCCCGAGCTCGGTGAGCGTCGCGGTGCCGCTCTGACGGGCGATGCCGTAGTCCAGCAGCTTCAGCCGGTCGAGCCGGCCATCGGCGAGGAAGACGTTGGAGGGCTTGATGTCGCGGTGCACGATGCCCTGGGCGTGGGCCGCGCTCAGCGCGGAGGCGATCTGCAGCCCGACGCTCACCGTCTCGTCCACCCTCAACGGGCCACGCGCCAGCCGGCCCCCGAGGTCCTCGCCTTCCAGCCACTCCATCACCAGATACAGCTCGTCCGAGGACTGGCCATGGCCGAGGTAGGCCACGATGCCCGGGTGGTGCAGGCCCGCCAGGAGCTGGACCTCGCGACGGAAGCGGTCCGCCCCCTCGAGGCCCCGGAGCGTCTTCACCGCCACGGGGGCGCCGGTCTGCCGGTCGGTCGCCCGGAAGACCACGCCCATTCCGCCGGTTGCCGCGACCGGGCCGAGCTCGAACCGGTCGTCCAGGATGTCACCCGCTCGCGCCGCCATCGCGGTCAGAACGCATACCGCGGAGGCCGGCGAGGCGCACGCCCCCGGTGGGCGCGTTCGAAGCGAGAGGGCGGCTCAGGCCACGCGTTGCATCGAGGCCTGCGGCGCACTCAGCACGTGAAGCGCCCACTGCGCCATGGTCTCGGCGTTCGGGTCCCAGGTCGAGAGCCGCGCGTCGAGCCGGGCCCACAGCTCGGCCTTGATGGCCTGCCGCTCCTCGGGCGTGTCGCGCGGGGTGCCCTTCAGCTCGCGCCGCGCGCGGCACGCGACCAGGGCCTGGACGACGGCATTGCTGTGGGGAGAGGGCTTCATGCCCTGTCGCCCTTTCACGTCCCGGGCCAGCCCCGGTCCCGCCCCAGACCGGTCACATTCCCGAGGAGATTCGCTCGCACAGCGTGGCCGGGCGCGTCGCGGAGGGTGGGTCACCCCTGCACACCGGGCCATGGGTGACCCGCCGGGCGGCGAGGCTCAGGCGGCGGGACCGGACGGCGCGAGGGGAAGCCCGTCCTGCTCCACGCGCTGGTGCGGCAGCCACGCCGGGGTGCGGCGAAGGAAGGTGATGAGCCGCTCTCGCACGAGGCACCGCAGGTCGAAGATGGAGTCCACAAAGCCCCCGACGAGAACCCGGACCTGCATCGTCCGCTCGGACGAGTCCACCACCTGCACGCTGGCCAGCTTCCCGTCCCACATCCCCTTTCCCTCGGCGGCGAGCACCCGGGCCAGCTCCTTGCGAAGGGCCTCCATGTCGGTGGTCCAGTCGAGCTGGAGGATCACCGGCCCGAGCATCTCCACCCCACCCTTGCTCCAGTTCTGGAAGGGCTTCTCGAGGAACTGGGTGACTGGGATGAGCAGCCGCCGGAGGTCCCAGGTGCGGATGATGACGAAGGTGAGGCTGAGCTCCTCGACCGTGCCGAACTCGCCCTCGATGAGGACCGAGTCGCCGATGCGGATGGGCTGGGTGAACGAGAGCTGGATGCCGGCGAGCAGCGCGCCGATGGACTTCTGCGCCGCGAGGCCGAGCACCACACCCGCCACACCGGCCGAGGCGAGCAGCGACACGCCCACCGTGCGCACCACCGCGAACTGCATCAGCAGCGCGGCGATGGCGAAGATCCACACCACCACCGCCAGCACCCGGCGGAGCACGGCCAGCTGCGTCCGTACAGCCCGGGCGTTGGCCACGTTCTCGTGGATCTTCGCCACCCGCGTCTCGACCATCCCCGAGGCGAGGTCGAGGAAGCGCAGGGCGAACCACGCCGCGGCGATGTCCAGGAGCGACCGGTTGAGGACGCTGGTCCCGTGGGCCCACGCCGGCGGAAGGAGCAGGGGCGGAGTGGCCACGCTCATGACGAAGGCCCAGACGGGCAGGCGAAGGGGGCCGCGGGCCGAGTGCACCAGCTGGTCGTCCCAGCTGACCCGCGTCATCCGGGCGAATCGGCCCAGCGCCGCCAGACCGAGCTTCTCCAGGAGCCATCCGGCGAGCAGCGCCGCTCCGGCCGCGAGGAGCAGCCCCACCCACTGCCACAGCTCGAGCCCACCCAGGGGACGGGCGAAGAGCACCTCCGGCAGCATCTCCCCCAGCGGCGGCCCGTAGGCCTCGTAGAGGGTGTCGATGGCGCGGGTGGTGATCTGGCTGAAGACCCACGTGGGCTTGCCCTCGACCTCGTACTTGCTCACCCGGATCGGGACGTTCTGCTTCTCGAGCGGGAGGGCCCCGAGCTGGTCGTACCCGGGCTTGGCCGGATCGCCATGCGGCTCCTTGCTGATCGCGGTGAGGTCGAGGAACAGCTTCCGGTCGAGCACGAAGCGCAGGCGCCTGGCGAGACGCGGCCCTTCGGTCTTCTGCTTCTCCCGCGGGATCCAGTCGAGACCCAGGTAGTAGGCAGCGAGCCCGTAGTCGCCGTGGTGGGCCGCGGTCTGGAATCCCTGCACGGTGGCCAGCGGCGAGCTGCGGTCCACGTCCGCCGGAACGGCGCCGAGGCCGTCATTGAGCGCGTGGGCGGGCGCGGCGAGCAGCAGGGCAGCCGCGAGGGTGAGAGCGAGAGGACGCATCATGGGCAGCCCCGAAACCATGTCCACGCCGCGCGGAGCACACCAGGGGTGGCCTGGCGATCAGGTCCGCCCGCGAACCTTCAGCCGCTTCACCTTCCGCGCGAGCGTGTTGCGGTCCACCCCGAGGAACGAGGCCGCAGCCGAGAGCTGACCCTCGCTGCGCTCCAGCGCCTGGCGCAGCACCGCCCGGTCCACCTGCTCCAGGAGCACCCGGTAGAGCTCTGGGACCTTCCGCCCGTGCAGCTGGTCCAGGAAGTCTCCGAGGCGCAGATAGAGCAACTCCTCGAGCGGCAGCTTCATCGGGTCTGCGGAAGACGGCACCGGCCCCGCTCAAACCAACTCGGGGCGCCGTCTGTCAACGACTCGCGTGAGTCCAGGCGGGAGTGGTAGAGGGTCCCGTCCCTCCGCGGACGGAACTTTGCAGCTCCGCTCGGTCCTCATTGCAGCCACACTGCTCTCGGCCTGCACCCGCTCCGGATCCGGGAACGCTCCGGCGCCCCCGAGCGGGGGATCGCCTGCGGCCACCCGGTTCGTGCTGTTCGTCACCGCGGATCTCCGGGGGCAGATCGCCCCATGCGGGTGCAGCGAGGCCATGCGCGGCGGGCTCGGCAAGACCGCGGCGCTCATCGGCAAGACCCGCGCCTCGGGCGTGCCGGCGGTGTTCGTGGACGCCGGCGACGCGCTGTTCGAGCGCACCGGCTTCGCCGCGGACGAGGCCGTGGGTGAGCGGCGGCGAGCCCAGGCCATCGCCGACGCGTTCCGGGCCATGGGCATCGGTGCGCAGGCCGTCGGTCCGCTCGACGACGCGCTCGGACCGGAGTTCCGCCGGTCTCTGGCGCTGCCGGAGCTCGGGCGGGGACAGACCCGGCTGCTCCAGGCGGGCCGCTGGAAGGTCGGGGTGGTCTCGGGCACGACCCCCGGCGAGCTGACGGAGGCGGCGGAGAAGGTCCGCGCCGGCGGCGCGCGGTTCGTGGTCGGGCTGTTCGGCGCCGCACCGGCGGCCGCCCAGGCGGTGAAGGGGGTGGACCTCGTCGTGGCCGCGCAGGCACCCGAGACGGTGGGGGCGGAGTGGGACGACGGCCGGCTGCTCCGGGGGTCGGTGCCAGTGGCGCAGGTGCAGAGTCGCGGACGCTCCGTGCTGAGGGTGGACGTCAGCCCGGGGGCGCAGGACGGCGCGCTCCAGCTTGCCCGGGGACAGGGGGACATCGAGCGCGAGCTCAAGGCACAGGGCCAGCGGCTCGAGCTCCTGCGACGCGAGCTGGGCGCAGTGGGCCTCTCGCCCGAGCGGAAGCGGCTGCTCGACGCGCGGCTCCACGAGCTGGTGCTGCGGCGAGAACAGCTGGCGGCCCAGGCGCAGACGACGGCGCTCCAGCCGGGCACCTTCACCGTGCGCTTCATCCCGGTCGAGGCGGCGCTCCCCGAGGACCCGGGCGTGCAGAAGATCATCGCCGACTACGACCGCGACGTCGCCCGGCTCAACCTCGCGTGGGCCAGGGAGCACGGCGAGCCGTGCCCACCGCCTGCCAAAGGAGAGGCCGCGTACGTGGGCAACGAGGCCTGCCGGAGCTGCCACCCGGACGCGTTCGGCGTCTACGACAAGACCGGACACGCCCGCGCGTACGCGACGCTCGAGTCGGTGCAGAAGCAGTACCGGCTCGACTGCGTGGCCTGTCACGTCATCGGATTTCAGCAGGCGGGTGGGGTCTGCCGCGTGGACCAGGTGGAGGATCGCAAGGACGTCGGATGCGAGAACTGCCACGGCCCCGGGTCGACCCACGTGGCGGACGGGACCGAGAAGTCCGTCCTCCGGCCGAAGCCGGGACCCAACGTCTGCGTCGGCTGCCACACCGCCGAGAACAGCATCCACTTCGACTACGCGACGTATCTCCCCCGGGTGCTCGGCCCGGGACATGGCGCCCAGGTGGGCTCCGCTGCGCGCCGTTGACCCTCCTTCAGGCACCGCCTAGCATTCGGGGTTCGTTGTCGCTCGCCCTCCTCCTCCTCTTGAGCAGCTCCGGTGCTGCGCCGTCGCCCAGCGCACCTCCGCGCGCACCTCCGGAGGCGGTCGCACCCGCGACCACCTCCGAAGACTCCGACGACGAGCCTGCCTCCGAGGAGCTCGAGGAGATGCGCGCTCTCGAGAACGCGGTTCTGGACCCGGCGGCGAAGCCCAGCCCCGAGGTGCTGCGGTCGGTCCGGGCGCTCGGCACTGCGAGCCCGCTCCGGGCCCGGCTGGAGGACGGCGCCGAGGTGCTCTCCGGCGAGGAGCCGGTGGTGGACCTGGGACTGATCACCGACCTCTCGAGCTTCGACGTGGCTGCGGTCTCCGCCGAGTACGACATCCCGCTCGAGATGCAGCCGATCGTGGCCCAGTACATCCAGTTCTTCCAGGGGCCGGGCCGGAAGTGGTTCCGCAAGTGGATGTCGCGCTCCACGCGCTACATCCCCATCATGACCCCGCTGCTCGAGCGGGGCGGACTGCCGCGGGACACCGTGTACCTCGCGATGATCGAGAGCGGGTTCTCGCCTGGGGCCACCTCGTGGGCGCGCGCCGCCGGCCCCTGGCAGTTCATCTCCGCGACCGGCCGCCGCTTCGGGCTGCGCCAGGACTTCTGGCTCGACGAGCGGCGGGATCCGCTGAAGGCCACCGTGGCCGCAGGTCGCTACCTGACGGAGCTGCACTCGGCGCTCGGCCACTGGTACCTCGCCTGGGCCGGCTACAACGCCGGCGGTGAGAAGCTGCGCCGCATGGTCGAGCGACGGGGCACCAACGACTTCTGGGCGCTGAGCGACGGCAAGGGGCTGGCCAAGGAGACCAAGCACTACGTCCCCAAGCTGATTGCCTGCGCCCTCGTCGCCAAGCACCCGCGCGCCTTCGGCTTCAGCGAAGACGAGTTCGACTTCCAGAAGCCGCTGGAGTTCGACGAGGTGCCCGTCGTCGAGCCCACGGACCTCGACGTCCTCGCGCGGGCGGCCGGCATCGGCACCGAGAGCCTCAAGGACCTGAATCCCGAGCTCCGGCGCTGGTGCACTCCGCCTGCCTCGGCGGCCCACCCGTACCTGATCCGGGTGCCCCGGGGGACGAAGGACACGGTCATCGCCGCGCTGGCCCGCATCCCCCCGCAGGAGCGGCTCACCTATCGCATTCACCACGTGCGCAAGGGCGACACGCTCTCCCGCATCGCGGTGCAGTACCACTCGGCGCCGGAGGCCATCCTCCAGTTCAACCGCCTCCGGAGCGCCAAGACGCTCAAGATCAACACCGAGCTGGCCGTTCCCGTGCCCTCGAGCGCGGCGCTCGCCGATTCTGGCCACGGCCTCGAGCGGCAGGTCGCGCGCGCCCGCGCACAGGGCTACGTGGCGCCACCGCCGGAGGACGAGGTCCCGGCCGGAACGCGCACTGGCCACTCCCGGGCACTGGCCCAGGGGACCGTCAAGACCGAGGTCGTCGACGGCAAGACGCGGGTGCAGTACGGCGTGCAGAGCGGTGATTCGCTCTGGACCATCGCCCAGCGCTTTGGGGTGACGGTGGAGCAGATCCAGTCCTGGAACTCGCTCGGACGGACCGCGCGGAAGGGCCTCCAGGTCGGAGCCCTGCTGACCGTGTGGCCCGGGCCCGGCGCCGCCCCCATCGAGGCCAGGCCCGCGGCCGTGGTGGCGCAGGTCGACCGTCCCTCGGCGTCTGTCCACCCCGCCGTGGCGAGCGCCACGGCAGCGGCTCCCGTCGGCAGCACGCCCGGGATGCATCAGCTGGCCGAGGGCGAGACGCTCTGGAGCGTGGCGCAGCAGTACGGGGTGAGCGTGGACGACCTGAAGCGCTGGAATCGGATCCGGCACGCGCGCGCGCTCCGTCCCGGGCTGAACCTCAAGGTGGGCGGACCGGTCGACTGAGCGCAGTCGTGGTCCTCGTCCCGGCGGGGCCGTGGCAGGATGCGCGCTCTTCATGGCCCTGCGCCTCGCCCTCGCCTCCCTCCTCGTCCTCGTCCTCGCCTGCGCCAGAGATCGAACCTCCGCGCCGGCCCGGGCCCGCGCTGCGGTCGCAACCGCCGCGGGAGCCCCGACCGCGGCTGATGCCGGACCGCCCGCGCCGGCGCTCGTGGAACCGCCAGGCCTCCGGCTCCCCGCGACGTTCAGACCCACGGCGCAGCGGGTGAGCCTGGTCATCGTCCCGGCCTCGCCCACCTTCACCGGGACGACCGAGATCGACGCCACCCTGGCCGAGCCCACCGACGTGGTGTGGCTCAACGCCGATGCGCTGGAGGTCACCTCGGCGGTGGCCCGGTCCGGCGGCGCGGAGGTCCGGGCCGAGGCCGTCGCCTTCGAGGACCAGCGGGTCGCGCTGCGCTTCCCGCGCCACCTGCCTGCCGGACCAGTGACGCTCGCGCTCGCCTTTCGTGGCACCCAGTTCACCCAGGAGGATTCGGGCATCTTCCGCCAGCAGAGCGGGGGGGACTGGTACGTCTTCACCCAGTTCGAGCAGACCGACGCACGGCGTGCGTTCCCCAGCGTGGACGAACCCTCGGCGAAGATTCCCTGGGAGCTCACGCTCCGGGTCCCCGTCGCACTCACCGCGGTTTCCAACACGCCGGTGGCGAGCGAGACGCCCTCTGGCGACGGCATGAAGGAGGTCCGGTTCCGCCAGACCCGCCCGCTGCCGTCCTACCTCGTGGCCTTCGGGGTCGGGCCCTTCGAGATCACCGACGCCCGTCCCGCGGGGAAGAAGCGGGTGCCGGTGCGGATCATCGCCCCTCGCGGGCGCGGGTTCGAGACCGCCTGGGCGGCCCGGGTCTCCCCGGAGATCCTCGAGGGGCTCGAGGACTACTTCGGCATCGCGTACCCCTACGAGAAGCTGGACGTGCTGGCCATCCCCTTCACCGTCCAGTTCGGGGCGATGGAGAACGTGGGCCTGGTCACCTTCGCCGAGAGCCTGGTCCTCACCCGGACCGAGCAGGACGACGTCGAGCGGCGACGGGCGTACGCCGAGGTGGCGGCCCACGAGTTCGCGCACCAGTGGTTCGGGGACCTGGTCACCGCGGCCTGGTGGGACGACATCTGGCTCAACGAGGCCTTCGCCACCTGGATGGAGACCAAGGTCATCGAGCGGTGGGCCCCATCCTGGGGAATGGCTGCGATGCGCGTGGCGCAGCGGAACGGCGCGGCCACGGCGGATGCGCTGGTGAGCGCCCGGGTCATCCGACAGCCGATCAGGTCCTACAACGACGTGCTGAATGCGTTCGACGCCATCACCTACGAGAAGGGCGCGGCGGTGCTCCGGATGTTCGAGGGCTGGGTCGGTCCGGAGGTTTTCCGACGCGGAATCCAGCGGTATCTGCAGGCGCACGCGGACGGCAACGCCACCGCGCGTGACTTCCTCCGGGCCATCTCCGAGAGCGCGGGCCGCGACGTCGCGCCCGCCTTCGACAGCTTCCTCGGCCGGCCGGGCGTGCCCCGCATCCAGGCAGCCGTGCGCTGCAGCGCAGAGGGAGCGGTGCTGCAGCTCGCGCAGGACCGCTGGCTACCCGCGGGCTCGACCGGGGATCGCAACGGGGTGTGGCAGGTCCCGGTGTGCGCGCGCTGGAGCACCAAGGGCAAGGTCCAGAGCCGCTGCACCTTGCTCGACACCCCGAGCGCCGAGCTGAAGCTCGAGCCGCGGGCCTGTCCAGACTGGGTGCTCCCGAACGCCGGCTATGCCGGGTACTTCCGGCTCCAGCTGGATCCGCGCTCTCGGGCGCGACTCGTCCAGTCGGGCGCGCTGACCGACGCTGAGTGGGTGGGCCTGCTCGGCGACACCGATGCGCTGGTCCGGGGCGGCGCGCTCCCGCGCTCGGAGGGGCTCCAGCTCGCGGCCCGGAAGGCGGCAGCGAAGGACCCCACGGTGCTCGAGGCGGCCATCAGGCTGGCCACGGTCCGCGAGGACTTCCTCTCGGGCCGACTCGGTCCGGCTTACGCCGCGTGGGTCCGCCGGGTCTTTGGACCCCAGGCGCGGGCCCTGGGCCTCTCTCGGAAGCCAGCCGAGGACGACGAGGCGCAGCTCGCCCGCCCGGCGCTGGCAGAGTTCGTGGCCGAGCGTGGGGAGGATCCTCAGCTGGTGGCCGAGGCGCGCAAGCTGGCCGAAGCGTGGCTCTCGCAGCCGCGGTCGGTCGCCCCGGAGATGGTGTCCCCGGTGCTCCAGGCCGCGGGACGCTTCGGTGGACCCGACGTGCACCAGGCACTCGTCGACCGACTGGACCGCACGGCGGACACGCGCGTCCGGAGCTGGCTCCTGGACGGAATCGCCAGCACCCGGAAGACCGAGCTCCTGGACGAGAACGTGGCTCTGGCAACCTCCGGCCGGCTCAACCCCCGGGAGATCTCCGCTCTGCTCGCCGGCGGTCGGTATCGGCAGGGTCTCCAGGCGCCGCTCGACTCGACCGTGGGACGGGCTCGGACGCTGGCCGGGCTCGAGCGCTCCTGGGACACGCTGGTCACGCTCATGCCGCGGGGCGCGCTGGGGCGGTTCTTCGCCGTCGCCGGTGCCTCGTGCAGCGCGGACGAGCGCGCCTCGGCGGAGCGGGTGTTCGGGCCGAAGGCCACGGGGGTCCTGGGCGGGCCACGCATCCTGTCGCTGTCGCTGGAGAAGCTGGACCTCTGCCTGGACGAGCGGACCCGGGAGGTCCCGGAGCTGGAGCGCTTCTTCCCGCCGCCACGGGCGACGCGGGCAGCGACCGGCGGGTAACTTCTGCTCACCTCGCGCAGCACCGAGCACGCGCATGACCTGGGCGGGCAGATCGCGACACCGCTGGTGCGCCCGACTGGGGCTGGGCGGATGCCGGGCGCTCTGCAGGGTGCCTTCGGGTTCGCGATGAGGCGGATGCGCCCCGGTTTCCCGTGGTCGGGCGTCGTACGGACTCTGGCACCTCTCGGTGCACCGCATCTTTCGGACCACCGGCGGGCTAAAACCTCGGCACCGTCCGAGGTCACGGCTCAGGCTCTCTCGAGCCGAACGGGATGAAATCCTCAAGGGGCTAAGCGAGGGCGCCTCATTCAGGGCGATTGCCAGAGCTCTGAACCGAGATCCGACGACCATCAGCCGCGAAGTGAAACGGAATTTCGGGCGTCGTCAGTACCGTGCCTACTACGCAGACGAGCTCGCGACGAAACGGGCACGTCGGCCGAAGCCGACCAAGCTCGCTGCCCAGCCTCAACTTCGGGAAGTCGTCGAGGGCATGCTCCAGAAGCGGTACTCGCCCGAGCAGATATCCAAGACGGTCGAGCGCGAGTATCCGGAGTCGGCGGAGATGCGGGTGTCCCACGAGGCCATCTACAGGTCGCTGTACATTCAGGGGCGAGGGAGCCTGCGTAGGACGCTCGCCCGGTACCTTCGGCGCGGCAAGTCCATGCGCTCGCCCAGAACACGGCCCCGCCTGGTCGACCGCTTCGGCTCGATGCTGAGCATCAGCCAGCGGCCGCCCGAGGAGTCGGACCGCGCCGTGCCTGGGCACTGGGAAGGCGACTTGCTCGTCGGAAAGCATCAGTCCGCGATCGCCACCCTGGTGGAGCGGAAGACGCGATTCGTGATGCTCGTTGCGCTTCCCAACGGCAAAGACGCCGAGAGCGTCCGGACCGCGCTCACGAAGAAAATTCTCCAGCTGCCCGAGGAACTCCGCCGCTCGCTGACGTGGGATCGAGGCACCGAGATGGCGCAGCACGCTCGCTTCAGCGTCGACACGAATGTGAAGGTGTACTTCTGCGACCCGCACAGCCCCTGGCAGCGTGGGACGAACGAAAACACGAACGGCCTGCTCCGGCAGTACTTCCCGAAGGGCACCGACTTGCGGCTCTTCACCCAGGACGAACTCGACGGGGTTGCCGCCGAGCTGAACGATCGACCTCGACAGACTCTCGGGTGGATGAGACCGTCCGAGGCACTAGCCCAAGTGTTGCGTTGACCGTTTGAGACCGCCTCGCCAAGCGGAACAGTTTCAACGCGTGCAGCGT
>Ga0208588_1000581_pt1 | contig 11706 bp, 8 predicted proteins | sample NGESurshal092012_8_FD_184483 | JGI IMG/M metagenome (GOLD analysis project Ga0208588, IMG submission 184483) | Arctic peat soil microbial communities from Barrow, Alaska - NGEE Surface sample 415-3 shallow-092012 (SPAdes) | ecosystem: Environmental > Terrestrial > Soil > Wetlands > Peat ...
CGAGGGATAAGACGCTGTGCCGCCCGGCACGTAAAGCCCGACCGACTCGACCGCGCTCCAGCGCCAGCCAAGTTCGACGCCGGCGGCGTCGGTAAAGCGCAGGTTTTCCGGGCGCTGCCTTTCATGGAAGGCGACGATGCGGTCGCGCGCGAGTTTGAGCGCATCGACCTGTTCCTGCGGGCAAACGGCTACAGCCGCATCCACTTCTTCAGCCGAGATGCGCAAGCTTTCCGGCGTCAGCTCGATACGGTCGAAACGGCGCGAATAATCAATGAGAGCGTCATCCCCGCGAAGAATGACGTCGGCGATGATGTCGCGCACGATCGTGTCGACGTCTTCCGCCGTCTCGCGTTTCATGTGCAGGAGTTTTTCAAACGCGCTGGCGAAATCGTCGGCGGCGGCGTCGAGCCGGATTGGCATCGAATTTCTCCCATAAGATCAGCAAGCGGGTCTGGCGGCGAGGGCGCCCTTTGTCAAGGCGGATGCGTCAGGCCTTCGGTTCGTGGCCCGGCGCGTGGCGGGCGCGCCAACGGGGACCGAGATCGGCCATGCGCCCTTCGAGATAGTCGACCTCAAGCCGCAACGCGCAGCCGCCGGAAAAGATCAAAGTCACGGTTCCCGCTGGCGGGTCGATTTCCGTGAAGTCTATGTTGAGCAGGTTCAAAATGTCGTCCGGCCGGTCCTGGTGGAATCCATGTATGGCGACTTTCCGAACCTTCTCGAAATGCAGCCCGGTTTGCATCCTTTGCGGCGCGCCGGTGGTGGCGGAGAGCCAGTCGAAACGGTTCAGCGCTATCACGAAACGCTGCTCATCGGGCAAATAGATCATGTCGCCGACCCGCAGGATGGCGTCCTGCAAATGGGCCGCCAGCACGGCGAGATCCTCTGCGTCGAGCGCGATCAGCCGCAGGTTTTCTGCGGCGGCCTCATCGCTTTGCTTGCCTTGAGCCATGGCGGTCCTCGTTGACCTCTTTGTTACAGCCGTGCGGGAGGTGAGGCAAGCTTTCGCGGCAATCTTGCGCGACTTGTACAGCTCTTGCCACAGTCCAGCCAAGCTCTGATAATCTCCCCCAACAAAAAGAGCGGAGGGGAAACCATGCAAGGGCTGATGCAAAGGCGCGAACTGCTGATTTCGTCGATCATCGCTCACGCGGCGCGGCATCACGCGGAGGGCGAAATCGTCTCGCGTCGCGAGGACGGCCGCATCGTGCGCACCAGTTATGCCGCCATGGAGCGCCGCAGCCGCCGCCTGATGGGCGTGTTGCGCGATCTGGGCGTCGGCTTTGGCGACCGGGTCGCCACGCTGGCCATGAACAGCGACCGCCATCTTGAACTCTACTACGCCATTTCCGGCATGGGCGCGGTGTGTCACACCATCAATCCGCGCCTGTCGCCGGAAGACCTCGTCTATATCGTCGGCCATGCGGAAGACGGGGTGATTTTTGTCGATCCCTGTTTCCTGCCCCTCGTCGCCGCAATCGCCCCAAAGCTCGCCGGCATTTTGCGCGCGGTGGTTGTGTTGGCCGAGCCCGAAGAGATGAAGCCTTGGGCCCTGCCGCCGGGGATGGCGCTGCATTGCTACGAAACCTTGCTCGCCGCCGCGACCGACGAACCGGATTGGCCGAGCTTCGACGAGACCACTGCCTCGGCGCTCTGCTACACGTCGGGCACCACTGGGCGTCCCAAGGGCGTGCTGTTTTCCCATCGCTCGACCGTGCTCCACGCCATGGCGGTGAATTTTGCCGATACGCTCGGCTTGCAAGCGACAGATCGGGCTCTGGCCATCGTGCCGATGTTCCATGTCAACGCCTGGGGTCTGCCTTATGCCGCGCCGATGGCGGGCGCGGCATTAATCATGCCCGGCCGCCACCTCGATCCGGCCTCGTTGCTCGACCTGCTCAACGTTGAACGCGTGACCTGTTCCATCGGCGTCCCGACCGTCTGGCTCGGCCTGTTCAATCATATCCGCCAGACGGGGGCGCGGCTGGAGACGCTGAAGCGGATTGCCGTCGGCGGCAGCGCCATGCCGCGGGCGCTGATCGCCGAATATGAAGGTATTGGCGTGCGTGTGCTTCATGCCTGGGGCATGACCGAGAGCAGCCCTATCGTCACAATCAACGGCGCCAAGCCCGCCACCGCCCAACTCGACGCGGATGCCCTGCTCGACCAGCAATCCAAACAGGGACGTGTCATCTTCGGCGTGGACGTGCGCGCCGAGACCGACGCTGGAGAAACGCCCTGGGACGGCCAGACCCAAGGCAATCTGGAATTTCGCGGCCATTGGGTGGCCAGCGCCTATTACCGCCAGCCCGAAACCGCGGTCGGGCCGGAGGGATGGTTTGCGACCGGCGATGTCGGCGTGATCGACGCGCAAGGTTTTGTCCAGCTGACCGACCGCACCAAGGACCTCATCAAATCCGGCGGCGAATGGATCAGCTCCATCGCGCTGGAAAACATCGCCGTCGGCCATCCCGACGTGGCCGAGGCGGCGGCCATCGCCACGCCGGACGACAAATGGGGCGAAAGGCCGCTGGTGATCGTCGTGCCGCGCGCGGGGTGTTCGCCCGATCCCGAAAGTGTGCGGAGCTTTTTCGTCGGCAAGACGCCGAACTGGTCGATCCCCGACCGGGTGATCGTGGCAGAGGAACTGCCGCATGGCGCCACCGGCAAGATTTTGAAGAGCGAATTGCGCCGGCTTTACGCCACAAAGGACCGCTCATAGGTCAAGCGATTCTAATTGGCCGCCGCTTCAACCGTCGCCGGAAACGTCCCCTCCCATCCGCCGCCCAGGGCCTTGAACAATTGCACCTGATCGAGCGCGACCTGCGTCGTGCTTTGTGCAAGCTCCAGCTCCGCCGCCAGCGACGTCCGTTCGGTATTGAGCACGTTGAGGAAATCCGTCACGCCGTCACGGTAGCGGGCGCGCGCGATGTCGAGCGCCCGGCTGGCGTGGCCATATTGCGCCGCCAGCCGGGAACGGCGCGCCTGTTCCAATCGATGCGCGACCAGCGCATTCACCACATCATGCCATGCGCGCAAAACCGCCTTGTGGTAGTTGATCGCCGCTTCCTGCTGCTGCGCCTCGCGCAATTCCACCGTGTTCTGGAGGCGGCCGGCGTTGAAGATCGGCAAGGTGACGCTCGGCCCGAAATTATATTGCAGCGAACTGCCTTTCCACAAATTGCTCAGGGTCAGCGAATCCAGGCCGACGACGCCATTCAACTGCACCGTGGGGTAGAAGGCCGCGACCGCGACGCCAATATCGGCCGTCGCCACATGCAACTGCGCTTCCGCCGCGCGAATGTCGGGGCGCCGGCGCGCCAGATCCGACGGCACCCCGACTGGCACGACGGCCGGCGAAACCGGATTGGCCCTCGGCGAGCCCAGTCGCGCCCGCAAGGCGCCGGGCGGCTGGTCGAGCAGAAAGCCCAGCGCGTTGATGAGTTCGGATTCCTGCTGCTCAAGCTGCGGCAGTTGCGCCTTCACGGCCTCGACCGTCGAGGCGGCGCTTTCGCTGTCGAGCGCGTTTTGCAGGCCCTTGCTCTGCCGCTCCTGCGTCACGCGATAGGTGTCTTCGGCGATGCGCAGATTGTCCTTGAGAATGCCGATCCGCACCTGCACGCCGCGCAGCGACACATAATCGCGCGCCACTTCGGCCAGCGCCGAGACCAATACGTCGCGGCGCTGCTCCGCCGATGACTCGACCTGCGCGTCGGCGGCCTCGACCTGACGGCGGACATGGCCCCACAGGTCCAGCTCCCAGGAGGCGTCGAAGCCGATATTGTAATCGGTGAAGGGATTGTCGACGAATTTCTGGCCGGGCGGAACCAGCGGCGCGACCAGGCTCAGAATGCCGTTCTTGCTGAGCAATTCGCGATTGACCTTGGCGTCGCCGTTGAGGCTGGGCAACTGCGCCGCCGCCGTCACGCCGCGCTGAAAGCGGCTTTCGGCGAGGCGGATCGTCGCCGCGCGCACGTCGAGATTGGCGCTGGCGGCCTCGTTTTCCAGTTGCGTCAAGGAGCCATCATGGAAAACCGCCCACCAGTTCGGGTCGGGCGGCGCGGTCAGCCGCGCATCGGGCGCAGCGTATGGTTTTGACGGCAGGCCGGTTTCCGGCTGGGCGAAATCCGGTCCGACAGAACAGCCGGACAGCAGCGCCAACGCCCAAGTCGTCAAGACGCTCGCCGCCAAAACCCTTGCCGCGAAATTTCGGCTCAAGAAAATGCGTCCCGCCGTCAATGCACCGCTCCCGGTCCGCCACCTGACTTTTTGGACGTCATCAAAAAACAGAAGGGGACGACGGCGAAAGCCACGATGGCGCAATAAACGAAAACGTCGCTATAGGCCATGATGGCCGTCTGCGTGCGGATGGTCTGATAGACCCCGCCAAGCGCCATGTTATGCGCTTCTGCCGCGGTATGCCCCATGGCTTGCAAGGTCTTTTGGGAACTCTCGATCAAGTTGACGTAGGGCTGGTGGAAAGGGCTGGCCCATTGCGTCATGAAATTCTGATGGGTCTGGGCGCGTTCGGCCACGGTGGCCGTGGCGAGTGAAATGCCGATCGAGCCGGCCACATTGCGCAGCATCGCGAACAGCGCCACAGCGTCGCCATTGCGTTCGCGCGGCAGCGTCATATAGGCGACGGTGCTGATCGGCACGAACAGGAAGGCCAGCGCCGCCGTCTGGAACATGCGCATGCCGACCAATGTGCCGAAATTGATATTGGGCGCCAGATGGCTCGAATAGAGGAAGGCGCAGCCCATGATGGTGAAGCCGCCAGCGATCAGGTTGCGCGCCGGCGTCCGCTTGAGCAGCTTTCCAACGAAGGGGATCAGGAAAATGATCATCAACCCGCCCGGCGACAGGATCAGTCCGGCCCAGGTGGCGGTATAGCCGAGATATTGCTGCGCCATCTGCGGAATGGTCACCGCGCTGGCGTAGAGAAGGCCGCCGGTCGCTGCGATCATCAGGCAAGAGGTGGCGAAATTGCGATCCTTGAACACGTCGAGATGGACAATCGGCCGTTTCGCCACCTGCAGCCAGCCGATCGCGCCCGTGATGCCGAGAAAGGCAAGAACCGCCATGGTCCGGATGAAACTCGATTCGAACCAGTCGGCGTCCTCGCCGCGATCCATCATGATTTCGAGACAGCCGAGCCCCACGATGATCAGGCCCAGACCGATGTAATCGACGCCGCGGCTGCGGCGCTCCTTGACCCATGGCGGGTCCTCGACCACAGCCGAGACGAGGAAGACCGCGACAATGCCGACCGGCACGTTGAGGAAGAAGATCCAGCGCCAGGAAGCCACGTCGGTGATGTATCCGCCGAGCGTTGGGCCGAGCACCGGCGCGACGATGGTGGCCATGGCCGCGACGCCGAAGGCCGCGCCGCGCCGCGCCGGCGCGAAGGTGTCGAGGATGATCGACTGCTGGTTGGGCTGCATGCCGCCGCCGAAAAACCCCTGCGCCAACCGGAAGACGATGAGCTGGCTCAGGCTGGTCGCCGCGCCGCACATGAAGGAGCAGACGGTGAACATGGCGATACAGATGAGAAAATAGCGTTTTCGTCCCAGAAGGTCTCCGAGCCACCCGGAAATGGTCAAGACAATGCCATTGGCGACGAGATAGGAGGTCAGGGCCCAGGTCGCCTCGTCGGCGCTGGCCGACATGCTGCCCGCGATATGCGGCAAGGCGACGTTGACGATGGTGGTGTCGAGCACTTCCATGAAGGTCGCAAGCGTCACCGCCACGGCGATCAGCCAGGGGTTCGCCTTGGGCTTCCAGGGGGCGTGCGGTATTTCCGCAAGGGCGGCGTCGGTCATTTCAACGATACGGTCGGCACGACGGAAAGGCCGAGCGGCAGCGGCAGGTTGGGATCGAGGCCGCTGTCTATGACGATCTTGACCGGCACACGCTGCACCACCTTGACGAAATTGCCGGTGGCGTTTTCCGGCGGGAAGGCGGTGAATTTCGTGCCTGAACCCTGCTGGATACTGTCGATATGGCCTTTCAGGTCGAGTGAAGGATAGGCGTCCACGTCGATCTTGACCTTCTGGCCGGGCCTCATCCGATCAAGCTGGCTTTCCTTGAAATTGGCGACCACCCATCGTTCGGGCGAGACGATGGCGAAAATCTGCTGGCCTGGCTGGACGTAGTTGCCTTCTTCGACATTGCGCTTGGTGATCCAGCCATCCTGGGGCGCCTTGACCACCGTCCAGGACAGGTTGAGATCGGCCTGATCGAGCCGCGCCTGCGCCTGCTCGACCTGACCCTGCAATTGCCCGACCGCCTTTTCGGCCTCGCCGACACGTTGCGGCACGGGCGACGCCTGCGTGACCTGCGCTTCGGCCAGGGCGACCTGCGCCTGCGCCTGTTGCAACGCGGCCTTGGCCGCGTCCACATCTTGCTGGGAGGTCGCCTGCCGGCTCAGTGATTTCTGGCGGTCGTAATCGGCCTGAGCCTTGGCGAGCGTCGCCTTGGCCGCTGCCAGTTGGGCCTGCGCCTGCGCGAGCAGGGCGGGGAAATTCTTCCGCGCGACTTCAAAGCCAAATTGCTGGCCGCCCATCTGCGCCTTGGCCGCCGTGAGCGCGCCTTCGGCGAGTTCGCGGGCGATCTGGTATTGACGCGGATCGATATGGATCAGCGGGTCGCCCTTCCGGACAAATTGATTGTCGGCGACATCCAGCGAAATCACGGCGCCCGCAACCTGCGGCGCGATGAGCACCGCGCGGCCGTCGGTATAGGCGTCGTCGGTGGATTCGATATTGCGGCCGGTATACCAGAGCCAGCCGCCACCAACCGCCATCACGGCGAGCAGCGTCAAGCCGGCAGGCAGAAGCTTGCCGCCGCGCTTTTGCGGAATATCGGCCTCCGCGGCGGGAACGCCCGAGGCGGGCGCCGACTCCGTTGACGGAACAAGATCAATCGACTCGGCTTCGTTCAACGCATAGTCCCCGCATCAAAGCTTACGAGGACGACATAACCCAATCGATCCAGCTTGTCTTGACCGATGTTGCAACGCGCTGACGCAATCCCATATTGCGTCGGCGCCAGCGCCCAAGGCGGCGGGTGAAAGGCCGCCTATCCGATTTTAGGCACCCAGATCTTGCACCCGCAATCATTGCCGATCACGCCATCAACTTGAAGGCACGACGACGGACCACGGAACATCCGGCACGCACCGCAGTTATGATCGCCGAGCGCCGTTTCGATGAAGCCGACACTGGCTTTTGAAGCCTTCGGGCCGGCATGTGCGCTTGTCGCGGCAAGAATCGGCGCGACGCCGAGGGCCGCGCCGCCAACCAATAAACCGCGCCGAGACATATTGGAGTCAAAAATCGTAGCCATTTCAATTCTCCCTCTCAAGACAGCGGCAAGAAGCTGGCTCTAAGCAGTTTATGATAAATCCTCCAACGGCGATTGACGATGTGACCAACTGTCACAGCCCACCAACCACGGCCCTCAAAGCATTCGCCGACACAGCGCCGCGCCGTCACGGGGCGTGTTCGACCACCTTGACCGTCTGGCCTCCCCATAATCGGCGCTTGCAGCGCCTCAGCGCCGCTCAGAAGGACGTAAAGGCATAGACCAGCAGAGTGTTGTTATTGCTGGCGTTGCGGCAACCAGGGCAGTTTACGGGATCGATGTTTGTTGTCCCGCCGTCGAACCTCGTGAACAGGGTGTAGGATACGCCGAGCCGTGTATTGAGCCACGGCCACGCAAAATCCTTGGGTGTTCCATGCGAGAAAGGTAGATAGGCGACGTCGAAGATCCAGCCCGACGAATTGGGCGAGGTGTTTACATTGTTCATATAGAGGAGGGCGTCCGGGCTGCCGGTGATCTGGAAATAGGTCGCCGTCGCGCTATACATATTGTTGTAGACATATTCGGCGCCAATTTTCAGGCTGCGCAGATAATCGGTCGGATTGGCGGCGCCGCCAAAGTTCGGATTGGCGCTGGCGTTGAGAAGCTGCTTCTCGAAGATGTAGTTCGCGCGCACCGTCACGGCGTTCATGTCGGAGATCCACTGATATTGCGAGTCGAAGGCGATATCGGTGTAGTTGTCCGTGCCGAACCCATAGGAGGCGTTGGGGATGACATTGGCCGACATGCCATAGGTGCCAATTTCCCAGGAATGATCGCCCCAGTTCTGCTCGAGAGCGGCGCGCCAATAGGGCGCAATTCCGTTGATCGTCACGCCGCAGCAAGCGCCGAGGGCGACTTGCGTCCGCGGGGTGAGCGAGCCGTAACCAGCAACTTCCAGATAGACCATGTCGTTGATGAAGACGTAGGCGCCCGCGCCAAGTTGCTGGGTGGGTCCGAAGCCCTCGATCAAGGTGCTGGCGACGGGGCTCAGGGCGAAATTCGATGAGATGAAGGGCGAACTCCACACCGGAGTCGTGTTCCAGACATCCTGAACGGTCGGATTATTGTTGACGGTCAAGCCATAGAGGACGTCGAAACCGCCAACCTTGACCGAGTCGGCATAGCGAACATCGGCGTTGTCGAGTCCGAAGGCGCGGGTGTAATCGTTCGAATACGTCACCTGAATGAAAGCGCCCAGGTTGCCGTAGACTTTGCCGCCGTAAAACAGGCTAATCTGCTGGGAGCCATCCACATAGTTATTATTGGTGTCGAACCCGCCGTTCGGCGAGGGCGGCGCATAGAGGCCCGACGGAGCGGTCAGCGCGCGCCCGTAATTGGTATAGGTCGACTGCACCATCATGGCGAGCGGCGGAAGCGTCGAGTCGCCGCCTTCCAGCGTATAGCCGCCCAATTTGAAGCGCCGGCCGAAGGGCGTGAGCTGCGGGAACGCTGTGTGACAGGCAGAACAGGTCTGGCCGGTCTGGCGCGCAAAGCTCGGAATGGCCGCCGCGGGATTGACAGCCGCCACGGAAAGGAAAAGCCCGAGGAGCAGTGCGAAGGGCGCGACAATTCGCAATGCCGCGAGGGCGCTCAGGCCTCCCCGAAGGAATTGAATGGGATGTGAAACCTTGGTCATTTGACCAACTCCTCGCTATTGCCACCCGCAGGTTTTGCGCCCGGATTTTTTTTGGTTTGATTCGGGCTGCCTTATGCGTCGCATTGATTTGTTGGTCTTTCAAAGATAAAGACTTGATTTGGGTCAAGTCGATGATCAATTGTGCGAATGTGTTGCCAAAATAGCGCCCCTCGATGATGACCATCGAAAAATTCATTGAGGTTTTTTGCTGCAGCGCAAACTAGACTAACGTCTATACGGGCGAAGCGAGGAAAGCTTGGCGGCATTACTAAATAGTAATTGATAAGGATCAAGGCCGGTTTCCGGCAAAGCGAGTGCAATATACAGAGGAATGGGAATATGGGCCGCGATCGCTGCGACCCAGGCGCGTGCGATTGGAAGTAGGTTTAAAATGTCGAATGAATGCAGCAAGTTCACCAAGGAAATGTCACGCCGGACTGTCTTGCAGGCAGTCGCTGCCGTCGGCGCCGTTCCCGCGCTGATGATGGCTACGGCGCCCGCCAGCGCGAAAATGTCGCAAGTGGCCGTCGCCTACCAAAACTCGCCGCATGGAGCGGCGAACTGCGCCAACTGCAAGCTGTTCATTGCGCCGTCGAGCTGCAAATCCGTCGTCGGCGTCGTCTCGCCCAACGGCTGGTGCAAAATCTGGGCGAAGGCCTGACGCGACAAACGAATCAAAAAAGGGAGAGCGCGGAAACGGGCTCTCCCTTTTTTGTCGGTCGCGGCTGAATCACGCGCTTTCGCGCGTATCCTCGAGGGCCAGAACCATGCCCGGCAGACCAAGAACCGCCCGCAGTCTCTCCAGCATCTGGATAGAATGCGGGTCCATTTCCTCGACGGAGCCGACGATGAATTCCACCACGTCGATCGCCCTCTGACGGTCTTCGCGGCTCGGCAGCAGGTCGATCAGGGTGGCGACCGCGCGGTCCAGCGCGTATTCGACGACGATGGTCTGCTCGCGGATGAGGGCGGCGCGCTTTTCCCCGCCGAGCGAGGCGAAAGGCTCTTCCTTGGCGAGCACCTTGGCCGAGCGTTCAAGCCGGTCGCGCCGCACCGAGCCGCGCGATTCGGCCATGATGATCAGCATGCGGATCACCGCCACCGCATAGCCGCCGCGATCGATTCGCCCGAGGATCGCCTCGACTTCCGGCAGATGCGCCAAGGACTCCGGGTCCAACTGCTCGCGGTGATAGGCCTGTGCGACGCCGAAGCGATGCATGGCCGGCGAACCGTAAATGCCGAAAAAGCCCAATTCGACCGAAGCGTCGCGGATGTCGCGCCAGAAATCGAAAGTCTGGATGATGCTATCCGCCCAAAGCTTCTCGACGGTCAGGAAGGGATTGGCCGGGTTGGCGGGCTGGCGCTTCTTGTCGATCTTTTTGGCTGCGTCGCGCACCATGGCCATGACGGGGTTGGAGTCGGCGAACACCCGCCGACGGACGCGGGCGGGATGATTTTTGCGCAAACTCGCCGAGACCTCAGCGGGAACGGCCGAGCGCACCAGCGGACGCAGATTGCGGTCGTAGAACTGCGCGCCGAGTTCCGACAGGCGAGACACGGCGGCGAAGTGCCGTTCGTCTTCGCGCCTGTCGTTGTAGGCGGCCAGATCGCTCATCTTGCGTTCGTGGAAGCTGACCAGGAAATGCTCGCCGGAGCCGTCCTCCACCTGTTGGTCGATGGTCATTTCGTAAAGACCGGGGGTCAAGGCTTCGATGGTCTTCAAGGTCGAACTGACCTCGGTATGCTCCTTCCTGGCGATTGAGGAGGAGACGAAGATGCCGAGATGGCCGACCTTCTCGTGGACCATGTAGACGATGCGCTGGCCGCGAACGCGGATTTCATGTTCGTCGACAAAGGTGTCTGCGATCCAGTTCAGCGCTTGTTGCGGCGGGGTGATATTGTCGCCCTTGCTGGCGAAAACCACAATCGGCGAACGAATCGACTTGATGTCGAGGCGCTGGCCGGGTTCGATTTCGGCCTCGCCGCGCGACAATTTGTTGCCGACGAAAATCTCCTCGACGATCCAGCGGATTTCAGCCTCGTTCATGAGGTGGAAGCCGCCCCACCATTTCTCGAATTCCAGGAAACGCTCGCGCGCGCCGTTTGAGTCCACGTCTGTGAAAAGATCGTAATATTTGCCGAAGAAATTGCGGCCGGGATTGAGCTCCTCGAAATTGCCCACGATATGCGCGCCGTCGAAAACGCCGCCGCCGAGATCGGCCAGGAACAAAGCCGGCGCGATGCCGCCGCCCATGCCGCCCTTGTAGCGCATCGGATTCTCACCCTTGCGGCCGGACCAGGCCGCCACCGGAGCGCCATTCATCACGATCGGGCCGGAAATGTCGGGATTGGCCGCAGCTAGAATCAAGGCGGCCCAGCCGCCTTGGCAATTGCCGACGATGACCGGCTTGGCCGCATCGGGATGGCGGCGGCGGATTTCACCGACGAAAGCCGCCTCGGCGCGCATCACGTCGGCAATGGTCTGTCCGGGCTCAGGCTCGGGGCGGAAAGCCACGAAAAAGACGGGGTGGCCGCCGCGCAGGGCGATGCCGACCTGGCTGTCGGGCTTGAAGCCGCCAATGCCGGCGCCATGGCCGGCGCGCGGGTCGATGATCATGTAGGGCCGTTTCCAGTCCAGAACCTCGACGCCTTGCGGCGGGATGATTTTAAGCAGCGTGTAATTGACCGGCCGCGTGAAATCGCGG
>Ga0208588_1000583_pt1 | contig 11697 bp, 6 predicted proteins | sample NGESurshal092012_8_FD_184483 | JGI IMG/M metagenome (GOLD analysis project Ga0208588, IMG submission 184483) | Arctic peat soil microbial communities from Barrow, Alaska - NGEE Surface sample 415-3 shallow-092012 (SPAdes) | ecosystem: Environmental > Terrestrial > Soil > Wetlands > Peat ...
AGGCAGAACTCGCGGAACTTGCCCGCCCCTGGCGAGCCTCGAAAAGCAACGTGGTAGCGGTTTCCTGACCGCCCCTCCATGACCCACTCTGTTCCGTCTCGCACCCGAAGTAGGTTATCAAGGTCGTTTGTTGGTATCGACCAGAAGGCTGAGTCAGCCACTGTGTTCCTGAATCGAGCCGCATCGTCTACAGAAAGCGACGAAGTCTTGGCCGCAAGCAGAGTACCCGGATCATATCCTCCATTTCCGCTAAGGCGCTTCACAACAACGTCAGCGGTCGTAGATAATAGCGTCACGCGAACACCGACGGGCGCCCCCCAGGTCGGCAGCATGAGCAGCCTGTAGGTATCTGCACTTGGTGCTTCGCAGGTGAGGGAAGGCTCACCCATTCGCTGTAGGGATTTGGAAAACCACCGACGGACGAAATCGTCGAGTGATGGCCCGTTTTGCGAAGGAATCAGAACTCCGACAGGAAAGAAAAACTCATCTCCATTCGGTTGTTTGCATGCAGCTCGATGAATCTCGCTAGGCTCGCTCGACGCAGGCAAGGAACACATGGAGCTTTCCCGGGTCGACGCGCGATTAAAATCTTCGTCGCCTCTTACTGTTGTCAAAAATGGCACTTGTCCGCCCTACGCTCACGGATCAGAAAGTCGGTACGGGCACGGTCAGATCTTTGATGTCCGCATAGGCGGGCTCGATGCCGGCGGTGGCCTGGGTTTCGTCGGCCCCGCTGGGGCTCGCGCCGTTGTCGGCCAGGCTCACGTTGGCTCCCACCGATCCGGCGCTCAGGATGCCGGGCGTGTTGAGCATCAGATTGTGGGCCATCGTCAAACCATCCGTGCCCTCATCGAGCGAAAGTCCCTGCGCATCGTAGTCGGCCCAGGTCGAGCGGCCGAAGTCGTGAAGGTAGTTGTACTGGATCTCGGAGGCCGGGCCCTGATTGGATTGCGTGTTTATTCCATCGGCCCCCGCCAGGATGGTCGCCACGTGGTGGATGTTGTTGCGGTTCGTCTTGTTGTTGGTCATGGCGTTGACCGCACTCGTCCAGCCATATCCAACGGAGATACCGGTGAAGTTCGTTCTGCTCACCTCGTTGTGCTCGATGGTCAGGTGCGCCGGATAGCCGGCCGCAATGCCGCAGGCGCCCTGGATCTCGGTGGTCACGTGGTCGATGAAGTTGTTGCTGATGGTGTCGTTCGTGCAGATTTCGTTCTTGTCGGTGGGGTTGTAGGGGGTGTGGTACTCGGTGTTCTCATCGGCCACGAATTTGCCGATGGAGATGCCGCTGCCCCCGATGTCGGTGAACACATTGCCGATGATCAAGTCATCGTGCGTGCCCGACACCAAATCCAACCCGGTGGCCGCCATCTGGGTGAACAGGTTCCGCTCGAAGCGGATGTGGTGGGCGTTGCTCACGCTGACGCCGCCTGGTGGTCGACCCACGGTCTGACTGTTGTTGGCCTGCGCGGTCAGGTTGTACTGGCCCGCCTGCGCATCGAGGAAGCCGTATTGGCTGGGGCGCATGAAAGTGGAATGCGCGAAGGTCAGCCCCTGGAACCACAGATAGCTCACGGTTTCCGAGGTGCTGCGGCCTCTGATACGCATGATGGTCTCGACCATGGGCGCGACCACGGTGGCCGTGGCCATGTCCTCGCCGGCGCGCGGTTTGTAGTAGACGGTGCTGGTGACCTCATCCAGATACCACTCGCCCGCCTCATCGAGCATTTCCAGCGCATTCTCGAAATAGAACGCGCGAGCGAAACCGGTGTTGTGTTGATCGAGTCGGGGATTGGAGCGCACGAACAGGATGCCATCCTCCGGGCTCTGGAATTTGATGGCGGAGGTACCGCTTGACGAGGTGATGGAGGCGATCCGCAGGGTGTTGTCCGCCCAGGCGGTCATGAGGTGCATCTCGACCTTGGTCAGGTTGCTGAAGCTCGGGACCTGGCTGCTCGACACCTGCACGTTGTGGGCGGTCGAATCGAAGCCTGTCAGTCTGAAGAAATTGGCGGCCCCGCCGGCCCCCAGGTTGGGGCTGCGCGCGCGCACGGCCTTGTTGCCGTTGACATAGAGCTGCCGGAAGGGGGTGCTGCCGGCGTTGGCCGAATAGATGTTGCTGGCGCTGTCGAAGAGCTTCCAACCCTTGATGGGTTGACCACCGGTAAGCAGAGGACGTTCGCCCGGGTAGGCCGTGTACTTTACGTAGTAACCGTTGTTGCCCGAGTCGGCGCTGGTGAATCCCAAAGTGCTGGCCTGGGGATAGGTTCCGCCGCGCAGGATGACGTTGACGTCCCCGGTCATGGCGCTGTTCAGGGATCGCACCATGTCGCGGGCCTTGCCGACGGTCCGCAGGGGCAGGGCCAAGGTCCCGGGGTTGTTGTCATCGCCGTCCGGGGCCACGTAGATGAACAGACTCGGGTTGGCGCCGCTGTCCTTGGGTCCGTCGGCGCCGCTGTCCTTGGGTGCGTCGACGCCTCCACCCAGGCGAATGCCCTTGCCGTTGCATGCCGCCGCCGCGAAGAGGAGCGCCAGCAAGGCGATTCGCATGGGAGTCCTCCACCGAAGCATTCCGCAATGTTACCATCCTCGCAATGACTTCGGGCATCGCCTTGCTGGTCGCGCTCACGCTTTTCCTGCCCGGCCGCGTGCTCGCGGCCGAGCTCGAAACGCCCAGCTCCAGCGCACGTCTCACTGTGCACACCGACCCTGGATGCACTTCGCGGGACGACATCGCCGCTCGCGTGACGGCACGATCCTCGCGCATTCACTTCGTCGAGGGCGACTCCGCCTTGTCAGTGGAGGCTACCTTTGGCGCTTCGCCCTCCGGCGCAGTGGAGGTAGCGTTGGTGGTGGCGGGGCAGCCGGCTGGTAAGGCTATGTCGCGTCGGTTTTCGGCGCGCTCGTGCAGCGACGCGGCGGACGCGGCCGCGCTCATCATCGCGGTCACTCTAGATCCCACATCCGGAAACCAGCCTCGCCCGGCGACCGCGGTGTCGGCATCGGGCGCGCGGTCCTCCGGCGCGGGTGACGGCGACGCCCGAGAAAACCAACCGACCGGACCGAATGCAGACGTGGCCGCGAAGGTCGCCGAGCAGGCAGCCAGCCCTGAGACGCGGCCAGCGCCGCCGGCCAGCGCAGTGGCCGAGGCGCAGCCGTCATTGCCCGTGGCCACACGACGGCGTGCAAGCTTGCACCTCATGGGCCAGATGGTCTTCGGCCCGGCGCCGGCGGTCATGCCGGGCGTCGGCCTATACGCCATGGCCGCGCTCGATCGCGATGAGCTCTGGTCGCCTGCCGTCGTGCTCGGGGCCATGCACGCGTGGCGAAGCGGCTTCGCCGAAGCGGGCGGGACCGCGGCTTTCACGCTCGACGCCGCCAGCCTCGATGCGTGCGGGATTCGCGTGCGCGTAACCGTGCTCGAGGGCCGCGCTTGCGCTTCGGGTCGGGTGGGCCGCTTGCTGGCCACCGGATCTGCTACCACCGCGGGAACCTCGGTACCGCGGCTCTTTGCGACCGCCGGCGGCACCGCCATCATCACCGGCCAACTTGGGGCGACCCTCGAGCTTGCGGCGCGCATCGGGGCGGGGGCAACCCTGGTGCGCGACTGGTACCTCTTTGGGACGAACGAATTCCACCGCGCCGCCCGCGTGACCGTCGACGCGACTCTCGGGCTCGGACTGCGCTGGTAATTGACCGGCCGCTTATGGGGCCGCGAGCCCGGCGGCGCGCAGCACGCGGTCGGTCTGCGGGCTTTCGCCGTACTGGGCGCGGAAGCGCTCGGCACCTGCGCGCGCCTCGGCGGCGCGGCCGAGCTTGGCCAAGGCTTCGATCTTGAGCGCGGCGGCCTCCGGGGCAAACGTGCCCCCTTGGTACTTCTCTTGGTATTGGCGCAGCAGATCGAGCGCACGCTCGCCCGCGGAAGCCGAAATGGCTGCGCGGGCGGCATCGATAAGCGCGATTTGCTTCCGGAGGTCTCGGGCCGTCGCAGCAGAGCGGCTGCGAGGCTGCGCAACGGGCGCCGAACCGTTGAGCGGCATCTCCACGACCGGCGACAGGCCCAGCTCGGGCTGCGCCGGCGGCAGGACGGGCAGGGGCGCCGGAGTGACCGGTGCGGGCAGGCTCTTGGCAGGCGCATCCTTCCACACTCCAACTCCAACTCCGACGACGGCGCCGGCCAAGAGCAAGCTGACCACACCCACCGAAATCCACGCCAGCGGCGCCGTGCCTCCGGCCCCAGCCCCGATCCCCGCCGCGGTCTTGGCAGTGGCCGCCGTTTGGGACGCGGCCACGGTCGCGGCCAGCCCGGCCGCGGCCAGTGGTACGCCGAGTGCCTGGGCCATGCGGTCGCGCAGTTCGGGGGACGGCCGCTCGCCCGCGATGGCTCCAATCAGACACCGCTCGAGGTCGCTCCCGCCTCCTTCGAGCAGTCGCTCCGGGTCCTCTCGCTCACTCATGAGTGTCCCTCGCGCTTCATATCTTGCTCGATCTGGGAAACCGCCGTGCGGAATTGTTCGCGCGCGCGCCGCAGGCGTGACCTGACGCTACCGCGCGGGATCCCGAGCAGCTCCGCGATTTCTCGCGACGAGAGCCCTTCCGCCTCGAACAGCACGAAGACCTGCGCCAGCTCCGGGGCGATCTTGGAAAGCACCAAGTCGCAAAGATCGATGTCGGAGCGCCTGTCGCTGATGTCTCGCGCCCCTGAGCCGCGTAGGTGCATGTTCTCGTCGAGCTGCCAGCGGATGGTCTTGCGCCCGAAAGTATGGGCCGCCAGCAATGCGGTCGAGATCAGAAAGGCTCTTTCGGCCCATGGATGAATGTCGGACAAGCGTTCGGCAGCGATCAGGAAAGTTTCCTGCGTGACTTCACCGGCGGTGTCCGGGCTCATACCCCGCCGCCGCAACATCCGCCAGACGACCTCGTGGTAGGCGTGGAACATGCGAGCGAGGCGATCTGCATCGGCGGCCGACCTCCTGATCGGGTCCTCGGATTTTGGCATCGCCTGGCTGTCTCCCATTCGCTTTCTCCGCAAACCGAAGGTTTACTATGCGCCTCGGCCCCTCTTCTGATCACGAAAAGCGACAGCCGACAGGCGACAGGAAAATGACGGTCGTGCCAGTCGAGGCCTATCGCGGACAAAAAGGTTTGGCCGGTGATCACTTGTGCCACCTTCGCGCATAGATGCCCTAACAGTTCTTCCGGAGAGGACCTCACCAATGATGAAATCCCTAGCCACTTCTCGGGGCTGCTCGGTGATCCCTATCTCCGCCCTGGCATTCCTCTGCCGTACCATGGTGCACAATCGTTTCTTTCGCAAGATCGCGTTCACCGCTCTTGCAATTCTTGGCACTTCTTGCTCGTCCTCTTCACCTGGGGGCGGCGGCGGTGGCTCCAACGGTGGGGGGGGAAACACCGGCGGTGGAGGTGCGGGCACGGTTGTCGGGACCGGGGGTTCTTCGGATTCTGCGGGAACAACGAACGCGCTCGCCGGCGCTGGCGGTCGAACCACGAGTATTTCCGTTGGAGGGCAACCGACTGGCGGAATCGGGGCGCCTGTCGGAGGCGCAACCGGGCAGGGTGGCGCGGCATCGGGGGGCGCCGGTTTGGGAGGCGCTGGCCTTGGAGGCGCCGGTCTCGGCGGAACCGGGCGCGGAGGCGCTGCAACCGGCGGTTCTTCCAATGGCGGAGGTACAAGCGGCACACCTACCGGTGGCGTCGGGACGGGGGGCGCAACCGGCGGAGGGGGATCTAACGTTACCCCGAGCGGCCTCGTCAACAGGTACGACGGCGCCCGGACGACTACCGTGAGCTTCGATCCGGGCTGGAAGTTCCACCTCGGCGATGTGTCTGGCGCGCAAGGTGCGACTTTCGATGACTCAGCGTGGACATCTCTCGATGTTCCGCATGATTGGAGTATCTCGCTTGCGTTCAATCAGAGCTCGCCGTCCGGCGCTAGCGGCGGGTACCTCGATGGCGGCACTGGGTGGTACCGAAAGACCTTCACACTGCCTTCTACCGGATCGGGACAGAAGGTCTTCGTTCAGTTCGACGGCGTCTACATGAACAGCACCGTTTATCTGAATGGCACACAAATTGGTGCGCGTCCGTACGGATTTTCCTCTTTCGAATGTGACTTCGGCGCGAACGCCAAGGTTGGCGCGTCGAACGTGCTCGCGGTCAAGGTGGTCAACCAGCAGCCCAGCAGCCGTTGGTACTCGGGAAGCGGAATCTATCGCCACACTTGGCTGAAGACGGTGAACCCTGTCCGCGTCGCCTACATGAGCCAGCAAGTAACGACGCCAACGGTCTCGACTTCGAGTGCAACTGTCAATATCGCGGTTACGGTCCAGAATGACGGAACAACGGATCAATCCGTCACACTGACGAGTTCCGTTCGCGACTCGAGTGGGACGGAGGTAGGTAAGGCCACGTCCGCAGCAACGTCGGTGACCGCTGGCAAGACCGCCAACGTGGCGCAGACGGTAACCGTGACCAATCCCAAGCTCTGGTCGATAGCATCGCCAACAATGTATTCGGTGGTTACCACCGTATCCGCGGGCGGCACCGTCGTCGATACCTACACGACTCCGTTCGGCATTCGCACGTTCGCGTTCAGCGCGAACAGCAGCTTTACCCTGAACGGCACCGCCGTGAAGATCAACGGCACGTGCAATCACCACGATCTTGGCGCGCTCGGGGCGGCCGTGAATAATCGAGCCATCGAGAAACGTCTACAGCAACTCAAAGACATGGGAGTGAACGGCCTACGCACTTCTCACAACCCACCAGCGCCAGAGTTCCTGGATATGGCCGACCGCATGGGCTTTCTTGTGATGGACGAGGCGTTTGATTGCTGGGACAAAGGCAAGAACACGTACGACTACGCGCGATTCTGGACCCAATGGTCCGCGATCGATATCGGCGACATGGTGATGCGCGACCGCAACCATCCGAGCGTCATTATTTGGAGCACCGGAAACGAGATCCCCGACAGCAACAATGCCACCGTCGAGCAAGCGCTCATTGCTGCGGTCAAGGCGAAAGACACGACGCGTGTGATCGGTCAGGCCTATGCCGGTGCAGCCCCGGGCGATGCAACCGCTCCGTTGGAAGATGTCATCGGCCTCAACTATGCGCCCTATTCCTATTCCGGCACCCACTCGAGCCACCCCACGTGGAAACTGTTTGCCAGCGAGTCGTCGTCCGCGGTGAGGAGTCGCTGCGTCTACAAGACGCCTGTGACAACGAACATCCTTTCATCGAGTGACAACCAGTGCTCGTCGTACGACAACAGCGTCGTCTCTTGGGGAACCAGCGCGGAAGGCTCGTGGTCTAGCATCAACGGGGCAAGCTACATGGCCGGCGAGTTCATCTGGACCGGCTTCGATTACATAGGCGAGCCAACGCCCTACGGATGGCCCTCCAAGAGCTCGTACTTCGGAGCGATTGATACAGCGGGTTTCCCGAAGGATATCTTCTACTTCTACCAGAGCAAGTGGAACGCCGCTGGCCCAACGATGGTGCACGTTGTGCCGATGGATTGGACGAGTTGGACAGCCGGGCAATCCGTGACTGTTTGGGCCTACAGCAACGCGGATAGCGTCGAGCTGTTCCTCAACGACAAGTCCCAAGGTTCGAAGACAGTGAGCTCGGGCACAGCGCACCTCCAGTGGTCGGTCCCCTTCGCGACTGGCACTCTCGAAGCCAGGGCTTCGAAGGGCGGCAGCGTAGTCGCGACCGACAAGGTGCAAACGGCTGGAGCTGCGGCAAAGCTCGCACTCAAGGCTGATCGCGCGTCAATCACCGCAGATGGGAGCGATTTGGCATACGTGGAGGTCGACATCGTCGACGCGCAGGGAGTCGTCGTTCCACAAGCCAGCAACACCGTCGCGTTCACGATCAGCGGGCCTGGCACGCTCGTGGGGCTGGACGCCGGAAACGCGATTAACCACGACTCCTACAAGGGCACTTCCCATGCAGCTTTCAGCGGCAAGCTGATGGCCATCGTTCGAGCAACGACAACCGCTGGAACGATCACGTTGAACGCGACCTCTGGCTCGCTCACGGGCGGCTCGGTCAACGTTACAACCACGGCCCCATGACTAAGATCGATACGGCTCGTGCATGCACGACGAGCAAACCATCAAGACCATGCTCTCGGGGAACCGGGGGCGACCTTCGAAACCAGGAGATTCCCATGGTGCACAATCGTTTCTTTGGCAAGATCGCGTTCACCGCTCTTGCAATTCTTGGCACTTCTTGCTCGTCCTCTTCACCTGGGGGCGGCGGCGGTGGCTCCAACGCTGGCGGAACTGGCGCCGGTGGACAGTCGGGCTCTGCCGGAACAGGTGGAACCGGACGCGGCGGCGCGGCTGGCTCCAACGCTGGCGGGAACACCACCACCTCTGGTGGACAGTCAGGCACAGGCGGACGAAGCGGAGCGGGTGGTGGGAATTCTGACGGGGGCGCGGCGGGCGTCGGCGGCAGCACCGGCGATGCATCCGCGGGGGGCGGACGTAGCTCCGACGGCGGCACGGGCACCTGCACGGTCGAGGCGGCCGGCCAGACGATCACGTCGGTGGCGGGAACCTGGACGTTCACACCCTCCGGGGCGGCGGCGACGACCATCGAAGTCCCGGGTGGTGGTTGGCTCGCGCAGGGATTCAAGACCAGCGCGGCCCGCTACGAGCGGACGGTGACGGTCCCCGACCTCGGGCGGGCGCAAGCGACGTACCTCGAGCTGGGAGTCGTGAACCATCAGGCGACGCTGACCGTGGACGGCACGGCCGTCGGAACCAACACGACGTCGTTCACGCCGTCGTTGTTCGACATGACGGCCGCGGTGAAGCCGGGGGCAAGCCACAAGCTCACCATCGACGTCAAAGGCCGCGATGCGCTCAAAGCGGCGGGGGGCAAGAAGTTGATCCCCGACGCCGCCGGATGGTCGGCGAACGTCCCGCAGGGCATCTACCGGTCCGCGGTTTTGCGCGCGGTCCCCGCGCTGCACGTGCTGGACGCCTTCGTGCGCACGGACGTGGCGGGAGACAAGATCAGCGTCGACGTATGGGTGAAGAACGGCGGTACGGCGGCGGCGAGCGGAAGCGTCGATGTCGCCTTGTCGAGCTGGAACTGCGATGCCGTCACGTATCCCAAGCTGTCGGCGACGCCGGTGTCGGCGCTCGCGCCCGGCAAGACGGTGAAGGTCACAGTCGGTCCGGTGACGTGGGGCCTGGGCGCGTCGTCGTATTGGTGGCCGAACGTGCCGTACACGAAGGGGTACCGGGCCAAGTTGCACGTGGCACGGGTGTCGGTCACGCCCGATGCGACGGGGGGCGGGGCCGAGGCCGCGCACAGCCTCCCGTTCCGCTTCGGCTTCCGCCAGATCAAGCAGAACGGCGCGTACTACGAGCTGAATGGCATTCGCGTGAACTTCCGCGGCGACAACATTCAAGGCGCCAACTACGACAGCATCAACAACGGCAAGGGCACCTCCGACGCCTACGATCTGCTCCCCGGCTTCTTGCCCCCGTCTGGAAACAATCCGGGCTGGCCGCAGGCCGTCGACAACTACCAGCGCCTCAACTACAACGTCAATCGTATCCATCAAACGCCCGCGTCGCCGTACATGCTCGATGTGGCGGACGAGATGGGCTTCATGATCATCGACGAGACGGCCATCCGCGGCAGCAACAACGATCAGGACTTCTCGGCCGGCGTCGACAACATGGCCGCGCACCTGGACGCGCTGATTCGGCGCGATCGCAACCATCCGGCGATCATTCGCTGGAGCCAATGCAACGAGCCCGAGGGGGACAACACCAACTCGACCGCCTTCCAGCAGAAGCTCTACGACGCCGCGATGGCCGCCGACGACAGCCGACCCATCAGCGCCGACAGCAGCATCAGCGCAAGTCCGAACGGATACCCGAAGGCCGACAATTTCACCTCGCTCGAACACTATACGAACGGCTTCGGCGCCTTCACCGACAAAGTGGCGGTCACCACGTCACGTCCGTTCGGGGTGGGCGAGTTCATCTGGTCGAGGGACAATTCTCGCCAAGGATTGACGTGGTTTGGAACGTCGACCATGGCCTTGCGCCAGAAGGATGCTTCGGACATCCGGCCCTACACGCTCCTATCGGGATGGTGCAGCTTCGTCCCCGGCGTCAAGACGACCATGATGACTATCGAGCAGGGTGGCAAGCCGCTCTTTGGTGAAGACAACCTTCCCGATCCGTGGTCGAACCCGAGCATCGTGCGTATCCAGCGCGGCTTCAACCCGGTGGCGGTCGCGGACATCGCCTACTGGGAGGCCAACAAATCGTCGGACTCGTCAGGGGCTTGGCCCGTCTCCATCGAGGCGGTGGCGAAGGGGACGAAGCTGACGCGCAAACTCGTGGTGTTCAACGACACATTCTCCGGCACCTCGGTCGATGTTGCGTGGGAGATGCACGCGGAGACCGCCGACGGGACCATCGCCGACCAGGGGACCACCAAGCTCGATATCCCCTTGGGCTCGCGGACGACCACCTCGATTTCGGTCACCACACCCGCCAGCGGTTCGAACGCCGTGCTCGTCTTGCAGTCGAGCAAGAACGGTCAGGTCATCTTTCGGGACGACGGCGAGCAGCTCAAGTTGCAGTAGCGCTCCGCTCGCCATGTGGAACCGCGCAGCACGGAAAGCGCCATTAACACTCTCGCTACGTTGAGAGACGAGAAGAAAGCAGACCCATCGATGAGAACACGACTACGAGCGTACTCCCTCTTTGCCGTCGGCCTGTTCTTCGGATGTTCGTCCGGCACGGGCGGATCCACCGCAAATGGGTCGGGAGGCTCATCGGGCTCGGGCGGGGGCCTGCCCGTTGGTGGCAGCGGAGTCAGCGCCGGTGGCAGGGGCGGCGCGACTGCTACGGGAACGGGCGGACTTACGGGCAGTGGCGGCGCTGGGCTCGGCGGTACCGTCGGAACAGGCGGAGCGGCCGGCGGCAACAGCTCCACGGGTGGCACCTCTGCATCGGGCGGCGCCTCGGGCGGCGGAACGACCGCCTTGGGTGGTAGCTCGGCCTTGGGCGGAACGGCAGGTCGAGCGGCTACCGGCGGCAGCTCGGGTACCGGGGGCTCGGCCGGCCGAGACGGCGGCAGTGGCGGGGCCGACGCCGGGTCCAGCGACGCAGCAGGGGTCAGCCCCGACGCCAATCCCGGCGTCATCGGAGCCACGCCGCCCATGGGCTGGAATTCGTGGAACACGTTCGCGTGCAACATCGACGAGTCGCGCATCAAGGCCGCCGCCGATGCCCTGGTCAACAGTGGTATGAAAGACGTCGGCTACCAGTACGTGAACGTCGACGATTGCTGGATGAACGGCCGGGATTCCTCCGGCAACATTCGGTGGGACACGGCGAAGTTCCCCGCGGGGATCGCGGGACTCGCGAGCTACGTGCACGACAAGGGACTCAAGTTCGGCATCTATTCAGCGCCTAACACCGGTACCTGTGAGGGGCTATACGGAAGCCCTGCCAAACCTACCGTCTACGTGGGTAGCCTCGGACACGAGCAACAGGACGCCAAGTCCTATGCCTCGTGGGGCGTGGATTTGCTCAAATACGACGATTGCGGCGGGCCGCAGAGCGCGTTCGCGACCATGCGCGATGCACTTCGCGCGACCGGCCGGCCGATCGTCTACAGTATCAACCCCTA
>Ga0208588_1000584_pt1 | contig 11695 bp, 13 predicted proteins | sample NGESurshal092012_8_FD_184483 | JGI IMG/M metagenome (GOLD analysis project Ga0208588, IMG submission 184483) | Arctic peat soil microbial communities from Barrow, Alaska - NGEE Surface sample 415-3 shallow-092012 (SPAdes) | ecosystem: Environmental > Terrestrial > Soil > Wetlands > Peat ...
CGCCCGCAATCTTGAGGAGATAAGTCATGGGCAGCACTGCTGGCAGGATCAAAGACATTGGGCCACAGCCGCAATCCTTCGACATTGAAAGCGCGACGAAGGAAAACTCAAATTACCGTTCGGTCGCCTGGAGCGGGCGTTACCTGCAAGTGACGCTGATGTCGATCCCCGTTGGCGGAGACATCGGCCTTGAAGCGCATCCGGAGACCGATCAGTTCCTGCGCCTCGACGCTGGCAACGGTCGGGTGCAGATGGGAGCCGCTAAGGACAAGCTGACTTTCGAAAAGGAAGTTTCAAACGGCTGGTGCGTTCTCGTTCCGGCGGGGACCTGGCACAACATAACCAATATCGGAGCAACGCCAATGCAGGTCTATGCGATCTACGCGCCCGCCCACCACACGCCTGACAAGGTGCAGGCGACGGCGGCGGCGGCCGAAGCCGACAAAAGCGACAAGCCCGCCGCTTGGTCAGTGCAGCCAAAACATGGGCCCGACAAACACGGGTGACCCCATGAATCGGTAAGAACGGCAGGAAGTCAGCTTATGGCGACGAACTGATTTTCGCGGTCGCCAGTAAAGCGCTGCTTACGAATCTTATCGGCCGCGTCAACCGACCACGACCGCGCATAAGCTGAGTAGTTTCCGAACCTGTCTTGGCGGTCGGCGCGCCCAATAATGCCTGTGTTGCGGGTCTGCATAGCCAATTCACAGGTGCGGAAAATAACAGGGCGGAACGGCGCCTAAGCCCAACTTCGAGCTTTTTCCGCGCCAGGGGAACGGCTCGAGCCCGCGCTTGCTACCCTTGGCAGTTTGTAATGGTGAGGAGGCTGGAATGATCAAGAAAACCAAAATCGAAACCGATGAAAAGCGGAAGCACGACGAGACAGATGACGCGCTTGAAGAGGAGCTGGAAGATTCGTTCCCGGCAAGCGATCCGCCGTCATTGACGCAACCGAGCAAGGCCGGGGCGCCCGATCACAAGGGCGATAAAGCGAAATAGAAAGTCGGGTCCCTCATCCCCCTGAACATTTGTCCGATTGACTGGCGGATTGTGTTTTCGCCGATATGTTGGGTATGTGTTCGCGGCGATCGACAAACTCATTGCCCGCGCTTGCGCGGTCCAAATGGAGTTCCCTTCGCGGCGCCGGACAAGAGCGCGCACATGATCGCCGCAACAGGCGCAGCGGATCGAAAAGCGTCGATGGCGATGCACAAGCGGCCGAACCCGCGGGATTTCGATCTCGTCATATTCGTCGATCAATTCCCGCTTGTCACCGGCGCCAAAAGGAAGATGACAACAAGTGCAAGGGCCCGGGTAATTACTGTCATACAGCATTCACATGGCAGCAGAATGACATTATTGTCGTCTTACTGGGATAATTCGTCCTTCTATTCGCGATTACTCACTGTCTTGTAGCCATCGATAGCGCGGAACCTTTGGGCAAAGTTTGGATTTATGACATTGAATCATGCGTTCGCGGGGTTTTAAATGCTCACAGTCGGGGTGAGTTCAAGCGACATCGATGGCTCGCCCTTTAATGAGGAGGCGATGGTGCGCCTGGCCGGGATGCTTCGCGCGGACGGTTACGCCTTTTCGACCGTTACCCCTGCGACCCATGCGCGGGTCAACGCGCGCAGTGGAAACGCCTTCGCATCCGATTTGGTTGGCATTTTCGGCTGGAGTCGCCCTTTTGGCCCGGAGGCAATTTCGAGAGATATGTTCTCCGCGATGCGGCAGGCTAATGTCCTGGAGATCGACGGGGAGCTTTACCGTTCATCGGTGCGGTTTTCCAGTATCGGAGATTTGTTGTTCGTCCACTCGGCTTATCCTAGCCTCTCTGCCGACTCGGTTTTCTTCGGGCCGGACACCGTCAGATTTGTGAACCTGATCAATCGGCGCCTTGCGGCATTCACGCAGTCGCTGAAACGCGCCGTGGATATAGGGTGCGGCGCAGGTCCGGGCGGAATCGTCATCGCACGTGCGCGCCCTTCCGTATCTGTCAGCAATCTGGACATCAACGAAATTGCGCTGTGCTTTGCCAGGGTCAACGCCTCGCTCAACGGCGTCTCCAGCAACGTCAAGGCCTCGCGGAGCGATATCCTCCGCGATATCGACGGCGAGTTCGACCTGATCGTTTCCAATCCGCCCTATCTCATCGACCCGCGAATGCGCGCCTATCGACACGGCGGAGGAAAATACGGCGAGGGCCTGTCGCTCGACATCCTGAAACAGGCGGTTCCCCGACTATCCGCGAACGGCGCCCTGATTTTGTATACCGGATCCGCGATCAGGGACGGACGCGATGATTTTAAGATCGCGTGTATCGATTTCCTCGGAAAATGGGACACAAGGTTTTCATACGAGGAACTCGACCCGGATGTGTTCGGCGAAGAATTGGAAACCGACGCCTACAGCGATGTCGATCGCATCGCCATCGTCGCGCTTACCGTGAACGCTCGGGGATTGTCATGAGCGCCGATTTTCCGTCACTGAAATGCGCCCCGCTCGAGGCCGATCAACTCCATCGGCGACTGGCGGCGTTCAACGCCCGAAAATTCGCGCCGTCTCTCCCGTCGAAAAATTGGTCTGGCGAAATTATGTCCGCATGCGAGGACGCGATTGTGGAAGGCGACTTTCTCGAACGTGAGAGATTGCGCGCCATACCCAGGGCGAAAAGTGCGCCTTTGTCGGCCTCGGGATTCGTCACCTGGTTCGAGGCTCTCGGTCAAGACGGCCCCGGTCAAAACGACTCGTTGTTTCCATGGCTGGCGCGCGAAGCCACTATGGACCAGATGAAGTGGTTCTTGACTCAGGAAATCGCTGGAGAGGCTGGTTTCGAGGATCTTACCGCCCTGACCCAGGTTCGCTTTCCGGTGCGGCCCAAGCTTGAGCTGGCGCGAAATTATTGGGATGAAATGGGCCGCGGCGCCCAGAAGGGTATGCACGGTCCCTTGCTCGAGACGCTCGCGATTCGCCTCGGCCTTCGTCCGCGAATCGAAACGACCGTATGGGAATCCCTGGCGCTGGCCAACACCATGGCTGGTCTCGCGTCAAATCGCCGGTATGCATATCATTCCATCGGCGCGCTGGGCGCCATCGAATTAACCGCGCCCGCGCGCGCCGAAGCTGTTGCCGCAGGCCTGAAGCGCCTGGGCGTTCCCTCTGGCGACCGGCACTACTTCGACCTGCATTCCATCCTCGACGTGAAACACTCTCTGGCCTGGAACGTCGAAGTGATACACCCGCTGGTGGAGCAGATGCCGCATGTGGCTCGCGCCATCGCAGAAGGCGCGCTGATGAGGCTCGAGTGCGGGCGGCGGTGTTTCGAGCGCTACAGGCGAGAGCTGGTCTGACGGCCAAAGCACGAGCAGCGTAATCGATCGGCTTCCAGGCCCCGACTAAGACTTTCACAGGCCTGCCGTCTGCAAAAAACATCGACCGCCGGGAGGGGACCTGCGGATAGTTTCCCCTGGCAGGGTCCGATCGGGCCCTCATCCAATCGCGCTAGCTGGAACGAGATCGGAAAAAATTCGCCAGTCTGTTTTTGTCCGCCGGCGACAAAAGCTTCATGGTGAGAATGAAGCTGGACAGAACGAGGCAAACGCTATTGGCCGCGATCAGCGGCCAGTCTCCCCGCGCCAGTCCGTAAAGCGTCCAAAGCACAAAGCCGAGAACGGTGAGGAGGTAAGTCTTCCTTGAAATGGCGTCGGTGTCGCGCGTTTTTATCACTTTCCAGGCCTGAGGCGCGAAACTCGTCGTCGAACAGAGCGCCGCAGCGGCGCCGATCAGGGAAACGACATCGGTCAATCGATAAAATCCCAATTCGCCATTACGTCGGGCATGAATTGCGCCAGCGCCTGCCTTCGCCCGGTCAGAGCCCCGCTGAGGGCAAAGCTGAGCATGGCAACCTTGGTACCCGGTTTTCGTTCCCGACGCGGGCGGAAACCTGCGACCTGGGAGGCTGCAAAAAAAGGGTCACGACCTTCCTTCGCGCGTTCCATGACGGATGCGTAAAGTTTGAGAAGAGAGGCTCGCCGGTTTTCTTGCCGCCGGTTGAATAGTTTCCGATAGGACGGTGTCGGCGCGACGGATGGCCGACCAGTAGATCAACGCCAGCAAAAACGCCTGAGCGGGCAGACGCCAGAACAGCATGGTTGGCGAAAATTGAGGAAACAGCTCGGGGTGGCGCCACATATAAATATTGGCCGGCGTGACCAGGATGGTGAGCAGGAACAGGCCGAAGGCCGCCGCGCGGCGCAGCGAGGGAATCATCAGCCCGACCGCGCCGAGCAGTTCGAAGACGCCGCTGACGAAGACCGCCTCGTGATGCAGGGGCAGTTCGGGCGGCATGATGGCCAGAAAAAAACCGGGCGCAAACAAATGGCCGAGACCACTGGTGAAAAACAGCAGCGCCACCGCTGTCCGCGCGATCGTGCGAAAATTTTTCATGAGGGTCGCCTTCCCGTTTTTTTGCCAGAGCGCCTTGGCCACGGCGTCTTGCCGCCAGCATTCAGTCCGCACATCTGTTTTTCCCGCGCCTCGCGCCGCGTCGGCGCGCACGAAACGGCCTGAATGCCCTTAGAACGCCCTGTTCGACGCCGCTTACGGGGCGCCAGACAAGGCGTTACACCGCGCGTTTACGCGAGATCGCGAAGCGACGCTTCACGCGCCCAGAACCGCGTCGCTGCGGCCTTGACAAAGGCCTCGTCCAATCCGGTCACGCCTTCGTCCGCGACCACGCCGGCCTTGTCCAGAAGTTTCTGGGCTTCCACTGAAGCGCCGATCGCTTTGAGATGGCCGAAGGCGTCCATGACCCATTGGATCGCCGCGCCTTGCTGCATCAGCCGGCCGGTGGCGGCCTTGTCGAGAATGACCGCGATCGCGTCGAAAACAACCGAGGGAGTCCCGTCGAGCTTTCCGGCGATCTCCGCCGTCGAATGATCGGAAAGCGTCACGCCGTGGACGCGCTCGGCCACGAGCGCGACTTCGCCCCCTGCTTTTTCGACCTCCGCCCTCAGGTGGGAAATCGCGGCGGCGTCGCTGCCATCGGCGACGAGCACGCCAACCTTGCGACCTTCGAGCGTCGCTTTCATCTGCTTGTGGATGCTCAGCGCGGCGGAAGGCTGCATTTCGAAGGCGTCGCGCGCGGGCTTGCTGGCGGCGGGCAGCGCTATTCCCAGTCCCTTGGCGATCCGCTTGGCCAGCGCCTCATCGACATTGCGCAGATTGGCCACCATGCGCGCCGGTGGCTTTCCCAGCGTCACCTTGGAGAGTTCGAAAACAAAGGCCGAGGCGATATGGGCTTGTTCTTCCGGCGTCTGCGACACCCAGAACAACCGGGCCTGGCTGTAATGATCGGCGAATAATTCGCCGCGTCGCCTGACTTTCATGCCGGCCATATCGCCGCCCTCGATGGTTTGCGCCGTGGCGAACCCCTTGGCCTCGCTCTCGCGCGGCCCGCCTTCCTCGCCATGTTCGCCGAGGCTGTTGGGTTCGTAATTGGCGCGCCCCTTGGGGGTTTGCATCTGCATCTGTCCGTCGCGCTGGAAATTGGCGAAGGGACATTTCGGCGCATTAATGGGTAGTTGGTGAAAATTCGCCGTGCCGAGCCGAGATTTCTGCGTATCGAGGTAGCTGAAAAGGCGGCCCTGCAACAGCGGATCGTCGGAAAAATCGATCCCGGGCACGATATTGGCCGGACAGAACGCCGCCTGTTCGGTCTCCGCGAAGAAATTGTCGGGGTTGCGATCGAGCACCATGCGTCCGAAGATGCGGACCGGTATCACCTCTTCGGGAATGAGCTTGGTGGCGTCGAGCACGTCATAAGGCAGGCTTGCGGCAAATTCGGCGTCGAAAACCTGTACGCCGAATTCCCATTCGGGATAATGGCCCTTGGCGATGGATTCATGCAGGTCCCGGCGGTGAAAATCATTGTCGGCGGCCTGCAGTTTCAGCGCTTCATCCCAAACAGTGGATTGGACGCCGAGCTTTGGCTTCCAATGGAATTTCACGAAGCTTTCCCTGCCCTCGGCGTTGATGAAGCGGTAGGTGTGGATTCCGAAACCCTCGATCATGCGCAGGGAGCGCGGGATCGCACGATCGGACATGGCCCACATCAGCATATGCGTGGTTTCAGGGCTGAGCGAGGCGAAATCCCAGAATGTGTCATGGGCGCTGCCAGCCTGCGGATAGCCACGGTCCGATTCCATTTTGACGGCGTGGATCAGATCGGGGAATTTGATCGCGTCCTGGATAAAGAAAACCGGGATGTTGTTGCCAACCAGATCCCAGTTTCCCTGTTTGGTGTAAAATTTCACGGCGAAGCCGCGAACGTCGCGCGGCGTGTCGACCGATCCCGCTCCGCCCGCGACGGTGGAAAACCGGGCGAAAACCGGGGTTTTCTCGCCCTTGCGCTGAAACAGATCGGCCTTGCTGAGTTCGGGGATGGGTTCGAGCAGTTCAAAATAGCCATGGGCGCCGGAGCCGCGCGCGTGGACGATGCGTTCCGGGATGCGCTCGTGGTCGAAATGGAAAATCTTCTCGCGAAGAACGAAATCCTCCAGAAGCGTCGGGCCGCGCGCGCCGACCTTGAGGCTGTTCTGATTGTCGCTGACGGCAATGCCCTGGTCGGTCGTTAGGATAGTGTCTGCGCCCGTCGCGCGCTGATGGGTCTCGCCGCCGGGGCCGGCGGTTTCGGAGTTTTTGGATTTCGACATGTCGGAAAAACCTCTGGTCAATGAGCGCGTGGCCGCTCAGCCGCGTAATTTGGCTTCACTCGCTCGAAAGAGACGCGGCTGTGAATGGCGGCGCTGTGGTCATTCGGCCGCCGTGCGGGTGGCGCAGCTGTTTTCGACAAGCGCAATGATCCGGCTGTTGAACGCCGGCAGATCGGCCGGCTTGCGGGAAGTTATCAACTGGCCGTCGACCACCACTTCCTCGTCGACCCAATGCGCGCCGGCATTGGTGAGGTCGGTTTTCAATGAAGGCCACGAAGTCATCTTCTTGCCTTTAACCGCGCCGGCGTCGATCAGCGTCCATGGGCCGTGACAGACTGCGGCGACCGGCTTGCCGGCCTCGACGAACGAACGGATGAAGGCGATGGCTTTGGGCTCCAGGCGCAGCGCGTCCGGGCTGATGACGCCTCCCGGCAATACCAGCGCGTCGTAATCCGAGCTGGCAGCCTGTTCCAGCGTGCGATCGACCGCGATCCTGTCGCCCTTGTCATGATGGTTGAAGCCCTGAATCGCGCCCGACTTGTTCGAAACAATATGCACCTGGGCGCCTTCCTTTTTCAGAGCTTCCACCGGCGAGGTCAGCTCCACCTGCTCGAACCCATCAGTCGCCAAGACGGCGATTAACTTTCCTGTCAATCGTGCTGGCATGATCGGCCTCTTTGCTTTGACGACACACGGCGTCGGACACGGGAGCGTCCAGTCGGTCCATCAGGCAACGCGCGCAAGGTGAAATTGTTCATCGTCATGTCAGCCCGATAAAGACGCCTGATGGCTGGAGGCCGCAACGGAACGTGTTTGGAAGGCCACGATATATTCCCGTCCCTTTGCAACCGTCGGGCGCCCGTCCGGTTTATTGTACAGGTCAAGGGCGCCTCGCCCCGGGGCCGACCGAGACAACCGGCCGCGCCACGGAGGAAATGATGACTTCAGCTCGAGATCGAGCGACTGCCCGCCGCGCAAGCCGTCGATGTCGCCGGATATCTCGCCGCCGTCGTCGGCAAGGCGCATAGCCGGCAAATGGGCGGCGACTCCCGCCGGGAATGGTTCGGCTGGTTTTGGACAGCAACGGTCGAGTTGCTGGCGATCCACGAGAAGGCCTATCTCGATCATTTCCGTCGCTATGCCTTGAGCGATCGCGCCGCATAAACAACCCCCACGAGGGCGCGACATCCGAAACAATTGCCGCCTCGCCAGTCGGCGAGACGAAAGCCGTCATCCAGGAGACAGGCATGTTGCGCGACCCCATTTCAAAATATCCGGCGCCGCCGTTTGAAAAGCAGAAGCAGGAATGGCCCGGTCTTGCATGCCGGATGACGCCAAGGCCGGATCACGGCGAAACCAGCTACAGGGGCTCGGGGCGATTGAAGGGGCGCAAGGCCTTGATCACCGGCGGCGACTCCGGCATGGGGCGCGCCGCAGCCATCGCTTTTGCGCGCGAGGGCGCCGATGTCGCCCTGAATTATTTTCCGACCGAGGAGCCGGACGCCCGCGAGGTCGTCGCGATGATCACAGAGGCCGGCCAGAAGGCGATCGCGCTTCCGGGCGACCTCCGCAGCGAGGATTTTTGCAAGACGCTCGTGGCGGACGCCATCGTCGCGCTCGGCGGCCTCGATATTCTGGTCAGCAACGCCGGACGCCAACAGGCGCATGAGTCGATTCTCGACATAAGCTCGGAGGACTTCGACGCTACGATCAAGACCAATATTTATGCGCCATTCTGGCTGATCCGGGCGGCTGTTCCGCATATGCCGCCGGGATCGGCGATCATCGGCACGACGTCGGAACAGGCCACGGATCCGACGCCCGATCTTTACGATTACGCCCAGACCAAAGCGGCAACCACCAATTATATTCGGTCTCTCGCCAAACAACTCGCGTCGCGCGGCATTCGGGTCAATGGCGTTGCGCCGGGGCCGATCTGGACGCCGCTCCAGGTCTCCGGCGGCGCAAGCATGGCCAAGCTTGAGAATTTTGGCGGGCAGACGCCGATGAGACGCCCGGGCCAGCCGGCTGAGCTCGCATCCATTTATGTGCAGTTGGCGGCCGAAGACGCCAGCTATACCACCGGCCACGTCTATGGCGCCGCAGGCGGAAATGGCCTCCCCTGACGCTCCGCGCTTCGACGCCATCGATTCCATGCGCTGTCGCGATTCTTCTCGCGACAGCGGCGGATGAATTCCGAATCAACGGGGACGCAGGTCCGGGCGCCAGCGACGGCGCCTCCGGCCACAATTGCCGACCTAGCCGAACTCAGAACTCCGGCAAGCAAGACTGTTTAAGAAGGCTTCATCCGAGAGAACTCCCGCCCATCTCGTTCTCAACCGTCCCGTTAGATAACGCCGAGCGCGGAGGAAAGTCATTGAATGAATGGCGGAGTGGCGGCGCGTCGGGCAGGCCCTGAAAGCCCCAACCGAATTGATCGGATCGGGCTTTTTTAGCGATTGGCGACTCTGGCAGAATTCCGGTTTTCGGGGTGCGCCGACGCTCTATCCTGAGACGGAAGCTGCGAAACCGCATCGCTGAAACCCGTCAGGCCGCGTTTGCAGTAATCATGGAGCTACGCGCGGTGGCTACTCCGACGCGGATCACCATTTCGCCCCACTCATCCATGGCTTGGACATATTGTCCGTCTCGGCCATTTTTTGCGGCGAAGGAAGACACCGAGCGCCATAGCTCACTTCCGCCCGAAGATTGAACAATCTGCTCGTAGTGGATCGTTCGACCTTTTCCGATGAGGAGCACTCTGAATGCGGCCACTGAGCCCTCGCGTTGTTGTATCCAACGAAATTCGGTTTTATCAGCGCGAATCCCGACGTCATTTTAGTATTCTCATGAAATCATGATCAATTGGTGTAAGTACTTAGTGCGCTGCGAAGCTGCTAACGCGACGCACAATTGTATTCTGATATCCACCGTCGCAATCCACATTACTCTGCGCTTCCCGCGCCGCAGAAACCACTTTTCAGGAATAGCTCCAGAAGGCAAAAAACTCATGGCCCCGGAGCATGAACGACCTTCCTTCGAGACAGATTGCATTGCGGTCGGCGCGGATGTTTGAGGAAAAACCGCATCATCTCACGGGTCGCGTCTGGTCCTCGCGGCTCGGTATAGGAACCGGTGGGGCTGCCTCCGGACCACGCATGGCCTGCGCCATGCAGTTCCCAGTGTTCCAGCATCGGATGCCCGCCTTCATCGCTCTGAACCGTGCAGGTGTAAGCTATTCCACCGGCGGCGTGGCCGCGGCTGACGTTCGTTTGGAGGATCGACCCCGCCTTCGACTGAGCAATGACGTGTCCGCCGTTGGCGGGATGCACGGTCGTGTCGCGGTCGCCATGAAACACGATCGTCGGCAACGCAGGGCCGACGCCGCCACGCGGCGGTTTTCCGCCCTGCCACATGGCGGAGAAAGCGGAGAACATGTCGCTGGCGGCCCCGCAGGCCAGGCCGGAGTGAACGCCGACGGCTGCATATAGATCGGGGTAGACTGAGCCCATGACGGCCGCGGCCGCCCCACCGGCCGAAAGCCCGGCAACATAAACGCGTCCAAGCCGAACGGGAAACTCCTCCATGATCTGGCGCGTAATGCCGGCGATCAGCGACGGCTCGCCAAAGTCGCGCCGCTGCTCGGCCGCATTGTGCCAATTCCAGCATTTCGAGAAATTCGCCGCCTGCGTCTGGGCCGGATAGGCCACCAGAAAAGTCAGCTCTTCGGCCAGGGCGTTCATCTGCGTTCCGGCGGCGAAGTCATCCGGCGACTGCTCGCAGCCATGCAGCATCACCACGAGCGGAAGCGGTTTTCCGCCGAAGCCGCCCGGAATGAACAGTTTGTATGTCCTCGCGCCCGCCTGATTGGCGAACGTGCGCAATTCGAACCGCGGAGAATTCCTCGGCGCAGGAGCCGTTGGGGCCGGCAAGGGCCGGAGCTTCATCTTGACGCCCGGAACAAGCGCTAGCACGTCGCGCAGAGCCGAAGGAACATGTGGTTTCGCCAGCTTTTTGCCTACCTTCGCAACAACGTCGCGTGCGGCGGTGGAAATCCTTGCGGCGACGGCTTCCGCAAGCCCGTCTTCAAGAATGACTTCGGCCGTATTGCAGTCTGATTTCGAATTCACTTTCATTCCTGTCTCGGGCGCGGCCTCAGCCACTGAAAAGGCTTCCCGGATGTCGTCGCAACGAACGGGGAAGGGCGTCGCAATCTAAAGTCAGCGTTGACCGTGGGCCTCCTCATTGGCGGAATGGCGCCGTGGCAACGGCTGAGCGGGCTGGCGCGGATGGGGGAGGCTTGCGTCGACCGCCACGAATTCGTGCAGAAAGGAAACTGGGCGCGAATTTCCACCGATGATCGGGAAACGCGCGCCCAGTTATGTCAACCGTGGGAGACCGGCCAACAAGGACGAGATGGCGGACATGCCCCTGTTTCCATCTTGAGCAAAACAAGCGGCCAGGGCATAGAACGAAAAAAGTGAAATGGCGTCTGGACGGCATGAACAAGCAGCGCGGGCGCTATTGCATTCATTCTCTCATTCGAAAACCGTCAGAACGATTAGCTATTACGCGAGTCAATAGATCACGTATCGTCGTGAGAAACAGGTTCGGAATCTACTCATGGAATGCAATTCAGGTGCGCAATGTCTTGCGCACTGGAAATCTTCTTTGACGCGATACCCAAGCCCCAGACGGCCGCTTTCCGACTGAGGGATGGGACCGTCCGGACAAAACGAATTACGCTGCTGGCGCGGAGCCGACGGCAAGCATTGATTGTGAACGGCTGGAATTTGCGTTCGGAGACGAACGAACTGGGAGAAATGACCGAGGCCGTCTGAAAACGTGGCTATTTTGATTTGCCGATTGGTAGCCACGGATCGCCAGGAGCCGCCGCCGATCTGTCGCCCGACTTCAAGGTCAATGGCACGCACGCGCCCGACACGCCCGAATATGCGGCCATGCAGGAAAAAGGTTTT
>Ga0208588_1000587_pt1 | contig 11689 bp, 12 predicted proteins | sample NGESurshal092012_8_FD_184483 | JGI IMG/M metagenome (GOLD analysis project Ga0208588, IMG submission 184483) | Arctic peat soil microbial communities from Barrow, Alaska - NGEE Surface sample 415-3 shallow-092012 (SPAdes) | ecosystem: Environmental > Terrestrial > Soil > Wetlands > Peat ...
AAATATTTTTTAGCTAGGTGGACAATGGCAAGTTCAACCTTTGTATATGCTGGGTAGGCGTTTGGTGTGGGGGAGTGAAGAAATTTACACGAGAATTCTCGACGGGAGATGGGGAAACTCCTTTTCAGCAAAGGACGATATGATCGGCCAGCTCCTCATGGGCGAAACCAATGGCCGGGATGTTCAGGCAACGTTGATTTATCTGAGCAATATGGATAATTCCTTCCTGCCAGCGGCCCACATCATCTTGAACAATCTTCAGTTCAAGGCTGTCAAATTGCCCCTGGAACCTTCCCAGGGATAGGGGGCTTGTGAACTCATGCAAATTTTTTCTGGCATCTTGATTCGGCCTTCTTTCTGGTTTGGCTTAGTTCCAGCATTCAGACAGCAACTGGCGTGGGTTCCGGCCTGGTCGATGCAATCGTCCCAGCCCCCAAAAGGTTTGCGATGGGTAAGCGTGGGCTTGCTGAGTTTTATTTTGGTGGTTGGTTCCGCTTCAATGGCCTTAGGTCAATTTTCAGATCTCTCCAAGATGGGGCAGGAAAGTTCGGTACAAAAAGGGGTGAGCCGTCTTGGGGAATACGAGGTGACCTGGGTGAAATCGCCCATCGACGATCAGCAGCTCTTTGAAATTGCCTCCCCCACCATCTTTGACCGCAGCAATCCGCCGAAGGGGCGAATCCCAGTCGAAATCAGGGCCAAAGCGATCGAAGAAAGGCTAGAGAGAGAATTACTTCGACTGGCTGAAACCAGGAAATCAGCAATCTCTCAACCCTCCACCGTAGAAATTGCGACACTCAACAATCGTCCGCTTCTTCTCGTCACCAACCCGCAAAAATCCCGCCCCTTAAAACTCGTCACGGTGACCGAACCAGATGCGGAATACCATTCAGAAACCCTGCAAACACTAGCGGAGCAATGGAGAACCATTCTCCAGAAAGAAGTGAATCGGCAGGCTGACCTATTAAATCCTCAAGTGTTCTTTCCACGAATCGGTCAGGCATTCCTGATTCTCTTGGCCATGCTGATTACCACAGCCGTAATCTGGGGATTACGACGGCTAATCCGCCGCCGCCAAGGGGCGTTACAACCGCAGGGGCAGAGTCAAATTCCTGGTGCTCAGGTCGCGATCTCTGACATCCCGGCAGTACCACCTGAGGATACTTCCCCTGAAGAACGCCCGAACGGCGCGATCGCCTCCAACCGTGCGGGCTTTTGGGGAAGGCTGCAATCCCCCCTGAACTTCCAACGGCAATTGGGATTGTATAGTTTCTTACAATGGTTGACCTTCTGGCTGTTGGTCGTAATTTGGTATTTTGGCACCTACGCTATCCTATCCCGCATTCCAATCTTGATGAAATATAGCGGCTGGGCTCTGGCAGCTCCCCTCCAACTTTTGTTCATTTGGTTTTCTCTCAGCTTGACCATACGAATCTGCAAATGGCTGGTTGATTGGATCGTGAATGCGTTACAAAGTAGTGCTTATCTGAGTTTTGGAGAAACTCAGCGTCAATCCCTCCGTATCTCAACCGTTACGACAGCCCTCCAAGGACTGATTACATTTATCTTTCTTGCGATTGGTGTGGTCTGGACCCTGGATTTGTTGGATATCCCGACAAGTTCCATCCTGGCAGGGGGTGCCATTCTGGGTTTGGCTGTTTCCTTCAGTTCTCAAAGCCTGATCAAGGATCTGGTCAATGGTTGTTTAATCCTGGCTGAGGATCAATTTGCCGTGGGGGATGTCATTGATTTGGGGGATGCCAGTGGGATGGTGGAAACCATGAACTTGCGGATTACCCAACTACGCAACTCAGATGGAGAACTGATCACCGTCCCCAATAGTGCCATTATCAAAGTCAGAAACCTGACCCGAAGCTGGTCGCGAGTGAATTTCAGCATTGATGTGGCCTATCAGACTGACCCAGAAAAGGCGCTGTCGGTAATGCAAGAGGTCGCTCAGAAACTCTACGATGACCCCGAATGGCAGAACAAGATTGTGGCTGAGCCAACCGTGCTGGGTATCGATAGCGTATCCCACAGCGGCATGACGATTACCACCTGGATTCAAACAGAGCCTGGAGAGCAGTGGGCAGTAGGCCGAGAGTTTCGCTTGCGGGTGCGAAGGGTTTTGGAAGAAAACGGTATTGAAATTGGGATGCCCCGGCAAGCCTATGCCCTGGAATCATCCTCAACAGAGGCAAATGATCAGCGTAAGGGTCTAACGGAGGATGCGATAGCTCAAGAGTAGCTGTCAGAGAGCGATCGCCCCGCCGTGAAAACGCTCAATTACAATGCCATCAGTATTCGACCACCCTGTCGACCTTGAGAATCCAGCCTGCCTCGCCGGGAACAAGCTTGTACTGAAGCTGCCGAGTACCCCCGGTGGGTTTGGCGTTGGTGTCGGTATCACGATAAATAGGAAAGCGCTGGGCGAGAACACTTTCGACCAGGGCGAACTCGTCATGCCCCATGTAGCCTTTTGAAGCCACCTTGTTCTCTGTTAAGGGAGGCAGGTAGATTTCGCTGAGCGATTTGCGCCGATTTACCGAATACGCCACCAGCGAACCGTAGGAGCCGCTACCTGCGGAAGTGACATAGACATAGATCTCAGGGGAACCATCCACATTCAGGTCTGCCACCTCCGCACCGGTGACCGTTCCGTTGATCGTCCGCTCGATGGGCGAATTATCGATTTCGAGGCCGGCCGGAACGATGCGAAGCGTATTGGTCGAGCCTTTATTTGCACTCGTAACCCGGAATCGGATGCCCTGTAGTTCAAGCGTCCTGTCAAAAGACGTGCCGGTTACGGGCGATGCTTTCGATACTGCAGCCGTTTTCTTGTCCCCGCCCGCAATGCCCACCTCAAGTGTGTAATTTGCAGTTTCGTTGCGTCGGGCTGCATTGCGCATCAGGTAGACGCGGATCGTGTACACACCATCGGCGGGTAGCTCGGCCTTGAAACGGTTGCCGGAGGTGGAGCCCACGAATATCGCCTCGTCTGAACCGGGAGGCAGCACGTTGAAATACGCTGACAGGTTACTCGGCTTGAAGATAGCGACCATCGATTGCCCCGCGCTGGCGCGTACCTGATAGTCGACGCTCTGATCGCCCTTGATCTTGCCTGTAATGAGGGTACTGGTTTTACCCTTTTTGAACTGGATTTGCTCCTGTCGAATGGCCACCTCGGCTGAAGCAATTGTGGTTCCGAAAAGCAAAACAGCCAGTACACACGCAAGCAAGGCTTTCAAGAAGAATAATCCTCCTCGGTTGGAAGGTGGCAATGCCCAACGACCCAGACTCAGCGACCCAGCCCACGAGGGGCCAGGCTGGCAAGTAGAGCGTGATGGCCAGCTTCGCGGTAGAGCATAGTTAGCCTGCATCGATTGCCTCCAAAAACGAGGGGGTATCTATCAAAGCAGCTGATGGGCTTGCGCCACAACAGTGCTGAACTGTGTAGAGGTCTCTGCTAATTCCTCGCCAGCGCAGGCAAGCCAAAGCCAATATTCAATATTGCCCTGGGGGCCTCGAACCGGAGAATAGGTCACGCCCTGAAATTTCCAACCCAAAGATTGGGCAGCTTTCCAAACGTTCTCCAACACAGAATAGTGTACTTCTGGAGAGCGGACCACCCCATTTTTGCCTACTTGAGCCCGTGTTGCCTCAAACTGCGGTTTGACCAAAAGCAGCAATTCTTTCGGAGCCTCCAATAAGTTATAGAGCGCCGGTAAAACCTTGGATAAAGAGATAAACGAGATATCCACCGTAGCGAAGTCAGGCTTGGGGTCATCTGGCCCATAGAGTAGTTCTGGGGTGAGATGGCGAAGATTGGTGCGTTCCTTTAGTACGACGCGGAGATCTGTTTGCAGTTTCCAAGCGACTTGGCCATAACCAACATCAATACCGTAAACTTTGGCAGCTCCAGACTGAAGTAAACAATCGGTAAACCCTCCCGTAGAGATGCCTCCATCCAGACAGATTCGGCCTTGAGTCATAATCGGGAAATTTTGCAAAGCTCCCCTTAATTTTTCTCCCCCGCGTGACACATAGAGAGGAAGAGGATCCATGTAAATCTCTGCCTTGAGCGGATCAAAAGTCTCTGTGGGCTTATCTACCAATTGACCATTTACACGCACCCGACCTGCTCTAATCATTCCCTGAGCTACTTGACAAGAATTAACAAGCTCAAGGTCAACTAATATTTGGTCTAAACGTTGTTTGGTCATCGAGCTTTAGCCTTCCCGGTCCCTCCATAAATATAGTAGGGATTCTGATCACTTAGCTTGGGCAACATCGGGCACAATGGAACTCCCAGACTTCGGAAGCAGCGTACAGAAGATATTCCAAAAGTTAGGGAACTATAACTAGGTAAAGTTGACAGAGATCAAAGCTGTGAAATTATTTTTTCTATGTCTTTCTATCTTACTTACCATTTCCCCTGCTCTAGCTCAAAAATTACCTAATTGGCTCGAGAAACAGGTACGTTCCGGCTCTTTATCCCATCAGGAAGCAGTCCTACTTTGGAAAGGGAGTAGCAATACTCCGCAGCCTTCAATACCTATTCAACTGGCTAAGAAAAATCAGAGAGACGCGACTCAAAAAACTTCTTCAGAATCCAGAGAAGCTACAAATATTATGTCTCCTGGCTGCCCCGATGTAATCGTTTCAGATATCAAAGCACGTTTTCCCTATGACACTATTGTTGAAGGACCACGTTTTGGAACCAAACGATATACAGAGAGGTTAGAAGTTATCGGTGGAAATGTCCGTTTCCCCAGAACGCGGGATTCAGATAGCTTCCATGTACGTTTTCTTACTGCCATTAAAGAATCAGCACCATTCACGCGGCCTCAATGCGGTCATCCCAGTGGAACATTGACAGTCTCTGCCAGAAATATCCGAAACTCCATAGGCCAATGGTCGCTTGAAATCGAATTACTGGATTCAACCTTGAAATAGTAAATCTAAAAAAGCGGGGTCCATACCCCGCTTTTTTAGATTTAACGACGACCAGATTTGCTCTTGCGTCCGCTGACAATGAACTTGCTGCTGAGTTTCTTTTTCTTACGAGTCTTGTATCCAAGGGTAGGCATGCCCCAAGGAGTACGAGGCTGTCCCCCAATCGGAGATTTACCTTCCCCTCCACCATGGGGGTGATCCACCGCGTTCATGGTGACACCCCGGTTATGCGGACGGCGACCCAACCAACGCTGACGACCAGCCTTACCAACCGTAATATTCTTGTGATCGATATTACCGACTTGACCGATGGTGGCGTAGCATTCCTTACGGACCTTACGTACTTCTCCGGAAGGTAGCTTAAGCGTTACATAATCACCTTCACGGGCCACTAACTGAACCGCAGCACCAGCAGAACGGGCCATCTGGGCTCCCCGTCCAGGCATCAACTCCACGGCATGGACCGTCGTACCCAAAGGTACCCGCTCTAAACGTGTAGCGTTACCCACGAAAAAGTCCGCTGAATCTCCAGCAATGATCGTGGCTCCCACTTCTAACTTCAAGGGATGAAGAATATAACGACGTTCTCCGTCTTCATATTGAATCAAAGCAATACGAGCGTTGCGGTTGGGGTCATACTCAATGGCAATAACGTTTCCAACAATGTCCCGCTTATCTCGCTTAAAGTCGATCATCCGATAGAGGCGCTTGTGTCCGCCCCCGCGGAAGCGAGAGGTGATAATACCCCGGTTGTTGCGCCCTGCTTTGCGGTGCAGGCCTTTGGTGAGGGATTTCTCCGGGGTGGATTTGGTGATTTCACTAAAATCCGAATTGGTACGCGTCCGGGTTCCCGGCGTCATCGGACGGTAGGTACGAAGGCCCATCATGTACTCCTTGATAAGACAGTTCGGGGCGAATTTGCCCGTTTACTGAGATGAGCAGCACCGCGATAGGGATTCCACGGCACTGGCAGATAGTTAAATTGGCACAGCCTTTAATAATACGACATGAGAAGAGCACACGTATAGCAGCAAAACAAAGAAGCTCCTAACCAAGTAGTAAATGTTTTTCATAAAGTATTGGTTTCTGGACTGGAGTGGGCATCACGCCACTAGGTTCCCTGGGGCCTCTATTTTACAATTAGTTCAGAGTGGTTTTCTTTTCCGTATCTGGCCTCTCCCCCTTTGCGCCAGCCTTCTCCAAGAGGTTCTTTGTAGCCTTCTCATCGTCCACCACGGCACCAGAACGCACGCCCTCTAGTGCCCAAACTCCACGAGTGTGAAATAATGTAAAAAAAAGTTAAGGCAAATCCGTTGGAGGATTTCTCTGCCATGGATATAAATGACAAAGAAGTGAATCAATCCACCGAGCAGCAAAACGCAGAGCGCCCTGTGGAAAATAATATGTGGCAGAGTACCGCAAGTCCGGAATGGTTGTCTGACACCTCTGAAGAGATGGAACAAGCCCGTGATGCTCTGTTAGGGGACTACAACATGTGGGTGCAACTAGCTGGGGGAACCCGCGATGATGCCCTTCAGGTTTTTATGACAGACTATCCGGGCGGTCCCATGCAAATTGGAAGCGATACCAAGTTGCGTGAATATTTGGAAGCTCATTTTCCTTGGGCGATCGCCTATAGACTGTTTGAATACCGAACCGGTATCTTCAATGCCGTTACGTTTATCGTAATGTTTGCAGGTTTAGGCTTTCTTGCCTGGTACGGTTTGAAGAAGTAATCAACGAAAAGTAATCAAGAAGAAGTAAATCGCCCCCCATTAACTGGATATATGCCCTCAGCTCGCGGTTTTGTTTTAGGGCTTTTATCGTTAGCCCTACTATCCTCCGGCGCTCTCGCCGGCCAAAATGATGACTTCTATGAGGGCAACAACATTTTCATACTCTATGGGGGGAATGGAGCGATTATCCAGCCACGGGCTACGTTGGAAGAGTCGAGGAAACGGCAACAACCCGTTGTCTTATTCTTTTATGCCAATGATTCTCGGGATGCGAAGCAGATGTCTCCGATTATTTCTCAGCTCCAAGTTGTTTATGAAAAACAAGTCAATTTTATTGCCATCAACGCCGATGCCTTAGCGAATCTCCCAGAGCAAAGGGAGGCAAGAAAGTACTACCAGGGCAAAGTACCCCATACCTTCATCTTCGATGGAACGGGAAAGCTCACCTATGAAGGCTTAGGAGTTCGTCCCAATACAGAAGTGAAAGCAGCGCTTAAAGCCGTAATTCATAAGTAAATACTTTGGAACAATTTGACAGGAACTATTTACTCTTCTACACAGGCCACTATGAACATCTATCTTCCCCACCTAGCCAGTAGAAAACCGCCTGTCCTCACGGTGGATATCGAGGAAAATTTTGCCAATCTGCCCAGCCTCACCCCTATACGGGGCCAGGTTACCGTATCCCATCGAGGCAGTTTCCTGGAAATTAAGGGCCATGCCCAAACCATTACCAGCCTCACCTGCCACCGTTGCCTAGGCCAATACAATCACCGTTTAGAAGCTGACATTGATGAAATTGTCTGGCTCAAAGCAGTCGATAAAGCGATGGAAGACGAATTAGAGGACTTAGATGAACATTTAGCGGAGGATGGAACCTTAGAAGTCCATGATTTGGTTTACCAACATCTCAGCTTAAACTTGCCGTTCCAAAATATTTGTGCTCCAAACTGTGCCGGGATTCTCCCATCTCAAACGGATGTTCTTGAAGCGAGCGACCTCTCGGATAGCCTAGACCAACGTTGGGAAGCCTTGAAGAAACTAAAACAGGACTAGGAGAAAGGCACAATCCTGATAAAATCAAGCCAGTCTACCGGGATTATATGCGAATAGCGCTGGATGCCATGGGCGGAGACTATGCCCCTTCAGAAATCGTCCTCGGGGGACTTTTGGCCCGTGAGCAGTTGGGCGTCGAGATTCTGTTGGTGGGACATACCGCCCAGATCGAAAAAGAACTCAAAAAACATCAGGCTTTAGGCAAAGTAGAAATTGTTGAAGCGCCTGAGCAGATAACGATGGGTGATGAACCCGTTGAAGCGATCCGCCGCAAGAAGAAAGCTTCTATTTCTGTGGCCATGGACCTAATCAAAGAGGGGCGGGCCGATGCTGTAGTCGCTGCAGGAAATACGGGCGCAGCGATGGCAGCCGCCAAAATCAAGCTAAGGGCTTTAGTGGGGATTGAGCGCCCCGCGATTGGGGCCTTACTGCCCACGATGAAAGCGGACAAGCGGGTCTTGCTCCTAGATGTGGGAGCCAATATAGACTGCCGTCCTCGTTTTTTGGAGCAGTTCGGCTTGATGGGAGCAGTCTATGCTCAGTACGCCCTAGGCGTTAATAATCCCCGGGTAGGTCTTCTGAATATTGGCGAGGAACCGACTAAGGGCAATGAACAAGCTCTAGAAACCTATGCGCTCTTGGAGCGCAACCCGGCTATCCCTTTTGTGGGTAACTGCGAAGGACGGGATGTACTGACCGGAGCTTTTGATGTCGTGGTCTGTGATGGCTTCATTGGAAATATCCTCCTGAAATTTGCTGAGGGCGTCGGTCTAGTTGCCTTACAGATTCTCAAAGAAGAGCTTCCACAAGGACCTACCGGAAAGATGGGAGCCTTCATTTTGAGGGATAATCTCCAGAAGGTGAAGCGGCGTATGGATTACGCAGAATACGGGGGAGGACTACTGCTAGGGGTGAATGGGATATGTGTGATTACCCACGGTTCTTCTAAAGCGAGTGGGGTTCTCAATGCTGCCCGTATTGCCAAAGAGGCGGTGGAGAATAAAGTTCTAGAGCGCATTCAAAAGAACTTTTCTCCCTCGATCCCGCCTGGGCGGGGTGGATAGAAAAGCAGTTGTAGAGGAGAGGTAACTACGCTTTATTAAGGCTACTGTGTCCTCATTAAGGGAGTCATCGGTTGACACAACTCACCAAGGTGAAATTGACGGGGGTCGGGGCGGCCCTCCCCACTCAGGTACTGAGTAATGAAGACTTGGCAAAATTTCTAGATACTTCCGATGCCTGGATTTACTCCCGTACCGGCATTCGGCAACGCCATATCTTGGAAGCCAACCAAAGAGTTACGGACTTAGCGGTTAAGGCAGGGAAAGCAGCTTTAGCCCAAGCGGACGTAGCTCCAGAACAAGTAGACCTGATTCTGTTGGCCACTTCTACCCCTGATGATCTTTTTGGGTCTGCCCCGGAAGTGCAGGCGGGCTTAGGGGCCCATCGGGCAGTAGCTTTTGATTTGAGTGCGGCCTGTTCTGGATTTGTATTTGCTTTGGTAACGGCGGCTCAGTATCTGCGGACGGGCACCTACCGTCGGGTCTTGGTGATTGCTGCCGATGCTCTTTCGCGGACAGTAGACTGGTCGGACCGTTCTATTTGTGTACTCTTTGGCGATGGAGCCGGAGCGGTCCTTCTCGAGGCCGAAGATACCGATAAGGAAGATGGCCTTTTAGGATTTGAACTGCGTACCGATGGCACGAGGGCCTCCCTACTGCGCTTAGAAGTAGACTCTTCTCAAGTAATTAGTCCGACAGAAGATATGACTTTTCCCCGCCAGGTCTATCGGACCATGACTATGAATGGTCGTGAAGTCTATCGTTTTGTGGCCAGTGCGGTACCGGAGGTGATTGAAAAAGCCTTATTTCGTTCTGGTCTTTCCTTGGACCAAGTGGACTATGTGATTCTTCACCAAGCCAACCAACGCATTATTGAAGCGGTTGCTCAACGCTTGAACATATCGCCAGAGAGAATGGTTAGTCATATTTCAACCTGTGGCAATACCTCTGCGGCTTCCATTCCGATTGCGCTGGCAGCAGAGATGGAAATGGGTCGAATTCAATCGGGAGCAACCTTAGTCATGGCAGGCTTTGGTGCAGGTCTAAGTTGGGGAGCGGCCGTAGTCCGTTTGGGATAAGTATGACAACGCTTTTTCTACGCCAAGCCTTAGAGAACCTGCTGCAAGGTCAGGCTCTAACCCAAGCACAAGCAAAGCAATTGATGGAGATGTGGCTAGATGGCAAAATTCCAGACAGTTTTTCTGGGGCAATCTTGGCAGGGCTGAGGACGAAAGGGGTCACTGCCGAGGAACTGACTGGAATGGCTCGGGTGCTCCAGGAAGCTTCAGAGTCTGCTGGACTGGCCCCTGCGCCGGAAGGCACCATCGATACCTGTGGGACAGGCGGAGACGGGGCAGGAACGTTTAATATTTCTACTTCTGTCGCTTTTGTAGCAGCAGCCTGTGGGGTTCCCGTTGCCAAGCATGGAGGCCGTTCTGCCTCTGGAAAAGTTGGTTCGGCCGATGTCCTAGAATTTCTTGGGGTCAACCTTCAAGCTCCACCGCAAAAAATTCGCGCCGCCTTGGATGAAGTGGGGATCACCTTTCTTTTTGCTCCCAGCTGGCATCCTGCCATGAAGAGTGTCGCGCCCATACGCCGGGAACTGGGCATTCGCACCGTTTTTAATCTCTTGGGGCCTCTGGTCAATCCTCTGCATCCCACGGGTCAGGTGGTAGGCGTCTATCAAGAGAACTTACTACCTACCGTTGCTCAAACCCTGCGCAACTTAGGGCGAGAAAGGGGTTTAGTCCTTTTTGGTTTAGAGGGGCTAGACGAAGCAGGATTAGCGGCCCCAACCAGGGTCGTCCGCTTTCACCACGACCTATTTTTCAGCGAACGGATTGAGCCTGAAGCGCTGGGCATTCCTGCTGCCCCCCCCAAAGCTCTGGCAGGAGGAGAAAGAATCGAAGATAATGCTCGAATTATGAAGGCTGTCCTTCAGGGAAAGGGAACTCAAGCCCAGACAGATGTAGTGGCTCTAAATACCAGTGCAGCGCTCTTAGTTTCTGGACGAACAGATTCTTGGCAGGCAGGTTTTCTACAAGCGAAAGAGTGCCTTGTCTCTGGTGCACCCTGGGAAAAGTTAGAAGCTTTGGTTCGTTATTTTCAGTCTTCTTAATATGCGTGAATCGCAAACATTACTGCTTGAAGCACGAATACTACGCCAACCCTTTGACGGCGGTTAGCGCAGAATCAACTCGCTTCTTCCTGTCCCACCAAACTAGGGTCAAACTCTCCAGCCGGAGCTTTGAATCCGCACTCTTTATTCGAGCACTGGACCATGTCGCCCCGCTTCAAGGGCTTGAATACCAGAATCGAGGCACATTCTGGACAGGGCTTCTGAATCGGCTTGCTCCAGAGTACAAAATTGCAGCTATTCGGGTCTTTGGAACTGTACTCACTGCACCCGTAGAACAATCCACGACGGCCCTTGCGTTCCACAATTTGACCCTTATGGCAAACGGGGCACTCCAAGCCTACCTTCTTGAGAATTGGCTGGTTGTGACCGCATTCAGAGCATTTGAGATATTCGCCAAAGCGACCATATTTGGCAATCATCGGCTCATGACCGCACTGACTACAAACTTCACCAGGAACAGGTCGTTCCTTCGGGGCAGGCTCATTTTGAGGTGTGAGGGGATGGGTATGCTTGCATTCCGGATAGCCAGAGCAACCCAGGAAGTTGCCGTACTTGCTGGATTTCTGGAGCATCGGTAGGCCACATTGAGCGCACAGATACTTCGTGACAATCAGGATGCGGTCCATTTCCTCGGTGGCCGTTTCGAGGGTCTTCAGGAAAGGCTCATAGAAACTCGCCAGGAGTTCCCCCCAAGGCCGCCCGCCCTTCTCCACTTCATCCAACTGGGTTTCCATATTGGC